>Ga0315902_10008103_pt1 | contig 14269 bp, 5 predicted proteins | sample LakEriMetagenome_9_FD_203523 | JGI IMG/M metagenome (GOLD analysis project Ga0315902, IMG submission 203523) | Freshwater fungal communities from buoy surface, Lake Erie, Ohio, United States - Buoy 12 MA117 | ecosystem: Environmental > Aquatic > Freshwater > Lake > Lake biofilm | place: USA... | reverse complement strand
TCTGCCGGTTTGGGGAACCGACCGCGCGGAACCTGCCTTCCTTCGTTTTCCCCCGGCCTGCCCCATGCCTGCGTCCCCCGCGTTGCCTCCCGATCTCGCCTGGGCGGTCGATCCCCTGCCCCGGGTCTCCTCGGCCTGGCCTGGCTGCGGTGGCCGGCTCAAGGGAAGCCCCGAAGACTTCGTCGTTGAAGAAATTCCCGCCTACCGCCCCGAGGGCTCGGGCGAATTCCTGTACCTCTGGGTCGAAAAAAGGGGTCTGGCCGCCGAGCAGCTCGTCAGCCATCTCGCCCGGATGCTGCAGATCAGCCACCAGGATATCGGCGTTGCCGGGCTGAAGGACCGCCACGCCATCACCCGCCAGTTCGTCTCGATCCCCGCCAAGTGCGAATCGCGGCTCTGCGCCGTCGATCACCCGCAGATCACGGTGCTCGACACGGGCCGGCATCGCAACAAGCTGCGCCCGGGCCACCTCAGGGGGAATCGCTTTTCGATTGTCATCCGCGACGTCGAGCCGGCGGGACTCGAACGGGTGCAGGCGATCGCCCAGCAGGTCACCCTCCACGGCGGTGCGAATTATTTCGGCGAACAGCGGTTCGGCCGCGACTTTGAGACTCTCATTCTCGGCTGGGACCTGCTGCGCGGCACCCGCGGCCCCCATGACATCCCCCGCGCCCGCCGGAAGTTCCTGCACCGCCTCGCCCTGTCTTCGGTGCAGTCGGCACTGTTCAACGTCTGGCTGGCCGACCGGCTCCGGTCTGGAAGACTCCACCAATTGCAGGTGGGAGACGCCATGCAGGTGAGTGCTTCGGGAGGCCCTTTCGTCGTGGAGGAAGTGGCCCGCGAACAGCCCCGCTACGACTCGCACGAGACCGTGCTCGCCGGCCCGATTTTTGGCCCGAAGATGAAAGACGCCCAGGGGGAAGCCCGTGCCGAAGAAGACCGCCTGCTGGCCCGGGCCGGTCTGACCCGCGACTCGTTCATCCGGTATCCCCACCTCACATCGGGAACCCGTCGCCCGGCGGTCATCTGGCCCGAAGATCTTACCATCGAACCGGTCGATGCCTCATCACTGCGGGCCACGTTCACCCTGCCGGCCGGTTGCTACGCCACCGTCCTGCTGCGGGAACTGATGGGGGACGCGACAACCGAAGTCACCAGCCCCCTGGCCGGCACGCCCGAGGAAGATACTGGTGGCGAAGCGTCCGGGAGCGAAGAGTCGGCCATGGACAACGACGCATAGTCGGTCACCGCACGACACGGGACGGGGGTGTGCTGGTCGTGAGATTTTCAACCCGCGCTGGCGGTCGGGACTTCGTGCAACAGGGCGAGGACCCCGAGGGCGTAGAACGAGTATTCCACGTCGGCAATCGTATCCCACAAGGCACCACGAAAACCGCCGTCGGGGAACTCGAGGGAGTCGATCAGCGCCCGGCAGGCCTCCGGCTGGGCCGGGCCGGCAAGCCCAAGGTCGAGCGCCGTCAACAGTCCCGTAAACGTCGAAAGCGAATCGGGAAAGGGAACCCGGGTATTCGCCTGGAAGCCCCCCTCGCTGCTCCAGACATCGCCCAGAAAGCCCTGCACATCGTCGCGCAGGGCCGGGGTGACCGCACCGACCATCTGCAGCACGGCCACTGCAGCCGCAGTGGGATTTGTCCCGCTGCGCTGCATCGGGGCGATTTCGACAAACCCGCCATCATCACGCTGCCGGTCGAAGAGGAACTGCCGCAACCGGTCGGGCCCGGGAGCCTGCCGGCCAATCAACTCGTAGCACAGTGCGACAAGAAACGTGTGATAGGTGCTGCCCGCCGCCCCTTCGTGCGTCTTGGCATAACCACCGTCGGGAGTGCGGAAGGTCTCCAGCAACTGCGCCAGGCGATCGGGCCAGTTGGGGGGAGACTGCGCCAGCACATCGATCTGGCCATGCAACTGCACCATGAGGGCACAATACAGCCAGCTCACCAGGTCAATCACCGAGACATGCATCTCGGTCTGGCGGGCCAGGTATCCCGCAAGCTTCTGGCACACCGGGCCGTCGAGCCCCTGCAACAGGGCGAGGCCACGGACGGCGAACGCCGTATAGTACAGGTCCGACGCGACATCGCGCCCCCGGAAGCCCCCGTCGGGATTCTGCCGGGAGACAAAAAACTGCCGGTGCCGTTCCCGTCGTGCCGGCTCCAGGCCGGTCAGTCCGACCGACAGCCGCTCACCCAGGCGGAAGAGATACGGCTCGGAAGGCATGGATCGGGAGGGCGAAACCGGAAGGGAGGGAAGTGGCAGGGCCAAAGTCGAGTGGGTCGGGAACCGAGGCAAAACGTCCGACTCACATCCACCGGTTGCCCCCGCAACCAGTTGAGACAACCCCCAAGGCCACGGGACAACGGTCGGGACCGGAGTGTATGATCCCCAGTGAAGGGGGGTCAAACATGGGTCGCACCCGGCCAGACACGCGGCTGACGCTCCCCGCCCTCGCACCGAGCCCACAGCCAGTTTCATGAGCGATCAGCTTCCCGCACGAATCGGCAAGTATGAGGTGGTCAGCCACCTGGGAGCGGGAGGCATGGGCCAGGTTTACCTCGCCCGCGATCCGCAGACCGGCCAGCAGGTGGCGGTCAAGGTCCTCTCGACCGGACTCGCCCGCGAGTCGGGCTTCGTCGACCGCTTCCAGCGCGAAGTGCTGGCTATGGAGAAGTTCTCACACCCGGGGATCGTTCGCCTCATCGACTCGGGAATCGACGAAGAACGCCCCTGGTTCGCCATGCAGTACATCGAGGGAGAAACACTGCTCTCGATGCTGCGGCGCGAACGCCGCGTCGACTGGCGCCGGGCGGTCGATCTGATTGGTCAGATCTGCCGGGCCCTCAAGGCGGCCCATGACCACGGAGTCATTCACCGTGATCTCAAGCCCTCCAACCTGCTGGTCGACCGCCAGGGAAAGCTGCACCTGACCGACTTCGGCGTGGCCCAACTGTTCGATTCCGAGCGATTGACGATCACCGGCGGCGTCATCGGGACGGCCGAGTACATGTCTCCCGAGCAGGCCGAGGGAAAGCGGGCCACGAAGCAGAGCGACCTCTACTCGGTCGGCATCCTGCTGTATGTGATGATCACCGGCCGCCCCCCCTTCCAGGGGAAGAGCACGGTCGACGTCCTGCAGAAGCAGCGTTATGGGCTGTACGACAAGGCTCGTTCGATCGTTCCCGAACTCCCCCTGCGCGTCGACGACACCATCAACCGCCTGCTCGAGAAGGATCCGCAGAAACGCTTTCCCGACGCATTCGTCCTGCTGCGCCATCTCGAACAATTGCTGCAGCGGGAACAGCGGGCCGAGCAGGGATTGACCATCGGAGGCGAAGAGAGCGATCCCTCCTCCACCGCCGCAACCGCCATGGTCCCGGCAGGCAGTTCCGATCCCACCCACGTCGCACACCGGACCAGCCACGACAGGGACGATGATGACAGCGATGATGACAGCGATGATGACAGCGATGATGACGGTGACGACGCTGATGATTCGACGACGACGGCCGAAACTGGCGTGACATCGCGGGGCCCGCGTCCTCCGGGCTCGGCCACCCTCATGAAGGGGCTGATGCGGGCCGAACTCGAGCAACTCAATCGCCAGCCCCCCATCGTCGAGTTTCTCACGAGTGGCCCCATGCTGGCCCTGATGCTCGCCGGGCTGCTGTGGGGGATGTGGCGGATGTGGCCCCGCGAAGCGACGGAAGAGGAACTGTTCGCCCGCGGACAACAACTGCTGCAGCAGGGGGAAGGGCTGAACTATCTCCAGGCCCGACGCGAATGCTTCGAGCCGTTGCTGAAACGCAACCCCGAGCGCTGGACCCCAGCCGTCGAGCCGATGCTGAACGAAATTGAGCTGTACGAGATCTCCCGCAGGACGCAGCGGAAGCCCCGGGGGAATGACAACACGACGGCGTCCAACCCTTCGTACGATTCCGAGCCGAGCCGACTGATTCACTGGGCCACTGCGCTGAGAAAAGAAGGGAACCTGGCGCGGTCCCGGCAAATCTTGACGTCCCTGCGGGATGTACTGGCCAGCGACCCTGAACGTCCCGAACTTCTGCAACTGACAGAGCGCCTCCTGAAGGAACTGGAGACAGACTTGGGAGAGTCAGCCCGGGAGTTCGTTCGGGAATCGCTCGAACGGGTCCGGAATCTCCACCGCGATGGGAAACAACCCCAGGCGTGGATGGTGCTCCGCAGCCTGTTCAACCTTTACCAGCAGGATGAGGCGTGCCGGATGCTCATTACAGGCTGCCGACGCGAGTTGTGGCCCGAACTGCCGGAAACACGATTCGAGTCGAACCACTGGCCTCTGGATCTCTCCTCCCCGTCCGACACAGACGACTCACTGAGGGAATCCGATGAGTGATGTCCGCCGCAATCGGACACTGACTCTGCGGCAGTCAGCCCGCCCCCACGCCTCAACCACGTTCCAACCCCGTCGGGAATTCTCCACATGAACCAGTCCACCAGCTTTCAACCGTCCCAGGAGGTCGCTCGCTGCCAACGCCTGCTGGCCCACGCCTGGATGGTCCGCACGTTTGTGAAGCATTCCCCCGAGGTCGAGGAATTCCCCGACCTCATGGGTATTGTTCGCAGTGTCTTCGATCTCTCTCGGGCGGTGGAGACACAGGTCGATGATCCCCCCGCGTACTTCAAAATGCTGCACAAGAAACTGTCGGACCTGGAACAGGCCAGCCGTCAGTTCGCCCACGACGCCCCGCTCGCCTCAACCCACACCAACTTCCAGCAGGCGGTCGTGTCGATCGACACCTGCGTTGCCGATTTGCGGGAAATCCTGAACCGCAACTACACCCCCCCCGCACCTCCCCCCTCCCGCAAACCGGGCGCCCCCAGCCGGCCGTCCATCCGCACCGCTGAAGATCCCCTCACTCCCGACACAGGTTTTGACGTCGAGGTGGATGTTCAGGAAGAAGTGCTGGAATAACCATCCAGTTGCCCCCGATGACGACTGGCCCGCCGCCGGTATTGCGGACTGGTGGCGTCGAACCAGTCGACACGCTCCGAACCAGGTTGAGCCCCTCCCTGTCGGGTTCTCCGGCTGCGCTCTCCGGCCACTCCCACACGAGCACCGACTATTCATCCATACACGCGGGCTTCGATCGATTGGCCATTTTGCTAAAATCTTCGAAACTGCAACTGGTGGTGCTCGGGTAAGTCCACGGGGAGTCATTCCCGAAGGAGCCCCTTGGCCCACTGGTCATTCTGCGTGTCGAGGTGGTCATCAGGTGCTGGTGCAGGGGTTTGGAATCCTCGCGTGTGTTGGCACCACTGTCGTCTCCGTCTTCTTGAGAGTCTGTCCATGTTTTTGCGGCCAGTGGATCGGGAGTTGTTGAGGGGTGTGTTGGGGGTGTGTCTGGGATTGATGTGTGCCTCCGCAGTGTGGGGAGCGGAGGCTCCCGAAGTGGCCAATCCGCGCAAGACTGCTGCCGAGTCGGCAATCGGCCGACGCATTCCGCATTTCCTGCTGAACAATCCCGAGGCCAAACCGGTCAGCCTGTACGACTTCAAGCAGGCCCAGGTGATTGCCGTCACCTTTCTCAACACCTCCTGCCCGGTCAGCAACCAGTACCTCGCGATCCTGAATGATCTGCAGGCGAAATACCGGGACCAGCCGGTGCAGTTCGTGGCCATCAACTCGCATGCCGGTGATACCCCCGAGGCGATCGCCCGCCACGCCCGCGAGTACGGGCTCGAGTTCCCCGTCCTGTGCGATCCACAGCAGGTCGCTGCCGACATTTTCGGAGCCACCCGCACCTGCGAAACCTTCCTGCTCGACCCGCAACGGCGGGTTCAATACCAGGGGCGTATTGACGACCGCTACGGCTACGGTGCCCAGCGCGATGAGCCGACACGCCACGACCTGGCGCTCGCCATCGACGAACTGCTCGCCAACCGGAAGGTCGAGGTCCCGCGGACCGAGGTTGCCGGCTGCAAGTTGACCCGCACCCGGCGGGTTCCCCCGCGGGGCGAAATCACCTGGAGCAATGCCGTTGCCGGGATCATCGGCCAGAAGTGCACCGGATGCCATCAGTCCCAGGCATCCGCCCCGTTTGCCCTGGCCAGCTACGATGACGCCCGGAATTGGGGAGAGATGATCCGCGAGGTGGTGCAGCAGCGGCGGATGCCCCCGTGGCACGCCGACGAACGCTATGGCAGCTTCCATGACGAGCGGCGGCTGACCCAGGCGGAACTCGACACGCTGGTCGCCTGGATCGACGACGGAATGCCTGCCGGCGATGCCCCCCAGACGACCGCCCGACCCAGCACCGGAGACGAGAGCGCTGTGGCGGCCGAGAGCGGGAGCTGGCGGATTGGGACCCCCGATGTGGTGTTCGAGCTGCCCGAGGAAGTGACGATCCCCGCGAAGGGGGTCGTCCCCTACCTCTACTTCGAAACACCGACCAACTTCACCGAAGACATGTGGCTGCAGGCTGCCGAAGCCCGCCCGGGGAATCGGGCCGCCGTGCATCACATCATCCTCTACTACAAGTTGCCGGGCAAAAGGGGGAAGAAAGACTTCCGGGACCACTGGATCGATGGAGCCGCCCCGGGAAACACCCCCCTGATGTATCCTGCCGAAATTGGCCGCAAGATCCCCAAGGGGGCCACCCTCGTCTGGGAGATGCACTACACAGCCACCGGCAAGGAAGAAAAGGACCGATCGCAGTACGCGTTCCGGTTCCACAAGTCGCCCCCGTCCCGCGAGGCGAAGATGGTGGGTGTGATGAACCCGCGGTTCAAGATCCCGGCGGGCGATCCGAACCACAAGGTCCTCTCGCACTTCAGCGCCCCCTACGACATCGAACTTCTCTCGTTCGCCCCGCACATGCACCTGCGTGGGAAGGATTTTGAGTACAAGGCGATCTACCCGGACGGACGGCAGGAAGTGCTGATGTCGATGCCGCAGTACGATTTCAACTGGCAGACCGGCTACGGCCTCAAGCAACCGCTGCGGCTGCCGAAGGGAACGGTCATCGAATGCACGGCCCACTTCGACAACTCCGCCGGCAACCCCCACAACCCCGATCCGAAAAAGGACGTCACCTGGGGAGACCAGACCTGGCAGGAAATGATGATCGGCTTCATCGACATGGTTCCGGCGGAGTAGCCGGAGCTGGGGAAAAGCCCGGTCGATAGATTCTTTCTGACCTCCCCTTCAACAATCAGGGGCAAACAAAAACCACAATTCACTGCTTAAAACGGGAGAAAGCCTTGGCTTTCTCCCGTTTTTTTATGGCAAATGACCTCAGTTGGTCTATTTGCTTGTTCACTGGAAGTCAAGCACCACGATTAAACTTCCCGTTCGCCCGTCACTTTCAATGCGATGAGCTCGAACCGCGTCTGATACCAAGTTCATCCGATTCACAATCGAGGCCAAGGATCATGATCGGACGACCATAGTCGGCCTCTAACCACTTGACGCAGGCATGACACGCCCTGTCCAATACAGGAACGAAGGCAGGCTTGCGAAACACAATTGGCTCGCTTCCAGAAAAAAGTCAAGTTGTGTTTCGTCAATAACTGCCGCGGAACATTTGATCGCAGACCTGATGCACGGTGTCCCCATTCGAAGTTGAATGCCATGAGCATGCCAATCAGAATCAACAAAGCGACCGTCCTGGCGCCTGCGGGAAGCATCGATGACTACAACCTTCATTGTGCGGCGCTCGAATGGGGATTGTCGGAACCGATCGTTCTCAATTCAGCTGACGAGATTCAATCGCGGCCTCTGTGGGAAGCACAACTCAAACCATTTCTGCACCAGCAACAAAACCTCTTTACATTTTGCAGACGACTTCCCTGCACGCTTCTTGCTGACGATGTCGGACTGGGCAAGACAATCTCAGCAGCCCTCATTATCAGCGAACTGATGTCCCGACGGCGGATCACCCGAACGCTGGTGCTTTGCCCGAAGATCATCGCGCCTCAATGGAAAGATGAGTTGGAATCCAAGTTTGGCCTGCAAGCTGTGGTGGCGCAGGGCGCGGCATTACTCAAAGAACAGCATTCAAAGTCTGCCGTCGTCATTACCACCTACGAGACTGCTCGCATTTACATTGAAAAGATGAAACCGGATTCTTTCGATTTTTTGATACTCGACGAGGCACACAAACTGCGCAACCTCCATGGTTCACCTCATCCGCCAAAAACTGCACGACAGATTCGCAAAGTCCTCGAATCGCGTATATTCAAATACGTCTTGATGTTGACAGCCACCCCGATGCAGAACCGCCTGTATGATCTTTACTCTCTGATCGACTTGCTGACGGTCGCCAAAGGACATTCAAACCCATTTGGATCACCGAACGCCTTTCTGCGTCAATACGCTATCGGCAATGCAAAAAGGGTGCAGCCAAATTCAGCACAACAGTTTCAGGCCATTCTCAGAGACAACATTGTACGTACGCGTCGTTCTGATGCGATTCTTATGTTCCCCAAGCGAGAGGTTCGGACTCTCAGAGTCCAACCATCGCCGGAAGAACTAACGCTATTCCAAGCGGCCAATTCTGTCTTGTGTAAATTGACCTTGTTATCCCAAATCAGCGTCGCACAGGCACTCATCAGCAGTCCATACGCGCTGATATCCCAACTGCGCAACATGATCAACAAAGGTACGGTTTCGACCGAAGCCGCCACGAGATTGATTACTCTTGCTGAAAGAATCCGGCGACCTTCCAAACTTCACAAGTTACTGCAAATGATCCAACAGCTACGATCCCAGCGTCCCGGAGACTGGCGTCTGGTTGTATTCACGACTCGCCTTCAAACCCAGAATATGATTTCCGAGGCACTCGACGAATTGGAAGTTGCACACGGGCTTATCCAGGGATCCGCTCCGCTCTCCAATCAGCAAACGATTCAGCGATTTCGAACTTCTCCCCCGGCGATTCACGTTGTCCTCACAACAGATGCCGGCGCAGAGGGGGTCAACCTGCAGTCGGGAAATGTGCTGGTCAACTATGACCTTCCCTGGAATCCAATGGTTGTTGAACAGCGAATCGGGCGACTCCAGAGACTGGCCTCTGTGCATGAGACAGTAGAAGTCCTCAACCTTGCCGTCGCAGGTTCAGTTGAGGATCTGATCGTGGTCCGCCTGATCGAAAAGCTGCAGGGAATTGCCTCAGCAATTGGAGACATCGAATCGATCATCGAAGCAGCCGACTGGGGAAACCAGGATGATGAAGATCATTTTGAAGGCACCATTGCTCAACTCGTCATCAATTCATTGCTTTCCCAGGACGTCTCTCAGGCAACAGAGTTAGCGGAAAGGAGCATCGAAAAGGCCCGCCAATTGGTGGAAACTCAACGCCACGAATTGGATCAGCTCTTCGGAGCACCAGATCAGGGAAAGGAAGAGCCTCTCGTGATGCCGCGGCTCTCGCGGCCACAGCCAAGAATGACGGCTGTCGAGTTTGTACTCGGTGCCAAATCCCGTCAAGGATTGGTTCCATTCCGACGGGATAATGAAACGGTTGAATTTCTGCGACGCGGGCGCGTTGAGGAAATCGCCAATTTTTCACAAGACTCCCTGTCACATCTCGAGACGAACCCCTCTTCCGAAGAGCAAAGGAATCTATACCAGCCCGGCAAGGCAGCTTTTGAGCGTCTCGTTCAAACTTTGAGTGCAGAGTCCGCCCATCATGTTCATGACCTGCTGTACATCCAGGATAGCGATGCATGGCCGATTGTGACGGCATGGGTGAAGTCAATTCCAGAGGCAGAATTGGTGAGATTTGAGGTTTTACGGCGGGCACCTCGCTTCGATGGAACTATTCAATTGAAAGTGCGACTAGCCAATGGCGTCGATAGCTATGAGAAGATCATCGAGCAACAGCACGGCATGCCAAGGCATGCTCACGAGTGCTCTGCGAACCCTCAAATGCACCTCGTAAGTGAGAATCTCAGGCCGTTTGATACTGTTCCCGATCTACAGGATAGAATTGGCGACACAATAGCCATGGATCCGGACATCAACGGTTTCGGTGACTATTATCAGAAGCGACTGCGATCGGACCTGCAACGAGCTGGTGATGATCCGGCCCGAAGAAAACGTGTGGAATCCGATTTGAGCACCAGTATTTCAGTCGATGTCGCCGGTGTTCAGGGCGTGGTCCACCCGGAGCTCATTGTCCAGGTAACATTTACGCTTCCCAACACCGGGTCTTACCGGGCGGAAATTGGTTGTTCACCCGCATTCGAGGAACTCACCTTCGAACCACGTCGTGACAAATGCGCACACACGGAACGGCATGTCCCTGCCGACTGCCTCACGGCCTGCTCCGTTTCAGGACAACGCGTATTGCACCATTTGCTGATGCGCTCAGATAAATCGGCAGCAATGGCGCTCCCAGAGTATTTTGTCACATGCGTGGTTTCCGGTTTGAACTTGATTCATTGCGAAACACTCCTGCTCGACGACGGCAGGCGTGTTGATGAGTCGCTCGTCGGCCAGTCCGCTATCAGCAAGCGATTTGCCTTGAAAACCGATCTCGTCCGCTGTGATTTTACGGGCGATATTGCCCTTGCCGATGAAACGGTTGTGAGTGAGGTTTCTGGGCGACGGCTTCTCATACGGGATGCCTGCCAATCATCCTCCTCCGGGACAAAAGGGCATCGATCAGAGTTTTTCGAATGTAGTGTCAGTCATTCCATGTTGCTGCCCTGTGAAGTCAATATTTCAGACCTCAGTGGTGCGACAGTTTGTGAAAGATTCGTCGAACGCTCAGAGAATCACCCTTCTCGAAAAGGTATCGTTTCCGAGTTCAAGCGATGTCAGATCACAGGACGACGACTACTGATTGACGAACTCGGTGTTTCATCAGTTTCCGGTGTTGCCGTCGACCGCAATCTGCTATTTCAATCAGCCGCCTCAGGAAAGTCAGCACTCTTATGCGAGCTTGAAGTGTGTGACTTTTCCGGTCTGCTTTTTTTTGATCATGAAATCGATCGATGTGGTATCTCGGGCAAGGCCGTGGATCGACGACTTCTGGCAACATGTTCCATCACGGGACAGCGGGTGATGCAGCATCTTCTGGTGCGCTGTGACATCACGCAACAAATGGTTCTTCCGTCCGTCGTTGCGACCTGTACTGCAACAGGACGGAGAGTTCTTGCGACGCTTCTTGCCACATGCAGTGTGACCGGTTTCAAGGCATTGTCGAGCGAAATGGTTTCTAGTGCACGGTCTGGCCGACTCATGCTGCGCACCGCCGCGTTGTTCTCGGCCGTAAGCAATACCCCCGGACATCCTGAGGAAATGACAACATGCCCGATACTTCAACAGCCGGTTTTTGATGATGAGACCGGGCGATGCCAGATTACAGGCATAAATGTCGCCACGACTCTGCTGGCAACATGTGCATTGTCCGGCCAGACGGGACTGGCATCACATATGGTTGTGTGTAGTGTCACCAACCAGCGTGTCCTTCCCACATACACGTCGGAGTGTTGCCTTACTGGTAAGCAGGCTCTGAAGAGCTTCCTGTCCATTTGTAGTGTCTCTGGTCGTCAAGCCCTTGCTGACAAGATGGTGACCAGCTCAATGACAAACCGCCGCATGCTCCCGGAATCGGCAATCAGAAGTCATGTCAGCGGCCGACTCGGCCATCCTGATGAGGGTGTCATCTGCCAAGTCTCCGGTCGACAATTGCTGTCGGATGAGGGGGCAATGTGCGAGGCAACTGGTCAGTTCGTTGACAAAACCCTGCTTGCAAAATGTGACCACTCTGGAGTCTCCATACTCAGATCAATGCTCGTTCTATGCGATGAAACCGGCAAGTTGATTCGACCAGCCTACACATCGAAATGCAGCGCCACAGGCAAGACAGTTCTGTCTTCTCTCCTTCACGAGTGTTCGGTGACAGGGAACTTGGCATTACCGAGTGCCATGCTCAAGAGCAGTCTCTCAAATCGCTGGATTTTGACATCCGCCGCTGCAATCAGTGCCGTGAGTGGGCGTGTTGGTCATCCAGACGAAATGGTCACTTGCGGTGTTCATCGAAAAACGATCTTGCGGGCGGAATCGGGCGAATGCAGCATCACGGGAATGACAGTCGCCCAATTTCTTCTTGGAAGATGCGAAGCCACTGGACGCCAGGTCCTCAAATCGACACTGGAGGTTTGCGCTCTCACCGGCAAGTGGGTGCTGCCTACGGAACTTGGTCAATGCTCTTCATCGGGCCGGAAGGTCCTGCTATCACTGTTGGCAAAATGCAGTGTCACTGGAAAGCTGGCACTGCCTGAGGCAATGATCCAAAGCGCTATTTCGGGCTGCTCGATGCTACCAGACGCTGCCGGGAAAAGTTCTGTCAGTAGTCGATTCGCCCATCCCGATGAAATGGTCACCTGTGAATTCACCGGTCAGCGATTGCTGGCCGATGAAGCTGAGACTTGTTCACTCACCGGACGAGTGATCTGGAAGGCTCTTCTTGCCCGATGTGAGTCAACAGGACTTTGGGCTCAGCAATCAATCATGGTCCGCTGCAATGAAACAAGCAAACTCGTCATTCCCAGTGAGACTCAACTCTGCGCTGCAACCGGAAGACGAATGCTCAAGTCGCTTCTCCAGCCATGTAGTGTGACGCAAAAACTCGCGTTGCCAAAAGCGATGAAATTGTGTGCTGTCTCCCAGCGTTTGATGATCCCGAAATTCGCAATCCAGTCTCCAATCAGCAGCCAGTACTGCCACCCGGACGAATCACTGGTCTGTCATTGGTTGCAGAAGCGGATTCTCGCATCGGAGGCCGACATTTGTCAGTTAACCGGTTTGACGGTCGGACGAAAGTTTTTGACTTCGAAACGAGAACTGAAGCCACTTCGCATCATCCTTGATGGTGATGGAGGAATGCCAGCAAACGACCTGCTGCTCTCCCAACTTTCGAGACTGCTTCCAGAGAAAGCAGGAAAGATCCAGCAAGCTCGCTTCACCCAAAGCCCACTTGGAAAAACCCTGGCTGTCTCTATTGAAACAAGAACTGGACGCCTGATCACAGAAATCCACTATTTAGGATTGCTTCTTGAGGACACCGCCTCTGGATTAGTAGTCCGGGGTCAGATTGCAGTTGGCAAATGGAGTCGAGACTTCGGATGGACTCAAAACAGCGTGATGCTGCCCCAGTCCAACAAGTTGAAATAATCGATTTCGACCCATCATTGGAATGCGAGCATGTCTCATAAGACTCGTATTTTCATTCAAAACCTTCAGGAAGATCACCGCAGACCTCGCCCCCTACCCATCTTGAGACATCATAAGTAATCGATAACGACACAAATCCGCAGAACCACGTGACGGATGAAAGATTGGCAACGACTTTTTTCAGGAAATCGATCGGTCTTGGCAGAAATTTCTCAAGTTGCTAGAACCCCTCCCCACGACTCGGATCGTCCTGCCAATTCCCCGGTGGGCTCCGGGTCTTGCCCGTCGAGTTCCGACGGCGTTTCCCCTGCGTCACCCACCCTACGGCTTCCGTCCGAGACTTCTGCCCAACGCTTCTGTTTCGCTCTGTCGCCGGCGAGCCCGGGTCCCCGGGACCTTCGCCTCCACAAGCTACCCGTTCCGAAGTCTGGCAGTCCTGTCTCTGTCGTCCAGGAGTCCCGTCCATGCCTTCATCGCTGCGAGTGCCCTGCCTGGTCGCCCTGGCGGTCTGCTGCCTGCCGCTGGCGGGCTGCAACTCGGTGCCGCGCTACCAGTTGAATCAGGCCCAGGCCCGGGCCCGGCAACTCTACGACCAGAACCGCTCCCTGATGGCCGAGCGCCAGCAGCTGATGGCCTTGATGGGGGAGAAAGACTCGCAGCTGGCCGAGATGACCGCCAACGGCGAAACCATGCGGGCCCGCCTCGACAACCTGATGGGGGAACGCAACAAGCTGGTCAGCATGAAGAGCAGCCCGCTCTCGGATGAGGCGAGCCGCAATTTTGAAGATCTCGCCCGGCGATTTCCCGGCTTCGAGTTCGATCCGCAGACCGGCGTCAGCAAGATCCGCGAAGACCTGCTGTTTGCTTCGGGGAGCGATGAACTCAGCCCCAAGGCCCAGCAACTGCTCAAGGAATTCGCACGCATCCTCAATGCCGGCGAATCGTCGCAGCTCAACGTCCTGGTCGTCGGACATACCGACGACACGCGAGTCGCCAAAGCCAACACGAAATCCAAGCATCCCGACAACTGGTATCTGTCGGCACACCGCGCGATCTCGGTCACCCACGCCCTCACCGGCTCGGGAGTCA
>Ga0315902_10008102_pt1 | contig 14272 bp, 13 predicted proteins | sample LakEriMetagenome_9_FD_203523 | JGI IMG/M metagenome (GOLD analysis project Ga0315902, IMG submission 203523) | Freshwater fungal communities from buoy surface, Lake Erie, Ohio, United States - Buoy 12 MA117 | ecosystem: Environmental > Aquatic > Freshwater > Lake > Lake biofilm | place: USA... | reverse complement strand
AATCCGGTAATAACATCTGGAAATTCGCGCGAATACGTCTCTAAGACTTTCAGATTTAAGTGCTCGACATTCTTTGGGTCACCAGTGTAATTGGTGTTACATTGCATAAGCACAATCGGCTTGAGAGCTGATTGAAGAACTTCGAGAGCTCTTTTGACATCATCCATACTTGAAGCTCCAGTTGCGAGAAATACATATGTCTTTGACTTTGAAATTGCTCGCAGAGAATCCAGCCAAGTTATATCGCCAGAACCAATCTTTGTTATCGACATCTTTTTTGCAAAGTAATCAATGTATTCCAAATCGTAAGGAGCAGTGAAATAATCAATATTATTTTCTTTGCATGCCTTAATTAAAGAGTCAGTCCAATCCAGTGGGATGGAAGCTTCTCTGTAAACTTGGACGACATCTTTCTTCCATTTTGATTGGTGGGCAAGCTTTCCTCCCAATTCCGCGAATCCCCGGTTTGATACGATGGTTTCTGCTTTAAAGTTTTGGAATTTTGCTGCATTTGCTCCAGATTCAGCGGCAAGACGAATCAGATTGATTGCACGGTCAAGCGAACCATCATGATTTGCTGCAATATCGGCAATAAAGTAGGTCGGTGAATTCTTACTGATTACGCATGTGGGTGTTTGAATGACTTGATTAGTCAAGGTCTTCACGCTCTCTTTGCTCAATAGATTGAAGTATACCTTCTTCGATGGAAAACTTAGGTTGATAAATCTTCAACATTTTTTGGTTATTGATACTTAAGTTTAATGATCGAAGTTGTCCTAGAGGTAAGTCTTGAGCTCGAGTTTCTACAATCAATTCTGTGGAAAGCCCCAAAAGTGCTGCAATCTTTAGGCCAAATTCATACTTACTTATTGGAGTTGAACTGGCGAGGTGGATAATGCCAACGTTTTTGTTTGAAGCAAGATATCGCAGTGCAGATATCGTGTCCTTAACATATAGAGGCGAAAAGTAGACATCGCTAAAACCCGAAACCACACTCTCTTGTTTGAGAGAATTGTAAAAGAAGTCAAAAATAGAATCTCTCCTAGGGCTCACCCCAAAGAAATTTACTCTTGCTACAGTAAAGAAAGATGATGTTTTAAGGACTTGCTCTTCACCTAGAAGCTTAGATTTTCCATATACTGATTTTGGATTAGTCGGAGAGTTTTCATCCAGTAGTCCTTTGGTATCTAGAAGAACAGCGTCAGTACTTACATGAACTAAATGGACGGACCTTCTTTTGCATAGTTCTGCCAGCCTTCTGGGAAGCTCTGAATTAATCTCAAAGGCCTTAGCCTCATTGCTCTCACAATTTTCAATATTTGCTAGTGCAATGCAGTTGATAAGAGATTCCAATCTCTGATCCACAATTACTTTTTCTAGTTCATCAGTGTTCCAAGGATCAAGAATCAAGTGATGGGGGACGCTTGATTCAGGTTTGGTTCTAAATTGATAAATCTCCGGGCACTCGTGCTGAACGAAGTGAGATCCTAAGAATCCACTAGCCCCCAAAACTATTGTTTTGGATGTCATGACATTTGATTTTGACCAATTAACTGTTTGATTTTTTCAGAGGTTAACCATTCTGGGTTGTTATCTGACGAAAATCTAAATCCATCCTTTACGGGCTTACCATCTGTATATTTTGAGAGATCTTCATAAGTTGAAGGTAAGACCACAAAGTGATCCTTAAATTCAAAGGTACGCCTACCTTCATCAACAGAAATCATCTCTTCGTGTAGTTTTTCTCCAGGACGGATGCCGATAGTTTTTACAGGCCAAGCAGGATTTATTGAGGAGACGAGATCTACTATTTTCATTGATGGAATTTTAGGAACAAAGAGTTCGCCCCCAACCATTCTGTCCAATGAATTTTCTACGAATGTAACTGCGTATTCTAAGCTCAGCCAAAATCGAGTCATACGATTATCAGTAATTGTGAAGGGCTGGCCTTCAGCCATCTGTTTATGAAAAAGCGGAACTACCGAACCGCGACTGTTTACTACATTTCCATAGCGAACCACGCTGAATATAGTTCCCTGAGGGCGACCATAATAATTTCCAGATACGAAAAGCTTGTCTGCTGTTAATTTTGTTGCTCCATACAAATTGATAGGCGAAGATGCCTTATCAGTAGATAGCGCTATAACTTTAGAAACTTTAGCATCAATTGCTGCTTCTATGACATTTTGGCTTCCGAAAACATTTGTTTTTACAAACTCAAAAGGGTTGTATTCCGCAGTTTCTACCTGCTTTAGTGCAGCAGCATGAACGACTAAGTCGATACCTTGGAATGCCCGACGTAGCCGACTTTCTTCGCGAATATCACCGATAAACCAACGTAGTCTCTCGTCATCTCCTAAAGATTGCTTCAAATTATACTGCTTTAACTCATCACGAGAGAAGATGACTATTTTGGAATATGAATTGTTACTCAGAATTCTTTTAACAAAAGCAGTTCCAAACGAACCTGTTCCCCCAGTTATTAGTATTTTTGGTTTCAAGATTTTTTCCTTTCAAGGAATAGGGTCAAAAGAAATCATCTATAGAACTGCGACCCTCTACTTTTTGTAATTAGGTCAAGAGCGCTGATTAGGATACCAAAATAGTGTTTTTCAAACAAGAGGCAAGCCGGGTCAAATTTTTATCTAAAATCTAGTCTGAAGGCTTTAGCATTTGCATGAATTAATCTAGATAAGAATCTTTCCTATTTCTAAACCTAATTTTCTTTGCTGGCGTACCGTAAGCAATACAATTGCTCTCTACATCTTGATTTACGTAACTGTTAGCACCTATAACTGTGTCGTTACCAATTGTGACTCTTTGCTTTATCACCGCACCTAAAGAAACAGCCGACCTTGTCCCTATTGTTACTAAGCCAGACGTTATTGCGCCTGGTGCCAGGGAAGAGAAATCTTGCATAAGACAGTCGTGATCTAGCGATGACCTAGTATTTAAGATGCAGAATTTACCGACGACAGAATTAGCTCCAACTATTGAATGAGGCATAATTACAGTTCCCTCAGCGACTTTGGAAAAACTAGAGATTACTGAACTTTGGTGGGCCAGAATTGGAAAACGCAGATAGCCAAATTCCTCAATAGCCCTCTCATAAATTTCTTGCCTCTTTGAATTATCACCAACAGCAATGGTGAAAGAGTATGAGTCAAAATTGTCAATTTGCGTGAGTGAATTGAAAAAAGGGACTCCTAAGTGATTGTCTAATTGACGCAGGGGGTCAACAAAAGCTCTAACTTTAAAGCCTGCTGATATTGCAACACTGGCAACGCTACTAGAATGACCTCCAGCACCTAAAATTATAATAGAGGTCTCATTTAACTTAGGCTCCACTCAATTCCTCATATCCGAAAATATCTGAGGAGTATTCTCATTTTCTAGACTCATGCGAAATTTAGTAACTTGAGAACTAAACGACGGACACAGTGATACAAGCGTGTATAGCCCTGGAAAACCACAAATAGAAATCCGCGATAACTTAAATGCCTAAGCATCACTACACCATAGATTACTGGATACCGAAAAGCTAAATGAAAGAACATTCCCAAACTCTTATTTGGGTTTTCTATAATGAAGTCTGCATCCCCTTGCCCGTACCATTTGAATTTACGAAAGTAGGAAATTGCAGAAGGAGCATGAATTTGTTTAACAATTGGTCCTCCAACATGGAAAATAGCACCTTTATCATGGGTTCTTTTAGCCCAAGAAGTGTCTCCAATAACATTGGCTGAGGGTGAGTAAAATTCCCATTCGCCTCCAGTTTTCAAGTTTTGTACTTTGAACAGCGATGGTGAAGTGCCAATCATATTTTTTGTCCAATGTATGTTATGTACGTGCTTGTAATATTCATTCTCGCCAAAATTAAAAGCACCTTTTGGCTTGTAAATAGATAATTTAGATTGAAGGAAGTCACACCCTTGAGACTGGTAAGCCAAAAACATCTCACTGAAAAAATCAATAGGAATTACATGATCTGCATCGACAAAGAAAGCGTATTCTGTAGCGCACAGGTCAATCCCTATTTGACAGTCGTAGGACAATCCTCTTTGTGCCCCTAAGTGAAACTTTTCGTTTAAGCTCTTCAGGATTTCCTGAGTTTCGTCGGTAGACCAGCCATCAATAATAATTAGGTTCTGCGCACCTGCACGCCGAATCGACTCTATGCATAGTTTTATAGTGGAAGCAGCATTCTTACAGCACAATATGACCGTGAAGTCCTGAATCCCACGTGACCTCATGGAAATATTATAGTACAACACCAATAATTTAGTCTCAAAGACATCAATTTCCTAAATCGTCTTTCGATTTAGAATCGGATACATTACAGCACATGATTCCATGGGCCGCCCCAAGTATTACAATTTCAGATGAGGAGTCGGTGAAAAATGCACTGATTAGCACGTGGATTTCTGGTGGCCCGCATCATAAAGAATTTACTTTGAATTTAAACAATTTCCTCGAGACAAAAAATATTGCATTAACCAACAACGGAACTTCTGCTTTAGCAATTGCATTTCTAGCTTTAGGGGTCAAACCCAACGACAAAGTTGTTGTTCCAGCATTTGGGTTTATGGCAGCAGCGAATGTCCTGTTGCAAATGAATGCAATTCCTGTTTTTGCAGATGTCGATCCTCTTACTTGGTGTATCTCGAGAAAAACACTTGAACAGGTCATCGACAAAGACACTAAGGCCGTTGTCGTCACTCATACATACGGTAACCACAATGACATTTTGGAAATTTGTGATTATTTGAAAAATGAATGGAACATACCCTTGATTGAGGATACAGCAGAAGCAATTGGGTCAGTAATTAAAGGAAGAAGTCTAGGCACTATAGGGGACTTTGGAACATTTAGTTTTCACGCAACTAAATTGATTACAACTGGAGAGGGTGGGGCAATCACTTGGAAAAATAACACTATATCTGAAATGGTTTCATTGATAATTTCCCACGGACTTGATAGAAAACTTCATTATCAACATAAACTCCCTGGGTCTAATTTTCGTATGGCTAATCTGAATGCTGCCCTTGGGCTCTCTCAGTTGAAACGTATCCGATCCCTGATTGATGAAAGATCTAGGATTGATAATCTCTATAGAACGATGCTTTCAGAAGCAGAGGCAGCTGGAAAGTTTCGCTTTCAGGTTTTTGGCGAAGGCAAAATGGTCCCATGGTCTTTTCCTATGAAAACCAACTTAATCTCGAGGGAAGAGGTACATAAGTTAGTAGGCAAACTTTCAGATCTAGAAGTTGAAATAAGACCTGGTTTCGCTACTCCTAATTACTTGAGCTACATGAACTCTTCAGACATCTCATCTTATCCAGCAGCTAAGGAATTGTCAGACTCTTTAATCTCTCTACCTGCATTTCCTGGTTTGAGTGAGATGGAAGTTGCTTCAATAGTGGAAAAAGTCATGCGTGTCCTATGAAGTCTGTTGTATACGAAGTTTTAAATTGACTTGATATTAAATAAGAAAACAACTACTTTAAACCTGTGTCTGTCAAGCTTGTCCGTTGCCGCCTTTGTAAATCGTCGAGAATTGAAAAAGTTCTTGAGCTAGGAACGCAGAGCTTTACTGGTATTTTTCCGAGAATTGGGGATAAAAATACACCGGTAGGCCAGCTGGTCCTGGCTCGGTGCGACGAATGTAGCCTTGTTCAACTTGCAGACTCATTCGATAAAGAGTTGTTGTACGGGGAAAATTATGGATATAAGAGCTCATTGAATAATTCTATGAAAATCCATTTGGAGAAAATCAGTAAGTTTCTAAAAAGGGAAATGAAGTTGCCACGGGGAGCTACCATTGTTGATATTGGTAGCAATGATGGAACTTTTTTGTCCTTCTTTTCGAGCGAACTATGCAGGATAGGTATCGATCCTACAATAAACAAATTTTCTAATTTATATGATGATGGAATCATCAAGATTGCCGAGTTTTTCTCTAAAAATGCATTAGAGAACAGGAGAATCAAAAAAGCGAAACTTATAACTTCCATTTCGATGATGTACGACCTAGAAGACCCAGTGGAATTTGCTAAGAATGTTAATGAATGCTTAGAAGATAACGGATATTGGTTTTTTGAACAAAGTTATCTAAGGTTAATGTTAGAAAATCTAGCGTACGACACAATCTGTCATGAACATCTTGAATATTACTCTGCCTATACAATTTCCATTCTCCTTGAACTTAGTGGTTTTGTGGTAGTAAGTTACAATCTTAATTCAACTAATGGTGGGTCGATCGCAATTCTAGCGGCAAAAAAATCAGAAAATAGACCGCATAATTCGGAGGAATTCATTCGTCTACTAGAGAGTGAGTCAAATTCAGGACTCAATACACGAGAGAGAATTACAGATTTTGGATTAAAAGTTTCTGCGCATGGAAGAGAATTGCGATCTACTCTGGAATCGCTCGTAGCTCGTAAAAAGAGGATTGTCGCACTCGGTGCCTCCACGAAAGGGAATGTGCTTTTACAGTATTGTCGCTTAGACTCTAATATAGTTTCAGAAATTGGTGAAGTTAACCAAGATAAGCTCGGTTGCATGACGCCGGGCACCAATATACCCATTGTGAGTGAGCAACACGCTTTTGATTCCTTTCCAGAAGTTTTACTGATTCTTCCATGGCACTTCAGAGAGACATTCCTTGAAAAAACGAAGGACTTCAGAAGCAAGGGTGGGTTAGTGATTTTTCCTTTACCTAAAATAGAAATAATCAAGTAGTTCTCTGCAATGTCCTACGAATTTTCGCAGGAGGGGCAAATCGTCTCAGAGTTTAAAGATTTGACTCTAATCAGTCCCTCCATACATTTCCCTGAATTCAAGCACATAGTTAGTTGGTTGAATGATAAGAACCACATGAGATTTTCAAATCAAAGATTCCAAACTCATACAATTGAAACACAACTTGATTATGTTGAGCAACTGCGTCGAGATGGAAATATCTACCTAGTTGCGTATAGTGGAGAGGTGCTAGTAGGAACAATAAGTATTCGTCTAAACCAAGCACTTAAAGTTGCAGAAATCGGGATATTAATCTCAAATCAGCTTAAGGAATTAGGCTTCGGAACAAAGTTAATGCAGGCGACTATTGCCTTTGTTGAGAACGAACTGGAAATTAAGAAAATAATAGGAGGATGTTTAAGTGTCAACATAGGGATGAAACGAGTTTTTGAAAAATGCGGGTTTAAAATTGAAAGAATTTCCAAAAACGAGGAAATATTTGAATCAAAGAGAGTCGACGTGAACTTGTATTCCAAATTCGTCTAATTGCTACCGTATACACCAATATCAAATTCATTCATAGTTGGTATAAACGGAACAAAATGCTCACGGCTAATGAAAAGGGATTTCGTATTTAAAAATTCAAACACTACTTTTTGAAGAGTTTGTACGGGAAATGAGTTCGATTTTTCCGAGAAATATCTAAAAATACTCCATCCGTGGGCAAATGTCGACCCTCCTATATCCATAAAGTACTTTTCATAATCTGGAATTAGCCATGACTTCAACATAAAAATATTATGCATAAAATAATATTCTAAAATTGAATCCATGTCTTTTGGAGATTCAAGTTGATCAATACGTAAGAGAGTGGATTCATACTCAATTACATCTTTTGGCGACAGACAGAAATTGTATCTAACATGAGGTTGGTTCTGGCTGGCAGCAATAACAGGTATTCCCAAGAAAGGATACTCAACGCCGATAGTGCCAAAAATAGTCAGAGCGACGCTTATCCCTTCTCTTATTAATTGATGATGGCTTGTGCTTGCTGGAATAATTTGGAATTGGGGAAATTCACTTACAAAAGAGTCTAGAACTAAATCACCGTCACCGCGGATATCAGGATGAGTTTTGATGTACCAAGAGTAATTCGTCAGCTCTGCTATTTTGGCCAATGCTAGTAACCACTCATAAAAGTCAGGATACAAATTATTACCATAGGAATGCGGTGAGTCAAAAAAATCATGAATTGCAATTAAAATCTTCGGACGGCTAGACAAATCCAATATTCTTTCTGTTGACCGATTCGAACCGTAAGCGCTTGCTCGAGAATAAGGCATGTCAACGCCGATTTCACCAGAAGTGCGCCGATTGAGTCTTTCAAAAGCAAGTCGCTTTCCCTTATCCTGTGTTGGACCAGACAGGCGCCTGAAAATTTCTGGGTAGTATTTGAAACTTGTATATGCATGACTTTTTTCCTGGCATATAAAATCTATTTTTTCACCTGTAACTTGAAATGCGGGCACTCCAAAAAAAGCGGCCATTCTAGAAGGAAGTCCAAGTAAATACACAGTATGGCTAACACATACGCCAGCAACTTCTTTGTTGATAAACCTCTTATAGAGTTGGTCAAAGTGTTGTAAAAACTGGGAGGTGACTTCAACTAAACCAATGTCAGTCAGATCTACTGTTGGCTTTCTGAATTTACGCAAGTAGACATCATAAATAAGATCACCAATCACAGCCCCTCTATATTTAAGCACCTCCAGTTCCCTTAAGTTGCTTACAGAATCAAGTAAATCTCGAGCCTTTACTTCATATTCTCTGGAGTCCTTCGAACCAAAAAATACAAATTGTGAACATCCAAAACTTCTCTCAACAGAGAAAAGGAAGCGTATTTGTTCCTTTAAGAACTTTAGGGGAGTGATCGGCATCATATAAAAAGCCATAAGTTTAGCTTCATAAAACTTAGAGGCAGTTGGAGCAAAAATAGAGAGGCCAAGTCGATTTGACGGTGTTTGAAAAGCCTCAATAAGAATGTATTTTTTGGACTTTTTTACAGACTTTAATTGGAAACTTCGAATCACTCTCTTGGCAACTCTGATCTCTTTTGACATAGAAAAAAAAGTCAAAATAGAAGATATTCCTGAAATTAGTAATCTCATAATTTAGTTTTGTCCTTATAAAAAATAAAGTGAGATGACTGTAATTGATTTGTGAGTATCTGTAGCTTCTCCTGAAATACTTCAGTGATGTGACTTTCCTTATTCATCAAAGCTCGAAAAACAGTTATCCAGAAAGATATCTTAGAATTTGTTCCGATAAATTCAGATGAATCAACACAAAGCTTTATAGTTGATATCGGAGAGAGATTGACAACTTCCCAGTTGCGATTACGAGTATCAAGTAATTGCATAGCTTCTAGAGGTGAGTCAGTCAACAGAATAGTTTTGCTAATGTGAGATTTATCTACGATGAAATTAGCAATATCAGATAGTAGTTTTGAATCTACAAAACCCTTTTCAGGAAGATTGAGCAAGTCGCCAAGCCTATACTGAATTGTAAGAACGTCGACCATTGATTCTCCGCCGAGATCTTCACTATCAATAGACGAAATCACTTCATAAAGTTTTAGTAAATCAGCAGAGCTAAAAGGGTACCTTGTGTAATGCCCTCGTACTGTGAGAAGCCAAGGCTTTATAGAATCGTAGGCCTTTGTATTTTCGAGATCCGATAGCAAGCCAGTGGTCTTCATAAGTACCTTAGGCAAAACATACAATTTGGCTTTTATCACTTCGATTTTGCTAGAAGATTTCAATTGGTCTGTAGTAGACCCTCTTTGCCCCACAAAATCATCCACCACTTTAAATGGAATATTTCGCAGCAGAGATTCGATCTCTATATCTCGTCGTGTTACCCCAGATGTATGAATAATTAGTACTAACTTTCTACCGGGAAAGCGTCTTTGGAGATTCCAATATTGCAAAATAGCGAATAACTGCGACCCGAATCCTCCCCAACAGTGTATTCGCACTGCAGGCATTAGGGACGACATCACTGGAATAGTATATTGGCGATATGGTCAAAGAAAGCGACAGAACAAACGTTGCTAAAGGACCCTTCCCAAAAGTCATTTACTTGAGTTACCTAGATCAGAGATATTCCAGATCTGGTGTGCATCTCACCTACCTCAAATCCAATTCAAACGAGATCAGTACTGAATTTGTAACATTGCGATTACCATTAAAAGTTAACCTCTTTATGCTCGGGAGGTTGGTCTGGGAGAATCGGAAGAATAAATGTGCTTATCTTGTCATGTCTCCAGCAAATGCAATATTGATTCTTCTACGAATCTTAACTAGAAAAAAGATTATTCTTGATGCAGGCTGGCCCTCTTTAGACTCAACAAAAATACGGTCAAACTCAAAGAGTCGGCTGATTAAGTCTTATTTCTTGGATTTAATCTGTTTTCACCTAGCAAGTCTGGTCTTACTTGAATCTGAGGCTCAAATAAGCCGCTGCAAAAAGTCTTTCCTTATCAGGCGTAAGAAATTAGAAGTTGTTTATACAGGATTTAACGAGATTGCATTTATCCAAGAGTGTAAAGGTGGGGACAGAGTATCTGTAGAGGTAGACGAGGTTATCGAGCAATCTAGCGATTTAACTTTTGTGCTGTTTCGAGGTCTAGATAATGCCGAAGCAGGCTTGGGGAACCTCGTTAAAGCAGCGAAAGATCTACCTTCAGTATTCTTCTGCTTAGCATCGCCAAATACAAAGATTCAACCGACTACAAAAAATCTAGTAGTGATCAAGAATTGGCTCAATGCCAATGATATGAAAGCACTTTACGGGCGTGCCAATTTCGTCTTGGGCCAACTTGGCGATCTGCCTAGAAATTCCTGGACTATTGCCCATAAGGTTTTTGAAGCAGGGTACTTTGGTAAAGCGCTGATTTCCTCTCATTCTTTAGCTTTGGAAGAAGTATTTACGGAAGGTAGAGACATGCTCTTCTACAGCTCTTCACAGGGTTTGTCAGAGCTGATAACTAAGTTGGTAGAAGTGGATGAGATAAGAAACGCGCTTGAAACAGAAATCAAGCTCACTTACAATAAAAAGATTAGTCAGCAAAGGATTAGTCAGAGCTTCATAGAGGTTGTTAGACCGCTTCTTTAAGGCAAATCACTAAAGGGCTATAAAGTCAGTTATTTGTTTATTCAAGACTTGATCTGGACTTAACTTTTCATGTTTTACCAGGCTATGCCACGTAGCGGTCCACTCCACTGAATCCTCAAAGGTCAACTTATTCTTCCAATCAGATTCCATTCTTAGTTTATCTGAATTGAGTTTCAATACAGAGGTTTCTACAAATTGGGCCTCTACAGACCGTATATCAAGAGTCTCATTAATCTTTTCCAAAAAGAGTCTTACTACTGTCTCAACATCGTTAAAGTCTCTTGCATCAGGGCCAACATTCCAAACATTTGACCTACCGCTTGCAATAAGGGTACTTATCATTTCCAAGTATCCATTTAGACAATCAAGAACATGTTGCCAGGGCCTTACTGCTCTGGGATATCGGAGTTCAAGAACCGTTTTATCCTCTATAGCTCTAATAATGTCAGGTATTAATCGCTGCTCTCCGATATCTCCTCCCCCAATCACGTTGCCGGCTCTGGCTATGCCAATAGGAGATTGAGGATTTAGATGCATGAAAGATTGGGTCATCAAATCTGCCATTGCTTTTGAACTGCTATATGGATCGTGCCCACCTAATGGATCGGATTCAATATAGCCATCAGAGCTCTTTGAATTACGATAAACCTTGTCAGTTGTAACAATCAAGGTGGCCGCAAGAGATTTGATCTGCCTTGCGGCTAACAAAACATTTCTTGTCCCATCAACATTTGTTGAAAATGTCTCTAAAGGGTCTAAATAAGATTTAGTAACCAAGGATTGGGCTGCTAAGTGAATCAAAACATCAGGTTTACATTTCTTTAGTGAAGCAGTTAAATCCTCGAGATTACGAATATCGCCACGAAAGTCCAGCTCAAGGCAATCTTTTGACTCAGCTCTAACAAAGAGACTATTTGGAAGAGCTTGATCCGAATAACCAGAGACCGTGTGTCCCTTACTACGTAGTAGATGGATGAGCCAGGAACCCTTAAAGCCAGTGTGCCCAGTAATAAAGTAGTGCACTCTTATCCCCTATCTCTTGCTGCACGATTTTCGCCTCTGCCACCCTCTAAGAATTCATCGTATACATTTAAGATATTCGTTGCACTCTTTCTTGGATCAAACTCACTTAATCTCTGAATTCCGTATTCTGAGCTATCCCGATAAAGCCTGGGCTGCTGGAGAAACTCCATTTTTGTAGCCAGATCTTGCGGGTTTGCCGTTTCAAAAAAGAGCTCATAGCCAGAGCCCATGACTTCCTCGGTCGTGGATATCTTAGAACAAATAATAGGCAAGCCCTGTTGCATAGCTTCAAGAAGTACTAGGCCAAATCCTTCATACTTACTACTCAAAAGAAAGCATTGATTCTTTTGCATTACCTTGGGGACATCACTAGTACGTCCGCAGAAAACTACATATTGCGTAACGCCTAGGCTCTGAGCGAAAGTATTTAACTCCTCATCGAGAGGACCGTCTCCATAAACTTCAAGCTGACCAAAACCAAACTTCTCCCTATATATCGCGAGGGCTTGAATCATAGTCTTTAGATCTTTTTGAGGCGCCAAACGAGATAGCGTAACAAATTTCTCAAGCATTTCTCCATCACTTAGTTTGCGAGGCTGTTTGGAGATAATAATTGTTTCATCATAGCCGTAGTAAATAACTGATATTGGCTGTCTTTTAGAAATTTCTCGGCGAGATACCAAGAATGTTCTTACACTATTAGATATCGCTATTACTGAACTTTGACGAATAAGAACCATTCTTGAAAGTAGAGTAGATACTAGGCGTGGAGATCCCGGAAAGAAGGGTTCTGTATTATGACGAGAAGAAACTGCAATAATCTTTAGTCCCAGACTTGCTAAAACGCCAAGAATTTCTGCCCTAGGCAAATGAAGATGAATCACATCAAACCTCTTTTGCTTAACCAACTTTCTAAATAATAAAATTTGAATAAAAAAGTTTCTATTTCGTATATCATCAAAAATCTGAGCTTTAAAACTTGAAAAGTCTTTATCTAGTTCAAGATTTCCTTTTAAAGGCAGAACTGAAATTTCATGGTCTTGAGCAGCTTGATTTCGACTGAGGATTACTAGTTGTTTTTCAGCGCCACCCTTTTCAAGGGTAGTAATTACATGCAAAATCTTCATATAAACCTCAAACGTTTTTTAGGATTTGCACTAGCGGTTGTGTTAAGCATCGAGTAACACCTGATTCAGTTTCCTTAACCACTGACGACGAGAGTGATTGTTTAAAGCGTGTTGATGTCTTCTATCTACAATAGACTGCAGTTCAGAGACATCGCTTTGTTGGTATATATTCAATTCTTGGGATAAAAAAGTCGAGAGATTATCAAAATCAGAAACTTTCCCCAGACAACCAAATTCCTTTATGAATGCTTGATTACTGCTAATTACGAATGTTCTTGAGAGAATTGCCTCGATTAGAGTTTTATCTAAGGAGCCCGAAAAAGCATGAAGAAAAATATCGGACTGGCAGAGCACGTTATTTATGAATATTTGGTCTTTCTTACCATGAAAAATTACTTGGCCGCTTTCCACTTGACTTTTAAAGCGAGATTTAAGCGATGAGGCGTAGTGAGTATACTTTTCGGAATTAGTGCCAATTAGATGTAAGACGGAGTTTTTACTTGGGAATTTCTCAATGAAGAGTTCGATGATTGTTTCGATATTCTTAGAGGGATCTATTCGTCCCACATGCACGACTTGCATTTCGCTTGGATTACTTCTCACTCTTTTATCAGGGCATGAAAAGACAGTTTGATCAACCGCCTGGCCAATGGGAATTATCTTCTTACTATGAATCGGACAGGACTCTTGAGTTGAGGTTACGATCTTATCAACCCATAGATGACACCAACTCAGTCGACGTGGTTTTGACGCATGGGCGTACCAGAGTATGTGTCGAATGTTTAAAAGCTTTGCTAAGGGCGCAATTAATGCACTTAATGTTTCGGTCATATATGAGAAAAGAACAACTTGATCTTTAGTCAAAGTCACTTTAAGGAAAAAGTAGAACAGTTTTAAAATTGCAACGAACTTCGAACTTTTGTGCCAGTTAAGGTTCATAATGACAACATTTGATGGAACAAGACTTAACTCATCTGGATTTGTTGTGTAAGTGATGACAAAAACTTGATCCCAAGTGGATGAAAGTTCAGTAACGATACCAATTTGATGTGGGAAAACAGCATCCTTTGAGTCCATGGCGTAATTCATTATCAGTAAGCGCCTCACAGCCCTACTCTATGTCAGGCAAGGAGCACTAACGTGAAAATTGGTAGTATTCACTATCGTCCACGCCGTTAGACAGGGTCCTCTTGAAAAATTACTTT
>Ga0315902_10008101_pt1 | contig 14273 bp, 11 predicted proteins | sample LakEriMetagenome_9_FD_203523 | JGI IMG/M metagenome (GOLD analysis project Ga0315902, IMG submission 203523) | Freshwater fungal communities from buoy surface, Lake Erie, Ohio, United States - Buoy 12 MA117 | ecosystem: Environmental > Aquatic > Freshwater > Lake > Lake biofilm | place: USA... | reverse complement strand
ACTACCCCAATACATCGAAATATAGGGACCAATGTCTGATGATTGCATACTTCCAAATTCTGGCAACTTCAATAGTTCACCTAAATTACTTCCAATTGCTACTTCTACTCCAACATAAGTAAAAATTGCTAACATACCCAAAACCAATTGTGGATACTGCATTGCTCCCCAACCTTCTGCTTTTTTTTGAGCTGAAAAATAAGAAAACAAAATTACTCCAACCACAACAGCCAAAGCACCAAGCAACCAATTCATTCTGTATTTTTCTAAATCTTCCATTTGAATAGCATCAAAAGCACTAGTATCAATTTGATAGGTTTTAAATATTGGAACAAAGCAAGCGGCTAATAATAATGTCATTAAAACTAATGTCCACAATGCTTTATTAGCTTTTTCAATGCTTTCTTCAGAAATACCGCTAGGAACTTTTTTAGAAAAATAAAACAAAGCAGCCGCCGCAATAAAAAGTAATCCTACTCCAGAATAGAGTAAAACTACTTTATTCAATTCTAACAACTTAATCTGTTCATCTGATACTGATTTTGCTGTTCCAAATAATGCTAAAGCAACAATAATCGGCCCAATAGTTGTTCCAAAAGAATTAATTCCACCACCCAAATTTACTCTACTTGCGCCAGTTTTAGGATCCCCAAGTAAAATAGAAAAAGGTTGAGCTGCTGTTTGTTGTAATGAAAATCCAAGTGCTACAATAAACAACCCTAACAACATTCCTGCATACAAATTAGCTTCAACTGCAATAATCATAGCTCCTGCTCCAAGTGCCGAAAACAATAAGCCATAGACGATACTTTTCTTATAACCCCATTTACCTACTATATCCTTTCCGCTACTATTTCCAAAAGCAAATAACAAAAGCGCTCCGATATAATAAGCAGTATAAAAAGCAAAATCTACAAGTTGAGATTGAAATTGATCTAATGAAAAATAGGTTTTACAAAATGGAATAAAAATACTGTTTCCTGCCGCAATAAAACCCCAAAAGAAAAAAACGGTAATTAAGGTATAAAGCGCTGGATAATTGGTTTTGGTTGTACTCATAAATATTATTTTGGATTGGTTAGTTAACTGGTTTAAATGAAATTGCGGTTCCACCACCTTTAGCCAAATGTAATTTAATTTTTGACTTCGAAGTGACTTGCATTATTTTTATAGTATAGGATTTTGGATTATTTTGCCAATCGGCATCCTTTCCATCTTCATAAATAATGGCTTGGTATTTTTTATTTGGAGAAAGAAAATCGAGTTTTAATTCTGTTTCTCTTGCATTCTCATCGGTAATAGCACCTAGAAACCAATTTTCAGAATTTTTATCTTTTCGGGCAACGGTTATATAATCTCCAGGTTCAGCCTCAAGATATTTACTGTCTTGCCAATCCAATGCAACGTCTTTTATAAACTGAAAAGCATCGAGGTGTTTCTCATAATTCTCTGGTAAATCGGCTGCCATTTGCAAAGGTGAATACATCGTGACATATAATGCCAATTGTTTAGCTAAAGTAGAATGAAGTTGCTCTTTTTTAGTTGAATTATAGCTACTCATCTTAATTTCAAAGATTCCTGGCGTATAATCCATTGGTCCACCAAGTAATCGTGTAAATGGTAAAATAGTTTCATGATTAATTGTATTTCCAATACTCCATGCATTAAACTCAGTTCCTCGAGCCGCTTCTGCACAAATATAATTGGGATAGGTTCGATGATACCCTGTTGGGCGAGAACTCTCATGGGAATTCACCATCATTTTATAATCGGCAAATCGTTTTGCAACAAAATTGTAATGATTAACCATCGTTTGTCCATCATGGAATTCACCTCGTGGAATTATTCTACCCACATAGCCTGTTTTTGCAGCCGTATAACTATATTGTTTCATCAGGTTTAATGCTCTATCCAAATAACGCTCATAATTAGCGACAGAAGCAGAAGTTTCGTGGTGCATAATCATTTTGATGCCTTTTAATTTTGCATAATCGTTGACTTCTTTTAAATTAAAGTCGGGATATGGTGTAGTGAAATCAAAAACATTTTCCTTCCAATTCCCGAACCAATCTTCCCAGCCCACATTCCAACCTTCAACTAAAACGCCGTCAAAACCATGGTTGGCAGCAAAATCAATATAACGTTTGGTATTAGCAGTTGTGGCACCATGTTTTCCTGTTGGCTTTAACTCGCCATTGTTTTGTGCATTTTGTGAACCTGCATAATCCCAAGTCGATTTACCCACATGCATTTCCCACCAAATACCTACATATTTCATTGGTTTTATCCAAGAAGTATCTTCAATTTTGGATGGTTCATTTAAATTTAAAATCATTTTCGAACCTACAATATCACGCGCATCATCGCTGACCATAATTGTTCTCCATGGCGAGACACAAGGTGTTTGCAAATAGGCTTTGTCTCCCAAAGCATTAGGTGCTAAACTTGATTTTAATTTATAATTCTCAATAGCAACATCTAATTGCATTACTGGATAATTAACTACAGCAGCTTCAAAAATATTAAGATATATTCTATCTGATGATTTCATCATCAATGGCGTTTGAACCGCAAACTTCTTGGTAATTGCTTTAAAACCAATTCCATTATTGAGATTAACTTTATCCGTATTTATTTCTGAAAAAAGTGTTTCTTCATAATTATATTCGTTGGTATCAAAATCGCCAGGAAGCCAAAAAACTTTGTGGTTTCCTGTTAGATTGAATTCAGAAACTTCATCCGAAATGATAAAGTAGTTTAAATTGTTTTGCTTCGGAAACTCGTAACGAAAAGCAATGCCTTCATCAAAAACTTTAAAAATGATATTTATCTTTCTATCGGTTATCGATTGTGAAAGTGCAACAATCATTTCGTTGTAGTTGTTTTTCATATTGGACTGTTCGCCTAAAACAGGCTGCCAAGTTTCGTTTACTGTTTTTTGACCGATACTGTCAATAATGAAATTAGCTTCTAAATCATTAGTGCCCTTTAGCTTAATACCCAAAAAGCTCTTGAGCACTACTGGTTTGTTTTTATAGGTAACCTGATAAGTCGGTTTTCCATTTTCAGATAAAGAGAAGTTGAGTGTAATTTCTTTAGAAGGTGATTGGACATTTTGAGATAGAACCTTAATTCCTAAAAGTAGTAAACCTATACAGACTAATCGTTTCATTAAAAATAATTTTGCCTAAATATAATAACTTTTTAAAAACAAAAAATCCCGAATAGATCCGAGATTTAATATAGTTATTAACTAATAAGAGTACTAGATGTGAACAGTATTTCCATCCACATAATCCTGAAGATATGCAAAACGGTGGGTGAGTTTTCCGTTTTCGGTCATCTTCGCTCTAGCAAGAATTCCGTCTTTATCATTGTTAAAAAAAGCTGGGATAACATGTTTCATAAACATTTCGCCAAAACCTTCGCTGGCATCTCTTGGCAATTCACAAGGCAAATTATCTACTGACATAACCATTATTGAACCAGGATGAGTATACGGAACTTCTTTGTTCTCACTTGGCAAATATCCAAAAAATGGATCAGCAATTGTAGAAGCTTTTATAGTACAAGCAATCGGTCCGTCAACATCACATGAAATGTCGGCAACTACTTTTATTTTACAATCGTGTGCATTTAGCATGTCACGAGTTAAAATATCGGGTGAACCATTGGCATGAAAATGCCCCGCCATAAAGATATCTGCTACTTTTGAAAAACGCTCAAAATCTGAAGTATAATCTTGGGGGTTTTTATAAAAATTAGAATTACTATCTGCCTTAGTTCCGTCTAAACGTTTGTTATAATCCAAAACATCAATATGAGTATATACAGGTTCTGAGTATATTTTTGTTAAGAAATCTTCTGGAGAAACTTCTTTTAATTTCATTCCATCTAAAATTTCTTTTGCTCCCATTCCCACTTTACCGTGACCTGTTAATACGATTTTGATATTGGGCAATATTTGTCTTTTTAAACGGACAATTAAGTCTTCTTTACTTTGTAATGTATCTGCTTTAGGAATATTGAATAAATCATATTTTATTCCGAATCCTCTTAATCCATTATAAGCGCCAACTATTCCGGCATAACGCCCAAAACCAATTAGTCTTTTGTTATTGGCATCAACAATAGTTTCATGGTCATATAGTTCGATGCTTTTATCTAATATTGCTCGTAATAATTTTTGATTATGAAGCTGCTTTTTAATAGTGTGTGAAAAGAAAAAATACTTCTTATTTGGAATTAAAAATTCTACTGGAATTTCTTTAACTCCAAAGAAAACGTCGCAATCCGAAATGTCATCAGCAACTTCAATACCTAAATTTCTGTAGGCATCATCATTAAAAACTCTGATATCTGAACTTTCCACTTTAATACCAACTTCAGGATGTTCTTTTTGTAAACGAACCAATTCTTGTGGCGTAAAAACAACTCTTCTATCAGGTGGATTTTTTCTTTCTTTAATAATTCCGAATTGCATAAGGCAAATTTATTTTGGTGCCAAAAGTAGTAGTAACGAAATCGATTTCAAAACTTTTTAATAAATACTTTTTATTGATGTTTTGTTGAGCAATTTTGATTGTGGAAAACCTGTTGATAGCTTTCTAAAAAAGAAATTATATAACTTTAATGAATAATTATATTTGTTTTTCAATACGATAAAAATGACATACAAATTTTCTCTACATACTTTCCAAATATTAATTGTTGTATTACTTACCGTTTCTTGTTCAAAGCAAGAAAAGACTGAAGATGGCATTATCAAGGTAAATAAAAATGGCATACCCGTAATGATGCCTTTGCAAGAAGAATTACCTAAACTTACTTCAGATTATATCAATGATAAAAAATATGGCGTTAGTCGATATTTTGAAAAAACATGGTCGGAGAAAAACGATAACGTAGCTTTTTTGGTTGCCAAAAATGGTCAGATAATTTATGAAAACTATATGGGCTATGCCAATAAGAGAACTGGCGAAATGATTTCTAATAACATGCCGTTACATATAGCATCGGTAAGTAAAGTATTAACGGCTACTGCAGTTTTAATGCTCATTGATTCAAAAAAAATTAGGTTAGACCAAAAGGTAAATACGATTATAAAAAACTTTCCATATCCCGATGTGACTATACAAACATTGCTTAATCACCGTAGCGGCATGAGAAATTATGCCTATTTCACTTTTGAAAAAGGAAATTGGGACAAAAAAGAAACTCTCACCAATGAAGATATTGTAGAGGTTATGGTGGAGAAAGAAATTACATTAGAAAGACCAACCGATACCGGATTTGGTTATTGCAATACCAATTACGCAATGCTTGCTTTAATCATTGAAAAAGTTACCGGATTAAAATATCCTGAAGCAATGAAGGAAATGATATTTGCACCTCTTGGTATGACTAATACCTTTGTTTTTGACATCACTAAAGACCGTGACATAATTGCTCCATCATACAAAGGAAATAATGTAGAAATTGGAATTGATTATCTAGATGGAATTTATGGTGATAAAAACATCTATTCCACTCCGAGAGATTTATTAAAGTTCGACAAAGCGCGCTATGCTCCTTTCTTCCTGAATCCTGATTTACTTAAAAAAATGTATCAAGGCTATAGTTATGAAAGCAAAGGAATACGTAATTATGGCTTAGGTATTAGAATGTCTGAGTTTGAAAAAGGAGAACCATTTTATTATCATAATGGTTGGTGGCATGGAAACACTTCCTGTTTTATCAACCTAAGAAAAGAGAAAGTTACGATTATTGTCTTGTCAAATAAGTTTACCAGAAAAACGTATCAAACTAAAAAACTAGCAACTCTTTTTGGCGATTATCCATTTAAGTTGGATGATGGTGAGGAATGAAATGATAAAATTTGATCTGAAATATTTTGCAATAACCATTTCGCTTTTCATTATCGAATTTATAATTGCACTATATGTTCATGATAACTTTGTCCGTCCTTACTTTGGCGATGTTCTAGTTGTTATTCTAATTTATTGCTTTATAAAATCTTTTTATAATTTAAAAGTGATAATAGCATCAACCTTCGTGCTGCTATTTGCTTTCACGATAGAATTTTTGCAATACCTTAATATAGTCGAAATGCTAGAATTACAAAATTCAAAAACTGCCAGAACCGTTATCGGAACTTCATTTTCCTGGGCAGATATTATTTCTTATGTAGCAGGAATACTTATTGTGAATTTGATTGAATATTTTTGTAGAAAAGAAAAATTCTAGAAACTTATTTCTCAATAATCGCTTCCTGAATAACTTTTTGAATGTCTTCGCGTATGTTTTCCTTCGAAAGTTTGTTTGGCACATTAGAATCAGGATATGTTCTGTTGGATAAGAAAACATAAACAATCTCCGTTTCTGGGTCAGCCCAAGCCATAGTTCCAGTAAAACCGGTATGTCCAAAACTCGACTTAGAAACACAACCACAGGTTGGTCCACCTCCACTTATTTGAGGCTTATCAAATCCTAAGCCACGTCGATTTCCTTCGGAACAAAACCAACAGGTATTAAAATCATTAAATGTTGCTTCAGAGAAGTATTGTTGACCTCCATAATTTCCTTTTTGCAAATACAACTGCATCATCTTGGCAATATCCATGGCATTAGAAAAAATCCCAGCATGTCCGGCTACTCCATCTTCCATTGCGGCTTCCATGTCATGAACATAACCCTGAATGGTATCATGACGGAAATAAGTATCTATTTCGGTGGGAACAATCACATTTTTATCATACTTTTTTAATGGATTATAAAGTGTGTTATTCATACCAAGTGTTTTGTAGAAATTATTGGTCACCAATTCATCCAAATGTCTTCCCATCACTTTCTCTAGATATTGTTTCAAAATAATAAAAGTAAAATCACTATAGCGATATTCTTTTTTATCAATAAGCGGACTGTCGATAATCTTCTTCATTATACTGTCATGATAATCATCTCGCAAATACAAACTATCTGAAACCCTTTTTGTAAAACCTTCGCTAAAAACTTTCCGATAGTATTTATCCATTGGCAATTTAGCCGAATCCAAAGTGGCTTTGTAAAAAGGAATCCAAGCTTGCATTCTGCCATAGTGCGACAACAATTCTTTAAATGTAATTTTCTGCTTGTTAGAACCTTTAAAAAGCGGCAACATTTCACCAAGAGTAGTTTCGAGTGTTACTTTCTTTTGGTCATAAACCTGCATTACATTGGGCAAAGTCGCTACCATTTTTGTCAAAGATGCAACATCGTATAAATCACTATTTTTCACTTTTACATCACCTTCGTAAGTTTGTTTTCCAAATGATTTTTGATAGATAACTTTTCCTTTTCTAGCAACCAAAATCTGCATGCCTGGTGCCATTTTACCATCAATCGCTTTTTGAGCATAGGTTTCAATAAGCTTTAGTTTCTCTGAACTCATTCCGACACTTTCTGGAGTGGAAAAACCCAGTCTATTGAGTTTTTGAGTGGTGATTCCGTCACCAGCTTTTAAGTTGCTGTTGATAGAAACCGGAAGCAATCCTTTGGCGTCAATGGCTCCAAAAATTATCTCAGCTGATACTTCCTGAGCAATGCTACCATTTTGATAGGAAACAATTACACCTGGTATTTCATTAAAATTCAAAATTCTTGATAAAGAATACGGTTTGGCAAAACAATCAATAATTACTTTCTTTTTAGAAGCAATAGAATCAATGACCTGCAATTCAGGCACTGTAAGTTCTGGCGATTTCCACCATGATTTATCCGATTTATGATACCCAATAATTACGGTTTCATAATCAGTTAACTTGGTCATTAAGCTATCAATATTCGTGTCTGAAACTTCTGTGACTTCAGTGTATTTCTTTAAAGTACTAACAAAAGAACTATTGGTATCATCACCCAATTTAACATAAGCAATTTTTTGATTCAGATTTTTAATTGGGAGAATGTTTCCATCATTTTTAACCACTGTAACGGCGTTTTCATACAATTCATATTGCAGCGATTCATTTGATTTTGGATTCAAATCATTATACAAATTGATGCCTTCGATAGGTTTATACTTATTCAATCCTGCTTTAAATTTATAGCGTAAAATCTTTTTGACCGATTCAGTTAATCGTGCATCTGAAATAAGGCTATCTTGATAAGCCACACATATTTTTTCTAAGGCGAGCGGTACATTTTCTGCAAAAAGAAGTATATCATTTCCCGCCAGAAATGCTTCCAAATCTATATCTCCCGGTGCTCTGAAATTACTTGCCCCTTTCATATTTAGGGCATCTGTAAAAATTAGTCCGTCAAAACCCAATTGATTTTTAAGCAAATTGGTAACAACACCGTATGAAATTGAGGTTGGATAACCTTCTCTTGGCTCCAAGCTTGGAACGTTCAAATGGGCTACCATTACCGAAACCAATCCTTCATCAAACATACGTTTATAGGGATACAATTCAACTTTTTCGATATGATCCAAAGTAGCATTAACAATAGGTAAAGAAGTATGCGAATCAGTTGCTGTATCTCCGTGGCCTGGAAAATGTTTTCCTGTAGAAAAAACTCCTTGGCCTTGTGCACCATTCATTAAGGCAATAGCATGTTCAGTAACATTAACTTTATTTTCACCAAAAGAACGGTAACCTATAATTGGATTTTTCGGATTGGTATTAATATCTAAAACTGGAGCAAAATTAAAATGAACTCCCATTCTTTTGCTTTCCTTTGCCATACTTGTTCCCACTCTTTCAACCAATTTCAAATCTTTGATGGCTCCCAAAGTCATATTGAAAGGATAACGGAAAGTAGAATCGATACGCATGCTCAAACCCCATTCGGCATCAATCCCAATAAACAAAGGTACTTTAGCAAGCGATTGATATTTATTGGTTAGGCGCGCCTGGCGCATTGGACCACCTTGAAAAAATATTAGCCCACCGACTCTATTCTCGGCAACCAACTTTTCAACTGCTTTTGTATGTAATGTATCTTTATTAGAATAAGCAGCAACCATAAACAATTGTCCTACTTTTTCATCAAAAGTCATTTGATTATAAATACTATCAACCCATTTCGTTTCGGCTGAAGTTTCCGGGAAAAAGTTTTTACGATCAGCTTTTAAATGTGGAATATAAACTTCCTCATCTGTTGCTATATCAGCTTTTGGAAAAATTGCTATAGAATGATTGACAACTTTGGTTGACGAACAATTCGTAACCAAAAGTAGCAATCCTGCAAAACCAATACTGATAAAAAGCCTTTTCATGTAATATGGATTAAAAGAAACGACTGTGCCAGCTTTCACCTGCAGGAACTTCCCAGTTTTCGTTAAATTCTTCAATACTATTCACCAAATTATTAAAAACTATAGTATTAGCAGTCACCGCCTTTTCTTTAGCCATTCTTTTAAAATCAATAAGCGATTTGTGCGCAATGTGTTCCCCGTTTTTAAAGGTAACATTCATTTTATCTAACAAATCAACTTCGTATTTCTGTTCTAGGCTTTGGATAAATGCCACTGAAGAATCTATAGAACAACCAGTAGCATGCTGCACTTCTTGATTGACAGCAAGAATGATGAAACGATTGTATTTTAGGAGATAAGAAGCTTCCAATCCGGTTCCGTGAGCTGACCAGTTTTCTACAAATACTTTTAAATCATTTTCGATTTCTGTTATTTCATCATCTGAAAACTTTCTATTGCATTGGTAAATCCAAATTTTGGAATCTTCGGGTAAATTTTCAAAGGCTACAAGCATTTTATTGTTTTATTAAACTAGTGATTATTTTGAAATATTTAAAATCTTTACTGATAGGATCGTACATTTCCTTTTCAGAATAACCCACAGTTAGTTCGTCACCAATTTTTATCTCATTGTCTGTTAATAATGATGCTGTAGCAAATGGATAAAGAAATAATAGATTATGAATTCTGTTATCTTTATCTTTTACTTTTAATGTTATAAATTGTTTCGTTTCTATAGAGTTGACTGAACAACGGATAACTGGAGAAACAGTTAGTGGTGAATCTTCATTAATAATTTCTAAAGATTGATTTACTTTGGCATCTTTTTCATCCAAGTATTTTCTTCCCATTGACATGAGTACTTCTGGACAAATAGGCATCATTTTTATTGCCACTTTTTCGCCCAATTTTCTCAATCCGTTAGAGCCACTATATTGTAATTGGTCACTTTCAGAAATCTCACTTTTATATGCTGTATAGCTATCAATAATACATAAACCTGCATTTATTTGCATGTCTTTCGCTTCAATGTTTTTTGTAAAATCAACTTTTTTAGATTTAATGCAGCTACAAGATTCGTTGGCTATTTTATCATAAACATCTTGAGAACTCACTATTGAAATAACAAAGAAAAAAAGAAAGCAGGAGAATATATATTTCATACTACAAATCTTGAGCATTGGCTATTAGTTCTGCAATATCCATAATCTTAACATTGGCTTCTTGTTCTTTGGCTTTAACACCGTCAGTCATCATGGTATTGCAAAATGGGCAACCAGCAGCAATGATTTCTGATTTGGTTGCTAAAGCATCATCTGTTCTTTCTACATTAATGTCTTTGTTTCCTTGTTCTGGTTCTTTAAACATTTGAGCTCCACCAGCACCACAGCATAAACCATTGGCACGGGAGCGTTTCATTTCTACAAGTTCAGCATCCAGTTTTTGAATTAATTCTCTCGGAGCTTCGTATACATTATTTGCTCTTCCAAGATAACATGGATCATGAAACGTAATTCTTTTGCCTTTGAATTGTCCACCTTCTATAGTCAATCTTCCCGAATCTAATAGTTGCTTTAAGAATTCCGTGTGATGAACTACTTCGTATAATCCTCCTAATTCTGGGTATTCGTTTTTGAGCGTATTAAAACAATGCGGACAAGCCGTTACGATTTTTTTAGCTTCGTAGGCATTTAGAACTTCTATGTTCATCATGGCTTGCATTTGGAACAAAAACTCATTTCCTGCACGTTTTGCCGGATCACCAGTACAACTTTCCTCAGTTCCTAATACAGCAAACTCTACATTTGCACGATTTAAAATACGTACAAATGCTTTAGTTATTTTTTTTGCTCTGTCGTCAAAACTACCAGCACAACCAACCCAAAACAATACTTCGGGTTGCTTGCCTAGAGCCATCATTTCTGCCATGGTTGGCACATTTAATTCTTCTGACATTATTTTAGATTTTTAGATTATTAGATTGTTGGATTGTTAGATTTATTTTATCTATATAATCCAAAATTAAATAATCGATTTTACTCGTGGTGCTCGTCGTCAAACACCTGTATGGTTACTTCTTTTTCAACCAAATCAGTGAATTTCCCTCTGTAACGGGTAGCTTTTACCAAGTGATTGTCAATCCAATGGTAGTTTCCTCCACGTGGTTTTCCAAATAGAATTCCGTGATATTTGAACCCGTGCTTTTTCAACCAAATCTCAGTATATTCTCTGTGTGCTTCAGTTCTAGAAGTGAAGAAAAATATAATGTGACCTTCGTCATACCATTTGTTTAATGTAACTAAAGCGTCGGGATAAACCTCTGCCGTTAGCATTCTTTCCGGTTCTTCGTTTGGAATATCATCACAAACAGTTCCGTCTATATCGATTAAATAGTTCTTAATTCCTTCAGGTAAAATTGGACTTAAATGCTGGCCGTTTTGGGTAATACTTTGCAAGTTTTTGTCAATGTCTTCCGCTTTCATTTTTTTACTTTTTATTATTTCACATTCATTTGACAAATTCCCAAGTCTCACATTTATGGCAATTTGTTTTTTAAAAAATTCTTATTCGTTTTTCCAGTTTAATCTGTCTTGTTGGTTGTATTGCCAAGGTGCTCCATTGTTCTCAATATTTGTCATCATTGCATTCAAAGATTGTGGTGCAGCACTTTGTTCCATTACTAAATAGCGTCTCATATCCATAATAATGGATAACGGACTTATGTTTACTGGGCATTCTTCTACACAGGCGTTGCAGGAAGTACACGCCCAAAGCTCTTCTGCTGTAATATAATCATTCAATAACGATTTATTATCAGGCACAAAAACTCCTTTATTAGCGTCTATGTTACGTCCAACTTCTTCCATTCGATCACGCGTATCCATCATGATTTTACGAGGCGATAATTTTTTACCTGTTTGATTAGCCGGACAAGCTGATGTACAACGACCACATTCGGTGCAAGTGTAGGCATTTAACAATTGAACCCAATTTAAATCTTGCACATCTGAAGCACCAAATTTACTTGGAACTGCATTTTCATCAATAGGTTGTGCTGCAAATGGATCAGCATTAGGATCCATCATAAGTTTTACTTCTTTGGTAACGCTTTCTAGATTATCAAATTTACCTTTTGCGTTCAAATCGGCAAAATACGTATTTGGAAAAGCTAAAAGTATGTGTAAATGTTTTGAATAGTATAGATAATTTAGGAACACTAAAATTCCTATAATATGAAACCACCAGGCAGCCGCTTCGACCGCTTCGATTTGTGCAATATCTAAAGAAGAAAACCAAGGATGAATGTACTGTGAAATGATATTACCTGACTTCATTTCTTGAAAATGCAAGTCAGTCGCATTCATTATCAAGAACAATGACATCAAAACTATTTCAAAATACAAAATTGCATCGGCATCTCTTTTTGGTGCACCAATCAAATCGGAACTTGTGAAACGCTTTAATTGAATTATATTTCTTCTAATCCAAAAAACGATTACAGCAACTAAAACTAAAACTGCCAGAATTTCAAAAGAACCAATCAAAACACCATAAAAATCGCCTAAAAAGGAAAATACTCTATGTGTTCCGAAAAGCCCATCAATAATAATTTCTAGAACTTCAATATTGATGATTAAAAAACCTGCATAAACAATGATATGCAGCAAACCAGCAATTGGTCTTTTTACCATTTTGGATTGTCCCAATGCAATCATCGCCATATTTTTCCAGCGTGCTGATGGATTATCTTTTCGATTAACATCATGACCTAAATTGATATTGCGTTTTAGCTTTTTTACATTTTTAGCAAAAAAACCAATTCCAATAATAAGAATGATAGCAAAGAGTATGTTGTCGATATACATCATGGCCTTGAATTACTTTTTAATAGTATCGTTTACAGGTGCTTTATATGGTTTATTTTTTTTTCCAAACAGTGATACATTAACATAACGTGTTGGATTTAAACGTAAATCTTGTAATAATAACTCTAATTCTTTAGATGTTTTTGAAAAGTTATTATACATGGTTTCGTCTTTTGCTAATTTACCTAAAGTTCCTTTTCCGGATTGTACATCAGCCATAATTTTGTCAACACTTGCTAATGTTTTCTCTAATTTTTTTACGGTTTCCCCAATATTTACTTTTGCTAGTGAATCAGAAATTTTTGAGAAATTAGCTGAAGCTTTATCTACATTTACCATTGTTGAGTTTATCTTTCCATTATTTTCAGCTAATATTTCGTTTACCGATTTAGAGGCTTTTTTGAATTGAATCATAGTTGAATCTAAACTTACAATACTACTTTTTAAACTTTGCTTGGTTTTTGCATCCAAAATGGAATTTACATTTTTCAAAAGTACATCAGCTGAAACAACCATTTTCTCTACTTTTTCTTGAAGTGGTGTTAATCTTTCAGCTACCAATGATGTTAAACCTGGTTTTACATCACCTTTTAGAGTTATTCCAGATTCAGCAACCGATTTATCTTCAAAATTAGGAGTAATCATTATTTGTTTGCCACCAATTAATCCTGGTTCATATATAGAAGCAATACTTGATTTTGAAAAAGGAAAATCTGATTTGATTTGTAATGAAACTACAATTTTACCTGAGTTATTGTCTGAAAAATTTATTTCACTCACTTTTCCAACTGTAAGTCCGTTAATAGTAACAGGTGCCGAATTAACCAAACCTTCAACATTGTCATATTGAACATAGAATGTTTTATAATCGGTAAGTAAATCTTTTCCCTTTAAAAAGCTATAACCCCAAATAAATAACAAAATAGATGCAATAACTAAAATTGCTGTCTTAATTTCTCTTGTGATTTTCAATTTAAATCTTTTTTTTTATTTAGCTGCACTCCTTACACTTGGCTCGGATTATACAGTTAGACCTTAGGTCTTGAGCGGCAAAGTTAAAATAAATAATTAAAACTCCTTATTATTATTGCTTTAATGCATCTTGAATCGATACTTTCTTTCCATTTTTAAAAGCGATTAAAAAAGCGGATGAATAGCCTTTGGCTTTGACT
>Ga0315902_10008095_pt1 | contig 14278 bp, 12 predicted proteins | sample LakEriMetagenome_9_FD_203523 | JGI IMG/M metagenome (GOLD analysis project Ga0315902, IMG submission 203523) | Freshwater fungal communities from buoy surface, Lake Erie, Ohio, United States - Buoy 12 MA117 | ecosystem: Environmental > Aquatic > Freshwater > Lake > Lake biofilm | place: USA... | reverse complement strand
GCCGGCCGGCGCGCCTTCAGCAGCGACTCCACCTCTGCCGATAATCCGACCTCCATGACCGGAGAGACATTGCGCCGCGGCAAAGCGTCCGGCAGCGGGCCAAGCCGCGCCGCCAGGAAGGCCAGAAACGGCCCGGATTCTTCATACCGGAACAGATGCGTCACGCCGATCCCGCCTGCGCCATCCGACACGAAGCGCGCCTGCGATCCGACGTCGGCACAGGGCGCAGGCCGGTCACCGGCATAGGCGCGCACGAAATCGTCAAAGCTCAGGTCCCGTGTGCTTTTCGGCTGGCCCGCGATCTCCTCACGGAAGCGATAGCGATACCAGCTTGAAAGCCAGGAGACAGGCTCACGGACGACGGCGACCGTCTCGAACTCCTCTGCGCCTGCGACCTTCAGCATCGGCAGCACGAAACGGCGATACCGTGCCATCGATGCATGCTTGAGCCCGGGGGGATCGCGCAGCACAAGTGCCGCGCGCGGCGCCAGCACAGCGGCGAGCGCCGTCGTGCCCGTCTTGGGAACCGCCAGAAGGACCAGCCTTTCCTTCCAGAATACCAGCATCTTGGTCGGCCCCGTTTTTCGTTGTGATGTAAACCACTCATTAACCACGATGGGAAGAGAGTGTAGCGGCGGAATTATCTTGATTTGTTCCTGTTTTGGTCTCACATGGCAAGGAACAAGTCGGGAACGTCCACGGCAGATTGCCGGACAGGGACGCGTATGGCACAAGGAGACAGGCGATGGCAGCAGCGGCAGACCTCATCAGCATGATGGACAAGAAGACAGCGGACAAGGCCAAGGCGCTCGAAAGTGCGCTGCAGCAGATCGAGCGCCAGTTCGGCAAGGGCTCGATCATGCGGCTGGGCGGCCAGAACCAGATGGCCGAGATCGAGGCCATCTCCACCGGCTCGCTCGGGCTCGACATCGCGCTCGGGATCGGCGGGTTGCCCAAGGGGCGGATCGTCGAAATCTATGGCCCCGAATCCTCGGGCAAGACGACGCTGACCCTGCATGTCGTGGCCGAGGCGCAGAAGGCCGGAGGCGTCTGCGCCTTTGTCGATGCCGAACACGCGCTCGACCCCAACTATGCGAGGAAACTCGGCGTCAACCTTGACGAGCTTCTGATCTCCCAGCCCGATACCGGCGAACAGGCGCTCGAAATCGTCGATACGCTGGTGCGTTCGGGGGCGGTTTCCTGCGTGGTGGTCGACTCGGTCGCCGCCCTGACGCCCAAGTCCGAGCTTGAGGGCGACATGGGCGACAGTTCCGTTGGCGTCCATGCCCGGCTGATGAGCCAGGCGATGCGCAAGCTCACCGGTTCGATCTCGCGCTCGAACTGCATGGTGATCTTCATCAACCAGATCCGGATGAAGATCGGCGTCATGTTCGGCAGCCCCGAGACGACGACGGGCGGCAACGCGCTCAAGTTCTATGCCTCGGTCCGGCTCGACATCCGCCGGATCGGCGCGATCAAGGACCGGGACGAGGTTGTGGGCAACACCACCCGTGTCAAGGTGGTCAAGAACAAGGTCGCCCCGCCCTTCAAGGAGGTGGAATTCGACATCATGTATGGCGAGGGCATTTCCAAGACGGGCGAGCTGATCGACCTCGGCGTCAAGGCCGGCGTGGTCGAGAAGTCGGGAAGCTGGTTCTCCTTCGCCGATGAACGCATCGGCCAGGGTCGCGAAAACGCCAAGCAGTTCCTCAGGGACAATCCTTCCGTTGCCCTTGCGATCGAGGACAAGGTCCGCGCCTCCCACGGTCTGGACTTCGGCTTCGCGCCCGAACCCGCCGAGGCCGATGAGAGCATGATCGAGCCCTGACGCAACGGCCATGCAGGGCTGTCCGGCGGACAGCGCAGGCCGCCTTTGTCCGGGGCGGTCCTTGTGCTGCGTACCGCCGTTTCGGACACGATCACGACAGCTGATGCCTGCCCGCCGCGACCGGGGCAACGCCGCCAAGCCGGCGATGCCTTGAGGCTTTGGGCGGGGTCTTGTGCGTTCCATGTGAGAGGCGATGCTTGAAGGACGTCCAGCCCATGGCGCGAGCCCTGACATCCCGGCCCTCTGGTCATGTCGCCTCGCGATTGCGCGACGCGTCAGCATGCGCTTGGATCGGCCCCGGCAAGGGCGAGGCTCCCTGCCCCTTGCCCAAGGACCGTCGCCTCAGCTTGCCCTGCCCCACTCCCCTGCCCTGCGCCCCGTCCCAAGCCTCGGGACAGGTTCCGTTCAGGCAGGAGGCTCCCCCTGCCGGCTGGCCGACCCTGGTTACAACAGGATGTGGCCGGCGCCCCCTTCCGCCGAAAACTCTCGGTCAGGACGGCTGGCAGCACCACGTGACCGCAGCCTTCCGGGGATCGCTCCGCGGCACCTGCGGGCCTTGCATCGAAAGACGGCGCCGTCGCCCGACCGGCGCAATACCGACGCGATGCCGACGTGGCGTCAAGGCGGCTTGCGCCACTCCTGCCGCTTCGCGATCCGGCGCGCATCTGCCACATGGCACGGCCCGGCCAGCCGGTTTGCCGTCCTGACGCCTTTTGGCGCCGGCCGCTTCGGCAGCCCGTTGCGTTCCGGTCGATCCCGCCCCATCTCTCGTCCATGACCGATCTGACTGTCGCCACCTGGAACATGCAGAAGGGGTTCGGCACCGATTTCCGCCGCGATCCCGCGCGCTCGACCCGCATCATTGCCGCGCTCGGCGCCGACATCCTGGCCCTGCAAGAGGCAGACCGTCGCTTCCGCAGCCGCGCCGGCGTGCTCGACCTCGGCGCCCTGCGCGAGGCCACAGGCCTCACCCCCGTCCCCGTGCCCGCGCCGACCGGGACCCGGGCCCATGGCTGGCACGGCAACCTTCTGCTGACCCGCAAGGCGGATGTGCAGGACGTCCGCACCCTCCGCCTCTCGGGGATCGAGCCTCGCGGCGCGGTCATCGCCGACCTTGTCCACGGCGAAAAACCCTTGCGCATCATCGCCGTGCACATGGGTCTCATGCGCCGCGCGCGCGTGACCCAGGCGGCTGAACTGGCCGAGGAAATCGCCGGTGACGACCGCCCGACACTGCTTCTTGGCGACCTCAACGAATGGCGCCGGGGCGCGGCCTCGGCGCTTGCGCCACTCTATGATCGCTTCGCCCATGCGGCGACAGGCAGAAGCTTTCCGGCCCCGCTGCCGCTCTTCCCGCTCGACCGCATCTTCATCTCGCACGCCCCCCGCGCGGTGGATGCCGCGGTGCACGACACCCTCGCCGCGCGCCGCGCCTCGGACCATCTGCCGCTCGTCGCGCGGATCAGCTTCTAGCCGCCCAGCGCGATCGTCGTGGCCACCAGCACGACGCCCAGCAACGGCACCACCCAGCGCATCATGCGCGATCCACCCTCGACATAGTGGTCAAGCCCCAGACCGATGCCGAAGAGCATCAGGACCGCGATCCCGTTCGACCAGCGCATCGCGACATGAGTGTCCCCGACAAGGAGAAAGGGCAGGACCGGCGGAAAGGTCGCCGTCACCACCACCACGAAAACCGCAGCCGCCGCGAGGAAATCTTCGCGCGTCAGCCGCGGCGCGTCATCTTCGCCCGCCGCCCGCTCGACCAGCGCGGCGAGCCACCCCGCCTCCGCATCGCTCAGATGCAGCCCGCTCCCCTCTGGCAAGAGCCCCCGCACCAGCACAGCCTTCGCACCCGCCGGCGCCCGCCGCAACCGCGCGACCAGCACCTGCCGCCGCCCCCGTTCGGCCGCGGTGGTCAGCAGATGCATCACCCCGTCCACGATCCCCCAGGCCAGGTTGCACCCGAGCGCGGCGAACAGGATGCTGCGCACCTGCTGGCCCTCCGCCAGCGCCACACTCATCGTGCCGGTGAAGGTCAGCGTCATCAAAAGACCGAACATCACCTCCGACAGCCGATCCACCGGGTCGAGCGACCTGTCGATCCAGTTCCCCTCGCGCATCGCACTCACTCCTGCAAAGGCCACATCGCTGGTCGGCGACCGGAGAAGAGGCTAAACCGGTGCGGACCGTTCCATAGGGTGCCCCGATGTTCACGGCCCTTGTCATCCTCCTCTATGCGCTGCAGTTCGCCATCATCCTGCGCGTGCTGCTGCGCCCTGCCCTCCTGCCTACGGTACGGCTCGGCTGGGTCATGGTCATCGCGCTGGTGCCGTTCCTCGGCATCCTGCTCTACATCTTCTTCGGCGAAATCCGTCTCGCCCGCACCAAGGCGCACCGCATCACGCTGGTGCGCCAGCGCTTTGCCGACCTGATGGCCCACGGCCCCGCCGACATGGCCGCCCCTGACGGCATGGTCCGCCCCGCCTTTGCCACCGGTCAGGCCACCAGCGGCTTCCCCCCCGTGCCCGGCAACCGCGCCGTCATGCTGCCCGAAGGCGACGCCCAGCTCGACGATCTTCTGGCCGAGATCGAGGGGGCCACGCAGTCCGTCCACATCGTCTTCTACATCTGGCTGCCCGACGGCCTCGGCACCCGCCTGGCCGAAGCCGTGGCCCGCGCCGCCCGCCGCGGCGTGGCCGTGCGCATCCTGGTCGATGATCTGGGCTCCCGCCCGCTGATCCGCTCGCCGCTCTGGCCGATGATGGAAAAGGCCGGAGTCCGCCTCGCCCGCGCCTTCCCGCTTGGCAATTTCGCGATCAACGTACTTTTCCAGCGGCTCGACCTGAGAAACCATCGCAAGATTGCGGTCGTCGACAACCGCGTCACCTGGTGCGGCAGCCGCAATGCGGCCGATGCAGCGTTCGCCCCCAAGGCCCGCTTCGGCCCATGGGTCGACATCCTGATGCGCGTCGAAGGCCCGCTCGTGCGCCAGATGCAGGCCGTCTTCCTGCAGGATTGGCTGCTTTATGCCGAAGGCGATGACCACCTCTCCGACCTCGTCGCCGCGCCGCAAGCCTCGATCCCCGGCGGCTTCATCGGCCAGGTGATTGCCACGGGCCCCGACCAGAGCGTGACCGGCCTGTCGGACACGATGTGCGCCATGCTCTTTGCCGCGCAGGAGCGTGTTCTCGTGACCACCCCCTACTACATCCCCGACCAGCAGACCCAGGCCGCAATCTGCGCTGCCGCCCTGCGCGGGGTTGCGGTCACGATGATCCTGCCCGCCCGCAACGACAACTGGATCGTCGGCGCCGCCTCGGAAAGCCACTACAACGAGCTTCTTGATTGCGGCGTGCGCCTGCACGCCTTCCGCCCGGGGCTCCTGCATTCCAAGATCCTGACCGTCGACGGCCGTCTCGCGCTGATCGGCTCGACCAACATGGACCGGCGCAGCTTCAACCTGAATTACGAAAACAGCATGCTGATCGACTCCGTCCCGATCACCACCGCACTCGACGCCGTCCAGTCGGGCTATACTGCCCGCTCTTCCGAGATCACGCTCGCCCAGGTCCAGGCCTGGAGCGTGCTCCGCCGCATCCGCAACAACAGCATCGCGCTGGGCGAACCACTGCTTTGACAGTGGCACCGCAGGACCCGCCGTGCGTCGGCACGTAGGCTCGGTCGGGGACGTGACGTAAGGGAATCCTCAATCGACTTGGCAATCCCCATGGCACCAGTGATACTCTCGACACACGTCGGTGCATTGCCGTCGCTCGCAAGGAGGTTCTCATGTCACTTACTTCGCGGCCCGCACGCCACCCCCTGACATCAACGGCCCTGGCCCTGATCCTCGTCGCCTCCCCCCTCGCGGCGGAGGAAGCAGGGACCCCGGTCGGCGATATCGGCGGCCTGTCACAGGACGACCTCTCTCGCGTCCTGCCCAGCCAGCGCGCCTATTCCCCCGCAGTCAACCGCAACTTCCCGACGCGCCCGCTCTTCGGCGACACCCACCTCCATACCGCTGTTTCGCTCGATGCCGGTACGGCCGGGGCGCGGCTGACGCCCTCGGACGCCTACCGTTTTGCCCGTGGCGAACAGGTCATCGCGTCTTCCGGCCAGCCTGTGCAACTCACCCGGCCGCTCGACTTCCTCGTTGTGGCCGATCATTCCGACAACATGGGCTTTTTTCCGGCACTTTATGGCGGCGATCCGGCAATGCTGGCCGATCCGACAGGGCGCCGCTGGTATGACCTGATCAATTCCGGGAAGGGATTTGACGCAACGCTCGAGATCATACAGGCGATGAGCACGAACACCTTTCCGAAGGCGCTTGCCGTCACTCCCGACACGACTTTGTACAGAGACGCCTGGAATGAGACTGTCGAAGCCGCTGATGCCTTCAATGATCCGGGCCGCTTCACCGCATTCATCGGCTATGAATGGACGGCGCAAGCGGCGTTCAACATCCACCGCAATGTGATCTACCGCGACGGTGGGGCACTTGCACGCCAAGTCCTGCCCTTGACGACTGACCCTGTCTTCGGCACATCGCTCGACACCGGTCTGTGGGCGTGGATGGAGGCCTACGAGGCCAAGACCGGAGGCGACGTGCTCGCCATTGCGCACAATGGCAACGTGTCCAACGGGCTGATGTTCCCGACTGAAACGCAGCCCCTGACAGACCTCCCCGTTGACCAGGCCTACGTCGAGGCACGCGCACGCTGGGAACCGCTCTACGAAGTCACCCAGATGAAGGGCGACGGAGAGACCCATCCCTTCCTGTCGCCCAATGACGAATTCGCCGATTTCGAGCGCTGGGATCAGGGCAACCTCAACCTCTCCGAAGCCAAGACGCCAGAGATGCTGCCCCACGAATATGCCCGCTCGGCGCTGCAGCTTGGCCTTCAGCTTGAACAGCAGTTCGGCACCAACCCCTACCAGTTCGGGATGATCGGCTCGACCGACGCCCATACCGGCCTTGCCGCGGTCGAGGAGGACAACTTCTGGGGCAAGGTCACGCCGATGGAGCCCAATCCCGAACGGCTGACCAATACCTTCATCAGCGACCCCAACACCGGCCTCACGCTGATGGAATGGCAGGTTTCCTCCTCGGGCTTTGCCGCAGTCTGGGCGGCCGAGAACACGCGCGAGTCGATCTTCGACGCAATGGCACGGCGCGAGACCTATGCCACCACGGGCACACGCATGACGGTCCGGTTCTTCGCCGGCTACGACTTTACCGCCGACGACACGAACACCCGCAACCCCGCCGTGATCGGCTACGCCCGCGGCGTGCCGATGGGAGGTGAGTTGCACGCCGACCCGCAGAGCCGCGCGCCCACCTTCCTCGTCGCCGCGCTGCGCGATCCGATCGGTGCCAATCTCGACCGCTACCAGATCGTCAAGGGCTGGCTCGATGCCGACGGCAAGACCCACGAACAGGTCTATGACGTGGTCTGGTCCGGCGGCCGCGTCCCCGGGGCGGACGGCAAGCTGCCACCCGTCGGCAGCACCGTCGACGTCGAAAGCGCGACCTGGACCAACACCATCGGCGCGCCTGAACTCATCGCCGTCTGGAGCGACCCCGATTTCGACCCGGCCGAGCCCGCCTTCTACTACGGCCGCGTGCTGGAAATCCCGACCCCTCGCTGGACGGCCTATGACTCTGCCTATTACGGCACCGAGCCTCTCCCTGGCACGGTCATGGAACTCCAGGAACGCGCCTATACCTCGCCGATCTGGTACAAACCGAGCGAGTAGCAGAGGGCCCAAGGAACACCAGGATGCGGCCTCCGGTCTGGCAGGTGGCAAGACGCAGGCCGCATCTTCCGGGACACTTGGTCCGCATGCCTTTTTGGTTTACGAGGTTTCCGCCAGTTGTTAGCGATTGCCTCTAGTCGATGGCGGGAATGTCGCGCCGCCGTCCCCTGTCTGGGAGCAGCAAAATGCCGTCATTCCGCCAGAGCCTGAAGGTTCGGGTGTCACTGTTCAGTTGTGTTTCGATGATAACAGTTGCTCTTGTTCCCGCGATTGCGCAGGCGCAGGAGATCATGGACCGGGACGCGCTGAGCGATGTGTACCCGGGCGCGGCCTATTCGCCATATGCGCAAAGGGATTATCCGGACAAGGTTCTGTGGGGCGACACTCATCTGCATACGCGCCTGTCTGCGGATGCGGGGCTTTTCGGCAATACGCTGGGGCTTGATGATGCCTACAGGTTCGCACGGGGAGACGAAGTGGTTTCCTCGACCGGACAACCCGTCAGGCTGGGCCGGCCGCTCGACTGGCTGGTCATTGCGGACCACTCGGACGCCATGGGCTTCTCGGACGACATGGCGACCGGTGCGCCCAGGCTGATGGCGTTCGAACAGGCGCGCGGATGGTATGAGGGGCTGCAGCAAGGTGGCATGGCGGCTGCCGATGCAGCGGTGGATCTGATCACGAATTTTGCCCAGGGCACGCTGCAGGAGGGGATGCTTGACGAATACTCACCGGGTTCGGCAACCTATGCGGCAGTCTGGGACAAGGTGATCGACACCGCCGAGCGTTACAACGATCCCGGCACGTTCACGACGATCATCGGCTTTGAATGGACCTCGCTGATCGCGGGCAACAACCTGCATCGCAACGTCCTTTTCCGGGATGGCGCGGACAGGGTCGGGCAGGTCGTCCCCTATACGACGCAGCCGCCGGTCGGGTCGCCCAATCCGCTTGACCTTTATGCCTATCTGGAAAACTACGAAGCCGTGACGGGCGGACAGGCCTTTGCGATTGCACATAACGGCAACCTGTCGAACGGCATGATGTTTCCCGTCGATTTCCAGTACACGGGCGAGGCGGTTGACGCCAACTACGTCCAGTTGCGGAACCAGTGGGAGCCTCTTTATGAAGTCACCCAGATCAAGGGCGATGGCGAGACGCATCCGATGCTGTCCCCCGACGATGCCTTTGCCAATTTCGAGATCTGGGACGCGGGCAATCTTGACCTGAGCGAGGCCAAGACGCCCGAAATGCTGAGGACCGAATATGCCCGGCAGGCCCTGATGAACGGCCTGATGCTCGAGGAACAGTTCGGAACCAACCCCTACAAGTTCGGAATGGTCGGGTCGACGGATGCGCATACGTCACTTACGGCCGTCGAAGAGGACAACTTCTTTGGCAAGACCGTCTCGTCCGAGCCTTCGCCCGAACGCATGCAGGGGGCCTTTGTCCGGACTGAGCAGGGCGCGTTCATGGATTACCAGCTGTCAGCCGGCGGCTATACCGGCGTCTGGGCCACCGAGAACACCCGGGAAGCGATCTGGGACGCGATGGCCCGGAAGGAAACCTACGCCACGACCGGCCCCCGCATGATTGTGCGCCTCTTCGGCGGCTGGGACTTTACCGCCGCCGATCTGGGCAGCCGGGAGCTTGCGCGGATCGGCTATGCGCGCGGCGTGCCGATGGGTGGCGACCTGCGGCCACGCGAAGGCGATGCCGCACCGAGCTTTATCGTCTATGCCCTTCGCGACCCGGTGGGCGCGAACCTTGACCGCATTCAGATCGTCAAAGGCTGGGTCTCCGCCGACGGGACGACGCAGGAGCGCGTCTATGACGTGGCATGGGATGCGGCGCGGACGCCGGATGCCAACGGGGTCCTTCCGCCAGTCGGCAACACGGTTGATGTCGCGAATGCCGGTTGGATGAACACGATCGGAGCGTCTGAGCTGGGCACGGTGTGGACCGACCCGGATTTCGATCCTGCTCTGCCTGCATTCTACTATGCCCGGGTCATCGAAATCCCGACGCCACGCTGGGTGGTCTACGATGCCAAACGGTTCGGCGTTCCGATCCCGCCCGAGGCCGAGACAAGCCATCAGGAACGCGCCTATACCTCGCCGATCTGGTATCAGCCCGGCGGCTGAGGTGACAGCGAGGCGACACCCCGCCCTGATCCGAAGTGCCGCGATCCTCGCCGCGCTTCTCCTTCTTGCATCGCCTGCCGCAGCCTGCCTCGCCTGCATCGCGATGCCGGACGACAGCCTCGCCGACAGCGCCGCAGCGGCCGAAGCCGTGGCGCTTCTCCGCCCCGACCCGCGCGATCCGTTCCGCTTCGCGCCCGTCGGCTTCCTCAAGGGCGGCCCGGTGGCCGACGCGGTCCCGTTCCTCGTCAGCCGCGCGCGCGCGGCCGAATTCGCAGCCGACCCCGCCGCCGCCGTCGTCGCGACCTGGTCCCCCTCCGGCGGCTGGGCGGTCCATGACATCGGCGGCACGGCGCTGGCCGCGACGCTCTCCGACATCCTGTCCCGCGACCTGACCTCGCCCGAGGCGCGGCGCGACGCTTTCGGCCGGCTCGTCGGTCACGCCGAACCCGCCATCGCCCGGATGGCGATGATCGAACTGGCCAGCATCCCCTATGCCGTCCTGCGCACGACCGACGTACGCATCGACAGGGCCGAGGTCGCCCGCATGGTCGCCGATCCGCTCTGGACGGAATGGGCCCCCATTGCGATCCTCCTCCTCGGTCTCTCGGACGATCCCGCCGACCGCGCCTTCATCCACCGCGCGGCCAGGCTTGCGGCCGAAAACGGCCGAACCACCCATCTCGCCGCCTGGATCACCGCCCTTCTTGAAACCGAAGGCGAGGGCGCACTCGACTGGCTCTCCGACACCTGGCTCTCCGATCCCTCCCACCCCGACGAGGTCCTGCGCCAGATCGGCCTCGCGCTCGCCAGCCATGCCGGCCGGACCGACGCGACCGGTGCCGCCATCCGCGCCGCCGCAGGCCGCCTCGCCGCCGCCCGCCCGCCCGTCGCCGCCGCCCTGGCCGGCACGATGGCCGAACGCGGCGACTGGTCCCTGGCCGCCGACGCCGAGCGCTGGCTGGCCGAAGGGCGCATCACATCGCCCGCCGACAGTTTCCTTCTCACCCACTATGTCCTCGCGGCCGAGGCCGCCCGAACGGAGACCCAGCCTTGACCCGTCCTCTCCTTGTCCCGCTCCTCCTTCTGCTGACTGCAACAGCCGCCAGTGCCCATACCGGCGATGCCGCCGGCGCGGGTTTCGTCACCGGCTTCACGCATCCGCTGCTCGGCTGGGACCATGTCGCCGCGATGGTCGCGGTCGGCCTCTGGGGCGCCTTCCTTGGCGCGCCCGCGATCTGGGTCCTGCCCGTGGCCTTCCCGCTCGTCATGGCGCTCGGCGGCGCGCTCGGCGTCGCGGGCGTCCCTCTCCCCGGGATCGAAACCGGCATCGCCGCCTCGGCCCTCGTGATCGGGCTCGCCGTGGCGCTGGCCGCGCGCCCCCCGCTCTGGGTCGCCGCCGCCATCGTCGCGCTTTTCGCCGTCTTCCACGGCCATGCGCATGGCACGGAAATGCCCGCCGCCGCCGATCCGATCGCCTATGCCGCCGGCTTCGTGATTGCGACCGGGCTTCTGCACCTCGCCGGGATTGCCTTCGGCCTGCTCGCCGCCCGTCCGGCAGGGCGGATCGCGGTCCGCGCGGCAGGGGGCGTGATCGCACTCGGCGGCGCAGCCTTCCTCGCCGGCGCCCTGTGAAGTTCACGCGGCCCCTCGCCACCGCCGCGGCACTTGTCGCGGCGGCCAGCCCGGTCGCTGCCCATGACGCCTTCGGCGACCTCGGCCCCTTTTACCAGGCCGCCCTCCACCCCCTTGCCGACCCGGCCCAGGGGCTTCTTCTGGTGGCAACCGCGCTCCTCCTGGCCCGCCAGCCGCGCGCATCGGTACGACCCGCCTATGCCGCCCTCGTGATTGCGGCCGGCGTCACGCTTGCCGCCGCCAGCTTCCTCCACCTGCCCGCCCCCGGACTGCGGACGATGGCCGTCGCAGCCCTCGCGCTCGCCCTTGCAACCCTTCTCGCCCCCCGTCCCGGCCCGACCGGCGCGACGCTTGCCGCTGCGCTCTTCGGCGCGGCGCTCGCGCTGCCGCTCGCGCCCGAGACAGGTACGGCCGTCCCCCGCGCGGCCCTTCTCGGTCTGATCGGCGGTGCGCTCGGCATTGCCATCGTCACGCTCTGGCTCTGGGGGGCCGCCGAATGGGCCGACCGGCGCATCTCGCCGCTCGCAACCTCGGTCGCAGCCGCCTGGGTGGGCGCGATTGCGCTGATGACCGCCGCCCTGCCCGCCTGAGTCAGAAGGCGGCGACCCGAGCGACGAACCACGACGCTGCCAGCCCCCCGGCCAGATAACCAAAGACCCGCGCCCCCCGCGTCCCCCGCGTCGTCAGCCCCGCGACAAGCCCCGGATAAAGCCGGCCAAGCAACATGCCGGTCACCAGAACCACCGCCACGAACAGGACCTGTCCGATCTCCACCCCGACGTTGAAGGAAAAAAGCGCCAGCGGCACCTCCCCCTCGGGCAGGCCGATCTCGAGAAGCGCCCGCGCAAAACCGAGGCCATGCAGCAGCCCGAAACCGAAGGCGACGATCCAGGGATACCGCTCGGTCAGTCGCAGCCCCCGTCCCTCGGGCTGCATCAGTTCCGCCGCGAGGAACATGATCGACAGCGCCACGACCGCCTCGACCGGCGGCCCGGGCACGACGATCCAACCCAGCGCCGCCGCCGCCAGCGACAGCGAATGCGCAACCGTAAAGGCCGTCACCGCCCCCAGCAGCGTCCCCCGGTCACGGATGAGAAGAAGAAGGACAAAGACGAACAGCAGGTGATCGATCCCTTCCAGGATATGCATGACCCCAAGCGCCAGATAGGTCGTGATCACGCCCGCACGGCCGAGCGGGGCGGGAACGTCGAAACCCGTGGTGGCCGGGGTCAGCCGCCGGCTTTCGGCCTGCCCGGGGGCAAGCTCGTAGCGCACCAGCACATCCGTCAGCATCCCCTCCAGTCCGGGTATCGCGATCCGGCCCCCCTCGATCCCGCCCGGGCAGGTCACGACCCACTGCGCGGCAAAGGCGCGCCCGTCAAAGACCAGCGGCGGCGTCCCGGCCGGCTCGCAGGCCGCGGGAAGCTGCAGGCCGATCCGCATCTGCTCCCCGCCGGCCAGCGGCACCCGCCAGAGCACCCGCCACTGGTCGCCGCCCAGCGCCTGCATCTCCAGAAAGGCCGGATCGAAGGCATGGGCCCGAACCCCACCGCCCGGCCAGAGCGCGGCCAGCATCACCAGCAGCGCCAGAAGCGTTCTCACTCTGCCGACCCAGGCAGCCGGATCTCATAGCCGGCGCGCAGCATTTCATATTGCGCGTCGCGCAATTCCCTTGCCCGGGCGGACCGCCAGGCGCCCAGCACCGCCTCCCGCACGTCGGCCAGCGGCGGCGCCTCGGTTACCGACGCCCCGGTCAGCCGGACCAGATGTGCCCCGAAGGCGGAATTGACCGGGCCCGCCCATTCGCCCTTTGGCAAGGCCGCAACCGCAGCATGGAAACCCGGCCCGAAAAGACCGTCGACCGCCACCGCGGGTTCTCCCACGATCTGCGCCGGCAGCATTGTGGCTCGCCCAAGCGTGGCAAAATCCGCGCCCGCCGCCAGCGCCGTCCGCACCGCCCCGGCTTCCGCCGGGTCCGCCAGCATCACCTGATCAAAGGACAGGCGGACAGGCGGCGTGAACTCATCGGCTTGATCGGCGTACCAGGCAGCCAGCGCGTCTTCGCTCGGCTCTTCGCTCGCCGCGGCAGCTTCCCCGATGAACTCCATCTTGAGCGTCAGCCTCTGCCTCACAACCGGATCATCCCGGTCGAGACCAAGCGCGAGCGCCTCGCGGTACAGGACTTCTTCCCGGACATAGGATTCGATGAGGCCCGCCAGTTCCGCCTCGTCGGGTTGGCGGTGCCAGGTCGCTTCAAACTGCGCCGCAAGGCGGTCGACTGCCGTCTGGCCAACCTCGATCACCTGCGTGACCGGCTGGGCGGCTTGCGGAGGGAAAAGGAGGAAGACGAACACCCCGATCGCCAGAAACTGAAAAAGCGGTTCGCCGGCCAACTTCCTGATCTGCGAAATCATCGTCATGCCTTGTTGCCTGGACATACGCCGGTTTCGTTCCTGACCACGTCCCCGCAGGAAGGCAAGTCAAGAACGCCTCTCACTGGGTGACGGCATCACGCAAGCCGTGCCGGTGCAACCGTCTTGTCTGGCGGCTCGGCGCGTCTGCGGGTCGCAGAAACGGAAACGTGATTGCGGCGCCAAGCCATGGCGGCCCGGGCGTGGCATTCCGGTTCACCACGCGCCGCCAATTCATCGCCTGATCTGGCCGGGAGGAATAACAGACCCCATATCTGCGGCATGGACAGTGATCAGATCGCACGTCTCGCCTATCTCGGGCTGATCGCCGCGGCGCTCGGTGGATGGCTTTTTGCCCAGTTCAGACAGAATCTGTCCGGAACGCTGCAGATGCTGGCAGTCTGGGCGCTGATCTTCGTCGGCGTCATCGGTGCCTATGGTCTATGGACCGATATCCGGCGGGACCTCGCGACAACACAGACCATGCTCTCGGAGAATGC
>Ga0315902_10008089_pt1 | contig 14282 bp, 11 predicted proteins | sample LakEriMetagenome_9_FD_203523 | JGI IMG/M metagenome (GOLD analysis project Ga0315902, IMG submission 203523) | Freshwater fungal communities from buoy surface, Lake Erie, Ohio, United States - Buoy 12 MA117 | ecosystem: Environmental > Aquatic > Freshwater > Lake > Lake biofilm | place: USA... | reverse complement strand
CGGCTATCTGCCCCTGCCGGCGGCGGTGGTGGAGCAGGCCGCGAAGGACGCCGGAGTCGAGTGAGCCCGCGGTCTGGCGTGATGTCGCCGGGCCGCCCCTCCGTACACGGTCACTCCGCATGCAGGCCACGCCCTCTTTCACCGGTCGCTCGCGGCGACGCACCACCCATCCCTGGGTGAAGGGTTCCGACACGCTCGCCCGGATCGTGATCACGCTCGGCGGCATCGGCACGATCGTGGCCGTGCTCGCGGTTGGAGTGTTCCTGCTGGCCGTGGCGGCGCCGCTCTTCATGTCGGCGACCGCCGCGCTCGACCGCGTGGCGGCGCTTCCCGACGGTCGCGCGTCGGCGATCGGCACCGATGAGTCGGGTTCGGTTGCCTGGCTGCTCGACGGCGAAGGCGAGAACCAGGGCCGAATCGCGGTTGTGAACCTCGCCGACGGGGCGACGCTCCTCGAACGTCCGGGCTCGGAGACGGGCCTCGCGGCCGCCACAGCCGTGCGGGTGCCCGCCGGCGGCGTGCTCGCCGCGGTCGGCTTCGCCGACGGCACCTACAACACCGCCCGCCTCGGATTGGAGGCCGCGTATCAGCCTGTGGAAGAACTCGACCGCGACTCGCTGCCCAGGAAGGCAGGCGAGGCGATGAGGGTGGATGAGGCGGTCGTGGTGCGGCTGCCTGGTGAGCGATTCTCGCGAATCTCGCTTCTCGCCGAACTGGGCGGCCCGCCGGCGCAGCCGCTCGACGGCCCGGTGGTCGATGTCGATGTGGTGGCGCTCGCGGGCGGCCCGCTCGTGGCCGCCGTCGACGAGGCGGGGCACATTCGGGTGGAAACGGTGACCGCCAAGCGGAACATGATGACCGGCAAGATGACGACCACGCCCCGCGGCACGTCGATCGAGCCGGTCGACGGCTTCAAGGCGAGGTTTCTGCGGGTGTCGACGCTCGGCGACCAGTTGTTCCTGATCGCGGCCGATGGGGCCGCCCGGCGGTATCTGATCCGCAACCTCGACGCGCCCGTCGAGATGGAGCGATTCATGGTCGGCGACACGTCCACCACGATCACCGCCGTCGAGCGGCTCTTCGGTGGCGTGGCGCTCGCGGTCGGCGATTCGACGGGGCGGGTGCGGATTCTCTTCGCCTCACGCGGCGCCGCCGCGGAGTCGGCCGAGCCCGTGCCCGACGACGGCCTGCGGATGACGGTGGCCCGCACGTTCGAGCCGTCCGCGGGGTCGTCGGCCGCGATCGTGTCGCTCGCCGCCTCGCCCCGCTCGCGGCTCTTCGCGGTGGCCGACACCACCGGGGCGGTGCGGATGCTGCAGTCAACGACCGGTCGCGAGGTGCTCGACGTGCCCGCGCCGAAGGCCGCGGCCGACGCCGCCCCGGCGCTCCTCCCCGACCACCTCTGCATCGCTTCGGCCGAAAACCGGCTTATCGCCACGGGCCGCGGGAGCCTCGCCGCCTGGTCGATCGATCCCGGCTACCACGAGGTCTCGCCCGCCACCCTCCTGATGCCGGTGTGGTACGAGAACTACGCCGCGGCGTCGCATGCCTGGGAGACGACCGGCCACGAGGCGTTCGAGTCGAAGTTCGGCCTCGTGCCGCTGATCTTCGGCACGATCAAGGCCACGCTCTACTCGATGCTCTTCGCCACGCCGGTGGCGATCCTCGCCGCGGTCTACGCCAGCCAGTTCATGCACGCCCGCTGGAAGGCGCGGATCAAGCCCACGATCGAGATGATGGCGAGCCTGCCGAGCGTGGTGCTCGGCTTCATGGCCGGGCTCGTCTTTTCCCCCCTGATCGAGCGCGGACTGATGCCGCTGATCACGGGGTTCTTCGTCGTTCCCGTCACGCTCCTCCTCGCCGCCCATCTCTGGCAGCTGATCCCGTCCGGCTGGCGGACGCGGCATCCTGGCTGGCGGCTCCTCGCTGTCGCCGGCGGAGCCTTGCCCGCGGGCGTGTGGCTCTCGTCGGCCTTCGCCCCCGTGGTCGAGCGGCTGCTCTTCGGCGGCGATGTCACCGGCTGGCTCGATGGCCGCGGTGGCAGCGGCTTCGGCGGCTGGGTGGTGGCGAGCCTGCCGCTGGCTGGGATCGCGGCGCTCGCGCTGGTGGGCCGGGTGGTGAACCCCTGGTTGCGGCGGGCCACGGCGGGCTGGTCGCAGCGGCGGTCGGCGGCCGCGGCACTTCTGTCGTTCGTTGTCGGGTTGGTCGCCACGGTCGCCATCGCCGCGGCGGTGGCGGTGCTGCTCGATTCGCTTCGCCTCGACACCCGCGGCGGCATCTTCGGCACCTACGTGCAGCGAAACGCGCTCGTCGTCGCCATCGGCATGAGCTTCGCCATCATCCCGCTGATCTTCACGCTCGCCGACGACGCCCTCTCGAGCGTTCCCGACCACCTCAAGAGTGCGTCGCTCGGCGCCGGGGCCACGCCCTGGCAGACGGCCGTCCGCGTGATCGTGCCCTCGGCCGCCAGCGGGCTCTTCTCGGCGGTGATGATCGGCCTCGGTCGTGCCGTCGGCGAGACGATGATCGTGCTCATGGCGGCGGGCAACACGCCGCTGATGAGCTGGAACCTCTTCAATGGCTTCCAGACGCTCTCGGCCGCGATCGCCACGGAACTCCCCGAGGCGGCCCGCGGCACGACCCACTACCGCGTGCTGTTCCTCGCCGCGCTCACCCTCTTTGCGATCACGTTCGTGGTCAACTCGGTGGCCGAGGTCGTGCGGCAGCGGTTTCGGAGGCGGGCGTATGAGCTCTGATCGCCCCGCCCGCCGCGTCCGCTCGGGCCACGCCACGCTCACCGCCCACGGCGAGCCCTGGGTCTGGCTGACTGCGGCATCTCTCGCCTTCGCGATCGCGATGATCGTGGGTCTGCTCGCGTTCATCGCGTACCGCGGCCTGGTGACGTTCTGGCCGGTGCCGCTGGAGGAGTTTTCCCTCTCCGACGGCCGCCAGGTGCTCGGCGAGGTGACCGACCGCGAACCGGCGGTCCTCGCCACCCAGCAGGCGGCCGGCCATCCCGCGCGGCGGCTCGTCCGCACGGGTGATTTTGACGCGACCGGCAACCACTATGAGTGGATCGACGACACGGCGATCGCGAAGACGAGCGAGCCTGCGTGGGCGACGGTCGTCGAGCGGGCCGAGGCGGGGCGCCTGCACGGGATCCCCAAGCGACTGCTGCATGGCAGCGAAGCCGTGGCCGAGGGGCCGGCGGCGGTGTGGCAGGCCTTCGAGCGCGAGCACCCTGCCGCGCGGTCGCGGGCGCTCCGTGCCCAGCGGATCGACAAGCACGACCGCGGAGAACTGCAGCGTCGGCTGCGAGCGGCGCGGCTGGCCGTCGTGCAGGCGGGCATCGATCACGGCACGACGAGTCCCACGGCCGCGGCGGCAGAGGCCAAGGAGCGGGCACTCGCGGAGCGGACGGCGGAGCAGGAAAAGAAACTCGACGAGGAGACGGCGCGGCTCCGCGATGCCAACGCCGGCTGGGCCGTGGAGTTCACCACGGCCTCCGGTGGCGTGGCCGCCGTGCCGCTCGATGGGATCGTCCGCGCCTGGCAGCCCAACCGGCTCACGCTCACTGGCAACCTGGGCGTGTATCTCTCACGCTGGGGCGAGTTCCTCGCCGACGACCCCCGCGAGGCCAACAGCGCCGGTGGCGTGTTTCCCGCGATCTGGGGCACGGTGACGATGACGCTCATCATGGCGCTGTTTGTGGCACCCTTCGGCGTGCTCGCCGCGCTCTACCTTCGCGAGTACGCCAGCCGCGGCCCGATCACGACGGCCGTCCGCGTGGCGATCAACAACCTCGCGGGCGTGCCGAGCATCGTCTACGGGGCGTTTGGACTCGGCTTCTTCTGCTACGTGCTCGGTGCCGGCATCGACGACGTTTTCTTCAAGGCCAGCCTCGTGGCCGACGGCCAGCCCACCTTTGGTACCGGTGGCCTCCTCTGGGCCTCGCTCACGCTGGCCCTGCTCACCCTGCCGGTGGTGATCGTGGCCACCGAGGAGGCCCTCTCCGCGGTGCCCAACTCCATGCGGGAAGGATCGTATGCCTGCGGCGCCGGCAAGTGGCAGACGATCCGCCGGATCGTGCTGCCCCGGGCCCTGCCCGGGATCATGACGGGCCTGATCCTGGCGATGGCCCGCGGCGCCGGCGAGGTGGCCCCGCTGATGCTCGTGGGGGTGAAGAAGCTCGCCCTCGAACTGCCGGTGGACGGGACGTTTCCGTTCGTCCATCCCGAGCGGGAGTTCATGCACCTCGCCTACCTGATCTACGACGTCGGTTTTCAGAGCCCAAACAGTCAGGCGGCCCGCCCGATGGTGTTCACGATCACCTTCCTGCTCGTGGCGATCATCGCCCTGCTCAACGTGGCTGCCATCTGGATCCGCTCGCGGCTGCGGCGGCGGTTCGTCGCGCAGCAGTTCTGAGGATCGTGGTGTACGATTTTCGCGTTCCGCCCCGCCGGGGCGCCACCGGAGCCAAGTCCCCTATGCACGCCGTCGACGAACCGCCGCGGGAAGCCGGTGCGCCGCGGCCTGCGGAGCCGCCGCAGGACCGCCTCGCCGCCGTCGCCGCCGGTCGCGACGTCGAGGCGGAGGTGCACGACACCGTGCTCGTGGAGCCGCCGGTGCTCGAGGTCGATCGCTTCAACCTCTGGTATGGAGCCAAGCAGGCGCTGCACCGGATCACGATGCCGATCCCGATCAACAAGGTGACGGCGCTCGTCGGCCCGAGCGGCTGCGGCAAGTCGACGCTTCTGCGGAGCGTGAACCGGCTCAACGACCTCGTGCAGAGCGTGCGGATCACCGGCGACATGCGGCTCAACGGCGATTCGATCTACGACCCCCGGATGGACGTGATCGAGTTGCGGAAGCGGATGGGCATGGTGTTCCAGAAGCCCAATCCCTTCCCCATGAGCATCTACGAGAACGTCGTCTACTCGCTGCGGATCGACGGCGAGACGAACCGCGGCGTGCTCGACGAAGTCTGCGAGCGGAGCCTCCGCGGCGCGGCCCTCTGGGACGAGGTCAAGGACCGGCTCCAGGAGAGCGCCCTGGGAATGTCGGGCGGCCAGCAGCAGCGGCTCTGCATCGCTCGCGCGATTGCTGCCGAACCCGAGGTGCTGCTCCTCGACGAGCCCTGCTCGGCCCTCGATCCGATCGCGACGGGCAAGATTGAGGACCTGATCCAGGAACTCCGAGGTCAGTACTCCGTGCTGATGGTCACCCACAACATGCAGCAGGCCAGCCGCTCGAGCGACTACACCGCCTTCATGTATCTCGGCCGGCTGATCGAGTACGGCGCGACCCCCGACATCTTCACCAAGCCCGTCCTCCGCGAGACGGAGGCCTACGTGACCGGCCGCTTCGGCTGATCCACCTTCCCGCCATGACCAAGCACATCGAACGCCAGCTCGAAAGTCTCAAGGAACGGATCCTCCGCCTCGGCACTCTCGTGGAGGAGGCGATCTCGAAGTCGATCACCGCCCTCATCAACCGGGACACGGCGCTCGCCCAGCGGGTGATTGCCAACGACTCCGAGATCGACGCGATGGAGGTCGAGGTGGAGGAGGAGTGCCTCAAGATCCTGGCGCTCTACCAGCCGGTGGCGGCCGACCTACGGTTCGTGGTGGCGGTGCTCAAGATCAACAATGACCTCGAGCGGATGGGCGACCTGGCTCGCAACATCGCCAAGCGGGTGACGCAGCTCGAAGGGGGCGATCCCTACGACCTGCCGCCCGAGATCCGCACGATGGCGACGCAGGCCCAGGAGATGGTCCGGCAGTGCCTCGACGCGGTCGTGAAGCGGGATCCGACCCTCGCCCGGCAGGTTCGCGAGGAGGACGACATCGTCGACGAGGCCCGTCAGCGAATCCAGCGAAGGGTGATGCAGGGCATCAAGGAGCATCCGGAGAACGTCGAGAACCTGCTGCGGATCAACTCGGTGGCGAAGCACATCGAGCGGATCGCCGACATGGCCACGAACATCGCCGAGGACGTGGTCTACATGGTCGAGGGCGACATCGTCCGCCATCGGGCCGAGGCCTGAGCCGGGCTGCCCGGAGGGCCCTTTTTCACCGTTCGCGCTCGCCGCCGCGGCGTGGTACCCTCTTGCGGCCGGGCAATCCCGGCTCATCTTCGGGAGACGTGCCGATGTCGGGGAGTTCGTTTCGCGTTCATGCGTTCGTGGCGGTGGCCGCAGTGCTCGGGTTCTCAGCCGTCGGCCATGCCGAGGATCCGGTGCTCGTGTCGATCACCGGGCCGCTCGAGGGCCGCGTCGGCGAGCGGGCGCGATTCGAGGTCGAGATCGTCAACCGCTCCGGCAAGCCCCTCCAAAAACTCCGCGTCATCGACTACTTCGATCCGGGGTTCCATCACGAAGCCTCGAGGAGCCCCATCGAGCAGAAGGGCACCATCGACCTGATGCCGGGAACGGCCCGACGGCTGACGCTCGATTTCCTCCTCGACGAGCCGGGCCGGCAGTGTCACCGAGTGGAAATCCTCGACCCGTCGCACGTGTATGTCGGCGCGGCGACGCACTGCGTCGAGGTGCAGCCTGCCGTGGCCGTGGCCGCGGCGCCGCCGACCGCGCCCGCACCGGTGGCCGTGCCGGCGCCGGTGACCACGCCGCCCGCCGTGCCGGTGCCCGTGCCGGTGGCGCCCTTGGCGATGGCCCCGCTCGCCACCGCGACCACCACCGCCCCGACGCCCGTGCCGCTGCCGAACGCCGGCAACACGGTGACCATTCCCGCCGCGCCAGCCCTGGAACTCGACCTCGTGGGGCCGGCGGAGGCGATTTCGGACGCCGTCGTGGAATACGTGGCGACCGTGAAGAACACCGGGGCGGGGCCGGCGCCGGCCACGACGCTCGAGTTCTCATGGGACGAGCACCTCACGCCGCTCGAGGCGTCCGATGGCTACAACCTCGTCGCCTCGAAGGTGTCGTGGAACCTCCCCGCCATCGAGCCCGGCGGTCATCTGAAGCGGCAGATCAACCTGCGGACGAAGGCCCCGGCTGGAACCTACCGCGATTCTCCCGCGACACGATCGTGCGTCCGGGCGGTGCTGGGTGGGTTTGGGGGAGGCTCGATGGTGGCCGACGAGAGTTGCGTGATGATCTCGTCGACCGTGCCCCGACCGAGGATTCGTACGCCGTCCGAGGTGGGTCTCAAAATGTCGCTCGCAGACCTGGATGACCCGGTGCGGCCGGGCGACGCGACGACGCTGGTCTGCACCGTCACGAACGCCGGGACGGAGCCAACGGGCCGGCTCGATCTGGTGGTCAGCCTGCCTGATCAGGCCCGCATCGACTCCGATCGGTCGACGGCCAGAGTTCGCATCGACGACGCGAGGGTGTCGTTCGACGCGATTCAGCCGATTCCGCCCGGTGGGCAGCGGGCATTCGAGATCACCTATCGCCTGCCGACGGGCGGCACTGGCAGGGCGGCAGCCGTCCTTTCCAGCCCCGACCTTGACGGCTCCGTCGAGCGGACCTGCCAGACGAGTTTTCTCGAGCCGTAGTCGAAGCCGGAACGGTTCCACCGATTCACCCGGCTGCGCCGACCCTGCAGGCTGCCGTGATCCACCGGCTCGCTCGGCGACGATGACGTGCTGGGAGTCAGCCATGATCGTCGTCGCGTCGAACTGGGCCATCGGAGACGGCACGCTCGTGCCGGCGGCCGCGGCGTCGCTGGGCTCCCTCGCCGCGACGGTTCACCGCACGGTGATTCGGGCGGGCGTGGGAGTGGACGGCCGCTATCGACCGGTCGAGAATCTCGATCTCGTGCTGGCCGGTGACACATTCGACTGGCTGGTCTCGGCGGCATGGCTCGGCGACGCGAAGCCGTGGCATGCCTCCAACCGATCATTCGAGCGGCTTGCCACCGTGGCCCGACGATCGATCCGGCTCGGCCGTGCGGTGCTCGGCCCGCTGCTCAGGTGGGCCCGCCGTGGACTGCCGCTGCCGGCAGGCATGTCGGCGGTCGGCAGGCGGCATACCCTCACCGTGCCGGTTCGTGTGACCGTACTGACCGGCGACCGAGATGCCGCCGTGGAGCGGGTGCTCGGCGGCCGTCGAAGTTTTAGCGCGGGACGTCGGTGGGATGACGGCCGCGTCTCGATCCGGCACGGCCACGACCGCGACCCCGTGTGCCGGGCAAATCACGACCATGGCACCGGCGCGGCCGACCGGCCGCCGACGTTGGGGGAGAGCGTCGCGGTGGACCTTCTGGCCCGATTCGCGATGCTCGTGGCGGCCCGGACCGTGCGTGCGGGAGTCCATCTCCGCCGCATTGCCGATGCGGGAGTGGTCGGAATGCCGGAGGCGCTCGGCGGATGGCTCACCGGCCTGGCTGGCGGCCCGGATGCGGCGCGGGTCAGCGACGCCTGGCAGCGGAGCGTGGATGGATGGTGGCGCGAGGCACGGCGGTGCGTGCCGACGTGCGAGGCGGAGTTCGATGTCGTCGATGCGCTGGCTGGCTGGCTGGCGGCGGCAATCCGGCCGGGGGCCGAGGCCTGCCCGATGGCGGCCGGACTCGGGGCGCTCGTGGCCGCACCCGCCGCGGGAGGTCCTGGCGCTGTGGAGGGGCATCTTCGCTCCGCGGGCATGAACCGGGCGATCGGGCTGGCCTGGAGCGGAGGCTCGGCCTCGCCGCTGGCCGTCTGCACCAGCGAGCGGGGCTGGCCGCGGTGGCAGATCATCGAACTCGGCGACGAAGCGGGGCCGATCGTCGCAATCCGGCCGCGGGCGACGACCTGCCCTGCGGATCGCCACGTGGTGGATGCCGCATGACCGACGCGACCATCCTCGCAATCTCGAGCACGTTCGCATCGCGAGCGAAGGCGGAGGCCTGTGGCCGCCGGCTCGTCGAGGCCGGGGTCGCAGCGTGCGCTCAGGTCGATGGTCCCGTGTCGAGCATCTACCGTTGGCGACATGCGATCGACGTTGCGGAGGAATGGCGGATGACCTGCAAGACGGCTCCGGTGCTGGAGGCCGCGTGTGTCGCAGCGCTGCTTGCAGCGCATGACTACGAGCTGCCGCAGGTCACGATCGCCCACCTTTCCGCCTCGCCCGCCTATGCCGCATGGGTCCGTGGGGGCGTGGCCGGCGTCTGACGCGTCGGAGCAGGCACCATGCACCTCTTTTACGCCTTCGAGATCGCGCTCCACGCCTGTCCGGATGACGCTGGTGTCGGCCGCGAGTTCGTCGATGAGTGGGGGGCGTGGCCGACACTCGAGATCCCCAAGGATGCGCTCGCCGTTCCCATGACCGTCGGCTTCGACGCGGCATTCGAGCGATTGGCAGCCATCGAGCGGATGTTCGCGGAGCCGGACGGCTCGTTCGTCTGGGCGTGCTCCGAGCCGCCGGCAACTTCCGGGCAGCCCCGCTGGCAGGTCGATGGCAACGCCTTCGAACGCTCCGGCCGCGTGGTGCTGGTCGATCTCAAGGGCCGGTGCCCGGCGGCGGACTTCGACCGGCTCCTCGCGGCGTTTGGCTGGCCGGGACAGCGGATGGCGATGGAACTGGTACGGCCAGCCGTGTTTCTCGACGAATCGACGTTTCGGAGGCACGCCGTGGCCAGGGCAAGTGGGCAGGCTGGCCGACCGCCCCGGGAGGCCTGAGGGTGGGGTGGTGTCGGTTGTGCGGGCGGCACCGGCCGAGGCCCCGTCGCGAGGCTACCATCGTCCGATAGGGATAGGGGATTCGGTGTGGACGATTCTCGGCCCCAGGAAAGTGAGCGGAGCATGCTGATGCGGCGTTGTGGTGCACGGTGCTGGCTCGTTGTCGTCGGACTCGCCGCCCCCATCGCGGGCGTCGCCGTGCGAGCCGACCTGACCTCCGTGGAGGAGCAGGCGATTGCCAGCACCTACGGCAGCGGTGTGCATGCCTATTTCGCAGGAGACTTCAACCGCAGTTACGAGATTCTCTCCCAGGCGATCGAGGCCGGAACCGCGGATCCCCGCGCGTGGTACTTCCGCGGACTCGCGGCGCTGAAACTCGGCCGCACCGACGAGGCCGAGGCCGACTTCGCGACCGGTTCGAAGAAGGAATCGGAAAACACGGGAGCCTGGGGTGTCGCCCGGGCGCTGGAGCGGGTGCAGGGGTGCGACCGTGCGAAACTGGAGCGCTACCGTGTGCAGGCGCGGGTGGCATCGCTCCAGGATGACCGCCGCCGGTCTCGTCTGCGGTACCTGGGGGTCGAGTCGGCTGAACCCGAGGTGCTTCGCGACCGCGTGCCCGAGACCGTCCGACCTCCCTTGCCGGGACAGCCCTTTCAGCAGCCGGTCGAGGGCGAGCCCGAGGGGCCGGCACGCGTGGATCAATCGCCGGCGACCGTTCCCGCGGATCCGCTGCCGGCTCCGCGTGATGAAGCGGCTGACCCCGGTGCAGCCCCGATGAAACTCGACGGCGGCACGACCGAACTCTGACGCCGGCCGGTCGGCGGGCCTACGGGTCGTCCCGCCAGGCCGCCGCGGCCAGCGCGAGCCAGCCGAGGATCAGCGACGCGCCGCCCAGGGGCACGATGGCGCCGAGGATGCGGATGCCCGTGACGGACAGCGTGAGGAGGCAGCCGCTGAAGACGGCCGTTCCGGCGAGAAACGCCCACGCCGACCACGAGAGGCGTCCGGCGATCACCGGACGGGATGTGCCCAGGCAGCCCACGGCCACGACCGCGACCGCGTGGACCAGCGCGTAGCGGCAGCCAGTCTCCCACGTCTCCGCATGGCCGGACGCCGTGAGCATCGGCTTCAGCCCATGGGCGCCGAAGGCTCCTGCGGCGACGGCCGCGGCTCCGAGCAGGCCGCCCCAAGCGATGCACGACCGAGGCGTGAGGCTCACGGGGTCGGCGACGCTCCGAGGAGTTTCTGTTCCTCCTCGTCCTGGATGATGATCCGCGGCGTGACCATCAGCATCAGGCTGTCGGTGGTGCGACCGAGGCCGACGTTCTTGAAGAGGCGGTTGATGTAGGGAATCTTCGAGAGGATCGGCACGCCGAACTCGTTGCGGCCCTCGCGGAGCCGCTTGATGCCGCCGAGCAGCACGGTGCCACCGTCCGGCACGCTCACCGTGGTCGTCACGGTCGTGAACAGGAACTCGGGCAGCTGGATCGTGGTACCGTTGGACTGCAGTTCGAGTTCGCCCGCGGCGGCCACGCCGTTCGTGACGCCGAGCAGGCCGTCCGCGCCGGGCACCTTGACGTCGGTGCCGCTCTTCTCGTCGCTCGTCTTCGACTTGGTCGAGCGGGAACCCTCGAACTGGAACTCCTCCACGCGGCCGATCTGCGAGAAGAAGGGGACGAGTGTCAGCCGCACGAACCGGCGGTCGTTCGAGACGACCGCCTGCACGTTCACCGCCGTGCCCTCGTTGAGCACGGTGATCACCGGCTGCTGGGCGGCCGCGAAGTCGCCCACCACCGGCACGACCGCGGTCACGAAAGGCCGCTGCCGGGTGTCCGACACGTAGGCCTGTTGTCCGTTGAAGAGCGTCACCTTCGGGGCCTGCATGACGTTCGAACGGGTGTTGCCCTGGGCGGCCTGGATGAGAAAGTAGGCCTCGATGTCGGAAAGGATCGCGAACCCGAAGTTGGCCGCCGACGTCGCCGGATCGGGCAGGCCCGGCAGCGACGGCACGGTGGCGCTGCCGAAGCTGTTTTGCCGGAACGGGATCGAGAAGAAACTCTGCCCCGGCACGCCGGCGCGGTTCACACCGGCACCGGGGGCCGGGCTCACCCCGGGCCCCAGGGCCACGCCGGGGTTGCCGGCGTTGTCGAGGCCGATCAGCTGCGTGGGGCCGCCGGGTGACCCGCGGATGCCGTAAGTGACCGGGTTGCGCGAACTGTTGTTCTGCGTGGGGACGGCCGTCATGTTGAGCGGCTGCCGCGAGGTCGACTGGATGTTGAAGTCGAAGTCGACGCCGATGCGTTCGAAGAAGGTGTCGTTGAGGGTGATGAAGCGCACCTCGATCGTGACCTGCAAATCCTGCAGCCGGCGCAACTGCTCGAGCAGGTCGGCGAGTTTCTCGTGCACTTCCTGGGTCTGATTCACCACCAGGCTGAGGTTCGTCTCGAACGGCTTGATGGCGCCCCTGCCGCCGATCACGTCCCATGTTTCCGGGGCGATGGTGCTCTGGATGAGGTCGATGAGCGACTGGAAATCCGTCTGCCGGCCGCCGGCACCCGGCGACCCGAAGGGAATGGCCGGTGCGGTGCCTGAGGCGGGGGCGTTGTTGCCGCGCGGCGGAACCTGGGCCAGCGAAGCGGCGTCGAGCGAGCCGTCGCCGGCGGCCGCCGGTCTGGCCAACGGGTTGACGCCGACGGGCGGCGGTCCGACTTCCACCGACAAGGCGTTGCGCTGGGCGGCCTGCGAGTATCCGTCCCGCAGGGCACCGGTGATGCCCAGGCCGTCGGACGTGAAGTTCGGGATCGGTAGGACCAGGTCGGCGACCGGGTAGGTCACGGCATAGACGTCACCCATCACGAGCCGGGGGCTCGTAATCTTCAGCACCTCGTCCTTGACCACGTAGCCCAGGTGCAGCGGCTCGAGGAGCAGCTTGAGGGCGCTCTTCAGGGAGATCGGCTGGTCGAGGGACAGCGTGACGGGCGTGTCGCTGCGCACGGCTTCCTGTTCGAGCCCCACCAGGTCGAGGTGGATGGCCACGTCGGCCTGCGTCGCCAGGGCGTCGATCACCGTCGCCAGAGGCTGGTTGCGGTAGGCCGGCTTGACCTTCGTGTCGAGCTTCTTGTGGATGGCGACCTCGGCAGCGCTGACCCGTGCCCCTCCTTCCAGGAGCTTCTTGCGGTCGCGGGTCAGGACATCCCACTCCTTGACCTCCGGAAAGGCGATCGGTCCGGCGAAGGGCCGCCCCGAGCGGTCGATGTCCTCGACGACGTCGAGGAAGCCGTCGTTCTGCTGGCCCTCGATGGTCCTCTGGGTGTCGATGCGGCGGATCACGCGGCTCTGCGCCAGCAGCTGTCGCACCACCGGATTGTCCGGCGCCAGCTGGCCAGCCTTTTTGGCGATCGCCTCGGCTTCCGCGAACCGCTGGGTGTCGATGAGGGAGTTGTATTCCTCGACGAGCATCGCGATGCGTTGATCGACCTCGACCTTTTGGGCCCGCTCCCGGTCGATCTGGGCCTCGACCTTGTCGTTCTGCCGCTCGAGGGCCAGCTCCGCCCGGCGTTTCCCGGTGGACTCCTCGATGTCGCGGCGCGTGCGCTCGATGCGCCGCAGCAACTGGGCGCGGGTCTCGGGCGGCAGGGGCTGCTTCCCCAGGCCCGCCGCGACTTCGTCGAGCAGGGCGAGGGCATCGGACGGCGATCGTTGGGCGAGCCGCTTGGCCTCCAGCTGGCGAGCCGCGACCTCGGCGGAGGCCCGGGCCACGAGCAGCGTGTCAGGCACGCCGCCTGCGTCGGCCGCCGGACCGTTCTCGCGCGGCTCCTGGGCCGTCCGGCCCTGGGTCGCCGACTGTTCGATGGCCTCCTGGATCAGCCGCCGCGCCGCGTCGGCATCGGTGCTGGCCGCCTCGGGCGCGGGCAACTCCTCGGCATGCGTCAGGCCGCAGAGCACGGCTGCCGCCAGCGTCCAGGCCACGACGGCGAGGCGGCCCATGGCGATCGCACGCTGCCTGTCGTGGCTGCAGCGAGAATCCTGGCGCCGGGCGAATGGATGTGGCATGGGTTGCAAATCCTGTGCAGAAAGCTCCGTTGGGGCGGGAGAAATACCGGCCGGGCGAGCTGTGGGTCAAGACCACGTCCCTCGTGGAAGTGCCGGCTGGGTAGGGGGCTTCCGCAAGACCGGCAAGCCGGGGGCAGTTGCGGATGCGGCCGTTCAGAGACGGTCGCCGTCAGGGGGCCGGGGAGGTGGCAGCCCGTTGCCGGGCGGCCGCTTTTTCCACGGTGTCGAGCAGTTGATCGATGCGAAACGGCTTGAAGAGCACGAGATCGATGCCCGCCTGTCGCGCCTTGACGATCGAGTGGCCGGGGTCATAACCGAACCCCGTCATGAGCACCAAAGGAACCGGGTCGATGAGTTCCTTGAGCCGCAGCAGCAACTGATATCCGCTCATGTCGGGAAGGCGTATGTCGGCGATGATCACGTCGTACGCGTCGCCGCCGCCGGAACGCACCATGGAGCCGGCCTCCGCACCATCCCGCGCCGTCTCCACGATGCAGCCCGACTTCTCCAGCAGTGCGTGGGCGGCCGCCCGCACCTGGTCATCGGAGTCGACGACCAGCACGCGCCGGCCCGCGAGGGCGGAGCGCCGCTCGCCAGGGCGACGCTGGGCG
>Ga0315902_10008088_pt1 | contig 14282 bp, 16 predicted proteins | sample LakEriMetagenome_9_FD_203523 | JGI IMG/M metagenome (GOLD analysis project Ga0315902, IMG submission 203523) | Freshwater fungal communities from buoy surface, Lake Erie, Ohio, United States - Buoy 12 MA117 | ecosystem: Environmental > Aquatic > Freshwater > Lake > Lake biofilm | place: USA... | reverse complement strand
AAGAGACTTCATTCATGGAATCGGCAATAACCTGCCGGGCCCTTTCAAACGCTTTATCTACCTCTGCTTCCGTGGCATACCAATGAAGGGAAGGGTGATTGCGCCGCAGGGTTTCTTCCATCACGTCCAGGTCTTCTTTCAGTTCCTGCGGAGTGTATTTCTTTTGTGGTGAATACGGAATATGACCTGCAGGCGAACAGGAAAAGAGTAAGCCGGTGAGCGTACAGAAAAGAGTATACAATACGATGTTTTTCTTCATACGCAATTAAGCAAATGAGTTCCACCCTTGTGCGGTTAACGCGTGCCTGTTGCCTCCCCGGGTGATGATGGTGGCACCTTCCGACGCTTCGGTTATATAGCCAATCACACTGATTCCTTCCACCTCTTTCACTTTATCATAATCCTTTTGTGCAATGGTGAACAGCAGTTCATAGTCTTCACCTCCGCTGAGGGCACAGGCGGTAGGGTCCATTTCCAGTTTGTAGGCAAACTCTTTTGCATCATCATGTACCGGTATTTTTTCTTCGTACAGCACAGCGCCCACCCCGCTTTGTTTGCAGATATGCAGCACTTCGCTGCTGAGGCCGTCGCTGATATCCATCATGCTCGTCGGGCGCAGTTGTTCCCGTTCAAAAAATTCAATAACATCTTTCCGGGCTTCGGGTTTGAGCAGGCGGCCTACAATGTACTCGCGGTTTTCCAGGTCGGGCTGTACTCCTTTTGTTTCCAGGAATATTTTCTTTTCCCGTTCAAGAAGCAGGAGCCCGAGATAGGCTCCGCCCAGGTAACCGCTGACACAAAGCAGGTCATTGACCTGTGCTGTGCTTCTTTTTACATACTGATCGGGGGCTACCTCGCCGATGGCGGTAACATTGATGATCAGCCCTTTTTGAGAGGAAGTGGTATCACCTCCCACCAGGTCGACACCATAGGTACGGCAGGCTGCATACACCCCTTCATAAAATTCATCCATCGCTTCCACACTGAAGCGGTTGCTGATGGCCAGGCTGATGACGATTTGGGTGGGCGTGGCATTCATCGCATACACATCGCTGAGGTTTACCACCACGCTTTTATATCCCAGGTGTTTGAGCGGCGTGTACATGAGATCAAAGTGCACGCCTTCCACCAGCAGGTCGGTGGTGACAACCGTGTGCTTGCCAAAGTGATCAATCACAGCAGCATCGTCTCCAACGCCCAACAGGGAGGAAGCATGCTGGAATTCAATATTTTTTGTCACGTGCTCAATGAATCCGAATTCACCGAGGGAGGAGATTTCTGTTCTTTCTTCACTCATAAAGGATTGCAGAATTTAGATTTACGATTTCAGATTTTTTGTCGCCTCATTTTTCTATCTCCATACAGGTTCTTAAGAGCTGTGTTGATAGATGCAATGATAACAGATAATAATTCATTTGCTTCTTTATATAATTTTCTTAATTCTTTTTTCTTTTCCGGATTGAACGCTGCCAGTAATTCATAGAAGAACATACTTTCGTCTGGTTCCTCCTCCACAATCCGTATTGTTAATGAAATCAGGCTTTGATTTGGCTCTGCATGCTGCCCTGTAATTAGCCCCGGCTGATGAAGAGCACCTGATCAACTGTCGTGAATATTCTTTATTCGCTACGGTGTAGGGTAGCATCAAACAAAGATGGCCCGTTTCAACGGCCAACTGTTTGGTACGTTTCATAAGTTCAATTTTATCCATTTAGCTGAGGTGTTAATCAACAATCTAAAATCAACAATCTATAATTTAAACTCTCCCTGAATCCACCTCAGCAGCTCCTCATGAATCTTCCCGTTGGTAGCCACCAGGTGAGGCTGGTAGGGAGAATAATAATTTCCTTCGAAATCGGTGATGGTTCCGCCTGCTTCTTCCACCATCAGAAAGCCCGCCGCGCTGTCCCAGGCCTGCAGTTTGTGCTCATAAAACCCATCAAACCGTCCGGCTGCCACCCAGCAGAGATCAATGGCTGCGCTGCCCAGCCGGCGTACCGGAATACCTTTCCGGATGAGCCGTTCAAACACTTCCAGCGGTCCGTTGGGCATATCCAGGTAGGTGTATGGAAAACCGGTCACCAGGCAGGATTTGAGCACCTCCTCCTGGCTGCTAACGTGTATCGGCTTGCCGTTGAGCGTGGCGCCCTTTCCCCTTTCTGCAAAAAAGAATTCATTCATGAACGGGTTGTAAACCGCACCCAGAATCATTTGTCCGTCCTGCTCCACACCAATACTCACACAGCAGAGAGGTATACCATTGGCAAAGTTGACCGTACCGTCAATCGGGTCGATAATCCATTTAACAGATGAATCCTGCACCAATGCGCCGGTTTCTTCACTCAAAAGATAATGGTTGGGAAACTGCTGCCGGATGACCGAAAAAATGGCCTGCTCCGAAGCGTGGTCTGCTTCCGTAACCAGGTTATTGACACCTTCTTTATTGGAGATAGTGAATTCTTTATCAAAAAAATGCACCAGTTGTGCAGCGCCGGCCTTTGTAGCCTCAATGAGGGTTTGAGAAAGCATGCGCAAAGATAGAAAGACAGATTTGAGATTGCAGATTTTAGATTTTAGATTTGAGGCTCCGGATTATGAAGCTATCCATCATTATTGTCAATTACAACGTCAGGTATTTCCTGGAACAATGTCTCTGCTCCGTACGGGCGGCGCTGGAAGGAATACCGGGAGAAATTTTTGTCGTGGACAACGCTTCAAAGGACGGCAGCCGCAGCTATCTCGAGCCATCTTTCCCCGAGGTGAAATTTATCTGGAATGAAGAAAACCGGGGCTTTGCCAAGGCCAATAATCAGGCCCTGCGTCAGGCCGGCGGCGATTATATCCTCTTTCTGAACCCCGATACGCTGGTGCCGGAAGCTTGTTTGGCAGACTGTATCCGGTTTATGGAAACACACCCGGAAGCAGGGGCGCTGGGTATCCGCATGCTGGATGGAAAGGGGCAGTTTTTGCCGGAAAGCAAACGTTCTTTTCCTTCACCCCTTACTTCTTTTTACAAACTGAGTGGACTGGCAGCCTTGTTTCCCCGTTCCCGCACTTTTGCCCGTTACCACCTGGGCCACCTGGATGAGCACCGGGATCACGAAGTGGATGTGTTGGCGGGTGCCTTTATGATGGTGCGCAGGGAGGTGCTTGACCAAACCGGTGGCTTTGATGAAAGTTTCTTCATGTATGGCGAGGACATTGACCTCAGTTACCGCGTGCAGCAGGCCCTTCAGCCGGCAACAGGCAATCCCTACCGCAATTATTATTTCAGCCAGGCATCGATTCTGCACTTCAAAGGGGAAAGCACCCGTAAGGGTACGCTCAATTATGTGCGTATGTTTTACCAGGCGATGAGCCTGTTTGTTCAGAAGCACTACCCGCCTTCGCAGGCCGGTGTTTTCAGTTTGTTTATTAAGCTGGCTATCTGGCTCCGTGCATTGCTCAGCGTTGCCCGGCAGTTTGTACAACGCATCGGGCTTCCGGTACTGGATGCTGTATTGATGTACCTCGTTTTCTGGCTGGCCAAGGAAGTATGGACCCGTTATTTCCGGCCCGATATACAGTATATCCGCTCGTTGCTGACGGTATCTTTTGTTGGTTTTTCCCTTTTGTTCCTGGTGGTGAGTTATTACACAGGCTTGTACGAAAAGAAATTCCGGTATAAGAACCTGCTCAACTCCAACATGGTTTCGCTTATTATCATCCTGGCCGTTTATTCCCTGTTGCCGGAGCATTTCCGTTTTTCACGGGGCATGGTATTGCTCGGCTCCCTCTTCAGTTTTGCACTGCTGGCCTTCTGGCGATGGGTGCTGCTGCAGGCAAACGTACTGGAGCCCGCTGAAACCGATGAAGAGCGGTACACCGTTGTGGTTGGCCGCAGGGAAGATGCGGAAGCTGTAAAACAACTGACCAGTAAAGCCGGCCGTACACCACATGTCCGTGGTTTTGTGAGTCCGCTCCCCGAAGAACATTCGCTCGGTACACCCGCCCAGTTGCCGCAGATACTGGAGAGCACCCCGGCCCGGGAGCTGATCCTGTGCCAGGGGCCGCAGCTGACGTTCGGCAATATTATTGAATGGTATCAGCAGTTAGGCCTCCGCATTAAACTGCGGGTACACGCTGCCGGCAGCAACAGCGTGGTGGGCAGTGATTCCAAGCATTACGCGGGTGAAGCCATTGGCTCAAAAGAATACCTGCTCAGTCTGCCGGTGAACCGGCGCCTCAAGCGGCTGGCCGACGTACTGCTGTCGCTTGTATTCCTCTTCCTCTTCCCTGTGCATTTTCTGATCAACCGGCATCCGCTGGGTTTGCTCCGCCATTGTCTGTGGGTGCTGGCCGGCGTTCAAACATGGGTGGGCTATACAGGAACAGTCAGCGGTCTGCCCTCTTTGCCTCCTTCTGTACTCGGACCGGCAGGTGTGCCGCACAGGGCTAATAAACTCAACACGGAAGGCCAGGAACTGGCCAACGAGTGGTATGCACAGGAGTATGAAGTGCTATACGATGTGGTGACTGTCTTTTCTCATTACAAAAATTTGGGTATTTCATAACGACCAACGCCCTATTTTTGTCGGGAACTGATTGATGCCACATGTCGCTGATCGAACTATCTCTTCCCAAAACCATCTCCCGGGCACTGAATCTGCCGGTGAATTCGCCCAAGCGACAGCAAATCAGGGTGTTGAAAAAGCTGTTGAAACGTGCGCGTCATACAGAGTTCGGACAGCATTACCGTTTTGACGAAGTGCTCAACAGCCGCCATCCCGGCAAAAAATTCCAGGAACTGGTACCCACTTTTGATTACAATAAAATTTATGAAGCCTGGTGGCACCGGACTCTCGAAGGCCATACCGATGTGTGCTGGCCGGGCCGTATCAAATATTTTGCACTCAGCTCCGGTACCAGCGAGGCAGCCAGCAAGTATATACCCATCACCAATGACCTGATGCGGGGTAACCGCATTGCCATGATCAAGCACCTGCTCACCCTCCGCAATTATGAAAACCTGCCGGTACGCAGCCTGGGTAAAGGATGGCTGATGCTGGGCGGCAGTACCGATTTGCAGAAAGGTCCGGGTTATTATGCAGGAGACCTGAGTGGCATAACCGCCAAAAAAGTACCGTTCTGGTTTTCGCCGTTTTATAAGCCGGGAAAGAAAATTGCCAAAACGAAAGACTGGAATAAAAAGCTCGACTATATCGTGAACGAAGCCCCCAACTGGGATATTGGTTTTGTGGTGGGAGTGCCGGCATGGATTCAGATGTGTATGGAGATGATTATTGAGCGTTACCAGCTGAAAAATATCCATGAAATATGGCCCAACCTGGCCTTTTTTGTACACGGTGGCGTTTCGTTTGAGCCCTATAAGCATGGCTTCGAGAAACTGTTGGGAAAACCGATCCTTTATATTGAAACCTATCTCGCCAGCGAAGGCTTTATTGCTTACCAGGACAAGCAGAACTCACATGGCATGAAGCTGGTAACCAATGAACATATTTTCCTGGAGTTTGTACCGTTCGATGAAAAAAATTTCGATGCCGATGGTAACCTGGTGCCACATCCCGAAGCGTTGATGATTCATGAAGTGGAGGAGGGAAAGGATTACGCCATCCTCCTCAGTACAACGGCCGGGGCATGGCGTTACCTGATTGGCGATACGGTTCGTTTCATTGATAAGGCCAACTGTGAAATCATCATTACAGGCCGTACCAAGCATTTTTTATCGCTGGTGGGCGAGCACCTGAGTGTGGACAATATGAACAAGGCCGTTCAGCTCGTGAGCGAGGAGCTCAATATCTCCATTCCTGAATTTACCGTAGTGGGTGAGCCGCATGGAACGTTCTTTGCCCATCACTGGTATGTTGCCTGTGACGATCATGCCAGTGCAGCAGAGCTCAAGGAAAAAATTGATCAGGCACTGAAAGATCTGAACGATGATTATGCGGTGGAGCGGGGCAGCGCTTTGAAGGAAGTATACCTGGATATACTGCCCGAATCGGCCTTTATGGAATTTATGAAGCTGAAGGGAAAGATTGGTGGCCAGCACAAATTCCCGCGGGTGCTTAAAGGAAAAATGCTGGAAGACTGGAAACGCTTCCTGGCAGAAGGAACCATATAGTTAGTACTCTCTTTAAAATCAACCGATGAACGAAGCAATCCTTAAAGGACTGGCATTGGGTTTTCTGCTCGCCATTTCTGTGGGACCGGTCATCTTTTCCATTATCAAGCAAAGTGTGAATCACGGCCATAAAGGCGGACTCAGTTTTGCGCTGGGTGTAGCCTCCAGCGATGCCACCCTGGTACTGGTGAGCAATGTGTTTACCGAATTCTTCAACCGCTTGTTACGTTTTGAAAAAGCTATCGGTGTGGGCGGAAGCCTGTTGCTCACTGGTATCGGTATTTATTTCCTTTTCTTCAAAAAGGTTACGCTGGCAGAGGATGGGTTTGCGCCCAAAGTTCAGCTCCGGCTGGGCGACTATTCCCGTATTTTCCTGGCGGGTTATTTTATGAACACCCTGAATCCGGGTGTGATTGCTTTCTGGTTTACCTGGGCCACCGCGTTTGTGATATTACCCGTATCGCAGCGCATCGTTCTGTTTGGCACCTGTCTGCTGGTGGTGTTCGCTGCTGATTTGCTGAAAGTGTTCCTGGCCAACAAGCTGAGAGCCCGGCTCACGGTGAAACTTATTCACCGGATCAATCAGCTGTCAGGTCTTATATTAATTGTATTCGGTGTGGTGTTGATAGCTGGTATCCTGTTTTACCGGCAGGGAAGCAATTAACAAACTATTTTAGATTCTCATTGTTTCTTTAAATATATGATCATCCGCCTGGTGTTTTCATTACTGCTTCTTGTAGTTACAGGGGCCTGTTTTGCCCAGTTCAATCAGTTGATACTCCGCAAAAACGGTAAAGCATTCAAGCGCTTCAAAGAAGGCTCTGCCATTACCATTGAAACCAAACTGGGAATGAAATACACAGGCACCATAGCACTGCTGCAGAACGATAGTGTTTACTTTGACGGATCGGGCATTCCGGTACGTGACATCAAAGCCGTACTCAAAAAGAAAAGCCGAACACCGTTGATTCCCATGGATTCCGAGGCTTTTCTGTGGGCGAATATTGGTATACCGTTGTTTACTGCCGGACTGGTGATCAGCGGAGAGCCTTTCTGGAGTAGTTTTTTAACGGGGGCCGGATTGGTCTACATTCCCATTATTTTTTACCATGTGAAGAACCTGGTATTCGGACGGGGAGCCTATTATCCCATCGGCAAAAAATATGATCTGCAGTTGCTCGATCTGTACCGGGCCGAACAGGTACCCAAACAACAGTAATCTATTATCTTGCGCCAATGGCTGCAAAAAAGAAAACCGGCTCCCTGCTGCAACGGATGATTCGTTTTATTAAACGGGTATTCCTCATTCTGTTTATTGCCCAACTGGTTTATATAATTGCCCTGCGGTGGATCAACCCGCCTGTAACCCTTACGCAGCTGTCGGCTTTCGTAAAAGGAGACGGCCTGAAGCGCGATATGGTTTCCCTGGAAAAAATGAGCCCCCATGCACCTCTTGCCGTGATAGCTGCAGAGGATCAGCTATTTCCCGACCATAACGGGTTCGACTGGAAGAGTATTGAAAAAGCCATCGCCTACAACCAGCGTAAACCCGGAAGAGTTAGAGGCGCTTCCACTTTATCGCAGCAAACCGCTAAAAATGTATTCCTCTGGCAGGGGCGCAGCTGGATACGGAAAGGCCTCGAAGTATATTTTACCGCTATGATTGAACTGATCTGGGGCAAACAGCGGATTCTGGAGGTGTACCTCAATGTAGCTGAAATGGGACAGGGAATTTTTGGAGTGGAGGCTGCGGCACAGGCTTACTTCAAAAAACCGGCAGCAAAACTTACACGCAACGAGGCGGCACAAATAGCTGCCTGCCTTCCCAACCCGGTAAAGTATAAGGTAAAACCGCTGAGTAAATATGTGGCAGTACGCAGTGGCTGGGTGCTGCGCCAGATGAACAACCTGGCAGGTGATGCAGATATACAGGCCCTGCTGCCGGGGAAGAAGTGAGGTGGGTTCGTCTTTCGCTGTTCGTCTTTCGTTGTTCGTTATTGCAAACTGCTATTGAATGATCAGTTTGATCCGGCCGCTGTTGTTTACAGCAGGATCGTTTTTGCATTGCAGTCCGAGTACAAAATAATAGTCTCCTTTTGGCAAGGAAGTAGGGATAGGCAATAGCAAACGGCTCTTTTTCCCGAACCATTTTTGCTGAAAGGGAAAGGTTTCCTCCCTTACAAATCCTTCTGCATTGAAATACGCTGCTGTTATTCGAACCTGTAATGAATCCTGTTTTTCAAGGAATGAATGATAGGATGCTGGCAGCTGCAGGGTTGCCTGTAGGAAGAAGGGTTGATGTTGTCGGATGGTGTATTCTTTCTGAGTGGGTTTCAATTCTGCTTTCAGAAAGCTGTAAAAGCCGGTATCGGTCCGGTACCAGAGGGTTTCTTTCTTTACAGTAAGCGAGTCGTTGCTTTTGAAAAAGCGCCCGTTGTTCATCCAGACTACTGTTTTTCCCAGCAAGGAATCTTCTACGGGCCAGTAGTTAAAGTTATTGCCTCTTCCTTTGATCGTATTAAGCGACAGTGCCGGCTGGCCGGTATAAAACCAGTATTTGGAGGCGTCCTGGTAACTGTCGGGCCACACCACAGGCCTGTTACCGGTTGCTTCCCGGATATCGGCTGTATTTGTTTTCCATGAATGAAAATTGCGTTGCAGGTACGGGGCCGGAACCAGGTCGAAGAGGAGTAACACACGTGCAGCCAGTACCAGCAGCAGGGTGGGCAGTACCAGCCGGCGCATCCAGTGCTGCCATTGGGGCCGTTGCAGCATATACTGGTGTCCCAGTACCAACAGCGGTACCAGTACCGGTCCGGTCCAGTTGGCTTCCACACGTCCCCGGAAGGTGCTCAGGAAGAAAAAGAGGTAAAAACCAACGAGGGTGTATTTCAGTGCTTTTTCCAGCGACGTGCGTGTATGGAACAATAGGGCAGCCGGAATCAGCAGTAAACCGGCAAATGGTCCTGGCAGTAATAGCTGGCTGTACAGGAAATTCCAGGTGTGTTTTGATTGATAGTAGGGTTTTACATTCCGTTCCACCAGGTGATACCGGATGCTGGGCCACTGGTGCTGGTACTGCCACCACAGGTGAGGGGCAAAGAGCAGGATGCTGAGGAGTACGGCCGCCCATGCTTTTGGTTTCAGTATCAGTTTCGGGTTGGAAATAACGGTCAGCAGTATCACTAGTGCGCCGTGATATTTGCTGTACATCAGTGCAGCCATAGACAGCGCCAACACTAGTACGTTAGGCCAGCTTTCTTTTTTCGTAAAATTCCGGTATGCGAGAAAGAAAACGGCGGTGAAAAAAATCAGCGGTGTATCGGGAACAGCTACAAAGCTCATCAGCTGAATGACCGCAACCGACGCTGCAATCGTATAAAAGAGAAAGGGGTTTTTATTTTCCAGCAGGCGCTCGCAGATGAGCAGGGTACCGGTGTTCAGCAGCAGGGTACCCAGCCGCACGCCCAGTTCGTTCTGAAGCAGGGAATAGCCACCCTTGATCAACAGGGCGATCATGGGAGGATGATCGAAATAGCCCCAGGCCGGGAAGCGGGAATAAACCCAGTAATAAGCCTCATCGTCCATCAGCTCGGTGAAGAAGCTTTGCAACATTCCCACCACCAGCCATGTGCCATAAAACAAAAGGCGGTGATGTTTTCTCAAAAATTCGATAGCCATTTATTATAAGTTTATCAGGGTGTCCACAGCGGCCACTGCTTTCTGCAGCCGCTCATCATATCCGCCGCTGATTTCAACCCACGGTGTGGATTGCTGAACCAGCAGGTCTTTGTAATAATGAAACAGTTGGATGCGGGTCGCTTCATCGGGATATTCCCTCAGTTCATCTTTTATCCAGGGCAGATCGGGTTTGCACAAAAGATACAGATCATACTTCCGCTCAACAATCCGGTCCAGTATCCAGGGATGACACCGGTCGAACACAAATTCGCACCACACTTTCATGACATACATATCGGTATCAAGGAAAAGAAGTTGGCGGTTGACCGTTGGCTGTTGTACAATTTGAGCAGCATAGCTGTCCTCCAGTTGCAGCTGCCCTTTGGCAATGGTGAGCAGATCTTCAAACGAATAGTTCGTGCCATGTTTCAGCAAATATTCCCGTGCGTACTCCGGGCACCACAAAGTTTGGTAATGGGCAGCGAGCTGTGTGCACAAGGTGCTTTTACCGGTGCTTTCGGGGCCTATGATGACGATTTTCTTTATTGGTTGCTCCATGCCGGTTGTGCCTTCAAAACTTTTTTATAAATGCTGCAAGCTACCTGGTGTGCGCCGGGCAGGTAACCGGTGCTGACCAGGAATTCGTTGACGATTTCACCACCGGTGAAGCGGAACGTTTTTTTGAACAGTTTTGTCCATTCCTCTTTTAGTAACGGGTGATGATGATCGAGCCAGTTCTTAAAGGAGCCGAACTCTTTTTGTAACTGACGGATTGTTTTTGCGTTTTCTATGGCTGCGTTTATTTTCAACCGGTTCCGGATAATACCCGCATCCTGCATAAGTCGTAGTACATCTTTGTCCTGGTAAGATGCCACTTTCCGGATATTGAAATTATGGTAGGCTTTACGGAAATTTTCCTGTTTTTTGAGAATGGTGGTCCAACTCAGGCCTGCCTGGTTGATTTCCAGTATGAGCCGGCAAAACAGTTCATCATCTTCCTGTATGGGAAACCCATACTGTTCGTCGTGGTAGGCTTTATGAACAGTTTGTTCATCAGGTTTCATGTGTGCAATAGCTGCGCAATAACTCATGCTTGTCTTTTATTTGTTGATACAACGGGTTGTTGCCGGGCTTTTTGTTTCCAGGCAGACAGACCCGCAACGGCCATTACCAGCAGCACCAGGTAATAGACGCTGGTAAATACATAGTGCTTACTGAAGTACAAAGGTATGGAAGCGATATTCGTGGCAATCCACCAGTACCAGCTTTCCACTTTCTTCCGTGTCATGAGCCACATACCCGTAAAGGCAGTGGCGCTTGCAAACGCATCGGCCCAGGGGATGGCGCCGGGTGCAAAATTTTTCTGCAGATAGCTTAGCGAAAAATAGATAGCAATATAGAAAGAGCTGAAAAACAGTAACTGATACCACCACCATCTTTTATCCGAAAAAGTTATGTGAAGTGCCGTATGGTTTTCCCGGTCTTTTCTCAACCACTGGTACCAGCCATACAGACTCATAACTGTGTAGTATATATTCACACTCACTTCTCCAAACAGGTGTGCCGTGGCCGATAGATACACATAAATAATGGTGTTAACCAGTCCGACCGGATACACAAGTACGTTTTCCTTACGACTGAACCATACGCTGACAATACCGGCAACCACAGCCAGGTATTCCAGCCAGGTGGTGGCCCTCAGGCCCTCGGTAAACTGGTGAATGATTTCCGCCACTACTTTCTTTTTTTCTTTTTTTCAGCTGCTTCTTTTTTCATCATATCCTCGTAATCAATTCCTGTCTCTTTCATCAATGCCAGACCGTAGTTGCGCAGGTACGTGATTACTTCAATGGCCTTTTCTCCCTTTTCGGTGAGCGAATACTCGGTACGCGGAGGCACTTCGGCGTATACTTTTTTTTGTACAAACCCATCGGCCTCCAGGTCTTTCAGCGTTTGAGTCAGCATTTTCTGGCTGATGTGTTCAATATCTTTCTGGAGTTCTGTATAGCGCCATGTTTTTTTCCGGAGCCGCCACAACACAGGGATCTTCCACGTACCGCCGATTTTTTTAAGTACATAATCGACAGGATTGTAGAACACTTCTTTATTAATTATCACATCCGGCATGGCATAAAATTAAGCAATACGTACTTAAAAGTGCGTAGCATACTTATGATGGTGTTACATTGTTCCGGAACGGGGAGCACCCACCTTTGTCCCACAAAAAATTAATAAACATGTCGAACATCAAAGAAGTCAATAGCTATGTGCATTTTCATGGTGCGCCTTCCAAAGGGAAAATTTTAATGGTGGCCAGCAGTCCCTCTGTTTCTCAGCAGACCGGCTGGCCCATCGGTTTCTGGGCAGCTGAGCTCACCCATCCGCTGCGTGTGTTCCAGGAAGCAGGATATGAGGTGGAGCTGGTTTCCACCGAAGGCGGAAAACTGGAAATGGATGGTTATTCCAATCCCACCGATGCCAGTGGCTACTCTGCTCACGATGTGATTTCACTGGGTTACATGCAGCAGCAATGGTTTAACGATATGCTGACTCAAACTAAAAAAGTTTCGGACGTGAACCCGGCAGACTATGTGGCTGTCTTCCTTGTAGGCGGACAAGGCCCTATGTACACCTTCCGTGGCAACCACGACCTGGAAAAATTATTTGTGGCTTTTTACGAAGCCGGTAAGCCCAGTGCAGCCGTATGTCATAGTGCCACCTTATTGCTGGAAGCAAAAAAATCAAATGGCGAACTGTTGGTGGCCGGTAAAACATGGACCGGTTTTGCCGACGCCGAAGAAGAATTTGCTGACAATGCAGTAGGTATGAAAATACAACCCTACCGTATTGAAACCGAAGCAAGAAAAATTAAGGGAACCACATTCAAGGTGGCAGCGCCCTTCTCTTCCTATGCCATACAGGATGGCAACCTCATTACCGGCCAGCAGCAGAACAGCGGTGCAGCAGCAGCAGAACTGGTGGTGGAAGCACTGCAGGCGTAACAACTTATTACCGGAATCAGAAACGGGCATAATCTCTTATGCCCGTTTCTCCTCTTTTATGCGCAGCTTAGTACTATACCTCTTTCTTTTGTTGCACATGGGTGCCCAAGCTCAGATGGCCGAGTTTTATGCCGGGCATAAGCGCACCGGCGTGGATTTGATGTGGTTCAGAAACTTCAAAAATTCAAAAGACGAAAAAAGCCCGTTTCTTTTCTTCAGCCGCAACAGGGCCAGTGTTGATTACAACCAATCTCCTTTGCTGTTTGGTTCCACCAACGCCGTGTCCTACAATCTTAAAAATGGTTTGGGCATGGTGGGGGTTGCTTCTTTTCTGAATGCGGGGTTTACTCCCAAAGCGGGTGTGCAGTATTACAAAGCCAAAGGTAGTTTTATGTTTTTTGGATGGCTGGTGGCCGATCTGAAGCGAAAGGGAAATATTGATCTGTTCGGACTGTTCCGTTTTCAACCCGCCATCAACAAGCAATGGAAAGGGTTGGGCCAGCTGGAATTATTCCCGGTATATCAACCTTCCTCCGGGTTCTGGAGCCTCACACAACGTATCCGGCTTGGAGCCAAATATCATTTGTGGGCGGGCGGACTGATGCTGGATTATAACCAGGCAGGGAAACAATTTTTTACAACTACTCAAAATACCGGCGTTTTCATACGGTACGATTTTTAACAGCAAAACAATTATTATAACAGGCGCTGCAGCGGACTTTACACATCTATAGGTAATAGTAAGTATTTATTCCACTTTACTTAATTTTAAACTATCCACCTCCTGTACAACCCCAACACCTCACTGAAAAATCTAAAAAACAAAACATATGAATATCGCAGTTATCGGTACCGGCAACGTGGGAGGCGCACTCGCCACCAAATGGGCGCATAAAGGCCATCGCATTTTTCTGGGTGTAAACGACACCACTCAATTCAAAGGAAAAGAATTGCTGAATAATCCCCATACAACCGTTCATCCGCTGAAAGAGGCTGTACGGCAGGCGGATGTAATTCTTATTGCCACCCCTGCAACGGCAGCGGTTGAAGTAGCAGAATCATTGGGTGACACCAACGGCAAAATAATTATTGATGCCATGAATGTGGTAATGGGACGTGGTCCGCAGGGTTTCTCCAATACCAGCGACGCCATCCTGGCCCATACGCAAACCCGTGATGTGGTGAAGTGTTTCAATACCACCGGTTTCAACAACATGCAGAACCCTGTATACGGAGAGATGGCCATTGATGCGTTTGTGGCAGGCGACAGTTCAAAAGGCAAAGAAGCAGCCATCCAGCTGGCAAAAGATGCCGGCTTTGCAGACTGCTATAATGTGGGCGGCAACGACCGTTTTCAACTGATGGAGCAGTTTGCGTTCTTCTGGATCAACCTGGCTATGTTCCAGGGACAGGGGCGCGAAATAGGCTTTAAACTATTGAAACGATAACTCAACTAACTGTATATGATCCTGCGTAAA
>Ga0315902_10008087_pt1 | contig 14282 bp, 4 predicted proteins | sample LakEriMetagenome_9_FD_203523 | JGI IMG/M metagenome (GOLD analysis project Ga0315902, IMG submission 203523) | Freshwater fungal communities from buoy surface, Lake Erie, Ohio, United States - Buoy 12 MA117 | ecosystem: Environmental > Aquatic > Freshwater > Lake > Lake biofilm | place: USA... | reverse complement strand
TGATGCGGGTGATCTGGCGGAGGGTGCCGGATTCGGTCCGGAGGGTTTCGCCCGGACGCAGGTCGCGGGCCGGGATGAACGCGTGGCGGTCTTCGCTCCAGAACGGGTGCGCTCCCGTGCAGCCGATCGGCTCGGTGAGTCCGTCGACTGCGATGTCAAAGACCTCGCCCGACTGGTGCGCGAACGTCCCCGTCACCAACCGGCCTTCACCCGTTTCCAGCTCCGGACAGGGGCCCACCTCGTCAATCTCGGCCGGCCCCACCGCTTCCAGCTCATGCAGCGTCAGGAAGATCCAGGGGGAGCCCGTGATGCTGTCGGCGGTGATCGGCTCGATCATCCCCGGGGAAGGCTCGGGTGGATCGTCTGTGGGCATCACCGAGGACACAGTCGTGCTGCCCGATGCGACGTTTGTCCCGCGAGCCTCAGCGAGCGCCCGCGGATACTCCCCATCGAGGGCCGCCGCTTGAGCCAGATGCTCGGCCAGCCACTCAACCGGCCGCAGCACGGTGATCTCCAGAAAGTCACCGGTCGGCTTCGGCATCCGCAGTCGGATATTGACCCACGTGGCGCGATCGACCGCTGCATCCGGCAGTTCCCCCCCGGCCAACCCTGGATTGCGGGCCAAAACCCGCTGCCCGGTCTGAATCGTCTCAATCGCCCGGGCGTAGTAGGCCCCACCCGACGGGCCGGTCACCGACTCGCTTCCGAACGGCCGGGCTGTCGGCGACTGCTCGGCCAGCGCAACACCAGCGGCAACGCGGGCAGCCGTGGGCGGGGCAATCGGACTGGCCCCCGGCTTCCCCAACCAGCACCCCAGAGCCGCCACCGCCAGCACTACCGCCATGCCCCGGCGTAGTCCCGCGCCGACGCCGGTTCGCCGCGCAGGTCGAGCGGTCTCCCGCAAAGGGGAACTCCGCGGCCAAGCGGTTACTGCCACCGACGCACTCACCCGCGACGACTCCGTTATGAACCGATTTCCCCTCGACGGTGAATTCGACAACACATCAATACCATCACAAGACCCCTTCCATGAGCTGGGGAAGAATGTCTAGGTATCGAGGAGTATTTGAAATCGGTGACGTAAACCTCCGTTTCGAAAACTGATGTTGCCAAAATGGGAAACCTCCCGCCTGAATCGCGCGAAGTATCTCGGTAGCCATGGACACAGGTCCAACTCCTGCATCATAAAGGTCTGGATCAATCGATAAATCTGGCAACCAGACTCCCTTTGGCATGCAATTCGAGGCATTGCATCCAATTGGAATAAATTCCTGTCCTTTGGAATTCTTACATTGACAGCCATTTGCCTCAAGCACCTTCTGTCGATAAGAGTACTGCGAAAGTGGTTCAAAGACCAAGCTGCAATTGAGTCCCAGTCCAGCAGTCGCATCCTGCGATGGAGATAACAACTGCGACGCACACTGCCGAAAATCAACGTATTCGAGTCGATCATACCACTCAAAAAACAGGGCTGGAATCCCCTCAAATTCATTGCAGAGTTTGTGAAGTGAAGCACTTGTGCCCGGAGGGATCAGCATAATCGGCCCCTCGGGATTGGCAAACTTGTAACCAAGCCTGCGCAAGTTCGATTCCAGCCGCAATAATTTGTTGATCGACGAATCAACGAACTGCGGAATGTCGGACTCCATCTTTATTACCATTCGTCTCTACCGATTTCCGTGCCAGACATCCAGAAACTGTCCGAAATAGTTTCCCAGTGTGTCGCGACAATCAGCGCTACCTGGTCCACATGGAGGTCGCTCAGTGTAAATTCCATGCAGCTCGATGTTGCTGCCGCGATCAGACATCAATTTGTGCCATGCGATCAGCCTTTGTTCGGAGTGCATTCCACTGGGGTCATTTTTGAAACGCACACTTTTACGAACACCATCGACAGTAACGTCGGCCGTGGCCACGTTTCTATACGGCCCAAGTTGAGCGGCTTCTCGGTAAGACTGTGCAATCTCATGCAACTCTCTTCCCTGCACCGATGACGAGAAGTGTCGGGATTCCACTGGCCCTCGAAAATCCCCGCACGCATTATGCACCAACACCCCATCCACCGACACGTAATACACGTGCTCGGCGTCAACCTCGAGGTTGAACACCGCCACCGGTGGGCCCCGGCGGGGGGTGATGCGGGTGATCTGGCGGAGGGTGCCGGATTCGGTCCGGAGGGTTTCGCCCAGGCGCAGGTCGCGGGCGGGGATGAAGGCGTGGCGGTCTTCGCACCAGAACGGGTGCGCTCCCGTGCAGCCGATCGGCTCAGCGAGTCCGTCGACCGCGATGTCGAAGACTTCGCCCGACTGGTGCGCGAACGTCCCCGTCACCAACCGGCCTTCACCCGGTTCCAGCTCCGGACAGCGGCCTACCTCGACGATCTCCGCCGGCCCCACCGCTTCCAGCTCAGGCAGCGTCAGGAAGATCCAGGGGGAGGCCGTGAAGCTATCGGCCGTGATCGGCTCGACCATCTCCGGGGAAAGTTCGGGGGGATCGACTGTGGGCATCACCGAGCACACTGTGGTGATGCCCGATGTGCAGTCGGTCCCCCGAGCCTCAGCGAGCGCCCGCGGATACTCCCCATCGAGGGCCGTCGTTTGAGCCAGATGCTCGGCCAGCCACTCAACCGGCCGCAGCAGGGTGATCTCCAGAAAATCCCCCGTCGGCTTCGGCATCCGCAGCCGGATGTTGACCCACGTGGCGGGATCGACCGCTGCATCCGGCAGTTCCCCCCCGGCCAACTCCGGATTGCGGGCCAAGACCCGCTGGCCGGTTTGAATCGTCTCAATCGCCCGGGCGTAGTAGGCCGCACCCGAGGGGCCGGTCACCGCCTCGCTGCGAACCGGCTGGGCATTCGGCGACTGCTCGATCAGCGCAGCACCAACGGCAACACTGGAAGCTGTGGGCTGGGCAGCCGTCGACGGGGCAATCGGACTGGCCCCCGACTTCCCCAACCAGCACGCCAGAGCCGCCACTGCCAACACCACCGCCACGCCACGGCGAAGTCCGGCACCAATCCCGGGTTGCCGCGCACCGCGAGCCGTGTCCCGCATCGCGGGACTCTGCGGCCAAGCGGATACTGCCACCGACGCACTCACTCGCGACAATTCCCTTATGTTCCAGATCAGATTCCACCCCCGCGACACAACGTTGCGGGCAGTGACGAATCGCTCGCAGGGTACCGCCGCCCCCGGCAACGCGGCAACGGTGGCCAGGGCGGTCTCCATCCGTCGGGATGCCGAGACATTCCGAAGGACGCGACGATTTCGCTGCCCGGGAGACCGCGGGGCGATCTGGTCATCCCCAGGCTCCAGAAACGCCTCGCGTCCGGGGAGCCGCTGGCGGATTGACTTTTGGTTGCGAACAAAACGCCGTGGCCGGCGTCGGGCTGGGCGGTCGGTCAGCCACAGCCCCATCGCTCCCGCGGCCAGCAGCGGGGCGAGGAGCACGGTGTCGGAGGTCGAGGTCCATTCCCCGCCAGATGTTGTGGCTCCCACCGTATCGGCGAGCCTCGGCAGCTCCGGCGGAGCATGCGCGACCAGCACCCAGGTCCCCGCCACAAAACAGTTCCCCGGGTTCCCACAACGGGCGGCCATCGAGGTGGCGGTCTCTTCTCCCACCTTCTTCGCGTGCCTGGCCTGGGCGACGACGTCATCGGCCCGGTCGGCGGTTTTGCGGAACGAGTAAGCTGCCGACTCGGCGAAATCCACGACGTGATTTTTGGCCTTCGCGACCAGCCCCGTCGGAACCTTCTGGGCATGCTTGATCAGTTTGTCGGCCCCAAACGGTACGGCGATGCTGGCGACCGCCATGGCCGCCCCGACATTGTCCCCCTGCGCCAGACACACGACGGCATTCACCCCGTCGGCAACCCCAAATGGATCAACCAGACCAACCGCCTCCGTGACCAGTTGCGTGGTCAGCAGGATGTCTCCCAGCAAGCCATCGTTTTGGGCCAGCTTCTCCTGCCCCACCAGAAACTCAATCGCCCGGTACGACAACGTCTCGGTCTCGGGATCTCCCGGATCGTTCGTGCTCAACCCACCAAAAAAGACATTCCAATCGGCTTCGGTCCATTTCGGTGAATTCAGGTCGGTCTCACGCACCTCGGCATATGGTTTCGCAATCTCGCGGATCGGACCATCGGCGGTCCGCCGGGTGCTGCGAATCACCATCCCCAGCGCCACGTCGTACCAGCCGACGAAGTCGTCACCCACCTGGTCCCGGTAGGCAATGCGTCCCGTCAACCCCATCACCCGATTCAGCACGGTGTAGGCGTCGGGACCGGCGGCCGAGAGCGCCTGCGGCTGACTGGGTTTCTCAGGAAAAACGGCCACTTGCAGCCCCTTGAGCTGCCGGTCCTGATCGGACACCAGGCTGAACTGCGTCTTCAGGCCCTGCAGATTGTCGAGCAGCCCCAGCACCCAACTGGGAACCGTGCCATGGCCGGCGTCGGTCTGATAAATCGTCAGATCCGCGAGTGGGCCGTCGTGCAGCGACTTCAATCGTTTCTGGACTGCCGCGAGCCCCTCGGTCAGGCCCTTGTCCAAGTCGTTGCGACGCTGACCCCGCAGGAACTGCAACCCCGCCAGCAGGGCGTCGCGGTTCATGTCCCCCGCCTGCCGCGCTTCCTCCACCATCTGCTCGACCCACTGTCGAACCGCCTGCTCACTCTCTTCCAGAATCCCCTTCGCCTCGCCAAATGCCTGTTCGTAGAAACGATTGGCCAGTTCCTCGCGAGCGGAGGCCCGCTGGTCTTCGGCCTCTTGCTCGTCCGTCGCCGCCTGCTCGATCAGCGCACGGGCCGATTTCGCCTGCGTGTCGATGTCTTCTCTGGCAGCGGCCGCCTGTTCGCGGTCGTGCCGGGCGTCGGCCGCGACTTTCGCCTTGGCCCGGGTGATGGCCTGCGTGGTAAACCGGGTATCGAATTCGCGTTGGGCATCGGCCTCGGCCACCAGGCGGTCGATCTCGGCCTCGGTGATCGCCAGATTGTGCTCGTGCGTGGCCACGGCGGCCGCCCGCAGTCGCGACTCCTCGGCCACGTCGATCGTGTCGGAAAACTGGTTGACCGAGTCGGTCAGGCGCGCACTGGCGGCCGTCCAAGCCGCGGTCACAGTCGCTCCATAGGTCTGCCAGGCATCCACAAAGGTGTCGCGGTCCTGGCTGGCGGGATAGATCGACTGCATTGCGGCGATCCACAGCCCGTAGACTTCGGTGCTGAAGTTCTGGGTCGCCTGCCGGAGTTCGCTGCTGGCGGTGGAGCGCGACTGCTTCCCGGCGACCGTGTATTCCCGCGCCGCCTCGCGGGCCGCCGTGACCCAGGCCTCGTCGGCCTCATTGAGAGCCTTGTTCCAGTTTTCTTCCGCGTCGGCCGCACTGTCGACCAGGGTGTCACGAGCCGAGCCCAGCGATTCGCGCAGGGTCTTCCAGTCAGCGGTGTACTCACTGACGGCAGTCTCGGCAGCCGTGGTGATGGATTTGACCAGGGTCTCGCCGGCGGTGGTGCGGGCGAGCGTGCGGTCGGCGACTGCCTGAGCCTTCGCGGTTTCACGTTTGGCGACGGCGGCGTTCCGGCCCTTCTGATAGGTGGCTGTCTCGGTCTGATACTTCTGCAGGGCCGCACTCTGCAAATCGGCCAGTTTCTGGTGGAAGACCGCCTCGCCCGCCTGCAAGGCCTGGTCCAGTGCCGCACGCGTCTCGGCCTGGGCAACCAGCAGCTGCGAGTCGGCCTCGGCCACCTCGCGGATCTCCCCAGTCACTGTGTCGAACAGTTGGTCCAGTGCCGAGAGTGACTTGGTCCGCAGCGATTCAAAGTTGTCGTTGGCGGCATGGACGACCGAGTCGAGATAACCCAACACCGCCTCGCGCAGCCGCCGGTTGCTGGCAATCAGGAACTCGTCGTAGGACGCGAAGGTGCCGATCGACCGATTCATGTCGTCGGCGTATTGGGAGCTGGCGGCTTTCGCGGCGGTATTGAGCTGCGCGACAAACGCCTGAATGGCGTCTTGAACCTTGGTGTCCGAGACCACAGCCAGGGTGCCGAGGGAGTCGACCACCGTCTGCCAGTGGTGCTTGGCGGCGGTGGGGACCAGCGGCCGGGCCGAGTCACGGGCGCTTATGATGTCGGCCACCCAGGCATCGGCGGCCGCCTTGACCTGGGCGGTGTACTCGGCGGGAGCCGCCGCTTTGTACTCGTCGTAGGCCGTTTGCAGAGAGGCTGTTTTCGACTCGTAGGTCGTGTCCGCCCGGGTGATGGCGGCGGTGTAAGTGTCGTCCGCCTCTTTCCATTCGCGGTCGTAGGTCTCGAAGGCTTGGGTGGTGGCGGCCTCGAAGCGGTCCTGAACCTGCTGGACCGATTCGTCGAAGGTGTCAATCGCCTCGGTCACCGAGTCCTGATGCACCTGGTAGGCGGCCTGCATCTGCGCCGCATAGGCTTCGTCAGCCGTTTCGAGACTGTCCTGGAATGCGGCATCCGCCGCGGCGAGAGAGGCGGCGTGCTGGTCGAGGTGCGACTGCATCGCCTGCTCAAAGTGGGCGATGATGTCAGTGACGCGGTTTTCCAGACGGGCCTGGGCCGCGGTGACCGCTGTGAGGTAGTCGGCGTTGGACTCAGGAGCGTGCGGGTCGAACGCCGAAGACAGGGGTGCGGTCAGGGCGTCGCGGGTTGCCTGGGCGGTGGAGACCGCCGTGTCGAACGCGGTCAGTTCGGCCTCCACGGTCGCCGACAACTGCCCGACTGCGCTGTCAACTGCCGTATCGAAGGCGGCGTCCGCCGCGTCCATGGCCGAATCGAAGCGGGCGGCTGCGGCGGCAAGTGCATTTTCATGGCGGTCACCGGCAGCCGTGAGTGCCGCTTCTCGATCGGCGGTCGCTTGATCAACGGCCGATTGAAAATCGTCATCGGCCCGCTTCAGCAACAGGGAGTGGGTCTCCTGAATCTTCAGCACGGCGGCCTGATAGTCGGCGTCGGACTGGGCGGTCTCGGTGGTGTGGCGCTGCAGTGCTGAGACAGTCCGATCGCGGACCAGCAGCAGCGAGGTGAGGGTCCGGTTCGAACGGTCGTCGAGATCGCGCAGATTGTCCGAGAGCTCCTCCTCGGACGCATCCAGACGCTCCCGAACTTCGTTGAGCAGAGTTTCCGACTGTTTGGCCCGCAGATCCTCCCCGGCCTCATAGGTGGCCAGCACCTCGGCAAGCCGACTGGACAGCAGGGAGCGATTGTCGGCGGTGTTCTGCTGGTACCTGTCAGCCGCCGTCTTCAGCGTGGCCTGCCAGTCAAGCAGTGGGGCCAGCCAACTGGGGGCGGGTTTGGAACTGGTCCCCGAAGACGATGAAGACGAAGCTGCTGCAGAAGTAGTGCCGGTCCCGGTCGTTGCACCGGAAGAAGTTGCTACTCCTGTAATGGTCGACAATCCGCCACTGACGAGTGCCGAGGTTCCGGACGTCGAGGTGGTCGTGGTGGGCGTGAGGGTGGTGATCAGACCTGAAAGAAATTGGCGATGTTCGAGGGACTGGGCGGCACAGAGTTCGACCGCTCGACTTCGGCGGCGACGGTTCCCGGCGCGTGAAGCCAATTGATTCCACCAGTCTCGGGGCGATAGCGATGCCATGGAGGGGCTCGATCGTGGAAGCGTATAAAACTCGGAACTGGTTTCGGGAGTGCCCCTCAACCACCGGAATTCACACCTGGGCGCCGCAGAAAGCAGTGCAACGTCGGGCAGAGCCCAAAGGCTCCGCCATCATAAGTCGCAGACTTGCTGTCTTGATGGTGTCAGAATCGTGCCTCAACGCATTCATCAGAGGTTTCACTGTGAACAATTCCTCTCCGCCGCAGTCCATTCCACTGCGACACACACCATCAAAAGCCCTGACCAAATCTCAGCCAGGGCCCTGAACAGTCCAATTCCCAAAACCAATCACCCATCGCAGCAAGACCGAGCAAATTGCGCACACGGAAAGCGAGTTCAATCACGGGAGATCCTGCTTATCCCGAAATTGATTCCGGGACTGGATTCGAACGAATCAAAGCTCAGAATAGACAATGAATTGCCAAGGGGAAGATCAATCGAGGAAAAAATGAGAGTTTTCTTGAAAATCCTCAGTCGGGCTGAAAGTTCCCCGAGTTCTGTGGGAAAACGCTCTCGAACCCAAAGCGATCACCAGACAAATCAACACCGATTGATCCAGCCACCGCCCCCCGCTCCAGAGAGTAACTGAGTCCTACGAACGGCATCTTTCGAACTCGTCCGTCGAGCTTTTCCAGTGACAACCAAAGTCACCCGTGACTCAGGAGATACGAAGGGGGGCATTCTGTCCCGTGTCGGAAGTTGGTGCGGAGGCCATGCCCCATGGGCCGCCGTTTTGACCGACAGGTTGAAAACCGATCGTACAGCCGTCACAGCCCTTCCCGCCCCCCTCCGTCCCAGCATGGCATCCCCACTCCTTCTGGCATAAAATCTTGTTGATGCGGCGGGCGGGAGGCGCTTGGCCGCGGCTTCGAAAGGATCGGCGTCATGCGGAACTCGTGGTTGGGTGACGGACTTCGGCAAACCGGCTGGAACACAGCCCTCATCGTCCTCGTGGCGATTGGGACTGTGCGGGCCGATGAAGAGGTCGATTACACCCAGGACATCAAGCCGCTCCTCTCCCGTCGCTGTGCCACCTGCCACGGGGCGGTCAAACAGAACAACGGACTGCGGCTCGACACGGCGGAACTGGCCAAGAAGGGGGGCGATGCCGGGCCGGCAGTGGCGCCCGGCGATCTGGAGGGAAGCCTGCTGCTCGATGCCGTGCAGGGGACCAACGGCGTCCGACGGATGCCTCCCGAAGGAGAACCGCTCTCGGCTGAGCAGATCGAGTTGCTGAAGAAGTGGATCGCCGGGGGTGCCAAGGCCCCGGTCGAAGCGGTGCCTCAAGATCCGTCGAAGCACTGGGCCTATCAACTTCCCCGCAAGGCCCCCCTTCCCCAGGTCGCGAATGCCGACTGGTCGCGGAACCCCATCGACAACTTCGTCGCGGCGACTCACGCCGCGCGGGGTGTGACCGCCAGTCCCCCCGCGGCGAAGAACGTGCTGCTCCGCCGGCTGTACCTCGACCTCGTCGGCGTCCCCCCCACCCGCGAAGAACTGCAGGCGTTTCTGGACGACCCTGCGGATGATGCCTACGAAAAGGTCGTCGACCGGCTCTTGCAGAGTCCGCAGTACGGCGAACGCTGGGGCCGGCACTGGATGGACGTCTGGCGGTACAGCGATTGGGACGGCTTCGGCGCCGAGGTTCGCGAGAGCAAGCCGCACATCTGGCGGTGGCGTGACTGGATTGTCGAATCGCTGAACGCCGACCGGGCCTACGACCGGCTGCTGCAGGAGATGCTGGCGGGGGATGAACTCGCCCCCGACGATCCTGCGACCCTGCGGGCGACCGGCTTCCTCGTGCGGAACTGGTTCTCGTTCAACCGCAATGTCTGGCTCGACGCCACCATCGAGCACACCGCCAAGGCGTTTCTGGGGACCACCCTCAACTGCGCCCGCTGCCACGACCATATGTACGACCCGATCACGCAGCCCGAGTACTACCAGTTCCGGGCGTTCTTCGAAGCCCACGATGTGCGCACTGACCGCGTCCCCGGCCAGCCAGACTCAAGCAAAGACGGCCTCGTGCGGGTCTACGACGCTCACCTCGCCAACCCCACCTACCTCTTCCATCGCGGGAATGAAAAGCAGCCCCAAAGCGACACGCCCCTCTCGGCCGCCATTCCCGCCGTCTTCCAGCAGAGCGATCTCAAGATCGAGCCGGTGACGCTGCCCCCGCAGGCCCATTACCCCGGCTTCCGCGACTTCCAGCAGGCCGAGACGCTGGCGAGTGCCCAAGCGCAGTTCGACGCGGCGCTGGCCAAGCGCGCCGAGGCCGACACCCGGCTCACGCAGGCCAAGAAGGCCCTCGCCGACTTCCAGACCGCCCCCGCCGCCCCCCCCACCACGGCCCCCGAAGTGGTCTTCGAAGACAACTTCGCCGACAAGAAGGCGGACGCCTGGCAGGTGGAGTCGGGAGACTGGACGTGGGCCGAGGGGAAACTGCGGCAATCGCTTGTCCAAAACGCCTGGACCGGCCTGCTGCACACGGCACCGCAGCCGACCGACCTGCAGATCAAGGCCCGGTTCAAATCGACCGGGGGAGTGCAGTACAAGTCGGTCGGAGTCTGCTTCGATCATGTCGACGCGGCCAACTTCGTGGGGGTCTATCTCAGCGTCTCGGGGAAGGTGCAGCTGTTCCACCGCGAGGCGGGACAAGACAAATATCCCGAAGCGGGGATGGCGGCCCTCAAGGTGGAGGTGGGACGCGACTACACATTGCAGGTCGCCATCGTCGGCCAACTGGTAAACGTTTGGGTCGACGACGCCCTGTTGATCGCCTACCAGTTGCCGAAGGAACGCCCCACCCAGGGAAAGATCGGCCTGTGGACCTACGACGCCTCGGCCGAGTTCAGCCACGTCAGCCTCGCCCGATTGCCGGCCGGTATGCCCCTGGTGGCCAAGGTGGGCGACGCTCCCCAGACGCTGAACGAGGCCCAACTGCAGGCGGCAGTGTCCGTTGCCGAGAAGCAGTCGGTGGCTGCCGAGAAAGCGGTCGCCACCGCCATCGCGAACCGGGTCTGGACGCAGGCCCGGCTGCAGGCCGACAAGGCCGAACTGGCAACCCCCCCTTCTCCCCTCGCCAAAGAGCTGGCCCAGACCGCCGCACTGGCTGAAAAGGACCACGCCCTGCGGCTGGCCGAACAGCAGTTGGCCGAGGCGGAGTGGAAACTGGCCGACGCCCGCCGCACCCCCGGCAACGGCCCTCCCATCATGGTGGCCGAGCAGGCGCTCGCCGCCGCGGTGAAGGCCCGCGATCAGGCGCTCGAAGGAGTCCGGCAGCCGGGCGACAGCTACACGAAGTTTGGTCCGGTCTACCCCGCCGCCAGCTCGGGACGCCGACTCGCTCTGGCCCGCTGGATCACCAGTCCCAACAATCCCCTCACCGCCCGGGTGGCCATCAATCACATCTGGCTTCGACATATCGGGTCGCCGCTGGTTCCGACGGTGTTTGACTTCGGACTGAACGGCAAACCGGCGACGCACCCCGAGCTGCTCGACTGGCTGGCGGTCGAACTGCAGGAACAAGGATGGCGGATGAAGCCGATCCACCGGCTGATTGTCACCAGCCAGACCTACCGGCAAAGTTCGTCTCTGCGGTCCGCCGACGACCCCAGCCGGAAATCGGATCCCGAAAATGTCCTGCTCTGGCGGTACAATGCCCGCCGGCTGGAAGCCGAGGCGGTGCGTGATGCCGTGCTGGCAGTGGCCGGCAGCCTCGACCCGAAGCAGGGGGGCCCCGAGATCGACCAGGGAGAAGGGCTGACCAACCCCCGCCGCAGCCTGTACTTCCGGAACAGCAAAGAGAAGAAGATGACGTTCCTCGACGCGTTCGACCGGCCGAACGTGGTCGACTGCTACAAGCGGTCGGAGAGCATCGTCCCGCAGCAGGCGCTCGCCCAGGCCAACAGCCCGCTGACCCTGGCCGAGGCCCGCAAGCTGGCGGGACGGCTGTCGGAACAGATCGGTGCCGAGAATGAAGAACCGCAGGTGCAGGCGTTCGTGAACACCGCGTTCGCCCAGATTCTCTCACGGCCGCCAACCGCCGGGGAATTGGCCGAATGCACCAGTTTTGTCGCGGCCCAGACCGCCCGCTACAGCCAGCCAGAGGGACTGACGAAGTTCTCGACGGGGGGGGCGGCCCACGTTCCCCCCTCGCAGTCGCCGCACCAGCGGGCCCGCGAAAACCTGATCCACGTCTTGCTCAACCACAACGATTTCGTCACGCTGCGGTGAACGGTTCTTCCGGTTCCGCGTCCCTTCCGACACACTCCCCGCCTGTTCCTACAGGAAGTTCGCCAGATGCCCCGTTTGAATCCGCCGCATGCGTCGTTCCGCTCTCCCCGCCGGGCGTTTCTGGCTGATGTGGGAATGGGCTTCACGGGTCTGGCGCTCGGCTCGCTGCTGGCACAGGACGGCATCACCCGGCCCGCCGTCGCGCATGAGTCGGCCGAGGTGGGGGGAGCCCCGGTGCGAACTCCCAAGGCCAAGAGCGTGATCTGGATCTTTCTGGTCGGTGGGATGAGCCAGATGGAATCGTTCGACCCGAAGCCCGAGTTGAACAAGTGGGCCGGGAAGACCTTTGAAGAGAGCCCCTACAAGCACACGCTCGAGTCGCCCTATCTCAAAAAGAACCTGCGCGAACTGGTTGAGGGACTGCACAAGGTGCATCCCAAGCTGTATGAGTTGCAGGTGGGCTACAAGAAATACGGCCAGAGCGGACTGGAGATTTCCGACTGGTGGGCCCAGACCGCCCAGCATGCCGACGATCTGGCGGTCGTCCGCTCGATGTGGACCACCGACAACAATCACGGGGCCCAACTGCAGTTCCACACCGGTCGGCACGTGCTGGAAGGGCAGTTCCCCACGATTGGTTCGTGGGTCCACTACGGGTTGGGGACACTGAATGAAAATCTGCCGCAGTTTGTGGTGATGGGGACCCCCATTGCCGACTGCTGCGGCGGGATCGGCGCCCATGGGGCGAACTATCTCGGTCCGGAACATGCCGGGGTGCAATTGAATGTCGACCCGGCCAATCCCCTCCCCTTCACCTCCCCGGGGACCGATGTCTACCGAGAGGAACAGGCCGAGGAATTTGCCTTGCTGGGCCGGCTGAACCGGCTTTCGGCCGTCGAATATCCCGACGACCAGTCGCTGGCCGCCCGGATCAAGTCGTACGAACTGGCATTCCGGATGCAGGCCGCCGTCCCTGATGTGGTGGCCTTCCAACAAGAGACCCAGGCGACCCAGGAACGTTACGGACTCAACAACGCCACGACCAAGACGTTTGGCGAACAGTGTCTCGCCGCCCGCCGGCTGGTGGAGCGGGGAACGCGGTTCGTGCAGATTTTCCATGGTTCGAATGGTGGGGCCGGGGAATGGGATGCCCACGGGGGCCTGAAGGCGGGGCACAGCAAACTGTGCGCCCAGATCGATCAGCCCATCGCCGGTCTGATCGCCGACCTGAAAGCCCGCGGCCTGTTGGACGAAACCCTGGTGGTGATTGGGACCGAATTCGGCCGCACTCCGGGAGCGCAAGGCTCGGATGGACGCGACCATCATCCCTACGGGTTCTCGGTGGTGCTGGCGGGTGGGGGCATCAAGGGGGGGATCGCCCATGGAGCGACCGATGAGATCGGCTTCCACGCCGTCGAAGACCGGCACTACGTGACCGACATCCATGCGACCGTGCTGCATCAACTGGGGCTCGATCCCCGGCGGATGGAGATTCCGGGCCGCAAACGGCTCGACATCGACTTCGGCAAGCCGATCGAGGCCATCCTCGCCTGACGCGTCGTCGCCTCTCGATTGTGGGTCGCCAGTCATCCCTCTCCCTGTGAGTCTGCGCATGTCGCTTCGCCTGTCGCGCCGTCAGTGGCTGGTTTCGGGAGTGCTGGCCGGGGTCTGGGGTGGCGGGCCCGCGGGACTCGCCCGGTCTCTGGCACAGGCACAAAGTGCGGTCGACGTCCCCTGGCTGGCCGATGTGCAGCAGCCTCCCCAGCAGCCGCTGAAGGATCCCCCCCAACTTTCGAATTTGCTGCATCCCACCGGGCAGCCCGCAGTGGCGACACTCGAAGACTGGCGGCGCGAGCGCCGCCGGCTGCGGGGCGAATGGCTCGAGTTTCTCGGACCGATGCCCGCGAAGCGCCCACCGGTGAAGTTGGCGACCGTCAGCGAGGATCATCCGGTGGGGGTCACCCGTCGGCTGGTCCGTTATGAGGGGGAACCGGGGATCATGGTCGAAGGCTACCTGCTGATTCCCGACCGCGACCTCCCTGGAGCCGACGAGAAAGGCCGGCGGGCGGGACTTGTGGCCCTGCACCCCACGACCAACGACACCATCCACGAGATTGCCGGCGTACGCGGCCCTGAGGAGCACCACGTGGGGCTGCGGCTGGCCCGGCGGGGGTTTGTCGTCTTCTGCCCGCTCTGTTTCCTGTGGCACGACTGTGTCGACATTCCCGATGCCGTCCGCAAGTTTCGCGCCCGGCGGCCCGAAACCAAGGGAATGGCCAAGATGCTCTACGACGCCCAGCGCGGCGTGGATGTGCTGGAGTCGCTGCCCGACCTGGTTGACCCGGCCCGGCTGGGTGCGGTGGGACACTCGCTGGGGGCCAAGGAAACCCTGTACCTCCAGGCATTCGACGACCGGAT
>Ga0315902_10008086_pt1 | contig 14283 bp, 15 predicted proteins | sample LakEriMetagenome_9_FD_203523 | JGI IMG/M metagenome (GOLD analysis project Ga0315902, IMG submission 203523) | Freshwater fungal communities from buoy surface, Lake Erie, Ohio, United States - Buoy 12 MA117 | ecosystem: Environmental > Aquatic > Freshwater > Lake > Lake biofilm | place: USA... | reverse complement strand
GCGAGGGCGCACGACAGCGTCGTGCACACCTGCAGCACATAGGTGCCCACCGGCGTGCGGTGGAACATCACGTAGTACGAGACCACATCCTCGACCTCGGCGGTCGTGCAGCCGATGACCTCGGCGACGTGCCGCGCGGCATTGGCCGAGATATAGCCCTGCTGCTCCTGGGCCAGATAGAGCGCGTGCAGCACGGCCGACTTGCGGTGCTCGGGCGCGTAGTGCGACGCGAATTCCTCGAACCGGGCACGCCGCTCGGGGGTGAAGCTGAACTCGGGGCCCTCGGGCAACTGGGCCCGCTGCGAGCGGTGCCACTGCTGCGTGCCGTAGGGCATCGCGGGATGAAAGCTCATCGGTCCACGTCTCCCATCACGACGTCGAGCGAGCCGATGACCGCGATGACATCCGCAATCATGCCGCCGACGATGAACTTGTGCAGGGCCTGGCAGGCCATCAGGCCGGGCGAGCGCATGTGCACGCGCCACGGACGGTTGCCGCCGTCCGACACGACGTAGCAGCCGTGCTCGCCGCGGGGGCCTTCCACCGGCACGTAGGCCTCGCCGGCCGGCACGGTGAAGCCCTGCGAGTAAATGAGGAAGTGCTGGATGAGCGCTTCCATCTCGGTATAGACCTGATCCTTGGGCGGCGGCACGACGCGGCGGTCGTTGACCGCCCACTCGCCCACCGGCGTGATGCGCTCGAGGGCCTGGCGGCAGATCTTGACGCTCTCGCGCATCTCGGCGACGCGCACGAGATACCGGTCATACACGTCGCCGTTGCTCGCCCCGATGACGTCGAAGTCGTACGTGTCGTAATCGAGATAGGGGAACGCGCGCCGCACGTCGTAGTCGCCGCCGGCCGCGCGGGCGATCGGTCCGTAGAGCCCCCACTTGTAGCAGTCGGCCAGCGTGATGACGCCGACGCCGCGCGTGCGGTCGAGCCAGATCGGGTTCTTGGTGATCAGCGTCTCGTACTCGTCGAGCTTGCCGGGGAAGCGATCGAGAAACGCCGTCACGGCTTCCTTGTAGCCGCGGGGAATGTCCTCGCGCAGGCCGCCCACGCGGATGAAGCTCGGGAAGAACCGGAAGCCGGCGAGCAGCTCGTTGAGATTCATCAGAATCTCGCGCTCGCGGAACGCATAGAGCATGCCGGTGATGGCGCCGATTTCCATGGCGTGCGTGCCGAACCACACCAGGTGGCTGCTCAGCCGCTGCAGCTCGGCGATGAGCACGCGAATCGCCTTGACGCGATCGGGCACCTCGATGCCGAGCAGCTTCTCGACTGACAGGCAGTAGGCCAGGCTGTTGGACTGGGGCCCCAGGTAGTCCATGCGCTCGACGAGCGGGATCACCTGCTGCCACTTCTTCTGTTCGGCGGTCTTCTCGATGCCCGTGTGCAGGAAGCCGATGGTCGGGCTGACGTTGACCACCGTCTCGCCATCGAGTTCCAGCACCAGCCGCAGCACGCCGTGCGTGCTGGGGTGCTGGGGCCCCATGTTGACCGTCATCGTTTCGGTGCGGATTTCAGCCATGTGTGTCGCTACAGCGCCTCTTCCACCAACTCACACAGGATGTGCAACACCGTCCCGTGCACTTCCTGCACCCGCGGCGTCCGTCGTTCGGGCACCGCGATCTGCACATCCACCGGCAGGGGTGGTCCGGCCTGGCCCGTCAGCGCGATGGTCCGAAGCCCCCGCGCCCGTGCCGCCGCCAGTCCCCGCCGCACATTCTCGGAAGTACCGCTGGTCGTGATGCCCAGCGCCACATCCCCTGGCCGGCCGAACGCCTCGACCTGCCGGGCAAAGACCTCGGCATACCCCAGGTCATTCGCCAGTGCCGTCGTCACGCTCGGGTCGGCCGCCAGCGACAGCGCCGGCAGTGCCCGGCGTTCCGCCCCGGCCTCGTACCGTCCCACCAGTTCGGCGACGAAGTGCTGCGCGTCTGCGGCGCTGCCCCCGTTCCCGAACGCCAGGACCTGCCCTCCCCGTCCGAGGCTGTCGGCCAGCAGCCGACCGGCCTCGGCAATCGTCTCGTCGCACGCCCCGACCGTGGCCTCATGCAGGGCCGCCGCGGCCTGCAGCACCGCGCGCACCCGCGTCAGGCGCCCGTCGGCGTCGTGCATCGCGTCAGCTGGTGCGCGGCCGGCTCTGCCGGTCGCGTTCCATGTTGGCCCGGAACTCCTCGGGCGACACCTGCAGCGGCATGAAGGTGCTGGCCTCCTTCTTCAGCTGCACGGGATAGTCCTTCCGCAGCGGGTGCCCTTCCCAGTCGTCGGGCATCATCAGGCGGCGCAGGTCGTCGTGGCCCTCGAAGACAATGCCGAAGAGGTCATAGACCTCGCGTTCCATCCAGCCGGCCCCGGGCCACACCGTCGAGACGGTGTCGACGGCCTCGTCCTTGTCGATCCGCACCTTGAAGCGGAGGCGCGCGCGGCGGTGCGGCGAGACCACGTGGTAGACCAGGTCGAACCTGGGCTGCCGATCGGGGTGAAAGTCGACGGCCGTCACGTCAGAGAAGGCGTGAAACTCGAGCCCGGGCGTGGCCTGCAGGGCCTGCGCCGTGGCCAGCAGGTGCGCGCGCGGCACCAGGATGGCCGGCGTCACCGCCGAATCGCTGGCCTCGAGGACCTCGTATCCGGCGTCGGGCAGGACGGCCGACAGGGCGGCAATGATGTCAGCGGCGCTCATGCGATCCGCACCTTCGGCGACTGGTCCGACATGCGGGAGTTATCGATCTTCTTCTGCAGCTGGACGATGCCGTAGATGACGGCCTCGGGGCGCGGGGGGCAGCCGGGGATGAACACGTCCACCGGGACCACCTGATCGGAGCCCTGCACGATTGAATAGTTGTCGAACACGCCGCCGCACGAGGCGCAGGCGCCCATGGAAATCACCCACTTGGGCTCGGGCATCTGGTCGTAGATGCGCCGCAGGGCCGGGGCCATCTTTCGCGACAGCCGGCCGGCGATGATCATGAGATCGGACTGACGGGGCGACCCGCGGAACACCTCGGCACCGAAGCGCGAGATGTCGTAGCGGCTCGATGCCATGGCCATCATCTCGATGGCACAGCAGGCCAGCCCGAACGTCACGGGCCAGATCGCCGAACGGCGCGCCCACTGCACCACGGATTCCACCGTGGTGGTCAGCACAGGGATTTCGAACTCAGTGTCGAGTGCCATAGCGGTATCTCTTGATGACTGCCGGGCCGGGCCGCGGCGCGTGCTTGTAGTCGGGGTCAGACTCGGGCCCCCAGTCGAGGACTCCCTTGCGCCAGATGTAGGCGTACCCGACGACGAGGATGGCGAAGAAGAGCGTGATCTGGAGCAGCCCCGGCCAGCCGAGGTCGCGCATGGCCATCGCCCAGGGGTACAGGAAGGCGACTTCGATGTCGAACAGCAGGAAGATCATGGCAATCAGGTAAAACTTCACCGACTGCCGCTCGCGCGCGTCGCCCACCGGAGGCATGCCGCACTCATACGCGGCTTCCTTCTCGGGCGTGGGATTGCTCGGGCCGACCAGACCGGAAATGACGAGCCCGCCCAGGCCGACCACGGCCCCGAGCGCCACCATCAGTGCGACTCCGCCCCAACCTTCCATAGTGCGTCCCTGCCTCGGTCACTCCCCTTGCGTGGGCACACCTGCCCCCGCTTGTGAAGGAATGAACAAACGACTAGATGGTATCACGCGGACGCGGCATGCCGCTGACCCTCCCGGCGAGTCCCGGCGTGCGGCACAATGAAGCCCATGCGCGTCGCCTGGCTCAGCCCGCTGCCCCCGAATCCGTCGGGCATTGCGGCGTATTCATGGGAAGCGGTCAGCGCGCTGGCGGCGCGCGGCTGGCAGATCGACCTGTTCGCCCCGACACTGCCCGACCGTCCGTGTCCGGCTGGCGTCTCGGCGTATCGCGCGGTCGAGTTCGTGTGGCGCCATCGCCGCCAGCCCTACGACCTGCCGGTCTACCAGCTGGGCAACTCGTCGGCGCACGACTTTCTCTGGGGCTATCTGTTTCACTATCCGGGCCTGCTCGTGCTGCACGACGGGCAGGTGCACCAGGCCAGGGCGCGCCTGCTGCTCGAGCGGTGGAAGCCGCGGCTGGCCGACTATCTGGCGGAACTGGCGGCCAACCATCCCGGCATCCGCCCCGACATCGGCCACCTCATCGCCGCCGGGTATGGCGGCACGCTCTATCAGCGCTGGCCCATGACGCGACTGATCATTGAACGGTCGCGCCTGACGGCCGTGCATGCGCCCCGACTGGCCGCGCGCCTCGCCCAGGACCACCGTGGGGCCGTCGTGCGATCGCTGCGGCCGGGCGTGGTCGATCCACGCCTCGGACCCGATGACCTCGCCGCCGCGGCCTCGGCCGTCCGTCGACGGCACGGTATTCCCTCAGAGGCCGTCGTCTTCGGGGCCTTCGGGGGACTGACGCCCGAGAAGCGGCTCCCGGCGATTGTGTCGGCCGTGGCCCGGCTGCCCCGCTCGGGGCCGCCCGTGCACCTGCTACTGGTGGGCAAGCCCTACCGGCACTACGACATTGAACGCGCCCTGGCCGACCACGGCCTGACTGACCGCGCGCACCTGACGGGCTACATCGACGAGGCCGAAATCCCTGCGCACCTGGCCGCGGTCGACGTCTGCCTCTGCCTGCGATGGCCCTCCAGCGGGGAGACGTCGGGCTTCTGGACGAGGGCGATCGGCGCTGGGCGCCCCGTGGTGACCACCACCCTCAGCGTGCACGGCGATGTGCCCCTGTGCGAAGCCGGGGCGATCGAACCACCCTCGCCGGACGCCATTGGCTACAGCATCGATGTGCTGGCCGAGGAGGACGAACTGCCCGTGACGCTGGCGACCCTGACGGCCGACCCAGACCTGCGTCGTCGCATGGGTGAGGCGGCGCGGCGCTACTGGGACGCGCACCACACCCTCGAGCTGATGGCGGGGGATTACGAGCAGTTGATGAGAGAGGCCGCGACGCTGCCCGCCGGCGAGGCGGTCCTGCCGGCCCACCTGGCCGCGTCGGGTGACGAACTGGCGCGCGAACTGCTGGCGCACACCGGCCTTCCCGGGCTGCCCTGGGACGGCACGGCAGCGCACCCGTCGTAAGCGGGGGTGCGCCGGGGCGCCGACCGCCGCTACTTCTTCTTCTTCTTTGCCTTCGGCTTGTCGGCCGTCGCTGGCGTCGAGACCGCCGCCAGCCGGCGGTCGACCTCTTCGATGGCCGCCGACAGCTGCGCCTTGCGGGCCGGATGGGCCGTCGCCTCGAACTGTCGCTGCAGTTCGGTGCGCGCCAACCTCAGCGACTCGGTCTCGCGTGCCACATTGGGGTCGACCCGGGGCCGACGGTCACGCGCCGCCTTCCGGCTTTCTTCCAGTTCTTCCATGCGCTCTTGCAAGCGCGCATCGGCGTCGATCAGTCCTTCAGCAGCATCACCCATGGATAGTTCATTATACGGGGATGCCGGGCCGCGCGGTGACTGCCGATTTTCATCCCGCCGTCCAGGCGTGGTTCGACGAGGCCTTCGAGGCCCCCACGCGGCCGCAGCGCGAGGGCTGGCCGGTCATCGCGCGCGGCGACTCGACGCTGATTCTGGCGCCCACCGGCACCGGCAAGACGCTCACCGCCTTTCTCGCCTGCCTCAACCGGCTGATGTTCACGCCGCCGCCGGCCGTGCCCGAGCGCTGCCGGGTGCTCTACCTCTCGCCGCTCAAGGCGCTCGCCGTCGACGTCGACCGCAACCTCCGTGCCCCCCTCGCCGGCATCGCCGCCGTCGCCGCCCGCCGCGGCGAGTCACCCCATGTGCCTGCGGTCTGGGTGCGCACGGGCGACACGCCCGCCGCCGAGCGCGCCCGGTTCAGCCGCACCCCGGCTGACATCCTCATCACGACGCCGGAATCGCTGTTCCTGCTGCTCACGTCACAGGCCCGCGACCGTCTGCGCTCCATCGAGACGGTCATCATCGACGAAATCCACGCCCTGGTCGGCACCAAGCGCGGTGCACACCTGGCCGTCTCGCTCGAGCGGCTCGAGGCGCTGGTCGCGCGGCCGCTGCAGCGCATCGGGCTGTCGGCCACGCAGCGCTCGCTCGACGAGGTCTCGCTCTATCTCGGCGGTGCCACCGCTGAAGACACCCCGACGCCACGACCGGTCACGCTGGTCGACGCACGCGAGCCCAAGCGGCTGTCGCTGACCGTCGAGGTGGCCCTCGACGACATGTCGTCGGTGGGCCGCCCGGTTGTCGACCCCAGTGGCCCTGCCGCCCAGCCGCCGCAGGTGCAGACCATCTGGAACGCCATCCATCCGCGGCTGGTCGAGCTCATCCGGGCCCACCGGTCGACGCTGGTCTTCGTCAACAGCCGGCGACTGGCCGAGCGTCTCGCGGCCGCCCTCAACGAGCTGGCCGGCACCACACTCGTGCGCGCCCACCACGGCTCGCTGGCCCGGGCGCAGCGCACCGAGATCGAAGACCTGCTCAAGAGCGGCCGGCTGCCCGGGCTCATCGCCACCTCATCGCTCGAGCTCGGCATCGACATGGGCGCCATCGACCTCGTGGTGCAGATCGAAGCGCCACCGTCGGTGGCCAGCGGCCTGCAGCGCATCGGCCGCGCCGGACACCGGGTGGGCGACGTCAGTGCCGGCATCATCTTCCCCAAGTTCCGCGGCGATCTGCTCGCCTGCGCCGCCGTCACCCGCGCCATGCACGACGGGGCCGTCGAAGCCAACCGCATGCCGCGCACGCCCCTCGACGTGCTGGCCCAGCAGCTGGTGGCCATGGCCGCGGTGGAAGCCTGGCCGGTCGAGGCCCTCTATCGCCGCGTACGTCAGGCGGCACCGTTCACGACGCTCACGCGCCGCAGCTTCGACGGCGTGCTCGACATGCTGTCGGGCCGCTACCCTTCCGACGAGTTTGCCGAGCTGCGTCCCCGTCTCACCTGGGACCGCGTCAACGACATCGTCACAGCGCGGCAGGGCGCGGCACGCATCGCCATTGCCAATGCCGGCACCATTCCCGATCGCGGCCTCTACGGCGTGTTTCTCGCGGGCGGCGGCCGCGAGGGCACCCGTGTGGGTGAGCTCGACGAGGAAATGGTGTTCGAGGCCCGCCCTGGCGAGACGTTCGTGCTCGGCGCCTCGACCTGGCGCATCGAGCAGATCACGCACGACCGCGTGCTCGTCTCTCCCGCCCCGGGCGAGCCCGGCAAGATGCCCTTCTGGAAGGGGGAAGGTCCCGGTCGCCCGATCGAAGTGGGCCGTGCGATGGGCGCCCTCACGCGCGCGCTCCGCGCGCTGCCCCCCCCGCGCGCCCGCGACGAACTGGCCAGCCGCCACGCCCTCACCCCGCAGGCCGCCGACAACCTGCTGCAGTACCTGCAGGATCAGGCCGATGCGACCGGCGTCATCCCCGACGATGAAACGATCGTGATTGAACGGACGCCGGACGACCTCGGCGACTGGCGCGTGTCGGTGCTGACGCCCTTCGGGTCGCGCGTGCATGCGCCGTGGTCGATGGCCGTGGCCGCACGGCTGCGGCAGGAACGCGGCCTCGACGCCGAAGTCATGTACAGCGACGATGGGTTCGTGGTGCGGGTGCCGGAGGGCGATGCCGCACCCGACGGCGCATGGTTCCTCCCCGATCCGGACGAGGTGGAAGACCTGGTCGTGGGGCACCTGGGCAGCACGGCGCTGTTTGCCGCACGCTTCCGCGAGGCGGCCGGGCGGGCGCTGCTGCTGCCACGTCGCCGGGCCGGAGCACGTGCGCCGCTGTGGCAGCAGCGCAAGCGCGCCGGCGACCTGCTGGCGGTGGCGGCACGCTACGGATCGTTTCCCATCGTGCTCGAGGCGTATCGCGAATGCCTGCGCGACGTGTTCGATGTGCCCGCCCTCGTGGGCGTGCTGCGCGACCTGCGCAGCCGCCGGCTGCGGGTCTCGACCGTCGACACGCGGCTGCCGTCGCCGTTTGCGGCGTCGCTGCTCTACGGCTACGTGGCGACCTATCTCTACGACGGCGATGCACCGCTCGCCGAGCGGCGGGCCCACGCGCTGGCCGTCGACCAGGCGCAGCTGCGCGAGCTGATTGGTGAAGGCGCGCTGCGCGAGCTGCTGTCGGCCGAGGCCATCGGCACCGCCGAGGACGAGGCGCAGTGCCTCGCCGAGACACACCAGGCCCGCAGCGCGGACGGGCTGCACGACCTGCTGCTGCGGCTCGGGGATCTGTCGCCGGCCGAACTCGAGGCGCGCACGCGACCGGGCCTGATCGCCTCGGCGCTCGACGCGCTGATTGAGGCGCGGCGCGTCCTGCCGCTGCGCATCGGCGGCGAACGGCGCTATGTGGCCGTCGAGGACGCCGCGCGCTATCGCGACGCGCTCGGCACCCCGCTGCCGCAGGGCCTGCCCGAGGCGCTGCTCGCTCCCGTGCCTGACGCGGTGCTGTCGCTCGTGCGGCGGTATGCGCGCACGCACGGGCCCTTCCAGGCGAACGACCTGGCGCGCCGCTTCGGCCTCGGCGTGTCGGTGGTCGACGCCGCGCTGCTCGAGTTGCGCGGGGCGGGGCGCGTGGTCGATGGCGAGTTCCGTCCCGGTGGCCATGGCCGCGAGTGGTGCGACACCGGGATGCTGCGCATCATCCGGCGGCAGTCGCTGGCGCGGCTGCGCGACGAGGTCGCGCCGGTCGAGCCGGCCGTGCTGGGCCGGTTCCTGGTGCAGTGGCACGGCATCGGCCGCCCGCGCCGCGGCCTCGATGCGCTGCTCGACGTGGTGGAACAGCTGCAGGGCACGCCGCTCGTCGCGTCGACACTCGAGTCGCAGGTGCTCTCGAGCCGCCTCGAGGCCTATGCCCCGGCGCAGCTCGACACGCTGCTGTCGGCCGGCGAAGTGACCTGGGTGGGCCTCGACCCGCTCGGCGAGCACGACGGACGGGTGGCGCTGTACCTGACCGACCACCTCACGCGGCTCCTGCCCCCGGCGGCCGCCGGGGCCTCGCCGGCCCTGCCGCCGCGGGCGGCGGCGATTCTCGCGTATCTCCTCCGGCAGGGCGCGGCCTTCTTCGCCGCCATCCACGAGGCCTCCGGGGGCGGCTTTCCGCAGGAAACGGTCGACGCCCTGTGGTCGCTGGTGTGGCAGGGGCTGGTCACCAACGACGCCCTGCATCCCCTGCGCGCCTACCTCGCCGGGCCGGGTGCGTCGACGCGCCGCGACCGACGCGCGACCGGATTCCGCTCGCGCCGCCTCGTGCCGGCGTCGGCCGAAGGCCGGTGGTCGGCCGTGCCGGCGCCAGTCTCGGCCGACGGCACGGCCTGGGCGACAGCGATGACGCAGCAGTGGCTGACGCGGCACGGGGTGGTGACGCGCGATCTGGTGGCGATCGATCCGGTGCCCGGGGGATTCAGTGCGGTGTATCCGGTGCTGCGGCGCCTCGAGGAAACGGGCCGGATCCGTCGGGGGTATTTCGTGGCCGGCCTCGGCGCGGCGCAGTTTGCGACGCCGGGCGCGGTCGACCTGCTGCGCGCCGCACGGACGGTGGACGAGACGCCGCAGGTGGCCGTGCTGGCGGCGACGGATCCGGCGAGCGTGTACGGCGCCCTCGTCGACTGGCCGCAGTGGCCGCGAGGCGCCGCCGCCCCGCTGCGCGCCTCGCGGAGCGCGGGCGCGCGCGTCGTCCTCGTGGACGGCGTAGCGGTGGCGTGGCTCGCCCGCGGCGGCCGGGCGCTGCTGCTGGCCCTGCCGCCCGACGAGCCCGAGCGGACACGCGCCGGGCAGGCCGTGGCGCGCGCGCTCGCGCGCCTCGGGCACGAGGGGCCGCCCGGGCGCCGGGGGCTGCTCCTTGCGGAGATCAACGGCGCGGACGCGGCCGCAGCGCCCGAGGCCCACTGCTTCACCGCCGCCGGCTTTGTCCCCACCGCCGGCGGGCTGCAGCTGCGGGTGCCACGCGATGCCTGAAGGCGATACCCTCCACCGCACCGCCGCCGCCCTGCATCGCGTGCTGGCCGGGCAGCGCGTCACGCAGTTCGACGCGCGCCTCGAGCCCCTCGCGCGCGTCGATGCCGCCACCCCCATCGCCGGACGCCTCGTCAACCGCTGCGAGGCCGTGGGCAAGCACCTGCTCATCCACCTGTCGGGCGACTTCATCCTGCGGTCGCACCTGCGCATGCACGGCAGCTGGCACCTCTACCGCCACGGCGAGCGCTGGCGGCGCCCGGCACATGCCCTGCGCGTGGCCCTGCACACCGCCGACTGGATCGCCCTCGGCTTCGACCTGCCAGTGGCCGAGTTCCTCACCCCGCAGTCCCTCGCCCGGCACCCCGTGCTGGCCGCGCTCGGGCCCGACCTGCTCAGCTCCGACGTGCCGCTCGACCGGGTCCTCGACCGCATCGAGGCTGCCGGCGACCGACCCGTGCACGAGGTGCTGCTCGACCAGCGCGTCATGGCCGGACTCGGCAACGTGTTCAAGTCGGAACTGCTCTTCCTGGCCGGCTGGCATCCCGACCAGCCGGCGGCGCACGCCTCGCGCGACCAGTGGCGCGCGCTCCTCGAACGCGCCGTGACGCTGCTGCAGGCCAACGCCGTCGCCGCCGGTGATGCCACCGTGCTGACACCGCGCGGCACGCGACTCACCACCGGTTCACGGCATCCCGATGCCCGCCTCTGGGTCTACGGCCGCGCCGGGCTGCCCTGCCGCCAGTGCGCCACGCCGATCCTGGTCGCCCGTCGCGGGCCGCACGCCCGCAGCACCTACTGGTGTCCGGCCTGCCAGCCGGTTCCCCCGGGCACGGCCACACCCGCGCCCTGACGCCGCGGCCCGGGCACGGTCCGTCTGCCCGTCGTCCGGGCCGTCGCACGCCCCGGGGCACCCCTGCGCTACGATCAGCAGCATGGCCGAGACCTTTTCGTTCGATGTCACCTCCACCATCGACCTGCAGGAGGTCGACAACGCGATCAACCAGGCCCGCAAGGAACTCGCACAGCGGTACGACTTCAAGGGATCGACCGCCACCATCGAGCTCGATCAGAAAGCCAGCACCATCACGCTGGCGGCCGAAGCGGCGTTCCGGCTCGAGGCGCTGTGGGAAGTGCTGTCCGGTCGCCTCGTGCGCCGCAACGTGCCGGTGAAGAATCTGAAGCGCGGCGAGGTCGAGCCGGCCGCCGGTGGCACCGTCCGTCAGGTCATCACCCTGCAGATGGGTATTCCCTCAGACGCCGCCCGCGACATCGTCAAGTATTTGAAGGACCTCAAGCTCAAGAAGGTGCAGGCCAACATCCAGGGCGACCAGCTGCGGATTTCCTCTCCGTCGAAGGACGATCTGCAGGGAGCCATGGGCGCGCTCCGCGGCAAGGACTTCGGCATCGCGCTGCAGTTTGGCAACTACCGCTAGGCCCCCGCGTCGCGCCGCCCGCGCCCCGCGCCAGCCGGGCACCGTGCCGCTGGTGCGCGCCCTGTCGAAGCTGGGCCTCGCCAGCCGCACCGAAGCCCACGCGCTCATCACCGGCGCCCGCGTGCAGGTCGACGGTGCCATGGTCACCGACCCGGGGACCCCGGTCGTCCCCGAGCGCATCCGCGTGGACATCGATGGCCGACCGGCCACGCGTGCTGCCGCCCTGACCATCGCCTTCCACAAGCCGCGCGGGGTCGTGACCACGCGACGCGATCCCGAGGGACGCCCGACCATCTACGATGCACTCGGCGACGTGCCCACGCGCGTCATCCCGGTGGGGCGGCTCGACTGGGCGACCAGCGGCCTGCTGCTGCTGACCAGCGACACCCGCCTCGCCGACACGCTGACCAGTCCAGCCACCGGCGTGCCCCGGGTGTATCTCGCCACTGTGCGCGGCCGTGTCGAGGCCGCCGCCCTCGATCGGCTGCGGGCCGGCCTGCACGATGACGGCGAGTGGCTGAGGCCCGAGGGCGTCGACCTCGTGAAGGCGTCAGGGCGCGAGAGCCTCCTGCGCCTCACGCTGACGGAGGGCCGGAACCGCGAAGTGCGTCGGCTGTGCGCCGGCGTGGGCCATGAGGTGACGCGGCTGCGGCGGGTGCAGTTCGGCGCCATCACCCTCGGCACACTGCCGGTCGGCCAGTGGCGCGAGGTCACGGCCGAAGAACTGCAGGCAACGCTCGGGCCGCGGGCGCCGCTTACAGGAAGAAATCAGGCAACAGGTCGGCCTCGTCCACCCCGGGGTGACGGTAGGGGCTGAGGTCGGTCACGCCGGCAGCGCGCAGCACCTGGGCATCGATCAGGAACTGTCCGGTCAGCGCGCGCGGCGGCTGCGTCAGAATCCAGTGCGCCGCATCGGCCATGATGGCCGGCCGCCTCGAGCGGCGGCGTGAGTCGGCATCCATGATGAAGCTGATCGCGTCGGTGTCGATGGTCGTTTCCGGCCACAGCGCATTGACCGCAATGCCCTCGGCCCGGAACTCTTCGGCCATCCCGAAGGTGCAGAGCGACATCCCGTATTTGGCCAGCGTGTAGGCCACATGCGGCGCGAACCACTGCGGCTGCAGCGTCGAGTGCAGGGGCGGTGCGATGTTGAGCACGTGCGGATGCGGTGAGCGACGGAGCCAGGGCAGCGCCAGCTGGGTGCAGAGGTAGGTGCCACGCACGTTGACCTGCTGCATCAGGTCGAAGCGTTTCATGGGCACGTGGCCCGTGCCGGCCAGGTAAATGGCCGAGGCGTTGTTGACCAGGATGTCGATGCCGCCAAACGCATCGGCGGCCTGCTGCAGGGCGCGGGCGACCGCCGCCTCGTCACGCACGTCCGTAGCCACAGCCAGCGCCTCGCCCCCGGCCTGCCTGACGGCCTCGGCGGCCGTATGAATCGTCCCCGGCAGCTTCGGATGTGGCACCGATGACTTGGCCGCAATGACCACGCGCGCACCGTCCCGCGCGGCCCGAAGCGCGATGGCGAGACCGATGCCCCGGCTGGCTCCGGTAATGAACAGCGTTTTTCCGGCGAGGGTCATGGGAGAGGAGCTGTACAGCACACGGCGCCCGGCTCAGTGACTGAACCGGGCGCCGCGAATTGCCGAACCGGTGAAACTACTCGACGTAGGAGTAGCCGCAGTTGTCGCACACCCACATGCGACCCTGCTTATACATGTTGTAGCCGCACTGCGGGCAGATGCGGTACTCGTTGCCGTCCTTGTCGATCAGCTTCTTTTCTTCCTTCTTGTCGTCGGACGCGAAGGGATCCTTGGGCTCTTCCTTCTTCTTCTCGGGAGCCTGCTGCGCGGCGGCAGGAACGACCGAGAGTCCGACGACGCCTGCAAACAGGGCCGAGCCACGGAGGAAGCTGCGACGGTCGAGGCTCTTACCGAAGTCGTTCTCGAACATATCCACTCTCCAGAGGCAGCCACAGGAGCTGCTGCCGACACGTCAGCCGCGCCAAGACGGGCGACTGGACTACTTGCCTGAATGATACCCGCACTCTCGGCGGCAGGCAACCCCCGTCAGGGCAGGGGCTCGTCGACCACCCGTACCTCGCCGGTCAGGATCCGGTGCACCGGACAGCGATTGATGATGTCGAGGAGGCGCGCCCGCTGGTCGTCCGCGAGGGGCCCCTCGAGGGCCACCTCCCGCCGGATGACAAACGCGCCGTCGACCGTCGAGGCGTGCAGCCGGATGCGCACGTCGGTCAGCGGCCAGCCCTTGCGGGCGGCATACATCCGGAGCGTAATCGATTCACAGCCCCCGAGGGCGGCCAGCAGCACCTCGGTGGGCGTGGCCCCTGTGTCGGTGCCTCCCAGATCGAGCGGTTCATCCAGCCGGAGGGTGTGCACCCCTGCCGACGCACTGGTGGCCAGGGCGCCCTCGGCCACACCTTGCAGTTCCACGACGCGCATGGGGCTAGGGTATCGCACCCAGGCTCAGGCGTTGCGCATGAAGGTGGCCACGCCATCGAAGAAGGGACGCAGCTGCGCCTCGACCTCTGGCGGCAGCGCTGCTTCGTCGAGGGCACGCCCCATCAGCTGCACCCACCGGTCGCGGGCAGCGGCGTCGATGCGATACGGGGCGTGCCGCATCCGGAGACGTGGGTGCCCCCGCTGCTCGATGTAGGTCTGGGGCCCGCCGAAGCGGCCGATCAGGAACAGCCGCAGGCGCTCTTCGGCGCCGTCCATGTCCTCGGGGGGATACATTGGGCCCAGGATGTCATCGCCGGGCACCTGCCGGTAGAAGGCCGCCACCAGCCGGCGGAAGCCGTCTTCGCCGATGTGATCGTAGATCTCAAGCTCGTCCACGGTGTCACGGTATCACGCCGTACATGCGACACGGGCGCGATTCCCCCCATGGAGGAA
>Ga0315902_10008085_pt1 | contig 14284 bp, 14 predicted proteins | sample LakEriMetagenome_9_FD_203523 | JGI IMG/M metagenome (GOLD analysis project Ga0315902, IMG submission 203523) | Freshwater fungal communities from buoy surface, Lake Erie, Ohio, United States - Buoy 12 MA117 | ecosystem: Environmental > Aquatic > Freshwater > Lake > Lake biofilm | place: USA... | reverse complement strand
CGATGTTCCGGGTGGAATTGCCCAACGGACACCGCATTCTCGCGCACATCTCGGGCAAAATGCGCCTGCACTTCATTCGCATTTTGCCGGGTGACAAAGTCATGCTCGAGTTGTCTCCATACGACTTGAGCAAGGGCCGCATCACCTTCCGAAAGAAATAGAAGAACCAAACCATGAAAGTCAGAGCTTCAGTCAAACGCCTTTGCGAAAGCTGCCGGATCATCCGGCGGAACAACGTCGTGCGCGTTGTTTGCAAGAACCCGCGCCACAAACAAAGACAAGGATAACACGCATATGCCACGCCTCCTCGGGGTCGAAATCCCGCCCAACAAACGCATCGAAGCCTCCCTGCCGTATATCTACGGCATCGGACCGACCGTCGCCAAACGCGTCCTGGCCGAAGCTTCCATCGATCCCAACATTCGCGCCAAGGACCTCACGCCCGAGCAGATCTCGCAGATCGTCCATGTCATAGGCAACAACGGCATCCTCATCGAGGGCGACCTCCGCCGCGAACTGCAGGGCAACCTCAAACGCCTGCAGGCCATCAATTGCTACCGCGGCATCCGCCACCGCCGCGGTCTCCCCGTGCGCGGACAGCGTACCTCGACCAACGCCCGCACCCGCAAGGGCCCGCGCAAGACGGTCGGCGTGCAGAAGAATCCCGATGCCAAAGCCGGCAAAGTCTAGGACCCACGAAGTATGAGCGACGAAAAGAAAGAAACTCTCGGCGAATCGCAGGACGCACGCCGCAAGGACGAAACCGCGGAACACCATCCGGCTGCCGAGGCCCAGGCGGAAGTGAAGGCTGAAGCTGCCGCCGAAGGCGCCGCTGCTGAAGCGAAACCCGCCGCCGAGAAAAAAGCCGCCAAGCCGAAAGCGGCCAAAGGCAAAACCGCCAAGAAGAAGGAAGGCGAAGCCAAAGCCGCCGAAGCCGCCGCGCCCGCGTCGGCCGACGACATTCTCTCGCTCGACGCGCCCATCGCCCCGGCCAAAGTGGTCAAAGCCAAGGGCAGCAAGAACGTCACGCAGGGTATCGCCCACGTGCTCGCCACATTCAACAACACCATTGTCAGCATTACCGACCCGCGTGGTGCCGTTCTCGGCGCCTCCAGCGCCGGCAAAGTCGGCTTCAAAGGTTCGCGCAAAAGCACGGCCTATGCCGCGCAGCTCGTTGCGCAGGATGCTGCCCGCCAAGCGATGGGACACGGACTCAAAGAAGTCGAAGTCCGAGTCAAAGGCCCCGGTGCCGGACGCGAATCCGCCATCCGCGCACTCCAAGCCATCGGTTTGGAAATCACCGTGATCAAAGACGTCACGCCCGTTCCGCACAACGGCTGCCGTCCCCCGAAGGCCCGCCGCGTGTAATGCTCCGGCTGAAAACTGTAAACTGAACCACTGTAAACTTTCCCTATGGCACGTTACACCGGACCCAAAACCAAACTGAGCCGCCGCTTCGGCGTTTTCCTCGTCGGCTCGCCCAAACATTTCGAGCGCCGCAGCTATCCGCCCGGCATGCACGGACAGAAAGGCATGCGCCGCAAGACCTCGGAATACGGCCTGGCCCTTCTCGAGAAGCAGAAGCTCAAAGCGCAATACGGCGTGCTCGAGCGCCAGTTCCGCCGCTACTTCGAGACCGCTCTCTCCCGCCGCGGTATCACCGGCGAAACTTTGCTGCAGCTCCTCGAGACGCGCTTGGACAACGTTGTCTACCGTCTCGGCTTCGCCCGCACCCGCACCGCCGCCCGCCAGATGGTCGCGCACGGACACGTCAAAGTTAACGGCCGCAAAAACGACATCGCTTCAGCTAACCTCAAGCCCGGTGATGTGGTGACGATCAAAGATTCACCCAAGCCCCGCGCTCTGGCCGCGCGTCAAATGGAAGCCACGCAAATCCGCACCGTGCCCGATTGGCTCGTGGTGGATCGCGACAACTTCAGCGGCACTGTCTCGCGCATCCCGACCCGCGACGAAATCGCGCCGGTGGTCAACGAGCAGCTCGTCGTCGAACTCTACTCGCGCTAAAGAAGAAAAACTTTCCTCTTAGCAAACGCCGTCCTGTCCGCAGGACGGCGTTTTCTTTTCGAACACTGCCCGGCGATCTTTACCTGAAGTCGTCGCGGACGGAGAATTCAAAAGAGTGAGTTCCAGCGTCACCAAAAGCCGTAGCCGCCAGATTCTCCTGAGATCGATGGCCATTATCGCCGCTGGCCTCGTTGTCCTCGGTGTGCTGGGCGCGGTCGGTTACCATTTCTTCACCGGTTGGCGGGCGCGTGATCTTGCCGCCAAGGCGAAGGACAATTTCGAGAAGGCCAACTACCGGATGGCGTGGCTGCAGATCAACTCGGCCAAGGAGCTGAGCCCCGAAGAGCCCGATGTGCTGCGCGTGCTCGGACAGATCGAAGGGGCCATGGGACGCGTCAACGCGCTGGATCACTACGCGAAGCTTTCGCAGAAGAGCGAGCTGACGCACGAAGATCTGCTGGCACGCGCGCAAATCGCGGCGCGCTTCGGCAATGATGAGCAATTTTCCGAGGCGATCGACGCACTGGGGAAGGCGGGCAAAGCCAAGGAAGCCGCCGAATTGCGCTCCGCGCGCCAATTGCGTCAGGGAGACATCGATCGTGCCATTGCCGAGGCGCGCGCCGCCGCCGCGGCCTCCGATGATCCGGCTTCGCAACTCACTCTGGCGCGTCTGCTCGTGCAGCGTTACCGCCCCGAGTTCGGGCCGGGCATGACACCCAGTGCCGGGGCCTTGGCTGGTTCGGCCGAAGCGGTGGAAATCATCGACAGTTTGCTCGATACGCCGCTGCGGAAGGATGCCTTGGCTTTCGCCATCAACGAGGTCAACAGCTCGCCGGCCAACCGCCAACGTTGGGCTGAGGCTGCGATGGAAAAAGTCGACATCGACAATCCTGCGCTTCTTCCGGCCGCCGCCGTGCTCGTGCGGTCGGGTCAAAAGACACCGCAGCAGATCCACGAGCAATTGCGCCCGCTTTTCGACGCAGCACCCCTCGATCGCCGTGCGTCCTACGCACTCTGGCTCACCGGTGCGGGCATGCCGAAGGAAGCGCTCACCTTGATCACCGCGCAGGAAGCGGGCGAATCCACCGCGGCATTCGGCGCGCGCACCGAGGCGCTCTTCGCCATGGAAAACCTTGATGCGGTCCTCGCTGCCGTCGAGTCAGGTGGCAATGTCGATGCGGATGTGCGTCTCGCGGCCAAAGCCCGCGCCGAATACGCCCGCGGACGCGGTCCGCAGGGTGGCGCAGCCGCTTTGCGCGAGGCGATGGATGCCGCCGCCAAGTCGCGGCGGCTCGAGTTCATCATCCCGAGCGGCGAGGCCCTCGGGGCTTCCACTGTGATCGACGAAAAACTGACCGAGCTTTGTGGCGATCCCGCGGTGGCTGATTATGTTTTCCGCGTGGCCCGGGATCGTTTCAGTCGGAGCGGGCGCACCTCCTTGCTTGCTACGTCGTTCGAACGCGCCCGCGCGGCTTCGCCACAGAGCGCCGCGGTGCAGGACTACGCACGCTATCTGGCGTTGACCGGCGACGAGCAGGTCAGCCTCGAGGAAACCGCTGCGGCCTGCGCTGCCGAGCCGGCGAATGTGACGTTCCGCATCACCCATGCACTGAATCTTCTCGAGAACAACCAGCCCGCTGAAGCCTTCGCGATTTTCGACGACATCACCGTGTTCGCCGACCGTCTCCCGCCCGGGCAACTTGCGGTCCTCGCCGCTGTCTTGGCCGGCAGCGGGGACGATGCGCGGGCGCGCGCCGCCGCGGTATCGATCAATCCCGATCTCCTGACTCCCGGCGAATACGCCCTTGTTCTCCCCTTGCGCGCGGCAAAAAACTGACGCCCTGGCCAAAGCCTGCTAGCGGTAGGTCATGGACGTCCGGACCACTTCCCTCGACGGCATGCTTCTTCTCTCGCATCCGGTGCACACCGATGCGCGCGGGAGCTACGAGGTGGTCTGGAATCGCGGGGAGTTGGCCGCTGCCGGGATCGATGCGGACTTCCTGCAGGACAACCTGATCAAAACGCGTCGCGGCACGCTGCGCGGACTGCATTTCCAGTCGCGGCAACCCCAGGGCAAGTTGCTCACCGTTTTGCACGGTGAGGTCTACGAAGCGGCGGTCGATTTGCGTCCGGATTCGCCGACTTTCGGACAATCCGCGGGCATGGTGTTGCGCGCCGAAGATGCGACCAGTCTTTGGCTTCCCCCGGGCTTCGCCCACGGGTTCCTCTCGCTGAGCGAGCAAGTCGTCTATATCTACAAAGTCACCGCGCCTTGGGATCCGGAGCAGGCGCATGTGCTGGCCTGGAATGACCCGCACGCCGCCTTGGCGTGGCCCTTGGAGCAGGGGAAGGCGCCCATTCTCTCCGGGCGCGACCAAGCGGGGCTCACTTGGGACCAAGCACGGCAACTTGTCCGCTGATCCTTCGGGGTTGGCAACCGGCATCTGCTGCGAAAAAATCATTCCCGTGATGCAGACACCCGACGCGATGATGGTGCCGGTCTCGCCGCGGCATGCAGTGCTGTTGGCGCCGGAATACGCGCAACTCATCGAGCACGCGCCGGACCACGATTTCACCATGCGGACGATCACCCGCCGCGAGGCGAACGGTCTTCAACTCATGTCGGCCGAGATGGTCATCGCGGGTAAGGACACGCGGAAGGAATTCCCGTTGGCCGAGAAATACCCGATGCATTTCCGCAAAACGTATTTCCCCGGACGCTTGCGCGGGGATCCCTCGGTCGAATTCGCCAACCAGCAGCGCGCCTCGGAAGTGCTCCAAGCACCGCCGCCCATCGGGTTCACCAAGGACACCTTCCGTTCCTGCTTTGTCCCGGGCAAACCGTATTCGCGCCTCACGCCGTTCGGCATCGAGCCGGTAGAGAACAACGTGCAGGTCGCCGAGGAACTCAACCTCGGGCTGGCCGTCGGGTTGTGGTGGCTCTGCGGACAAACCTTCGACCAGCTTAACCGACTCCATGCGGCTGGTCTCGTCCATGGCGACATGGAATTGCACAACATTGCCGTCTCGCCCGCGCCGGCCGAGGCCGTGCTGATCGATTTCGAATTGGCCAAGTGGAAAAAGGACCTCGCGCCTGCGGATTGGGACAAGGCGGTGAAGGCTGATTTCACCGAGTTGCTCAAAGAGGCCATCTATCTGCAATGCGCGCTCGGACGCCAACCCGGACCGCTGGCCGACATGGCCATGCAGCGCATCGGCGAATTGTTTCCTTCCCCCGGGCGCTTCGAGCGCAAGATCCGCCGCCAAGCAGCGGTGTGATCCGCCATGTGTCCTCGGGACCGATGCGGTCGGCTGCCGTGCGCATGGTCTGGCTCCCCCTGCGGCCATCCGCTGATCGCACATTTCGACATTTTGCCAAAAGTCGAAATGTTGGCCCCGAAGGAGAGGCGTGAGACGCAAGGGCGTTGCTGCCTGAGGGGCGGCCGGAGAAGATCAGTCCTGGTTCTTCGCGCCGAGAACAATGGCTACTTCCGTGATGCGTGGATCGACTGTGCGCATGGCTTGGTCCGCCGAGTTGAACAACGAATCACCGAGGACCTTCTCGTAATCCGGGCCCACCTCGACCGAGGGACGGAACCAAATCTGCACTTTGCGGTCGAGCTTGCCGCCTTTGAAGTAACCCACGCCGCCGTAATCCCAGCCGAATCCGTAAATCATGAACGGCCCGCCGTTGATTTGTTCCACTTCGGCGAGTTCATCACCCGGACGAATTCCGGCGGGCAGCAACCACTCCTCGCCGGTGACGACGACGCGATCGACCTTCTCGTTTTTCTTCTCCGGCGCCCAGATGACTGTCGCCTCGCGTGATGTCCCCGGAAAAATGATCGCGGCCGGAACCATTTCGCCCTCGCCGATCGGGTATTCGTTGTCGACCACGTTCTCGGCTCCGTAAAGCTCGGCCAACTTGTCCCGCGTGGTGTTTGCCTTGATCTCGCCGACGCGCTCGCCGAGGGCCACGGTCAGATCGATTCCTTCGGCGGGTTTTTGCGAGCATGCAGCGAGAAGAAGAATCGCGGTCAGTGAGAGGGGAAGAAATGCTTTCATTGTAAGATGGCGGATGGGAAGGGATTGGTTGCCGCGGCGACCTGTCTAACGGCTCGAACCCGAGTGTTCAAATCCCCGCAGTTAAATGGCGGATGGGGAGGGATTGGTCTCGCGGTGCTCGACCTGTCTCGGCCTGCGGCCTCGGCTCGAACTGCGTTCTTCATCCCTGCCGGAGTTTCAAGTTTGCCCTTGGCAAAGTGGCGGATGGGGAGGGATTCGAACCCTCGGTGCATTGCTGCACACACGCTTTCCAAGCGTGCGCAATCGACCACTCTGCCACCCATCCGGAAAAGATCTGCCGAAAGTAAACACGGCCTTGTGCTTGGCCGCAAGTCACCAAGGCCTCTCAGCGCCGGGTGGTGCCCCGCAGTTCAGCCAGAAGCAGAAAAGCGGAGACGGCGGCGGTGGTGGTCAGGGTGATGAAGAGGAGGTCGATGAATGTGTTCACGCCCGCGAGCAGAACACAGGGGGTAGGACATCGGCTGGGTGAGGCCTGGAAAATTTTGCCCCCGCCGGGAATCGAACCCAGATTTAAGGTTTAGGAAACCTCCGTTCTATCCGTTGAACTACGGGGGCGGCCCGAAGTTATTTAGCACGCGCCGGATAGCGACGCCACTGCGGGATGCCGGGTCAGCGGTCGATGCGCAGGACGCGGCCGCCGGGCGTGACGTCGAGTTCGTAGTCTTCGCCACCGGCGCGACCATCGAGTTCGTAGACACGGATGCCATCGCGATCGCGCAGCTCGGCCTCGGTCAGGACAAAACCCGGAACGCGCGAGCGCGCGGCGGAGAGGACTTTGGGCGGGACGCTGATCGTTTCGCGCGCGTCTTCACGATCATTGTCGTTGTCGATGCCGTCGCTGGTGATGCTGATGCAACCACCGAGCCAAACGGCGGACAATACGAGGAGGAGGTGTTTCATGGGGTGTTGGGGGGAGATTATTGTCCGGCTTTCGGCGCGGGTGCCGCTGCTTCCGCCGGTGCCGTCTCCTCGAGGGCCTCGGATTCTTCGGAGGCGATGAGGTAGATGGATCCTTTGCGCACGTCGATGGAACGCGCAATTTTGCGTTTGCCGGCAGTCGCGGGCGCCTGATCGGCTTGAACCGCGGCGGACTTGGCGGAGCTGCCGCCGGCGGCTGCACCTTCGTTGGAAATTTCCGTCATGCCCCACTCTTCGGCATCGATACCTTCGTCGAAGCCGAGGACGACAATGTCGCCGACTTGCACGTGGACATTGATCGGCTGGTTCGTGCCGTAAGCCTCGCCGATTTTTTGCGTGATGACCTGCGCGGTCTTCGCGGCGGCTTCGGCCGCGACCTTGACGCGTTCCGTGTCGCCGGGGAATGCAGCGGCGTCGGAATTGGCGGCGCGGTCACAAGCGGCGAGGGTGGCGATTGCAGCGAGGGCGAGGAGACGGAGTGGGAGTTTCATCATGGTCCGAGTCTTTCCCGCGGGAAGGACCGCGCAAGGCAAATCTTGGGTCAGAAGTCGATGCCGGCCTGAACGCCGAGCACGGTGGCGTTGGCCACGTCGGGTGTGCCGGCCGGTTGCACGAGGTATTGCGCGTAGGGCTGGATCCAACCCCAACCGCTGAAGCGGAAGCGGTAGCCCGCTTCCAGGACCATCCCGAAACTCGCTCCTTCTTCCTGCTGCGCCGGAGCCCAGGCAAAACCGGCAATGGTTTCATCGCGGTCGCGCCGTGGCAAAAGCCCTTGGTAAATCAGCGCACCCTCGAAAAAGATCGGGAATTCGTTGTTGTAAGGCGGCGCGAGTGCGCAGAGCGCACCCGCGACGAGTCCCTGTGCTTCGGCAGAATTCGGATCCTCGCCGGGCTCGGCGTAAAGAAGCTGGTCCGCGTCAAAATAAATCCCGGTCTGATTTCCGTCCGATCCGCCCGATCCGTTTTGGTAGAGGTAGGCGCCGATGGCGTATTCGCCCCTCAGCTTCCGCGTGCCGAGCGCCGCGTCCACGCCGGCCTCGCCCATGAACCACGCTCCGTTTTGCGAAGGATCGGGTGCGTAGCCTTGGAACATCAGGCCGTTGTTGTTGGAGCTTGTTCCTTGGGGATATGACATGAACAGGGCGAATTTCGCGTAATGCTTTTCGGTGGGGCGGAGCTCCGCCACTCCGCCCCAGGTGGAAAAGCTGGTGGAGAAAGGGATGTTCGCCCCGACGCTGTCGCCGGTGGCTGTCGCATTGTTGACGAAAAAGTTGCTGTATTGCTGGTCCATGAACTCGGTGCGCGGACGCAACCAGCCGATCTTGAGCTCGATCAGATCCTCGATGCCGAAGAGCTCCGGCGTGGTGTATTCCAAGCCGAATTCGAGCAAGCGCCATCCGGTGCCACCGGCATAGCGCGAGGGGTTGAAGAGCCCGAGTCCGTCGACGAGGTTGTTTGGATCGGTCCAGTAGCCCGGCTCGCGGTAGCGGGCACTGCCGAAGGCGACCAAACCCTCGAGACCGGCAAGGTCGGTCAACTTGGCGAGGTCGAGACGACTGGCGAAGCTGAGTTCTTGGGTAAAGAAACTTCCCGAGCCATTCTCGCTGGCCACCACGCCCATGTAGAGACCGCGCCAGCGTCCGCCGATGGTCAGGCCATGGTCATCGCGCGCGTCGCGGAAACCAAAGAGGCTCCCGGTGGCTAATTTGCCTTTCCACCATTCTTCGAGACTATCGTCTTGCGCCGCGACGGTGGCCACTCCGAGCAAGCAAAGGCAAATCGCGGCGCGGCGGAGCATGGTGGGAAGCGACGGCAATCAGGCGATGCCCTTTTGTGAATCGGCCGAAATGGCGCGGGACAAGTCTTGGTCGAGGTCGTCGTCGCGTTCGTAGTCGAAGCGCGCGGGTTGGGTTGACCCCGGTCGTGCCGGTGTAGCTGACGGGGACGAAGCGCAGCCGGAAAGCCCGGCAGCAAGGAAAGCGAGGAGGAGAATTTTCACGGCAATATCCCGCACCACCGGTCTTGCTGTGTCAAGCGGATGGCTTGCGTCGGAGATAAACGATGACGATGCAGAGCAGGGACAGAGCGACGATCGATTCCGCCCAGATGAAGACGAGAAAGTCGGGAAGGGCTCCGAGCGGGGGATTCCCGGGCAGCACGCTGCGCAATCCGACAATGGCAAAGAGCGTTCCGGCCATCCAGGTGAAAAACTGCGGCTCGACCCTCCGGCCGAGCACGGCGACCCAGACGGCGACGGATGCGCAGGCGAGCGAAAGCGCGGCAACGATGACCATGAGAAAAATGGAAAACCAAAATGCGGTGGCCGACCGTTCGACCTCAAGCGCGAGCCCGATGGAATCGGTCGATGAACCGATGCCAAGCTCGCGTCCCGCCCCGGACGGGCCTGTCTCGCGCCCTTGCAATGCAAACCCCGCAACGGCCAGTCCGGCCTTGATCGTCACCGGCACGCCGCGGAATCCCGTGGGCGACGAAGCATCGCGGCGGGATATGCCGGCCACGAAGTCCACGGTGTAGCTGTCGAATGGATAACGATCGACCGAGCCGCCCTCGAGCATCACGGTGACATCGAGCGGCGACATGGGGCGTCCTGCGGGAAAAACGATTTCCGAATGTCCTTCGGCCAGGCGGCTCCCGAACGAGGCGCGCGCATCCTGCAGGTCGAGCACGAGATCCTGCGCGAGGGAAATTCCATCGGCGGCGAGCAGGGCTCCGTGGGCCGAGGGGATGATGCGCAGGGTGATTTCCTGAACGATCGGCTCGATTTCCATCACGTCGAGCCGGAGCACGACATGGTAGGGCGACTCCGAGGCAGCTCCAAAGACCTGTGTTTGCAGCGAGGTTTCGCCGCGGAAAGTGGAGAGCGTCCAGACGTAGGCGGCGGCGTAAAGCGCGGCGATGGCGACAACCACCGCCCAGCCACCTCGTGATCCTGACTTTGTTTCCATGCGGCGCGACTTTTTTGCCGCGCCGCGGGCAAAGCAAGCGGAAAGCGGTGCGGGATTTTGTCCTGTCGTTGCTTCCGCGCGCCGATCAGAATCGGCGATTATGCCGGGCAAGTTCGTCTCCGTGGCGACGGAACATTGGGCGTTGGTTGTCTTCTACGGTCTGCTTGCCGTGGCCGCGGCGATTTTTGCGCGGCGGCGTCCGGATGTGGATGCGGCTCCGATTCCCGGTGATAACCGTATCGTCGCAGGCTGGATCCTGGTGCTGGTCGTTCCGCCGTTTCTTTATCTCGCCGCGTTGGCAGGAAACTTCAGCGTGGAGGCGGCGCTTTTCACCGCGATCCTCGGGGCGACGGTGCTCATGTGGATGTTCGCGTTGGTCGACGAATTCGTCCCCGTGCTCTTCGCCGTGGTCTCCACGCTCTTCATCGGTCTTGCCCCGTCATCGACCGCACTCGGGGGTTTTTCTTCGAGCAAGCTGCTGCTTCTCGTCGGGGTCTTTGCTTTGTCCGCTGTGATGACCATGTCCGCGCTGAGCCAGCGCGTCATGCTCTGGGCGCTGCTGCGTCTGCCCGACCGGCCGTTCTGGCACCAGTTTTGCATGTTGGCCGGGGGATATCTTCTTTCGCCGGTCATGCCGTCGACCAATGCGCGCGTCGCGCTTTTGCTGCCGGTCTTCAAGGATATGGCGGACAGACTGCGTCTGGTTCCGCGCGGTGCGGCTATCACCGCGCTGGCGGCGGCCACTTTCGCCGGCGGCATGCTTTTCTCGCCGATGATGGCGACGAGCAAATCGGCCAACATTGCGGCGATCGGATTCCTGCCCCAGCAAATGCAGGCCGAGTTCAGCGGGTTGTTCTGGCTGTGGGCCGCGCTCGCGGCGGCGGTCACGGTGACAGCGCTTCATTTCATCATTTTGCCGCGGCTTTTCCGCGTGCAGGACCACACGCCCATGCCGCGCGACGTCTTGCGCGCGCAGTTGGACGCCATGGGTCCGGTCAAGCCCTCGGAAAAGGTGGCGGCGGGTGGATTCATTTTCTTTCTGGCCGGTTGCGCCACGGTCTCGTGGCACCACATCTCTCCGTCGCTGCTCGGTGGTTGCGTGCTCCTTCTGCTTTTGGTCACGGGCACGCTGCTGCGCAAAGATTTCCAGCGCCAGGTCGATTGGCCGATGCTGCTTTTCCTTCTCGGGATCGACTGTATCACGCGGATCATGAGCTATCTGGAGATCGACAAAGCGCTGGCGGTGGCGGCGTCCGATCTTTTCGGCTTCGTCGGCGGCAGCACCTCGCTCTTCATTCTGGCCGCGCTGGCCACCTCGATCGTCCTGCGATTTTTCCTGCCGATCACGCCGAGCATGCTGACCACGGCAATCATCCTCCTGCCGGTCGCGGCGGCTAACGGGATCCATCCTTGGATCTGCATCTTTTTGGCGGGACTGTTCAGCGACATTTGGTTCATGCGCTACCAGGGTACCAACGGGTATCTGCAAATCTGCGCGTCGGAGGAGGCGGCTCGCCTGCATGAGCCCGGGCTCATGCGCTACAATCATTGGATGAACCTCGCCCGCGTGGCGGCAGCTTTCGCCTCGGTGCCGTGGTGGCATTGGCTCGGCCTCCTATGACACACAACTGGAAAAATTTCCTCGTTGGCGCGGCGCTGGTCGCTTTCTTCGTGCTGCTCGTCGGCTTCAACGCAACAAAGCCGCGTATCCTCGTGCTCAATTCGAAGACGGAGGATTCCGTCTGGTCCCGCAAATTCCGCGAAGGTGTCATGGAACAACTGCAGCGCAACCGCCGTCCGGTCAGCGTGGAATGGGCCTACCTCGATTTCGATGCCGCCGGCAGCCGCCTCTCGCCCGCCGTCGAGCAGGCCGAAGTGCAGCGGGCGATCCGGCGGTTCAATCCGGATGTGCTCATCGCGGTGGACGACGAGGCCAATGCATTGGTGGCGCGGGATTTCGCGGGACGCGCGCGTCCGCGGATCATTTACGTATCGATCGACCGAGAGCCCGCGCACTTCGGATACGTCGGCGCGGACAATGTTTCGGGCATCGCGGACCGGCTGCCTGTTGCCGCATTCAAAGATCTGGCGGGCGTGGTCGGTGCGGGTCGCCCACTGCGCATTGCCGGCATCGGGGTGGATAGCGAGACGGCGCAGGCGGAACTTGTGCAGTTGCGCTCCCATGATTGGTCTCCTCACTCCCTTGTCGCATCGGCCACGGCCGGCACGGTGGAGGAATGGCAGGAGTTTGTCCGCGGCACTGACGCCGATCTTCTCCTTGTGCTTGATGCCGGCGACTTGCCGCGCAGCACGGATGATCCGACGCCTGTGCCGTCGGACGAACTCATCCAATGGACCGAGGCGGAGTCGAAGGCGTTGGCAGTCGGGACCCACGTGAATTTTGTCCCGGCCGGGGGCGGTCTGAGCTTCGCCCCCCCGCCGGATGATTATGGCGTGAAAGCGATCGAACTGGCGCTCGACTGGCTCGACGCCCGCGACACACCCGGGGCGCCGCCGCCGGTCGAGTCGTCGCACTTCGAGGTGGCGTTGCGGCAGGCGCGGCTGGCCGAGCGCGGCGTTGTCTTGCCGCCGATCTATATCGAGGCGGCACGGGAGAACGGAACGCTTTATCCCTGAGCGCGGAAATCAGAAGTCGATCGTGGCGCTCAGTCCGAGGACGAGCGCACCGGGTAGGGCGGCGCTGCCGCCGGGCTGCACGATGAATTGCACGTCAGGTTGCAACTCGAACCACGGGGTGAGCTGCGCTTCGTAAGTCGCCTCGATTATGAATTCGTTGCCGCGGTTGGCGCCCGTGAGTTCCGCCGACTCTATGGACGTGAGGCGCGCCCAGACAAAGGCGAGTCCCGCGGTGTCATCTTCGCGGCCGGGCAGGAGACCTTCCCATGTGAATCCTGAATTGAAGAGCATGCCGAGCGGATCGCGGTCCGGTGTGCCGCTGACGAACAAGCGACCGAAGCACGCGATACCTTGCTGCGCGTCGGTGCTTGTTCCCGGTTCGCGCCAAAGCATTTGGTCGATTGTTCCGTAGACATACGAACCGCCCCAAGGATCCCCGCCGCGGGAGACATAATCCTGATAACCGTTCTCGAGCATGGTGCCGAGTTGGACGGATCCGGGGAGGGGAGCGTTCGCCCACGCATACTGCGCCTCGCCGAGGAAAAGCAGCCCGTTGTTGCGGTCGATGCGCCAGTAGAAATTCGTCGGATTTTCCGCCGGTGGCCAGACGACGCCCTGCATGGCCGCGGCACGGAATGTCCATCCCCCGCCGGGTTCGATTGCAGCGTAAAGGCCTGGTGCGGCGAACGGATAAGCGGGCGGTCCGCCGAGCGAACCATCATAAAGGATCGGCCAGCCGAATGCGGAATTGAGGAAGAGCTGTGCTCCTTGCGAGACGGTGAAATCGCGGTCGGCGTTGAACATGCCCGCACGCAGGGTGAGCACATCGTCGAAAAGTTTTTGCTGCACCCAGATGTCGAGCGCGCGGAATCCATTCGGCGCCTCGATGCCGCTGGCCGGAAAGAGCGCGCCGGTCAGCGATGTGGTCGGATTTCCCCCGTAGATCCAAAGCCAGGTCGTGCTGAACGAGCCGCCCTTCCATCCGACGAGCTTTTCGAAATCCAACTCCGCGCCGAATTGCAGCAGGCCCGCGTAGGTCGCACCTTGGCGGGCGCCGCCGGTCACGTTGCCCCAGGTCTGCGAGGTGTAGGTAGCGATGAGCTTGCAACCTTGGTCCTCGAGCAGTGCGCGGTTTCGGTTCCAGTCACCGGTGGCGAGATCCCATTGGGTCCAAGGCTGCGGTTGCAATTCGGCATTCTGTGCCCAGCCCGTAACCACCGGGAAGAAGGCGCAAAAAACCAGCGCCCGCGTCTTCATCGGCGCTGTGCGAAAAATCGCGCCGCTTCGCATCCAGCCAACATGCCAAGACACATACCGATGACCATCGCGGCGTAGGTGAGGAAGAATTGGGCAGAGGCGGAGTTTGCGTCGATGGGAAGTCCGGCCAGCGTCACGGCGCCGATTTCCATGCCGGCGAACATGCCGGCCAGTCCGGCGATCCAGCACCAAACGCGCGAGGAGAGAGAACGGAAGATGTCTTTTTCAAGAAAGAGCCCGGGCAACGCGGCGAGGAGCATTCCGGCGTCCATCCAAGTGAACTTGGCGAGGAGTCCGAGGCCCATGTTCGATTGCGCGCAGCCGCACAGACACACGCCATTGCGCACCACGGCGGCGAAACCGGCGTCGGCCCACCAACCGCCAAGCATGGCGAG
>Ga0315902_10008083_pt1 | contig 14285 bp, 11 predicted proteins | sample LakEriMetagenome_9_FD_203523 | JGI IMG/M metagenome (GOLD analysis project Ga0315902, IMG submission 203523) | Freshwater fungal communities from buoy surface, Lake Erie, Ohio, United States - Buoy 12 MA117 | ecosystem: Environmental > Aquatic > Freshwater > Lake > Lake biofilm | place: USA... | reverse complement strand
CAAAGAACCACGTTGTTTGTCACAAGATTCAATCGCTCCTTGGATTTCTTTTTGCTCAAGCATCCCTTTAATTTGACCAACAAAACGATCAATTTTACCTTTTCCTCTTGCTTGAGCAAGTGTAATGAAGCGTTCAATGGAAAAAATAATAATTATGATGTTGATTGCTACAAGAATTGGTACAATAAAACCTCCTTTGTAAATTGTTGCCATTAAGTTTCCTTCAAGCGGCTCACCGTTCGGATCGTTGTCGACAAAGTTTCCTGGATCTCCGAATACATACTTGTAAATGATAACCCCTGCGACTAGGGAAATAACGATGGCCAATACTGACATCAAAGAAGAAAAACCACCGGATGTTTTTTTGTTGCTCATAACTTAAGTTTTAATGTTCTTTTTTAATTTAGATTTAGTTGCCAAACTTAACAAAAAAGATTCAAATCAACAATTCCTTCATGTTAGCTTTTTGTAAAGTTGTTTTCGGCTGATTTTGTATTGTTTTTATCGCTATTCCTCTTTGTTTTCAGCCTATTCCAATTCGAACGTGATGGGCAAATTAAAGTAAGATCTCACTTCTTTGCTTTTAATTTTTCCTGGTTTCCACTTCGGCATTGAACGAATTACCCTTGTAGCTTCTTTATCGCATTCCGGGCAACCAGGAATTCCTCGAATCACATTCACATCCTCAATTTTACCATCGGATCCGACGATGAATTTTAAATAGCATTTTCCTTGAATGTTCATCTGTGCCGCGTATTCAGGGTAATCGAGGTGTTTTTGAATGAAGGCAATCATTTCTTTTATTCCTCCCGGGTATTCGGCTTCTTCGTCAACCCAATCTTCGGTTTTACTGGTGTTTGTATTCTGTTGATTCTCTTCTTGCTTTTTTTCGGTTCCTTCCTGCTTTTTCTCTCCAGGTTTGCCAAATTCGTTTCCTTTTCCCTCTTGGTCTTTGTTACCCGCCAAGGTTTTTTCCAAGTCCTCCTGGGTTTTCGATTCTTCTTTTACCTGCTTATCAATAACGGTTGGCTCAATGAACTGAGTAGTAGCTTGTTGTTCGGTAACCTGCTTTTCCTTAACGGGTATTTCTGGGGCATGTTTTGGTTCGAAGGTAATTTCGACCATTTTCGTTTCAATGGTTGGCACCTCTTTTTTATTTGTATTAGCATCGGAAAGGTTCTTATTCATAGCTGCATATCCCGCACAAAATAGCGTTGAAAAGGAAAACACACCAATTAATATAAACATCAAATTCTTGTCGTAGTTTTTCCTCAATTTAAACGCCCCGTAATCTTTGTTTTTGTTCTCAAAAATTACTTTATTTCGTTCTTCAGAGGTTACCATGGTCCAATTCCTACTCGTCCAGAAATCATAAACTGAAAAACCAAACACTAATCCGATAATAATCCACACTGCTTCCATCTTTCAATATTTAGAGGTTAAACATTTATTGGGTTGTTTGCAATTGCATTTACAACCTTACAAACTTCAACCATCGCAACTTAAAAAACCTGCCCACCTAGTGAAATGCGGAATCGAATGATTGAATGGGGGCTAAGAGGGATTTACTTGAATTGTGCGATTAGATTCCTCCTAAAAAGAAGAGGGTGTCTACTCCATCGGCATAATCTAAAAGTTTTGGATTTTGCGCCATACCAAAAGGCAAAAACGCATTTCCTACTATCACTTGTATGTCTCTTTGGTGATGTTGAATAAAATCTTCTATTTCATGATCGTCTTTGTACCTTGTTACGTGCAAAACTGCTACTGGACTGAAAATAGCTGGGTGTTCTTTGATTAGGATGAAATTATTATCCAAAAAGTCTTCTTTATTTAGGAGGTAAAGCGCCCGATGGTAGTCGTAATTGTTTGCGTATTTATGGTGGTTAATTATGTCACCGAATGGCACTACGGCCGAAAAAAAACGATTCAGGTCAAATTTGTCTGAAATCAATAAATGCGTTACGTTTCGACAACCCAACCCAAAATAGGTAAAGATATCTTTTCCAAGGTTAAATAGCTGCTCGTCCGTTTCGGTGCCATTCAAAACGGCGATTCCTGTCCTGTTTTTCCTGAAAATATTTGGAACATGACCGAAATATTGTTGAAAATACAAAACACTATTGTTGCTTCCAGTGGCAATTACGGCATCAAAATGGGTAACCTTCCCCAATGTAAATTCGAAGTATTCGCTTGCTCTTGGTTCAATACTTGAAACGATTTTCAATAATGTAGGAAGTAAATGCTGGTCCTTACTGCTCAGTTTTATAACGGCTTTATTACCTGATAAAAGTGTACATAACACATCGTGAAACCCAACGAATGGCAGATTACCTGCCATTACAATGAGTACTTTTTTGGGTGCACTACTTAACGGATAAGGCTTTAACCATTCTGTTAAATGATCCTCATAAAGCCATGATCGAATGCCTTTTAATGAAGTTATAATAGATGAAGGTGTGAACCAACCATTGTATCGATGTTCGGTTTTGATTACTTGTAACAAGTCGTTCAGCATTTCATTTTGCTGATGTTTCGTTTCGAACTGAGGCTCTTCCTGTGCTATAATCTTGTCGATGTACTCTCCGAGTGCATGCCATACATGGATCCATTCTTTCTGGTTCATTGCACAAAGTTAGAGAGAAAAGGACCTCGTAACGCTGAATTTAAGTTTTAAACATTCTACACTTGTCAGTCGTTATTATATTTGCAAAAAAATATATTGACATGGCGATAATGATAACAGACGAATGCATCAACTGTGGTGCTTGTGAACCAGAATGTCCCAACAACGCCATATATGAGGGTGGTGCGGAATGGCGGTATTCCGACGGGACCTCACTTAAAGGACTGATTACCACACTGGAAGGTGAGGAAGTCGCGGCTGACAGTGTGCATGAGCCCGTAAACATGGATGTCTATTACATCACGCATGACAAGTGCACGGAGTGTGTTGGTTTTCATGATGAGCCTCAATGTGCTGCCGTTTGCCCCGTTGATTGTTGTGTGGACGATCCAGATTATCGTGAATCCGAGGATGAGTTGTTGGCGAAAAAAGATTTCATGCATTTGTAATGCTATGTTCGCAAACAAATCGTTCGTTTGTTGTTGAAAATTTCCTTTTTAGTTAAGAATACGTTGAAATTCTGCTTACCTTTGTGTGGGGTAAGTCTTGTACGACCAGCTCCCTCTGAATCCTCCAGGACGGGAACGTAGCAAAGGTATGAGGTTGTAGCGGTGCGATGCGAGTAGCTTACCCCTCTTTTATTTTCTTCTCCTTAGTTTAATGAACTTTTGGATTTTTTCGTTCTCAATTAGAACGGTTAAGTTGTAGTAACTTATTTTCCATTCGTTTCCTGTTTTGGTCAAGACACCACTTCCCCTGCAGCCTTCCATCCACGTTTTTAACTCTTCATCAAACCATGCCATTGTGCTGTCCGCATTGTAATTCCAATTCCTGTTTGTGGGGATGAAATTCCATGCCTTACCTTTGTCAAAATAAGGTTTACAGAACCTTTGAAATTCCGTTTTCGTCCACCGTTCTCCGGGGGCGGTACCCAAAAACACGAAATGGTCATGGGTTACTTCGAAGTATGCATTAAAGTTAGCAGATGCCGCTGCCTTGTGCCAATCGTTCATGAGTTGGTCAGGGCTTTTTTGCGCAAAATAACCAGTTGAACAGAAGCAAATAGAAAGTAAAAAAAAGTACTTCATTTCACAGGGAAAGGATAAAAAACGAAGGCTACCCAACTAGGGCAGCCTTTTAAATACGAGTTATGTTTCAATTTATTTAACCGCAGACATTTGCATACACGTCTGAACTGCGCTTTTCACATTTATGACGCCACCAGTAACAGAAAGGATTCCAAAATCAACCTTTTCCATGGAACCAGGAAGCGTTTGCTTGGTGCCTTTGTAAGAAACAGCGGAACCTACCATTGCTTCTTTGATTTGCTTCATACTTAAAGATGGAAAATAACTTTTCAACATGGCAGCCACACCAGCGACCATTGGTGCAGCCATTGAGGTACCCTGAAGTTTTTGGTATTTGCTCTGAGGAACGGTATTGTAAATTTCAAAACCTGGTGCAAATACATCTACACGCATTTGGCCGTAGTTGGAAAATGCTGCAGCAAGCTGTCCACTGGCATTTCTTGTTGAAGCACCGATTGTTAAGTAATGATCCAAATGCTCTTTCTGAAAGCTGTACATGGAGGACGGGAAATTATCTGTATGATCCACATCAGCGTTGTCGTTTCCGGCAGCGTGTACCATCAGTACGCCTTTGGATTCAGCATATTGAAGTGCTTCGAACACTTTTTCTTGGTGCGGTGAGTATGCTTTACCAAACGACATATTAATGACACTTGCACCATTGTCTGTGGCATATCGAATCGCAAGAGCAATGTCTTTGTCTCTTTCATCACCATCTGGAACGGCGCGTAATGACATTATTTTCACATTCTCAGCTACTCCATCGCCGCCTAGCCCGTTACCGCGCACAGCACCTATTATTCCTGCAACATGGGTTCCGTGCAATGCATCTGGCCCTTCCACATCTCCATTGCCATAGTTTTTATCGTTGAAATCATCGGGATTATCACCAATAAGCGCACGATCGTTAAAATCAACATTAAGGTGATGATTGACCATGCTTTCAATTTGTTTTTTCTGTTCTTCAATCACTTGCTTGTTTAATTCTCCTGTGGCAATTTGCAAACCGATTTGCTTAAGTTGTTGTTCGTTTTCACTTTTAGCTTTCCATTTTTGAAGTTCTTTCAAGGTATAGGTCTCCCCTTCCTTTTTGCCCATTGCGGAGGCAATCATGGTAGGAATTTGAGCGATCATCATGTCCATCATTCCCATCTGATCCAGGTAGGAGGTATAGGTTTCTTTTTCGGTTTGTACGTCATTTTTAATTTTGACATACAACTCATAATCTGCCTTATCTTTTTCGCTTACGCTTCCTTCATCAATGTTTTCAAACCGTTTTTGCATGTCACGTAACATTCTGGTTTTTTCGAGATTAGCTGCATTTTGGTGTTCTCCATTAGCATTTCCTAAAAAATTCCAACCATGTACGTCATCAATGTAGCCGTTTTTATCGTCATCGATTTTATTTCCTGGAATTTCGTTTGGATTCGTCCAAATTTTTCCTTGAAGGTCTTCGTGTTCGATATCTATTCCTGAGTCAATTACGGCAACAACAACTGTAGTTGAGGTTTTCCCTTTGAGTAATTTGTAGGCAGCTTCCGTCTCCATTCCCGGTTTCTTTCCGTTGTACCAATTAAGAATTTCCTTGTTAGCCTGACCAAAAGTGGAATTAAATGCCGTCCAAACAAAAAGCAGGGCGGTCAAAATGAGTTGATTTTTTTTCATGTTGATTTATCGTAATGTTGATTGCAACGAATTTAAAAATAATGTTTGGATATGCGCATAGTTTTTAAGATTGTTTAAATTTAGCGGTAATCAATTTTTACATGCGTTACTGTGTATTGATATTCATGTTGCTTTTCGCACCCCTTGTGGTATTATCGCAGGTGAGGGTACAAAAATTTGGCTTCGATAAACTCCTTTCAGAGCAACCGTTTTCAGCTGTTTCCTTTTGTATCCCCAATAACTTAGAGGGAAAATCATTGCTTCATTCTGAAGGGGTTAGATTTAAGTATTCAACTGAAAATTGGTTACACATTCAATGCTCTCCGTTTTGGATTTGGGAGCAATTGAATCAAGGGAAATTAACTAACTATTATTTCGAGTTTTCTCAACCTGCAACTTTGGGAGACAGTTCGTTACTTATGCATTCGGTTGATAAAGTACACGATGGCTATGGAAATTTGGAATCGCCTTACACAGGTAAAGGTGTTTTGGTTGGCATTGTGGATGAGGGACTTGACTGGAACCACCCAGATTTCAAGGATTCCATGGGAAGGACCAGGGTTTTGAACTATTGGGATCAAAGTACTTCTGTTGGAGGAATTGTACCTCAACCCTATGGATACGGCATCGTTTGGGACAGTGCAGCAATCAATGCGCAATTGTGTACCTCTACTGAAAACACTACGGCGCATGGAACAACTGTTGCGGGAAAGGCGGTTGGAAATGGGTTAGCAAACGGATCTAATAAAGGAATGGCGCCGGATGCAAATATTGTTATTGTCGAAACTAACTTTGGATTACCAAATTGGACCTTGACCATTGCCGATGCATGTGATTACATTTTTAAAATCGCCGATAGTTTAGGAATGCCCGCTGTTATAAACTTGAGTCTCGGTACCTACTTAGGAAGCCACGATGGTAACGATCCAGCAGCCGAGTACATTGAGCAGTTGCTTGAGGAACAACCAGGGAGAATCGTTGTGTGTGCAGCAGGAAATTCAGGAACGAAAGGGAAATACCATGTGCATGGAGACATCGATTCCGACACTTCGTTTGTTTGGATGGTCAACAATCCGAGTGCTGGTGCTGCCCTTGGTCCGAATCATATTTATTTCGATTTGTGGAGCGATCAGGTGGATGCTACTTTTCAGTTCGCTTATGGCGCAGATTTACCCGGACCAACCTATGATTTCAGAGGAAACTCAAGCTTTAGGCAAGCGCAAGCTTCGATCAATGTTCCCACGTACGATACCATTTATAATTCAATTGGACAGCGAATTGCCACGATTGAAACCTACACAGAAGTCATTAACGGCAGTTACCATTTGGAGGGTTATTTCAGTAATATTGATTCCACCTCATATTTTTTTCGTTTTATGACAACCGGAGGGGGTTCTTACGACATGTGGAGCGGCAGCTGGATGGGGATCAATGACTTTGTTTCCAATATTCCTCTACCTTCCGTAGTTCCGGAAATCGTTCATTACCACATGCCTGATAGTTTACAATCGATTGTTTCTTCTTGGAACTGCTCTGAAAAAGTCATTTCCGTTGGAAATATTCGGAACCGTTCTCAGTTCATTAATAAAAATGGCAATGCGTACACTCCTCCTATTTATTCAGTTGTAGGACAGTTACATCCCACCTCAAGCAAGGGGCCTAGTCGAAAAAATATAATTAAGCCCGATGTCAGTGCGGGAGGCGAGGTAAGTTTGGGAGCAGCTCCGATATGGTTATTGTCAAATAGTGTTTACAATAACCTGATTGATTCAGGAGGTTGGCATGTCATAAATGGTGGAACGTCAATGGCATCTCCCGTCGTTGCAGGAATTGGGGCCCTGTATCTTGAAAAATGCGACAAGGCAAATTACGCAGGCTTTAAGGAAAGCTTAATATCAACGTGTTACACAGATGTTTTTACAGGAAATACACCAAACAACGCTTATGGACATGGAAAACCGAATGCATATGATTTACTAGTACAAAGTCAATATGTTCCAATGATTGAAGGAGAGGATACGGTTTGTACGAGTTCGACATTAAGCGTTATCGGAACTAATTTGACAAATGTGTTTTGGAACAATGGTTTCGAAGGTATACAACAAACCGTTCCTGACGGAATTTACAGTGCTGAAGTTTACAACGAAGCAGGATGTAAAGGGTTTACCGATAGTTTTGAGGTTATACTGTTTGAATTACAGCCCATGTTGCCGATATTTCAATCGGGCAATTACCTTGTAACCCTCTCGTTAACGGATTACCAATGGACCCTAAATGGCACGGATATTCCGGGAGCAACGGAAGCCACGCTTGAACTTTTCCCGCCATTAGGCACCTATACATGTTACTCAGTAAGTCCAGAAGGATGTGTTAGCGAAACGGAACCATTTACACCAATAGCTGGGATAACTGTAGACACATTTGACGATTTTGTTGTATTTCCGAACCCAACTTCCGGAGGATTTCAATTAAGCAATGAATTGTTTATTCAATCACTTACCTTGATGGATGTATACGGCAAAAAGATACCATTGAGCGCAGAAGGGTCGGGGTATTATGATATGGGGGAAATAACAAACGGAACTTATTTACTCGAAATAGTATCACCAAATGGCGTTGCTGTTCGTAAAATCATGAAAAGCGATTGATTTTAGGTTCAAAGTTTTTGCTATTTTTGGGACGTTAAAAAACGTACATGGAGTTAAAAGGCATCATTTCTATTGCAGGTAAACCTGGTTTATTTAAAGTAATAGCTCAAAACAAAAACAATGTAATTGTTGAATCTTTGATTGATAAAAAAAAGTTTCCGGCTTATGCGTCGGACCGTATTTCTGCTTTAGATGACATCAGCGTTTACACTACCGACGAGGATTTACCTTTAAAAGAAGTGTTGGGTAAGTTACTTGATAAGGAGAGCGGAAAAAACTGCATCTCACACAAAGAAGATCCAGCAAAGTTGAGGGATAGCCTCTTAAGCATAGTACCAAACCTTGATATGGATCGGGTTTACCCTTCCGACATTAAGAAAGTTTTTCAATGGTATAACTTACTTCTCGATAACGAATTGATAAAACTTGAAGAGGTTGAAACAATTCCGGCGGAGGATACATCCGAAGAAGAAGCGAAGGGAGACCAGCCGAAAACGAAGAAACCGTCAGCCGTGAAAAAGACAGCTATAAAAGCAACTCCAAAAGATAAATCTGTAGTCAAAACTTCAGCTCCAAAAAAAGTTGCTGCTGTAAAAACAGGTTCGACACGAGGAAAATAACCCATACCATACCTAATCATTCTTATGAAAACATTTATTGATCCTAAGTTAGTACTTGAGGATTGGGAAACGTTGCGCCCATACTACGAAGCACTTGCAGAGAGGACTAATCAGACAGAGTCGGAGTTTTTGCAATGGTTGAAAGATAAAAGTGATTTGGACGCTTATATAGAGGAACAAGCCGCATGGCGCTATATTCGCATGACGATCGATACGCGCGATGAAGCGCTTACAAATGCGTACACTTCGTTTGTAAAAGACATTCAACCGAGCATTAGTTTATTTGAGGATACATTAAATAAAAAAATGGTTTCTTCACCGTATTTTGATTTGGTTTCCAATCAACCAGGCTATGGAATCTATTTTCGATCTGTACTGACTTCCATCGAGTTGTTTCGCAATGAGAACGTCCCAATCGAGGCGGAGATTAACGAGAAAAGTCAACATTTCGGGTCCATTTCAGCAGCTCAAACCATTGAACATGACGGCGAGCAGCTTACCATGCAAAAGGCCAGTTCTCTTTTAAAGGAGCAGGATGTGCACTTACGTGAATCTATTTTTCGGAAAATTGCGAATCGAAGACGTGAGGACATCACCAAGTTACATGATTTATACAGCGAACTAATTTCACTTCGTCACAAAGTGGCTGTACAAGCAGAATTTGAAAATTTCAGGGATTATAAGTTCAAGGCACTTGGTAGGTTTGACTACACCAAAGAGGACTGTTTTGCCTTTCATCAAGCTGTAAAAGAGCAGGTTGTTCCAATCGTGAAAGAAATTCAACTAAAACGCCTTCAAAAATTGGGACAGCAGTATTTCCGTCCTTGGGACCTTGATGTGGACCCAGGTGGTCAAAAACCGTTAAAACCATTTACGGTTGGTGGACAGCTTTTGAATGGAACCTTGGAAATTTTCGCGAAGTTGGATCCGTTTTTCCACGAGTGTTTGTCTGAAATGTCTCAAAGGGGCTACCTCGATTTAGAGTCGAAAACAGGAAAAGCTCCCGGTGGCTATAACTATCCCCTATATTTGTCGGGTTATCCCTTTATTTTCATGAATGCTGTCGGTACCCAACAAGACTTGGTAACGATGGTGCATGAAGGAGGACATGCAGTACATTCTGTGTTAAGTTCAACTTTAGAGCTCACCGCATTTAAAAACCTTACCTCCGAGGTGGCAGAATTAGCTTCCATGTCCATGGAATTATTGAGCATGCCTCATTGGGATGTTTTTTATAAGAATTCGCAAGATTTAAACCGTGCGAAAAAAGACCAATTGGAATCAATAATAAAAATTCTGCCATGGATTGCCCAAATCGATGCTTTTCAACACTGGGTTTACGAACATCCAACACATTCCGTGGAACAACGAAATTCCAAATGGCTTGACCTTTCAATTGACTTTGGAACTGGGCTGATCGATTGGACAGGTTTTGAGGACATTCAGGAGGTAGGTTGGCAACGTCAATTGCATTTATTTGAGGTCCCCTTTTATTACATCGAATATGGTATTGCACAATTAGGTGCCTTGGGTGTCTGGAAAAATGCCATGGAAAACAGAAATCGAGCATTGGATCAATATAAAAATGCACTTCGATTAGGTTATTCTGTTTCTATACCCGAAGTATACCAAACCGCAGGTGTTCAATTCGACTTCACCTCTAACCACATAGGATCACTTATGTCCTTTGTAAAGGAGCAACTTGAACTTTTGGATTAACTCATTTAAATTAATACGTTTATTGAAGGTATTTATACACTCATAAGTGAAAGAAATATCGGTCAATCCTTTTTAACTATATTTTTACAAATTAAAAGATAAAACAATCAAGTTATGAGTCAAATAGAAGAAACGAGCTGTTTAATAATCGGATCAGGACCTGCAGGATATACGGCTGCTATTTATGCGGCAAGGGCTGACATGAAACCGATTCTTTATCAAGGAATGCAGCCGGGCGGGCAACTAACCACCACTAATGAAGTTGAAAATTTTCCTGGATACCCAGATGGTGTCACTGGACCTGAAATGATGGTTCAATTGGAAGCTCAGGCAAAGCGTTTCGAAACAGATGTACGTTTCGGATTTATAACAAAAGTTGATTTCAGTGGTCCTTTTCACAAATGTTGGACAGAAGACGGGCATGAAATTCACGCCAAAACGGTTATTATTTCAACAGGTGCCTCGGCTAAATACCTTGGTCTGGAAAGCGAGCAACATTATTTAAAAATTGGCGGAGGTGTTTCTGCTTGCGCCGTTTGTGATGGATTTTTTTACCGCGGACAAGAAACGGTTATTGTTGGCGCTGGTGATTCGGCTTGTGAAGAAGCACATTACCTTTCAAAGCTTTGTACTAAGGTAACGATGCTTGTTCGTCGCGACGAATTTCGTGCCTCCAAAATCATGGCGGAACGTGTGAAGAACACACCAAACATCGACATTTTATTTAATACGGAAACGTTGGAAGTGTTGGGAGATGGCAAGGGTGTAAACGGGGTGCACATAAAGAACAATCAAACCGGGCAGGAGCAAACGGTGCCTTGCACGGGCTTCTTTGTTGCTATCGGACATCAGCCCAATACAGAAATATTTAAAGATTTTATTGAATTAGATGAAACAGGTTACATCAAATATGCGCAACCTGGGACTTCCAAAACAAATGTAACAGGCGTTTTTGTTGCAGGAGATGCAGCCGATAAAACATACCGACAAGCCATAACGGCGGCTGGCACAGGCTGTATGGCAGCATTGGATGCAGAACGATACCTCGCTTCAATTGGTCATTGATGGCCACAATTAATTCGCTTTTCGTTCCAACATCGGTACAAACTTAAACGTTCCGAATTCTTCCATTTCCAGCTGGTTGGTGGCAATCTTTGTGATGCGCTTCATTACCTGATGTTCACCTTCGCCGATAGGTATGACTATTTTTCCTCCAACAATTAATTGATCGACCAATGTAATTGGTATGTCGGGAGCGCCGCATGTAACAATGATCTTATCAAAAGGAGCAAACGCTGGCATGCCATTAAAGCCATCTCCATAAACAGACCTTGGCGTGAAATTGAAGTGGTTGAAGATGTGTTTGGCGTTTAAAAACAATTCTCGTTGCCTTTCGATGGTGAACACCTTAGCCCCCATCTGACATAAAATACAAGTTTGAAAACCAGAACCTGTTCCAATTTCGAGTACCTTCTCCCCTTTTTTTAGGTTTAACAACTGTGTTTGAAATGCCACCGTTTTGGGATGAGAGATCGTTTGTCCCGCACCAATTTGAAAGGCAGTATTGCTATATGCCATTTCAACAAACGCTAGGTCAAGAAAAAAATGCCTCGGTATGGCGTCGAAGGCATCAAAAATAGCCTCGTTTGTAATTCGTTTATCCTCCCGAAGTTCATTGATTAATTGCTTTCGCATGCCTTTGTGCTTGTATGTATCTTGCATGGTTCAAAAGTAAGTTTCCGTTAGCATAGAATCAAGTTGGAATTGCCAACATAGCCCTGTTAATTTATTTGTTGGTTCTTACTTTTTTGCCGATTCAAAATGTAAAAATGTACCTTTCTTGCTTATCTTTGGAGGCATTCAGAAAATAGGCATGGGAATATCAGACAAGGAGTTGGAATTTAACATCAATGAAGACCAGATGCGCTTAAAAATTAAGGCGTTAGAACGAGAATTATCAATAATTTACGAAGGAGGTGGGAAAAAGAGAATAGCTAAACTTCACGAGTCGGGAAAGCTAACCGCACGGGAACGCATCGATTTATTGCTCGATCCTCAATCGCCTCGTTTTGAGGTGGGTGCTTTTGCTGGCTTCGGCATGTATTCCGAACATGGTGGTTGTCCCTCTGGTGGTGTTGTAGTGGTAATCGGATATGTAAGTTGTAAACAATGCATAGTCGTTGCCAATGATGCAACGGTAAAAGCAGGCGCTTGGTTTCCAATTACTGGAAAGAAAAACCTGAGAGCACAGGAAATAGCCATGGAAAATCGCTTGCCAATCATTTATCTAGTTGATTCTGCAGGTGTATATTTGCCCTTACAAGACGAAATATTCCCAGACAAGGAACATTTTGGACGGATTTTTCGAAACAACGCCATTATGAGTTCTGAAGGCATTGTTCAAATTGCTGCAGTTATGGGAAGTTGTGTGGCGGGAGGGGCTTACCTTCCCATAATGTCAGACGAATCGTTGATTGTGAATAAAACAGGAACCATCTTTTTAGCCGGTTCTTACTTAGTGAAAGCAGCCATTGGTGAAACCATTGATAACGAAACGCTAGGTGGAGCAACGACCCACACCGAGATTTCTGGTGTATGTGATTACAACACTGAAAACGATGAAGATTGCATTTCGACCATTCGCGATTTGATGGATAAAATCGGATCAAGTGAAATCGCCGGTTTCGACCGAAAGGAAAGTCAGCCTCCTAAAGAACCATTGAATCGGGTGTATGGTATTTTACCTGCGGAGCGTTCAAAGCCCTACGACACCAAAGCCTTATTGCGCTGTTTAGTGGATGAATCTGAATTTACGGAGTACAAAGAGAATTATGGGAAATCGATCATTTGTGCTTATGCCCGAATAGACGGTTGGAGCGTTGGTATAATTGCAAATCAACGTGAGATCATTAAAAATGCCAAAGGTGAAATGCAATTTGGGGGCGTCATTTACTCCGATTCTGCCGACAAGGCTGCCCGTTTTATTATGAATTGCAATCAAAAGAACATCCCCTTGGTATTTTTTCAGGACGTAACAGGGTTTATGGTCGGTTCGAAAAGTGAACATGGTGGAATCATCAAAGATGGCGCAAAGCTCGTAAATGCCATGTCGAATTCAGTTGTTCCTAAGTTCACCGTAGTCGTAGGAAATTCATATGGGGCAGGTAATTACGCCATGTGTGGGAAGGCATACGACCCACGTCTAATTGTTGCATGGCCAACGGCTGAAATCGCCGTAATGAGCGGCGCATCTGCTGCAAAAGTATTGCTTCAAATAGAAGTCGCCTCGCTCAAGGCAAAGGGAGAAGTCATTGACCCTGAAAAGGAAAAATCGATGTTTGACAGCATTAAAAAGCGATATGACGAACAAATTTCTCCCTACTACGCAGCCAGTCGTCTATGGGTTGATGCCATTATTGATCCTGCAAAAACGAGGGAGTTTATTTCAATTGGAATTTCAATGGCTAACCATAAAAAAGCTACCAAGAGATACAACGTTGGCGTAATTCAAACATGATGAACATAACCACTCCTTTATTCAAACATTTCAACGACTTATCTGCCGATGAACTGCACGATATTTTGCAGTTGCGTTTGGAAGTATTTGTTTTGGAGCAAACATGTATTTATCAAGATTTGGACGGTAAGGATAAGGATTCCATCCATATGGTTTGGCGCGACAACGATCAACGAATGATAGGTACGTGCCGTGTTTTACCTCCTGGTTTGTCTTATCCAGAATTATCTATCGGTCGAATTGTGACTTCTCCTTCTGTCCGTGGAAAAGGATTGGGACATCAATTAATGCGAGAAGTACTTGCTTATATACAAGCAAACTATGTCGGTTCGACTTCGATTCGTATTTCAGCTCAATCACATCTAGAAGGCTTTTACCAATCCCATGGATTTGTTACCACCG
>Ga0315902_10008082_pt1 | contig 14286 bp, 13 predicted proteins | sample LakEriMetagenome_9_FD_203523 | JGI IMG/M metagenome (GOLD analysis project Ga0315902, IMG submission 203523) | Freshwater fungal communities from buoy surface, Lake Erie, Ohio, United States - Buoy 12 MA117 | ecosystem: Environmental > Aquatic > Freshwater > Lake > Lake biofilm | place: USA... | reverse complement strand
AGCTGACCAAAAAAGCAATAGATGAGATGCTTAAGACACTTGATCCGTATACGAATTACATATCCGAATCGGAAGCTGAAGATTTTCGTTTTCAAATGACAGGTCAGTACGGAGGCATAGGTGCACAGATATCACAAAAAGGAGAGTATATAGTTATTACCGATCCGTATGAGGGATTTCCTGCTCAGAAAGAAGATCTGCGAGCCGGTGACCTTATCGTAGAGATAGAAGGGAAGTCGACACGCTCTAAAAACTCGTCAGACATAAGTAAAATGCTGAAAGGTCAAGCGGGAACAAAAGTTAAACTAAAGATAAAACGTGAAGGTGCCGGGGAAATGGAAAAAGTACTCACACGTGAAGAGATAAAGGTGAAAAATGTACCTTACTTCGGTATGGTAGATAAGACCACAGGATATATTCGGCTACAATCATTTACCAATGATGCAGGTAAAGAAGTACGTGATGCTGTTCTAGAACTGAAGAAACTACAAGCAGAAAATATTATTCTGGATGTAAGAGGAAACCCCGGAGGTTTGCTACATGAAGCGGTAAATATTGTAAATGTATTTGTGCCACAAGGACAAGAGGTAGTAAGTACAAAAGGCAAGGTAAAAGAGTGGGAGAAATCTTATAAAACACTGAATCAGGCAACTGACTTAACTATACCCGTTGTTGTACTTACAAGCCGCACATCAGCCAGTGCGTCCGAAATTGTTTCGGGCACACTTCAAGACCTAGACAGGGCTGTAGTTATAGGACAGAAAACATTTGGAAAAGGATTGGTGCAAAGCACACGACCACTTACCTACAATGCCCAGCTAAAAGTAACGACCGCAAAGTACTATACGCCTTCAGGGCGGTGTATACAAGCCCTCGATTATTCGCAGCGAAATGAAGACGGAAGTGTAGGCTCAGTCCCCGATTCACTGAAAAAAGAGTTTAAAACACGAAACGGACGAAAAGTATTTGACGGTGGCGGTGTAGACCCTGATATAGGTGTTGAACAAAAACCATATTCAAAAATTACACAAAGTTTGCTTAGTAAACAATTGCTATTTGACTATGCCACATACTACCGCAACCGTCATGAAAGTATTCCTGCTGCACGTGACTTTAAAATTACAGATGAGATTTTTGCTGACTTCAAGGCATACTTAAAAGATAAGGATTACGACTACACCACTCAAAGTGAACAGGCCCTTGAGGAATTAAAGAAAAAGGCAGAACAAGAAAAATACTACGATGCCATTAAAGAGCAGTACGATAAACTAAAGGCCACACTGGCGCACGATAAACAAGCCGATTTGGATAAAAACCGAAGCGAGTTGTGCGAGCTGCTTCAGGAGGAAATTGCACGCAGGTATTATTTTCAGAAGGCACGATACGAATCTACATTCAGTATTGACGAAGATATTCAAGAAGCGTTAAAGATTGTTAAAGACAAAAAACGGTATGCTGAAATCTTAAATCTTAAAAACTAAGCACTCCCATGTTGCACTGGCCTGATTACACAATGCTTTTCATACTGGGTGGTGCCGGTTCCTTTTTATCTGGCTACCTGGGTGTAGGCGGAGGCATTATTTACGTTCCCATACTTGATTACTTTTTGAGTAAACTGGGTTACAGAGATGAGGAACTGGTAAAGGCCATTCTTGCTAATTCTTTATTTACAATAGTATTTTCAGGTGTTATTGCCAGCTACAAACAGTACCGGCTTAAAAATTTTTATCCAAAAGAAATTCTGCTTACTGCCATTCCGGGAATGATAAGCGTTTTAGCCATGACCTGGTTAATAACACAGGGCGACTGGTACAATAAATCCGCATTTAACATTGTGTTCGCATGTATACTTGGTGCAATTGTAATGCGCATGTTGGTGTCAAAAAATCACGAATCGAATAAATTAAACGTGCCCGCATACAGTTATGCTGCAACGGGTTTTACAACAGGACTTATAACTGCGCTGTCCGGTTTGGGAGGAGGCGTGCTTATGACCCCGATGATCAGCGAAGTACTAAAACAACCTTTAAAAAAGGCAGGTTCTATTTCAAATGGCGTAATACCTCTATTAGCTATAACTGTGGGGATTTATAACCTTAGCCATACACATATTCATAAAATACACACGCTTCAACTGGGAGCCATTGTTTTTCCATTGGTTGTTCCAATGATTATTGCCTCCTTTATGTTTGCTCCGATGGGTGTTCGTGCATCCCACTATGCTCGGCAATCTTTGGTTAAAACTATTTTTACACTATTGGTAAGTGTTATCCTAATAAAATTACTGTATGAAATTATTCAATCGCATTAGTATAGTATTCCTCTTTATCACTGAAGTGATATGGGCTCAGTCACCTGCTGACTACACCGGAATAAAACACGAATTAAGTAAGCATATACGTGTATTGTCTCATGACTCGTTGCAAGGCAGACTAGCCGGTTCAATAAACGAGCAAAAAGCTGCAGCTTACATTATACAGGAATTTGAAAAGGCAGGATTAAAGCCGGCAGGTACGGAAGGCTTCAAACAGCCTTTCCCGTTTAAACGCATTCAATTTTCGCACAGAACAAGCGGTGAGTATTTTTTACTTACATCTAAACAGCATACACTATCATTTGCTCAAACGAGTCCGAATGAGTGGCATGAATTGGTTTACCCGTTGCAGTATTCAGGGCAATCTTCGTTTTCAATGAAATGGCAAACTGAGTGGGCAGGGTATGGTATAAAGGATGAGCAGAAAGATAAAAATGACTATGTACGGTACGCATTGAAAAATGCAAAAGGCAAGGTGTGGGTGATGTGGTATAATTTACCTGACGGAAATAATCCGCATAGCAAATATGCCGAGCGGTGGAGTGCTTCAGCACGGGTTGACTCCGCTATAGCACATGGTGCCACCGGAGTTATCTTTATTGCTAAGTCAGGTGAAGATGCCCCGGACTACCGCTCATTTGCCAATCCTGAACGATGCCGTTCGGTTCCTGTATGGCTCATGAAACATATTTCTGACAGCTCGCAATTTAGAAACGCTGTTTTACAATCTGATATCACCTATCACGAGCTATCATCGAAAGCACACAACGTTATTGCCAGCATAAACAATCAGGCTGATAAAACCATCGTGATTGGTGCGCACTATGATCATTTGGGGTTTGATGAATACGGTCACTCTACGTTCAAGACACCTGTCGGTAGGCCTAAAGAAATTCATAACGGTGCAGACGATAATGCCAGTGGCACATCGGGGCTTATTGTGCTGGGTAAAATGCTGCAGCAGAAAAAATATAACCTCTTCAACTACCTGTTCATTGCATTCAGTGGCGAAGAAGATGGACTGCTGGGTTCAAACTTCTACACACGAAACCCCACTACAGATTTTAAGCACATGCTGGCTATGATAAATATGGATATGATAGGACGACTAGATTCAACAAAATATTCATTAGGAATAAATGGAACAGGCACTGCCAAAGAGTGGGATCAGCTACTTTCTAAAATTTCAATTGACTCCCTAAAATATAAATATACTGCAAGCGGCACGGGTGCTAGCGATCACACTTCATTTTACAATATGAATATTCCGGTATTGCATTATTTCACCGGCACTCACTCCGATTATCATAAACCCAGCGATGACGAAGAAAAAATAAATTATGACGGTGCTGCAAAAACCATCACACATATCGCGAAGTTAATTGAGCTCCTTCATGAAAAACCCGAACTGACCTTCCAAAAAACTGCTGCTGACAGCACAACGCGTGTGTCGTTTAAGGTTACTTTAGGCATCATGCCCGATTATATGTACGAAGGCAAAGGTGTAAGGGTAGATGGAGTTACTGAAGGCAAGCCGGCCGCTGTTGCAGGTATTGTACGCGATGATATAATCATGAGTATCGGTGATTACAAAACTACGGGTATGCAAGAATACATGGTAGCCTTAAGCAAGTTCAAAAAAGGCGATGAAACACAGGTAACGATTATGCGTAAAAATACGCAACTCACGGTAAAGGTTTTATTTTAAGTTATGTATCGGAATAACAACTGCACCCTCATGCACTAGGTATTGCCGGCCCGTGTGTATATCTGTGCAGCAATACCGCTTCTTCATCTTTTCGCCCTTCATTAATACAATACGTGATTTTTTAGTCAGCTTGAATGCAACACCTTCAGGCATATCCTGCAGCATTCGTACATCTCGTTTATCGTATTTCAATAATGCACGGGTAAGCTCGACATCACCGCTGTGAGTGTAAGTCGGACGTTTCATGTGTTGGATTAAAGGAGCAGCTACATCAGTCGGAAAAAAGCCGGCCATAACTATAGTGCGCATATGTGCCTTGAATTCAGATTTCCATTCCGCACCATGCGGAGCGTGCTTTTGTCCATATTTTACATATGCCGTATGATGTGCTAGTTCATGTATAAAAGTAATGAGGAAATCATACGGGCTTAGGTTATGATTAATCGAAATGCGGTTCCCCTTACCCAAGTGTGGGCTGTAGTCGCCCAGCCTATCTTTGCGTTCAATTTCAATGTGCAAATGCAGGTTATGCAACATGATGAGTTCGCTGCAGTATTCAACTGCCACCGGGGGCAGATACTTTTTGAGTACATGCATAAGCTGCAGCTTATGTCTCTGTTTCTGTTCGTTTATCTGACCGAGTAAAATAGATATGTAATGTTGCATGAATTAAATCCATACAAATGAAAACAATGTAGGTATAAAATGTATATTGCTTTTACTAATGAAGTGTTCGTTATGGAAAATAGGCCTGCATCCGAACAGATTCCCGTTATAATTAACAAAGAAAAAATTCCGGCTTACGAATTTGTAAGTTTTGATGCGTTGGAGGATGGTGGTTCGCGAAACCAACGAAGAGTAGATTTGGAAAAGGCCATGCTGCTAGGCAACAGTGCTCAAGCCAAAATTGATATTGTGTTTCTAACCACCGAGGGATTGTTATGTGTACAAACAACGGTGTGGGCTGCAACCGATGATGCTATTATGTTAAAAGGTGGTATAAGTATACCCGTGCATTGCATAAAAGAAATACGCTTTTTATAAGTGATTGAGATGAAAACAAAAATGGCCCGCATGCGGACCATTTTTGTGTAATCAATATAAAAACATGGCAACTTACAAAACCGAGCTGCGCAGGTTTTCCGAATTTAAAACTGGAGAACCGAGCTTGTCGGTTGTTGATCAACTTTGGAAGTATGATTTTCAACCACAGGGTTCTCTTTCAATTCCTGTTTTTTTGAAACGTTTGTATTCGTTTTTGGCGATGCCGTTTCAGTAAAACCAAGGACTTCAAATTTATGCTCTTTTGCAAACATACCCAAAGCAACAGCTTGTTTTATTCCATTGATTGTCAAATCAATGCAAAATTCATCGGCTGAAATTCCTTTGGGGTTGACTGTGAACGAAATACGGTTATCCAGGCAATAATCGAATACGGTATTCGTGTGTTTACGTTTGGTTACAAGTGTTAATTTTTCTTCTGCCATACTATTTAACTGTTTGATTGTTAGTATTTAAACTAAAATGAATTGTTCTGTGAAGATACTACATGCACTATCAAACAGCTATAGATGAGTCAAAACTTATTGTTCACCCATATTCACACATTAACCACATAAATTATACGTGTTGTGGAAGTTATGTGAATATATGAGTATTTATTCACATAATTCGTAATAACTTACTGAAAATTAATAGATTAACTTAACGGAGTAAGGTTAAATTTCCTTGCTTGGTATACGCTGAGCCATCCCAACCGGTATAATGAATAATGTATATATAGGCGTCATCGGGCTGTTTAACTCCCTCTTCGTCAACACCTTTCCATTGAACGTTTTTATCCAGTGTTCTAAACACCAGTTGACCCCAACGGTTGTATATTCTTAATTCATAGTCTTTAACAAACACATCCCGTATGCCGACCTCATCATTCGAGCCATCGTTATTTGGAGTAAATGCATTAGGCACATAAAGCAGCGGAGCCTGAATAAGTTCGATGGTGTTCGAGCGGCTTTCGGCATCGTAAAACGTACCTGCCTGACCTGACCCTGTAGTGTGCTCTTCATGAGCCACTATAGTGTACTTGAAAATGCCTGATTTGGTGTTCAGGTTATCATCTGTGTATTTTAATAACGCTGGACTTCCCAAAGCTATTATGTTGTTATCTGTCAGGTGGTCGCTGCGTAACACATCGTACTGACGTGTACCGTTTAACCAGTAAGAGTAGGGCATCCATTCCAGTTTATGGGTGAATGGGTTCGAATTTCCTTTGAGTACAATGGAGCAACTAAACGGTCCGGTATTGCTTTCATTTTGGCATGTATCGCGTGTTACGATGTAGTAGCAATAACTTTCCTGCTGAACATCTACGTCCTCATCAACGAATACTGTATCTGTTGCTTTGAATAAATCAGCCAATTCAATCCATGAAGAAGTGTTAGTGCGGGTGGTTTTGTACAATCGGTATCGGGCAAAATCCTGATCCTTATTGGCTGGCCAAATCACTTTCAGCTTCTTGTTTTCTTCTACACTAACTGTGATGAGTGGCTGTGCGCGTGGTATTTCCTCCAGATTATCAAATGTTGTAGACGTGTCTGACGTATTGCCTGTTACATCGCATAAATTAGCCGCACGCATGAAGTATTTGTAATTGATATTGCGGTTGTCGGGTGCATTTGCATCACGGTATGTTCGTTGGTTTATATCACTTACCGAATCTATAAGTTGAAAGGGCCCATCGTTGATGGCGCGGTATACATAATGTTGTTTAAAATATGGATTGGTGCTGCTTGTATCTCCGTAATCGAATTCTATTTCATTGTTCTTTAAATGGAAACACAATATATCAATAGGACTTACAACTGGCATAGGTGTAACATTGATAATGAATGTTCCTTTTACTTTACGTGGCATCGGACAGCCATTATCAGTAGCCTCTACTGTGAATGTGGCCGACTTTCCAGCCAATGCACAATTGGTTTGCCAGCAAACACGGGTTACTACATTTTTTGAGCCTGCCTTAACAGTATCCGTAATTTCGGGTTTGATGGACAGCGTTGAATCTTTGAGGGCGCTGGAAGATACTTTAACGTATAGGGAATCTTGCGGATCTGAAACATCTACATCCAAACATATTTTCTGGTTAACCTCTACATTTTGTATTGTACTTATAAATTCGCCCTGAAGTCCTTTGTAAAGCAATACAGGTGTAACATTGGTTAAGCATGCACTTACATTAAACTGTAATTCGAGACGTACTTCCCCAATTTTTGTCCCGAATCTGAATTCCTCCACTTTAAAGGCAGCCACATACACACCTGCCCTGTTCGGATTCATGAGTATATTGCCATTGTCGCGGTTAATTTCTAATCCGGGGTTACCTGTAAGTTGATTTGTTTCGCTGTAAGTGGGCAGCCACTGAATTCCAGAATACGGACCTGGGTCGGGATTATTGGTAATAGGTGTATTTTTATCGAGCGTTCCGTTTAGTGGGGTTACCAAAGAATAAACCAGTACGTCTCCATCAACATCTGTGAAATTGAAGTTGTAATTAAAATCGTTATTGGTACACATGTACGTAAACGGATTATTGCTGAATGTAGGGCTGCTGTTTCGCAGGCTAAATGCTGGTACTTCGCAGTACAACGCAATGGCAGCATCGCCCGGTTGGACAATATTTTCAATAATACCGTTTCGGCAACAACGCATGTAAACGAAATAATACCCATCGGTGCTGTTGTATACAGTTGGGTTGAAGGTTACATTCAGTTCGTAAAAGCCCAACTCGGTACATGCATTGGGCGCAGGTGCACAATTGGGACCTGAAGATTGCAATTGGGTAACCTGAACACTATTCAATGAAAAATTTTGTACCCGCTGATTGGTTCTTTTGTTAAACATGCCTATAGTAGCCGGCCTGTCGAACGTAGCGTTGGGGTTACCATTAATACAATCACGCAGCACTTTCATTTGCAGCTTGTAATTATTTCCGCTGACGTATACAAGGGAAATGCTGCCGCCTACAATGTGGGTGGCAAACGCATAGCTACTCCATAATAGGACTAAAACGAAGATGAATCCGCTTCTGAACACAATTCAAAGGTAGCAGAATATATGTGGTATGGAAATTTGTAAGAATATCTTTACTCAAAGGCAAAAAAAATCCCGGGACTGGGGTACCCGGGAGTTTACTTTTTTTGGCCTGGAGGCTTGTTATTTGGCGTAATTAACAGCCCGTTTTTCGCGAATAACAGTAATTTTTATCTGGCCTGGATAGGTCATTTCCTTTTGAATACGCTGTGACAAATCAACCGAGAGCAAATCGGCCTGATCATCTGTTACCTTATCGCTTTCAACGATAACCCTAAGTTCGCGACCTGCTTGAATGGCATATGCTTTTTCCACTCCATTGTAACTTAGCGCTGTATTTTCTAGGTCTTTCAAACGTTTCATGTAATTCTCGCTGTCCTCTCTGCGGGCACCCGGTCTTGCTCCTGAAATAGCATCGCAGGCTTGAATGATAGGCGAAATAATCGCAGTCATTTCAACCTCATCGTGGTGGGCACCAATAGCATTAACCACATCTGGATGTTCTTTGTATTTTTCGGCCAGTTTCATCCCCAACAATGCGTGAGGAGTTTCCGGATCGTCATCGGGAACTTTTCCTATATCGTGGAGTAATCCGGCTCGTTTAGCCAGTTTCACATTCATGCCCAATTCAGCTGCCATCGTAGCACATAGGTGAGCTACTTCGCGAGAGTGCTGAAGTAAATTTTGACCATAGCTAGAACGGTAGCGCATGCGCCCAACCATTCGAATAAGTTCGGGGTGCAAACCGTGAATTCCCAAGTCAATACACGTACGCTCTCCTATTTCAATCACCTCCTCTTCCAGTTGTCTGCGGGTTTTTGTTACCACCTCTTCAATGCGGGCAGGGTGTATGCGGCCATCCTGCACCAAACGGTGAAGCGAGAGGCGGGCAATTTCTCTTCGAATAGGATCGAAACACGAAAGAATGATGGCTTCCGGTGTATCATCCACTATGATTTCAACTCCGGTTGCTGCTTCCAGCGCACGTATGTTGCGGCCTTCGCGCCCGATGATACGGCCTTTTATTTCATCGTTCTCAATATTGAATACAGATACCGAATTTTCAATAGCGTGTTCGGCAGCGGTTCGCTGTATGGTATTCAGAATAATTTTCTTGGCCTCTTTGGTTGCTGTAAGTTTGGTTTCGTCTACTATCTCTTTTACCTTACTGATTGATTCGGTTCTAGCCTCATCTGTAAGGGCAGATATAAGTTGTGATTTTGCCTCCTGTGCGGTTAATCCGGCAATTTTTTCCAATTGCTTTACCTGATTTTGAAGGGCCTTTTCAGCTTCTTCTTTTTTAGCTGCTGCCACCTCCAGCTGTTTGTTCAATGTTTGCCTCAACTGGTCCAGCTCATTATCTTTACGCTGTATGTTTTCCAGTTTTTGATTCAAGCTTTGTTCCTTTTGCTTGATTTTGCCCTCCAATTGAGCTACCTGCTGGTTACGTTGAGCTACCTCTTTTTCGTGTTCCGATTTGAGCTGAAGAAATCGTTCTTTGGCCTCCAGCCCCTTGTCTTTAATGAGAATCTCCCCTTTAGCTTTGGCTTCGCTGATGATTGCAGTTGCTTTCTTCTTCAGTACAGATTGCTGCACCATATACATAAGCCCTGCGCCAATGACCAGGCCTGCAAAAGCAGCAATAATGATTACATAAATTTCCATTTTACCGTTTAATTTTTTTAACTATGTGTATTGCGTAAACGGTTATTCAGCAGAAGGTTAAACCTTTATTTTACCCAGCAGCTGTTGCAATTCGTGCAATTCTGCCTGTATATTTTCCTGAGCAATGCTGTGTAGTTCTGCATTGTTCATTTTATGGGTCACTTCCTCCAGCACGATCATCGATAAAATGTCCTGTTTATCTTTAACTGCAAATTGCTGTTGCAGCATCTTCATTTTATCATTGATGTGGCGGGCAGCTTTTCTGACTGTTTCTTCCTGATCTGCTGAAACTTTCAACGGATAGGTACGATCAGCTATATTCACTTTTATGGATAGTTCTTCCAAGGTTTAAAAGCTAACTTTCACTCAATAACCGAATGCACGCATCAATGTCGCGTATGTAGGCGTTCAGTTTAATTTTAACTTCCTGCCTATCATGCTCATCATGAATGAGTGCATCAGCAAGTTTAGCAATTTTATTTTGATCTGCCACTTGTTCCAGTTTATTTTTTTCTGTTTCAAGGGCACTTCTAAGCTCTTGTATCTGTATTTCTGCATGATGCAGCCTATCCTGCAAGAGCCTGTTTTGTTCCAGCAGTACATTTACCTTATGCCTGATAAGTTGCAGTGTGTGTACAATATCCTTTTCAGACTGAGCCATGTATAATTTGTTGTTTGCTAGACCTCTATTACGGGTATCGGTGCTATTCAACCACTATTTCCAACGAATGATGTATCCATTCCGAACACGCAGCGTTTTGCTGTATGCTAAGAACTTAACCGGTTACCCATTCGCTTTTTTATGATCGGCTAAAAACTTCTCCAAACCGGCATCGGTTAACGGATGCTTAAGCAGGGCCAGAATGGAATCGAGCGGGCTCGTAATGACATTTGCTCCGTACTGTGCCGATTTAATTATATGTATGGGATTGCGAATAGATGCTGCTAATATTTGTGTTTGGAACCCCTGTACAGCATAAATTTGAGCTATTTCGGCAATCAGTGAAAGACCATCGTAGCTGATATCATCAAGACGGCCAATGAATGGCGAGATATATGTAGCTCCGGCTTTGGCGGCAAGTATGGCCTGACCTGAACTAAAAATAAGTGTGCAGTTGGTACGAATGCCTTTCGAGGTAAAATACTTAATGGCTTTTATACCCTCTTTTATCATGGGAACTTTCACTACAATATTTTCGTGAAGTGAAGCCAGCATCTCGCCCTCGCGTACGATACCGTCAAAATCAGTCGCTATTACTTCGGCACTCACATCACCGTCTACGATATTGCAGATATCAATGTAATGTTTCAGAATATTATCGGTGCCTGTTATTCCTTCTTTAGCCATCAGTGAAGGGTTTGTAGTAACTCCATCGAGTATTCCAAGATCGTTGGCTTCGCGTATTTGTTTTAAGTTTGCAGTATCAATAAAAAATTTCATATGGGTGTGTTTTACGCACAAGAATAGTGCTTTTTACAGTTACTTGCATGAATAATTCATCCACACATGAACGATGTAAAACAATTTTGGCAGCAACGCTACGAGGCGGGGCAAACAGGCTGGGATTTAGGTGCAGTTTCACCACCGTTGAAACACATCATTGACCGGATTAATGATAAATCGCTTCGTGTACTAATACCCGGTTGCGGTAACGGTTACGAAGCCAGTTATTTGATGGAAAGTGGTTTTACTGATGTAACTGTAATTGATATTGCTTCGGCACCTGTCGAGCGATTAAAAGCTGAACTGACCGAGTATATAAAAGCGGGTAAATTAAACGTACTGTGTGATGATTTTTTTGAGCATTCGGGTCAGTATGATTACGTACTTGAACAAACTTTTTTTTGTGCTATAAACCCTGAACTGAGGCCGCACTATGCGGCTAAGGTACATTCTCTGCTGGCAAATAATGGTAAAGTTTGCGGAGTGTTGTTCAATCGAGAATTTGACGGAGGACCTCCGTTTGGCGGATCGGTTGTAGAATATGAAGCCTATTTCAGGCCACTGTTTAGGTTAGTTTCATTTGAGTCATGTATGCTATCTATCACGCCAAGAGCAGGTAGCGAAGTATTTTTCGAAGCTGTAAAATAATGTACTGCGTTAGGTTTAGGCTTATTGCATGTAAACAGGATTAAGACCACTGCTGAAAATAGACAAAAATCATTGATCAAGCCTTTAGGCTAAATCCCACGTATCGTATAACAGGTTGATGAGTCTGTTTTCATTTTTCTGCATACTCTCGTCAGCCATTACCACATCCATAGCAAAGCGTGTAATGGTATGACGCTCGTCTTCCGTGCTAATGGTGAAAAACTGTTGAGCAACTTCTACAAAATGGTTTTCGCGCTCTTCAGGTGGAAGAACGGTTAAGAAGGCCTGTTCTTTTATGAGGTCAATATTGTCGTTGAAATGGTCGTTCAGGTAATCAATAACCACATCGTGTTCTTCTGAACGTATGATATTATCTGACATGCTGAGTAACATCAATAAATGAAACCCTGCTTCAGTTTTATTCATCTTTTTTACAAACTGAGTTTCCATAGGCATAACTATTTTGTAGTGAATATAGTATCTTTTTTATAGGATACAACTAAAAACAGAACGAAAAAGTATGTTTGTTGAAATTATTACAAATCATGTCACTCGATACTAGCAAATTAGGTTTTGGTACTCGTGCTATTCATGCAGGGCAGGAACCCGACCCAACTACAGGAGCAGTTATGACTCCTATTTATCAAACATCTACTTACTGGCAGGAAAGCCCTGGAAAGCACAAAGGCTATGCCTATGCACGTGGCAAAAACCCAACACGTACAGCATTGGAAAAATGCCTTGCATCATTAGAAGGCGCCAAATACGGATTGTGTTTCAGCAGTGGCATGGGAGCAACAGATGCGGTTATAAAACTGCTTCGACCCGGTGATGAAGTGATTACCGGTAACGACTTATACGGAGGAACATACCGCATGTTTACTAAGGTGTTTGCCAATTATGGTATAAAATTTCATTTCATTGACCTGAATGATGCGAACACCATACGCAACTACATAAATGAAAACACAAAACTGCTGTGGATTGAAACGCCTACCAACCCCACCATGCAGATTGTAGATATAGCCGCATGTGCAGCTATTGCCAAGGAAAAAAGAATTACGCTGGCCGTTGATAATACGTTTGCATCGCCTTACCTGCAAAATCCGCTGGCACTGGGGGCTGATATTGTCATGCACAGCGTTACCAAGTACTTGGGCGGACACAGCGATGTGGTGATGGGTGCCTTGCTAACCAGCGATGATTCATTGCATGAGCAACTTGCATTTATACATAACAGCTGCGGGGCTACGCCCGGACCTCAAGACAGTTTTTTGGTACTGCGTGGATTAAAAACTTTGCACCTGCGTATGCGGGCACACTGCGAAAACGGAAAACGTGTAGCTGAGTTTTTAAAATCACATCCCGCTATAGAAAAGGTATACTGGCCGGGTTTTGTCGAGCATCCCAATCACGGCATAGCTAAAAGGCAGATGCGTGATTTCGGTGGCATGATTTCCATTGTATTGAAAGATGCTAATCTTGAGAAAACATTCCGAATTGCCTCATCGTTTCATGTATTTACGCTGGCCGAAAGTTTAGGTGGTGTAGAAAGCCTCATCAACCATCCGGCAACGATGACTCATGCTTCTATTCCTAAAGCAGAACGAGAAAAGGCCGGGGTTGTAGATAATTTACTTCGGCTAAGTGTTGGGGTAGAAGATATAGATGACCTGCTAGCCGACTTGCAGCAAGCACTAGCTTAGTCAAATGCCCCCTTCAGTTCGTTTATGCGATTGGCATCCAGTCGTATGAAAATGAACAACAATATGGTAAAGCTAATTAATGCTGAACCTCCGTAACTGAAAAACGGAAGTGGTATTCCTATAACCGGTACTAAACCCAATGTCATACCAATATTCACCAAAAAGTGAAAAAACAGGATGCTTGCTACGCAGTAGCCGTATACCCTGTTAAACTTTTGACGCTGCCTTTCAGCCATTGCCAGGAGCCGCCATAGCAGCAGCATGTATAATACAACGAATACAAACGAACCGGTAAAACCATATTCTTCGCCTATGGTACAGAAAATAAAATCGGTGCTCTGCTCAGGTACAAAACGAAATTTATTTTGTGTGCCTTCCAAAAATCCCTTACCCAGTAAACCTCCCGAACCAATAGCAATTTTTGACTGCTGAACATTGTAACCTGCACCTTTAAGGTCAACCTCCTTGCCTAGCAATACATTTATTCGCTGTTTCTGATGAGGCTGCATCACATTTTCAAAAACATAACCTACGGAACTGACAAGCCCTATAAAGCCAATAGCTACTGCTGCTACGATTAACAAATTTTGTTTGTTTCGCCTGATGAATAACGTAAACAACACCGCTAATACAACTATAGCGATTATAAGATACATCGATGGCACAATTAATGCCAGCACCGACATGAAGGCTAATGCAAAGCCCAAAGTAA
>Ga0315902_10008077_pt1 | contig 14288 bp, 12 predicted proteins | sample LakEriMetagenome_9_FD_203523 | JGI IMG/M metagenome (GOLD analysis project Ga0315902, IMG submission 203523) | Freshwater fungal communities from buoy surface, Lake Erie, Ohio, United States - Buoy 12 MA117 | ecosystem: Environmental > Aquatic > Freshwater > Lake > Lake biofilm | place: USA... | reverse complement strand
CAGTGGCGCGGTGGTGCGGGTATACAGTGGCGCGGTGGTGCGGGTATACAGTGGCGCGGTGGTGCGGGTATACAGTGGCGCGGTGGTGCGGGTATACAGATGGGGGCACAGCTGTGCCCCCATCTGTATACCCTCCTCTACAAACCCTCGTCACAACACGTCTAACAGACGATCGGTCAAGCGTTTGAGCCACGGTTTTGCGCCGAAGGCAGCGACGTATTCGAGTGTGGCGGCTTCGGGGCCAGGGTCTTTGCCACCTGACGCTTCAAGCATGTTCCAACGGTGGTCCATAATCCAGCGATACAGGTCGGCTTCCGTACGACCTGGGAAGTGTTTGAGTGCATCTTGACTACGAATCACGTCAATGACCGGCATATACACGGCATCATACCAATCGACCACCGCCTCAGTGGTCGTGATATCGCGCTTGAGATCAATCCCCATAAAGTAGCGATGGGCGTTGATATGGCGAATAAGCTCGAGATAGCCACCACGCTCGCTGAATTCAATGTGTTGTTGCGGCCGTAGCGTGTGGAGTTGGGTCCACTCCAAAAAGTCGTTGTACTCTTCTTTGATGGGCAAATCCTCGCCACTCACATCGGCAGTAAGCGGCACATCGACGAGTAGTTCGATGACATGTGCGTCAATGTATTGTTGGTGGTTGCGGCGTGCAACTGAGATACGATGGTTGCCATCGCGCACGAAGTAGACTTCGCCGATTTTGTAGAGATCAACGGGTGGGAGTTCGATATATTGTTCGGCAGCACGATCGACGTTCATCCAGCGTTCACGGATATGGTCACTGCGTGGCAAGAAGTGGCGATCAAAGTCGGTGTAGCGCCCTTCACTCCCCACGATATGGTCAATAGGAACGGTACAAATGCCGAGATCACGTTGGCCACGAATTTGCAGGCGTTGGCGTACCTCTTCAAAAGCCAATAGGTCATTCGGTGCATGCCGAAACGCATCAATCAGCGCAGATATCCATTCGCGACGACGCGCATCATCAAAATGTAAACGCGACACCGTGTGCCAGTAGTTTTTGTCAGACATGGGAATCCTTGGGATGTTGACGAATCAAATCGAGCGTCATATGGCGGTATCCAGCCGTATTATAAATCATTGTGCTATTAAAATAGGTCTCAAATGCCACGCCATAAGCATATGAACGATGCACATGACCATGTATCCAGTAGCGCGGCGCAAACCAGCGTTGCAACGACAAAAACGCTGCTACACCACGATGAGGACGATCATCGGCATCGTGAATACCAGCGAGCGGCGCATGCGTCAACATGACGTCTAAATTGCGTTTAAAAAGGGCACGGCGCCACCACAACTTGGTGGCCAACTTGAGCACACGAATGCGCATCTGATATTCCGTGTACTGATGGCCGCTCTCGTTGTTATAGCGGAGGCATCCTCCAAGACCAGCAATCATCATCCCCGGAGTCATCACCACGTTATTTTCTACACTGACGCATCCACGGGGTTCGGTGATCAGCTCGCCAGCTCCGGTCCACTCAGGGTGATCGTGATTACCGGCAACGTAGTAGCACGGTTTATCGAGCATACTCACCACATACTCTAGGTAGTAATACGGTAAGTCGCCGCAGGCAAAAATCGCATTGACATCAGCAAAGCGGTCTTTGATTTGCAAACTATATACGAGGGGTACTATCTCGTCGCTGAGCGTGAGTACGCGCATGAATGCTCCGTCACAATGTGGCAATGTGGTTATGCTACGTATGAACTACTAGCCAGTAATTTTTAAAATATATGCCACAGCATACACTGCACAACCCAAAAACTCAATAGGTGTGCGCATAAGGATGACGTTAATCCTCAAATGTGGCGGTAATGCGTGGCAAACTCAGACCAAAAGTCGTGCCTTCGTTCAGCGTTGACGCAACGGTCACGTTGCCATTATGTGCCTCAACGATATACTTGACGATGGCGAGACCCAACCCTGAGCCTGAGCTATTGCCGGTATGACCACGTGTCCGTGAACGATCGGCCCGAAAAAACCGATCAAAGATGAAAGGTAAATCATCGGGAGCGATACCAGACCCCGTATCAGCGATCGTAATAATTGCACGCTCACCGTGATTCATCAGGGTACAGACGACACGACCACCGGCCGGTGTGTGTTGCAAAGCATTCATACAGACATTGAGGAGTGCTTGCTTGAGGCGATCGCGATCACCCTCAACGATGGCAATGCCTTTGATATCGAGTACAAGGTCTACTTGGCCAGCAATCGGCTTGAGCTCGCGCACGACCTCCATCATCAGTTCGGCCAGATCGACCAGCACAAAGCGCATGCCGGCAGCGGCTTCATTGCGGGCAAGCATGAGCAAATCATTGACGAGGCGAATCAAGCGCGCGGACTCACGTTGCATATCTGCGAGGGATTCTTTGAGGAGCTCGGGGTCACGGGCTGCGCCACGATTGAGAATCTCGATGTTGCCTTGCATGGCAGCAAGTGGCGTACGGAGCTCGTGCGAGGCATCCGCCAAAAACCGACGTTGCGTCTCGAATAATTGCTCAATGCGATCGAGCAGGTCGTTGACGGTCATGGTCAAGCGTTGCAACTCATCTTGGACCTCGGGCACGGGCACGCGCTGTTTGAGGTCAGAGGCGCTGACGATCCCTTGGACGGTGCGCGCCATGACGTCAATGGGACGAAAGGCAGCACGTGTCAACCAGGCACCACCTTGTGAGGCGACGACCAGCACCACGATGCCACCGAATGCGAGCGCATACAAAAATACAGTCAACGCACGTTCGGTTTCGTCAATTGGACGCGCGAGTTGAATCACGCCAGCGGTTTGGACGCTTTCAGTAATGCCATTGCTATACCGTAACGGCACCATCAACACACGCAACCGCGCATCGCCGATGTCTGTCGTAAAGCGTTGAATCCGCCCATCGAGGCTCTCGTACACAATCTCACGGCCAAGGTCTAACTGCGTGGCAAGTCGCGGAGTACGCTTCACATTGGGCGAGTAGTCGATACTCCGCCCATTGCCGTCGTAGACGACAACTAACAGGTTAGTCGCCGTAAAGCTACTCAGCGCTGCCGACTGACTCAAAAACGCAGGTAAATCAGAGCCCCCGATGAGCACGCTCGGGTTTGACGAAGCCTCAGTGAAATTTTGTTGGAGCACCTGGGCACCCAAATCAAGCTCGTTGTCGATACTGTTAATCAATGCACGATTGACCACAAAGTACAGACCGATATCGAGTGCCAACAGGGCAACCGCAAACAACCCCACATATGCCAACGTCAAGCGTAGTCGTAAAGACATGATTCCCTGTTACTCAATTGGAGTGGTATACGATTGCGCCACCCATCCCTCGGCGCCAGCGCTGTCGCGCACATGGAGCCAGGTGGTTGTGCCATCAATCGTGTTGTCACCGATAATCTCTAAAACCGTTCCTTCAGGCAACGTTTTGATAGCCTGTGCTCCACGACTCGCCGCAGATCGCATAAACAACCCTGACGTGCCTGTCCCCGATACACGAATCTGCGGAAACTGTGACCCAGCAATTGGCGTCAGTGTGGGCAACGGCGTTGCATCAATTGCTGGTGCATCTGCTGGCACAGTATCAACTGCATCACTCGCATTTTGATCGCTTAAGAGGGCCCACACCACAAAAATAAACACCAACAGGAATAACGCCAGAATGAGTCGCCAACCGCCCATCATGAAGATGTCACGCCACGTGCTGGTGCGACTATACGTGGCACGCTGTGTGGTCCGTCGATGGTCCTCTTGAATGGGGGGATAATCGTACGGCTGTTCGTCTTGTTGACCGTGCCATTGTGGACCTTGTTGTTGAGACATCTGGTTCACTCCTTCTGATGCGCAATCTCACACACCGTTGTGTCTTATTCGTCTTGAATGCGTCGGCGCCAGTACGTTAATAATTGCTCGACAATGTGTTCCATGGTAATCTCGGGTTGCCAACCGGTCAGGGTGCGCAAGCGGCTATTATCGCCACGCAACACAGGCTCATCAACTGGACGCAATCGGGTCGGATCAACGTAAATCGTGGCCGGCACTAAACCGCGCGCCACCACCATATCCACAATATCACCAATGCGCGTGGCACGACCCGAACACATGTTATACACTGTGCCACCTGGCGCAACTTGAATCAGCGACCACAACGCGCGTGCCACATCATCAACATGTGTGTAATCACGCCGTGGCTCAAGATTGCCCACTTGAATGATTGGTTCTTGTCGGCCAACCTCAATCAGCGCCATCTGTCGGCAAAACGTCTGAATCGCCGTGCGATCTCCTTGGCGTGGCCCCACATGGTTGAATGAGCGCGTCACGACGGTATGCACGCCGTAACTATCAAAGTACTGCAAGCCGAGCAACTCTTGGCCGACTTTACTGACACCATACGGCGACGCTGGACGCATCGGTTGTTGCTCAGTAATCGGGATTGCCTCAGGGGGCACTACACCGTACTGCGCACTTGACCCAGCAATGTGCACCTTGGCTTGTGGTGCAAAGCGTCGTACAGCCTCAAGCACATGAATAGTGCCCTCAACATTGGCACGCATGGTGACAACAGGAGCACCCCAAGAGGCTGCAGGATAACTCTGCGCTGCCAAGTGGAATATATAATCGGGCTGTGCCTGCTGAATGGCATCAGAGACTGCAAATGCATCCTCAATGTCACCCTCGTAAATACGGACACGATCCTGCACCGCAGCCAACGCCCGGGCGTCACTACGCCACCGCTTAAAGATTGACAGCTCAAGATTTGGTTGTTGCACCAAATATTCGGCTAGGCTACTGCCTACTGGTCCTGTGGCTCCGGTAATTAGCACCCGTGGCATACAACACACCTCATATCGCACATAGGCTCGTAACCCACCACACACATACGATTGATTCTGACATTACAGACAATAGCAGTATTTTACACGATGCACGCCATTAACACACACACGTCTAGTTGTTTTCTTTCTTTTACTATAGCAGAGTTCATCTGCTATTTCATAGATGCAATAAGTGCACTTATCACCATAAGTACGGTATAATATGGCGAGTACGACTATTTTTTCGTTGCTGATTAAGGCGTTATCTATGAAGTATATTGCGACCATTGGTCTTGAGGTGCATGCCCAAATTCAGACCAAATCAAAGATGTTTTGTGGCTGTCGCACCGATGCCGCCCATGCCGATCCCAATACCAACGTCTGTCCCGTCTGTTTAGGATTGCCAGGTGCACTGCCAGTCCCCAACAAACAGGCGATTGAGCAAGCGATTATGACCGGCTTGGCGCTCAATTCATCGATTACCACTGACAGCGTGATTAGCCGCAAAAACTACTTCTACCCTGACTTGCCATCCGCATATCAGCGCAGTCAATACGACGATCCATTGTGTGTTGGTGGGCATGTTGACATCACCGTCAATGGTCAGGTTAAGCGCATCGATTTGACCCGTATTCACATCGAAGAGGACACCGGCAAGCTCAACCACATGCCCGATGGTAGCTCACTCATCGACTACAATCGCGCGGGCGTGCCATTGATGGAGATTGTATCGGAGCCGGTGATTGCCAGCGCCGAGGAAGCGCGGATCTACTTCCAAACTCTGCACCAATTACTGGTCTGGATTGGCGTCAATAGCGGCAATCTTGAGGAGGGCGCATTGCGCTGTGATGCCAACGTATCGGTTCGTCCCGAAGGTCAAAAAGAATTCGGCACCAAGGTCGAAATCAAGAACGTCAACTCGTTCCGCAATGTCGAGCGCGCCATCAACTACGAGATTGAGCGCCAGATTAGCGTGGTTGAGAGCGGTGGCAAAATTATTCAGTCAACCCGTGGTTGGAACGAGGGCTTGGGCAAGACGATTGAGCAACGCACCAAAGAGTTTGCCCATGACTATCGCTACTTCCCCGATCCGGACATTCCACCTTTGCACATGACCAGCGCAGTCACCGAGCCCCTCAAACAGTCATTGCCCGAGTTACCTGTGGCGCGACGTCAGCGCTTTATTGACCAATACGGCCTTAGCCTCAACGACGCCGATTCGTTGACGGTTACCCGTGACATCGCCGATTACTACGAGGCCACAGTCACAGCAACTGTCGCCCAGGGTGGTACAGCCCGCGATGCTGCGGTGTGGATGATCGGCGAGTTCTTCCGTTTGCTCAACGACCGTGGCGAGCGCCTCGCCGATGTTAGTCGGCGCATGACCCCAGCCCACGTCGCAGGCGTGATTGCCTTGCTCAACAAGGGCACAATTACGCGCGCCTCGGCCAAGGAGGTTTTCGAGGAGAGCTTCGTCAGCGGCACTGCCCCTGATGGCATCGTGGCCAGCCGTGGTTTGGCCGTAATTGGCGACAGCGATGCCTTGTTGACCATGGCTCGCGAGGCCGTAGCCAACAACCCCAAGGCCGTCGCTGATTTCAAGAGTGGCAAAGACGTGGCCATCAAGTTCTTGGTTGGCCAAATCATGAAGGTCTCGCGCGGGCAGGCCAGCCCTCAGGCTGCCGAAGAGGCCGTCAAGAGCGCCCTCAGCGAGGTCTAGATCACCGCGCCACACCGCATCGTCTCGCAACGGGAGTAGTCAGATACTCCCGTTTTGTGTATCACATGAGTGGATAACACTATGCAATCACTGACAATCGGCCCATATAGCCACGCTAGTGGTACCGTTGCCTTGCCCGGCTCGAAGAGCATCTCAAATCGCGTCTTGTTGCTGTCAGCACTGGCGCACGGTACAACCAACGTGCGCGGATTGCTCGCCGCTGATGACACGCAGGTGATGCTCAACGCCTTGCACACCCTCGGTGTCGCCATGGAACAAGACGGTGATCAGGTGACAATGCACGGCAGTGGTGGAGTGTTTGCTGTCAAGCATGCCGATTTGTTTATGGGCAATGCCGGTACCGCCATTCGACCACTGACTGCCGCCTTGGCGTTGATGGGTGGTTCATACACACTCCACGGCGTGCCCCGCATGCACGAACGACCGATCGGCGATTTGGTCGATGGGCTAGCAATGATTGGCGCACAGATTATGTACACTGGCACGCCCGGCTTTCCGCCACTCACGATTTTGCCCAGCGCGATCGATGTGACACGCCCGATACGGGTACGCGGTGATGTATCGAGTCAGTTTTTGACGGCACTGTTGCTTGCCTTACCACTTGTTGCCCGTCAGTCGATTACAATTGAAGTGGTTGGCGATCTCATCTCAAAGCCGTATGTAGCAATTACGCTTAACCTGATGCAGCGCTACGGCGTCAACGTCACCAACCATGATTGGCGGTCGTTTGTCATTCCGGCCAATGACGGCGCCTATCGTTCACCGGGGGATGTGTGGATTGAGGGTGATGCCTCGTCGGCATCGTACTTTTTGGCAGCTGGCGCAATTGCTGGTGGTCCAGTACGCGTCACCGGCGTCGGGCGCAACAGCATCCAAGGTGACGTGGCGTTCGTTGAGGCATTGGCGCAAATGGGCGCTGCAGTGGCATACGGCGATGACTGGATTGAGGTGCGCCAAAACGGGCCACTGCGCGGCATCACCATCAATTGTTTGGCCATTCCCGATGCGGCAATGACGTTGGCAGTGGCTGGGCTGTTTGCGATTGGCACAACGACATTGACCGGGATTGCAAGTTGGCGCGTCAAAGAGACGGATCGCATTCATGCGATGGCCACCGAGTTACGCAAAGTCGGCGCTGAGGTAACAAGCGGCGATGATTTTATTCGGGTGACGGCGCCGCAGACATGGCAGGTAGCACGGGGCGGGATTGATACATACGACGATCATCGGATGGCGATGTGCTTCTCGCTGACAGCATTTGGGACACACGCCGTACAAATTAATAATCCTGAGTGTGTCGGCAAAACTTACCCCGAATATTTCAACGAATTCAGCACAATTGTGCAGTAAAAACACACGATATGGGGTTTACTTCGTCACATATTGGACACACACCTCACATTGACACATCAATTGACGATTTCGTGTCTGTGCATAAATCAACGTATATCCATTTTGGGCGCCAATCACAACGGGTGTTTGCTTTGTTCAGTTTGACACAAATGCCCCTAGGTGATAGGATAATCGGCGTTAATCGGCATATACGCTCAATAGGCGAATTGGAAAGCAAGCAGGATAACTATGCCGCCAATTACTGAACATGTCGTCTTGCGCGACCTTGACGTACCCAACATTGCAGATCTCGATGTGTATCTGCAAAACGAGGGGTATGAGGCACTGCGCATGGCCGTCAAAGAGAAGACTCCCGCCGACGTTATCAATGTCGTCAAGGATGCAGGCTTACGCGGTCGTGGTGGTGCGGGTTTCCCAACTGGGGTAAAGTGGGGCTTTTTGCCCAAGGATGTCTATCCACGCTATTTGTGCTGCAACGCAGACGAGAGCGAGCCGGGCACCTTTAATAACCACCAGATTATCGACAAGAATCCCCATCAACTCATCGAGGGGGTAGCACTAGCTGCCTATGCGATTGAGTGTCAAAAGGCCTTTATCTACATTCGTGGTGAGTTTGCCGCTGGAGCACGACGTCTTGAGAAGGCAATCGCTGATGCCACTGCCAAAGGCTTTTTGGGCAAAAATGTATTCGGCACCGATGTCACAATTGATATCGTCGTCAGCCGTGGCGCTGGCGCCTATATTTGTGGTGAAGAGACGGCCTTGATGGAGTCACTTGAGGGCAAAATCGGCCAACCCCGCCTCAAACCACCATTCCCTGCCGTCGCTGGTTTGTACGGCAAACCTACAATTATCAACAACGTCGAGACATTGACCAATGTGCCACGGATTGTCCTTAAGGGCGCAGCCTGGTATCGCACACATGGAACCGAGAAGAGTCCGGGCACCAAGGTGTTCTCTGTCTCAGGACATGTACGCAAGCCTGGCAACTACGAAGTGCCGTTCGGCACCACGATGCGCGAGTTGATTTATGACTATGCCGGTGGCATGCGCGAGGATCGCAAAGTCAAAATCATCGTTCCCGGTGGTGCGTCAGCTGCCTGGTTGACCGAGGCCAATCTTGATGTGGCCATGGATTACGAGTCACTCGCCGCTGCCGGTACCATGCTCGGCTCAGGTGGCGTGATTATTCTTGACGAAACCGTGAGTGCGGTGGAGTTGGCCTTCAAGATGGACGAGTTCTTCAAGCACGAGTCATGTGGCAAATGTACGCCATGTCGCGAGGGCACGCATTACTTGGTCAAGACGTTGCATCGCTTCACCTACGGTGGTGCTGAACAGCGCGACATTGCCAAGTTGCACGATGTCTACAACCAGATGGCCGGCAACTGCTTCTGTTTGTTGGGCGAAAGTGCCGTGGTGCCGATTCGCACGGCGCTCAAACTCTTCCCACATGAGTTCGAAGAGGCCTTGAGCAAGTCACCAGCTCGCTACACGATTCCTTTAACGATGGCGCACTAGTGCTGAGCCGACGCACGGCCAGCCGGGAGTAGAAGAACGATGCCAGACGTCAATCTAATAATTGATGGACATGCAGTAAGCGTCCCCGCCGGAACCAATTTGGTCGAGGCGGCGCGCGCTGTTGATGTCTCAATCCCCGTGTTCTGTTATCACCCCAAGCTCAAGCCTGTCGGCATGTGCCGCATGTGTTTGGTTGAGGTGTACACCCCACGTATCGACCCAGCGACGCGCCAGGTCGTGCTCGGTCCAGATGGGCAACCCCAGCTGGCCTTGATGATGAACAAGTTGCAGCCAGCCTGTGTGACACCTGTCAGCGACGGCATGGTTGTTAAAACTACCACCGAAAAGGTCAAGTTCGCCCAGCGTGGCGTGCTTGAATTTTTGTTGACCTCGCACCCGCTTGACTGCCCGGTCTGCGATAAGGGCGGTGAGTGTCCGTTACAAAACCTGACGATGCAATGGGGTCCCGAGGTGTCACGCTTCGATTACAGCGACAAAGTGCACTTCGAGAAGCCAATCAAGCTCAGCGATGTGATTTATCTCGACCGCGAGCGCTGTATTTTGTGCTCACGCTGTGTCCGCTTCCAAGACGACGTTGCCGGCGACCCGGTGCTCGGCTTCGACAATCGTGGCCGTTCGTGGGAGATTATCTCGAAGTCTGATCCAGGCTTCGATTCGAAGTTCTCGGGCAACACGACCGACATTTGTCCGGTCGGTGCCTTGACCAGCGCCGACTTCCGCTTCCGTTCACGTGTGTGGGAAGTACGTAGCACACCCGGCGTGTGTACGCATTGTTCGGTCGGGTGTAACATTAGCATTGATGCCCGTCACAACAAGCTGATGCGCGTCATGCCTCGTGAGAACGACAACGTCAACGAAATTTGGTTGTGCGACAAGGGTCGCATGGGCATGCGCTTCATGGAGAGCCCAACCCGCATTACCACCCCGCTCGTACGCCACAACGGCAAGTTGGTCGAGTCAACCTGGGACGATGCGCTCAACCGCATCGCCACCAACATGGCCAGCGTCGCTGAGCGATCAGGCAGTTCGGCCGTCGCCGGCTTAATTGGCGACGATTTGCCCAACGAAGATTTATTTGCCTTCCACAAGCTGATGAGCGAGACATTCGGCAGCGCCAATCTTGACCATCGTAACGGCTTGCCCGGAGATGCCACCATCGACGAGGCACCACTTGTGGCCGGCGTCGGCGTTGACACAAACCTGATGACCCTCGGCAAGGGCACCAATGTGTTGGTGGTCGGTGCCGATGTCGAAGAAGAGGCGCCGGTCTACGTTTTGCGGCTACGCGGCATTCAAAACCGCGGCGGCAGTGTTACGGTGGTCAACTCATTCGCAACTAAATTGGGCCGCGGCGCCAACCTTGACATCCGCATTAAGCAGGGTGGCGAAAGCGCCTTTGCAGTGGCGTTCCTCAAGCAGGTAGTTGACGCCCAAAACGCCAACGGCTTCGATCGTCGCTTGCGCGGGTTCGATGAGGTGCGCAACCAGCTCAACAAGTACGCACTCGAGACCCTTTTGGCTGACGCCGGCATCAGTGCCGATCAGCTCAAGAAGGTTGTTGATGCCTACATGGGTGCTAGCAACAGCATCATCGTCTATGGCCGTACTGCCCGCCAAATCGGTGCCAGCGTCAGCCAGAACTTGGCCAGCGCCGCCATGGTCACTGCCAAGTGTGGCAAAGCCAACAACGGTGTGATTGCCTTGAGCAACGCCAATACTATTGGCGCAACGGCATTGGGTATCCGCCCAGGCAAGGGTGGAGCCAGCGCCAGTGAGATGTGGGACTTGGCCGAACAGAACAAGTTGCGCGCCATGCTGATTGTCGGCCTTGATCCGGCCAGCCAGAGCGAGCGCGTAGCCCAGGCGCTTGAATCAATTGGCAAGAATGGTTTCTTGGCAGTACAAGCGATGTTCCACAACGAGACGACCAAGCGCGCCGACGTGATTTTGCCGCTGATGACCATGGCCGAGCGTGACGGTACGATTACCAACGCTGAGCGTCGTGTGCAACGATTCCGTACTGCGATGGCCAGCCCCGGCGAGATGCAAGCTCCATGGCGCGTATTTGCGACGGTTGCTGAGCTTGCCGGCGTAAATGCTAAAGGTAATGGTCGCACTGCCGTGTTGAGTGGCTGGGACTATATGGTCACCAGTGATGTCACTGACGATATTGCCAAGAGCCACAAGCAATTTGCCAATATCACCTACACCAGCTTGGATTTATCGATAAATTCATGGGGTCGGCAATCGGGTGAGTCTGTGTACTACGACGGTACGTCATATACCAACACCGAGGGTAATGGCGTGCAAATCGCCACCATCGCTGACGATACCAATGCATCACTCAATGTGGCAGTCGTGGCGCCGGTAGCGTTCGAGGCCAAGGGCGAATTCACCATGTTGATGCAGGTTCCCACCCGCGCCTACAACGGTGGCACATGGAGCATCGACTCGAAGTTGGCGACACGCCAGGTACCAGCCCACGTCATCATCTCAGTGGCTGACGCCTCACGCTGGGGCATCGGCGTTGGTGACGAGGTGATGTTGTCATCACCAGTCGGCAGTGCCTTGATCCGCGCACAAATTGACAAAGGCTTGGCCGAAGGGCAGGTGTTGTTGCCAGATGTGGCCGGCGCACCAACTCATTTGGCTCTCGGGGCATATACTCGTGTATCTGTGCGGCGTGCCGAATAGCCGGACGCATAGGAGGATTTGATGGAATTCTGGATCGACATACTAATCCTGCTGGTGCGTTGTTTGGTACTGGCATTGGCCGCCACGACGCTGTTCGCCTACTTCACGCTGTTTGAGCGGCGCTTGCTTGGGCGCTTCCAGAACCGCATTGGACCCAACCGGGCAGGGCACATCCCCTTGCCCGGCGGCAAAAAGCTCTTTGGCGGGTTCTTGCAACCAGCCGCCGATGCCGTCAAGCTCTTCTTCAAAGAGGATGTCATTCCCGAGAAAGCCGACAAGTGGGTCTACTTAATAGCCCCCGGCTTTGCGGTGATTCCAGCCCTGATCATCTGGGTCGGTATCCCACTAGGGAACTGGCCCGACGGCCAAGGCGGTAATTGGTTGCACTACGCGCCAGTCGATGTCGGCATTTTGTACTTGCTGGCTGTCACATCGGTTGGCGTGTATGGCATCGCCATTGCCGGTTGGGCCTCAAACAACAAGTATTCGATGATCGGTGGCGTGCGCGCCTCGGCACAGGTTATCTCGTATGAGTTGGCCTTGGGCTTGAGCATCTTGGCAGTCGTCATGCAGAATGGTACGTTCCGTACCGAGGAGATTGTGGTCGGTCAGAACGTCATCTGGAACATCGTGCCGCAGTTCTTGGCGTTTGTCATCTTCTTGGTGGCAAGCACGGCTGAGGTGGTTCGTTCACCATTCGACCTGGTCGAAGCCGAGCAAGAGTTGGTAGGTGGATACAACACCGAATACGGCTCGATGAAGTTTGCACTCTTCTTCATGTCTGAGTATATTAAGTTGGTTGCCATGAACGCCATTGCAGTGGCGTTGTTCTTGGGCGGCGGTAACTTCCCTGGCATTGACACCTTGGTAGCAGCCGTTCGCACCAGCAGTGGGGACACGATTGCCTACGCCGTACAGGGCTTGTTGACGCTTGGTGCGTTCTTGCTCAAAACGACGGCGCTTTCGTTCCTATCGGTATGGGTGCGTGCATCAGTGCCACGTGTGCGCTATGACCAGCTGATGAACTTAGGCTGGAAAATCTTGATGCCGCTGGCGCTCTTCAATGTCGTCTTGACGGCAGTTGTTGGCGTCATCTTCCCTGAAGGTGGATTGATGGTGCATATTGCCATGTTCGTCATTGGGGCCGTGGTAATCGGGTTGACCAGTGTATTTGCTGCGCCAAAGCGTGCCAAGCGTAGCGTCACCATGGTCAGCAACAACGCAAGCAACTAGAAGAGGACCACATGCTTAGTGCATTTTTCAAGGGTTTGGGCACCACGTTCAAGTACCTTTTCAAGAAGCCAGTCACGGTTGAGTATCCTGAGGTCAAGCGCCCGGTCCACGAGCGCTTCCGCGGGCGCCACCAGCTACAGCGGTTCGCAAACGGCATGGAGCGCTGTATCGGTTGTTCGTTGTGTGCAGCTGCCTGTCCAGCCGATGCGATTTTGGTAGTCCCAGCCGAGAATAATCCCGAGAAGCCCAATTCACCGGGTGAGCGATATGCAGCGCGCTACGAGATCAACATGTTGCGCTGTATTTACTGTGGGTACTGCGAAGACGCCTGTCCTACCAATGCGATTGTGTTGGAGCATCAATATGAGTTGTCGTTCTACGATCGTAAGTCGTCGATCTATGACAAATCAATATTGTTGGTACCGGTCGACAAAGGACATGGCGATATTCCTCCGGTGTTGCAGCAATTAGACCGGCGCCCAAGCCCGCCGGCGCAGATCGATCTGTAGTAGGGGGCGTGCATGGATTTGGTGATTTTTTCGATTACCGCGATCATTGCCATCATTGGCGCGGTAGCCATGTTGGTCAGCCGCAATGCGGTGCATAGTGCACTGTTTTTGTTGCTGAACCTCGGTGCAGTTTCGGTCCTGTATTTGTTGCTGCAAGCACCATTCTTGTTTGCAGTACAGTTGATTGTGTACGCTGGCGCGATTATTGTGCTCTTCTTGTTTGTGGTGATGTTGCTCGGTGCCGAACGCGACGAAGAGGGTGCAGACCCCGTGCGGTGGCAGGTACCAACAGCGTTGGTGATGGCACTGTTATTAATCGGCGAAGTGGTGTATGTGTTCGTTTCACAGCCAACTGCCCTTGTCGATAACGTAA
>Ga0315902_10008076_pt1 | contig 14289 bp, 7 predicted proteins | sample LakEriMetagenome_9_FD_203523 | JGI IMG/M metagenome (GOLD analysis project Ga0315902, IMG submission 203523) | Freshwater fungal communities from buoy surface, Lake Erie, Ohio, United States - Buoy 12 MA117 | ecosystem: Environmental > Aquatic > Freshwater > Lake > Lake biofilm | place: USA... | reverse complement strand
TCAGCTTTGGAGTTGCCGTCCATCAAATTCGACCGATATATTCACAGGTAACAGTTTCTCTCGTGAAAGCTCCCGATGTCGGTCTGGCACCATCCCCGCGTTTCCCGTCGCTCCGCCATTCAGGCCGGATCGATCGGGTGCATGGGGCTCTCGGCCGGACTTCTGGCTGACCTCCAGGCTGCGGAGGCCCTCCCCGCTGCCAAGCCCAAGCGGTCGGTGATCTATCTGTTTCTCTCGGGCGGTCTCGGGCAGCACGACAGCTTCGATATGAAGCCGGAAGCTGTGGCTGAGATTCGCGGCGAGTTCAATCCGATCAGCACACGGACTCCCGGAGTCCAGATCGTCGAGCATTTGCCGCTGCTGGCTCAGCGCAGCTCGATGTGGTCGTTGATCCGGTCGTTCACGCACCCCACGAACGATCACTCGCTCGGTCATCTGATGATGCTGACCGGTCGGTCCAAGGCCCCGCCAACGTTCAATGCCAACAAGCCGATGCCGCAGGACTGGCCCTGCATCGCCTCGGTGGCTGGAGATCAGCTGCAGTCACAGAACGGACTGCCTCCGTCTGTGGTGCTGCCCGAGCGGCTGATTCATCGGACCGGTCGCGTAATCCCCGGCCAGTTCGCGGGCGAGATGGGTTATCGCCGAGACCCCTGGTTCATCGATGCCTGCCCGTTCAATACCGAGACGTACGGGGCCTATCCCGAGTATGAATTTCACCATGCCACCGGCGGAGCCAAGACTGCCTCGCTGAAGTTCATGGCCCCGAACCTCAGCCTGCCCGAGCAGCTGCATCCCGCGCGTCTTGACCGGCGGCTGGAGATGCTGGCCAGCCTCGAAGATCAACGCCGCAGCCTGGATCAGGCAGCGTCGATCAACTCGTTCTCGCAGCACCGGCAGTCAGCGGTTTCTTTGTTGACGGATGAGCGGGTGAAGTCGGCATTCGATGTCACTCAGGCCGACGCTGCGACTCAAGACCGGTACGGGCGGAACACGTTTGGCTGGTCCTGCCTGATGGCTCGCCGTCTCGTCGCAGCTGGGGTCGGTCTGGTGCAGGTGAACCTGGGGAATAACGAGGCGTGGGACACTCACGGGAATGCGTTCCCGAACTTGAAAGACTACCTGTTCCCCCCCACTGACAAGGCGGTGTCGGCGCTGCTGGATGATCTGGCAGCCAGTGGAGAGCTGGACCAGACGCTGATCGTGATGGCGGGCGAGTTCGGTCGCACCCCGAAGATTTCGCACTTGCCGCAGCACTATAAGCTGCCGGGCCGGGATCACTGGGGAGCTTCGCAGACGGTCTGGATCGCCGGCGGAAGTGTGACCGGCGGGAAGGTCTACGGAGCGACGGACAAGAACGGAGCCTATCCTGCTGGCGACCCCGTCAGCCCCGAGATGCTGGCTGCGACGATCTATCATCACCTCGGGATACCCGAGGATGCGATGTGGTACGACGACCAGAAACGCCCGCATCCCGTCTATCACGCCGAGCCGGTTCGCCAGATGCTGTCATAGTGTAACTCTCTCGGTTGGGCTTCGAGATTTCTTTTCATCTCGATCAGCTCAAGTCGGAAGCAACATCTCTTAAGACAGGATGTCGTGCACAACGTTCCCATGCACATCAGTCAGCCGAAAATCTCGGCCCGCGTGGCGGTAGGTCAGCCGGGTATGGTCGATCCCCAGCAGGTGCAGGATCGTGGCGTGGAAGTCGTGGACATGGACCCGGTTCTCGGCGACTGTGGCTCCGATGTCATCCGTGCTGCCGTAGCTGATTCCTGGCTTGATGCCCGCTCCGGCCATCCAGGACGAGAAGCAGGCACTATGGTGCCCGCGCCCTTTGTCTCCGTCGACACCCGGAGTTCGACCGAACTCCGTGGTCCAGACCAGCAGCGTATCGTCTAGCAGGCCGGTGCGTTTGAGGTCCTTCAACAGAGCGGTCACGGGGCGGTCAATCGCCTGGGCATGGTCGGCATGCTCAGCCATGTTGCCGTGCTGGTCCCAGTTGTGGCTGGAGCTGCCATCGATCAGCTCGATGAACCGCACGCCGCGCTCGGCCAGTCGGCGGGCCACCAGACACTTCCAACCGAATGACTCGGTTGGCTTCTCATGCAGTCCGTACAGGGCCTGCGTTTCTTGTGTCTCCTGCGAGACATCGAACGCCTCGCGGGCCTCGGTCTGCATATGGAACGCTGTCTCAAAGGTCCGAATGCGGGCCGCCAGTTCCTGATCCTCGCCCCGCTGCTGCAGGTGCCGCTGGTTGAGTGAAGCGGACAGTCCCAGTTCCAGCTGCTGGACGCGGGCCTGCGGCGTGCGACGCTCCAGATCGACGATCGGCTCGGGGCCGGGGACGACGCGTACTCCCTGATGATAGGCCGGCAGAAAGTCGTTCGCGTAGACCTGCGTCCCAGCGTACGGCAGCTGAGCCGCCAGAACCATGAACGACGGCAGGTTACTGTTCACGGAGCCAAGCCCATAGCTGACCCACGAGCCGATGCTGGGTCGCGAGAAGAAGAACGAACCAGTGTGCATGCCGAGCGTGGCGTTGTAGTGCTCGTTGTCGTTCGAGTTCATCGACTTGATCAGACACAGATCGTCCATGCACTCCCGCAGATGAGGGAACAGATCACTGACGAGCGTGCCGCACTGACCTCCGGGTCGAAACTCCCACAGCGGCTTCAGCAGCACACGTTTCTCGTTCGAGAGCCCGCCCCCGACTCCGGTCATCTTGCCATCAGCCTTGAACAGCTCCGGCTTGTAATCGAACGTGTCCATGTGCGACACGCCGCCGTTCGAGAAGATGAACATGACGCGTTTCGCTTTTGCGGGATGATGCGGCTGCCGCGGTGCCAGCGGATCGCCGCGGTCCTCCTCGGCGAGTAGCTGTGACAACAGCCCCGGCATCAGCAGCGACCCCGCAGCCAGACTCTGAGCGAAATGACGGCGAGTGAGTGGTGTGGTCATGGGGATATTCGATCGAGTAGCGGAATTCGTAAGAATTCCGGCGTCAGTCCACGTAGACGAGTTCGTTGAGTCTCATCAAGGAACGCACGAGGGCTTCCCAGCTTTGTTGGGCAAGTTCGTCCCCTCCGCCCCCTGCCGTCTCTAGCTCGCGGCGAACATCCGCGAGAAGTTGCCGGGCGGCCGCCGACTCGTCGGGGTCGGGTGGCCGGCTGAACATCCGGTTCCAGACTCGCTCGATCCGAACTGCGTCATCGGGCGATTCGCTCTGCAGCTGGCGCGCCAGACCGCTGGCCTGCTCATGAACGAACTTGTCATTGAGCAGGTACAGAGCCTGCAGCGGAGTGGTACTCGTCAAACGCGAAGGAACACTCGTTGCGGGGTCAGCTCCATCAAAGATCGCCAGATACGGGTGCCGCTGAATCCGCTGCGTCATCAGGTAGACGCTGCGGCGATTCGACTCGTAGATCGCCTTGAACGGGTTGTGCTGCGTGAACTTCCACTGGTCCTGTGGCGGAAACGGATGGGCCCCGCCGGGCGTCGGGTCGAGATTGCCGCCCAGCAACAGCAGCGTGTCACGGATCGCTTCCGCATCCAGACGATGCCGGGGGTAGGCCGACAACAGCTGATTGCCCGGATCGACCTGCAGAGCAGCTGCAGAAAGGCGGCTGCTCTGTCGGTAAGTGCGCGACAGCATGATGGTGCGGTGCAGCGACTTGATCGACCATCCCGAATCGATGAACCGCTGAGCCAGCCAGTCGAGCAGCTCCGGATGGCTGGGCGGATGGCCGTGCCTTCCGAAGTCGTTGGCGGTCTTCACCAGGGCCTGACCGAAGTGGTATTGCCAGATCCGATTCACCATCACGCGGGCGGTCAGTGGATTGCTGCGATCGACGATCCAGTTCGCCAGCTGTAAACGACCGCTGGTCTGGTCTCCATCGGGAAGAGTCTGACCGCTGAGAACCTTTAGGAACCGCCTCGGCACGACGTCACCGGGCTTGGCGGGGTCTCCCTTGATCTGAACTGGGACATCTTCGATCGATGGCGACTCAGCCACGGCATAGATCGTTTCATAAGGCAATGGCTGTCGGGAGAACTCCCGCACAGCTTCCTCAGCTCTCTTCACCGCCTCTTTCAGTGACTGCTGTTCGTCGCCGCTGGCCTTGTCTCGCTGCTTCTTCAGTCGCTGCACGTCTTCATCGAGTTCCTTCTTGCGCGCCTGGCGTTCATTCTCAACCCGCTCGACCTCTTCAGGAGGAGCCAGAGCCACGAAGTTCCGCTGCCGCTGATCGAGTTCAATCCCCGGCCAGGGGTAGCGTGTGCTGTGAAAGATACCATACAGCGCGTAGTAGTCATCCGAGGTGATCGGGTCGAACTTATGGTTGTGGCACCGGGCACAGTTGATCGTCATCGCCAGGAACGTCCGCCCCACGTTGTCGATCGTGTCTTCAATCGTCAGATGCTGCGGGTAGTCGTCCACGCGCGAGCCGAACCGCCGGGCGCTCGCGATGTAACCGGTGGCGATGATCCGGCTGCGACGTTCTTCCGGAGTGGCTCCGCCCATCAGGTCACCCGCCAGTTGCTCGCGGACGAATTCGTCATAGGGCAGATCCCGGTTGAATGCCTCGATGACCCAGTTTCGATAGAGATAGGCCTGCGGAATCGGGAAGTCCGAATTGTCCCCAGCTGTGTCGGCATAACGCACGACATCCATCCAGTGCCGCCCCCAGCGCTCGCCGTACTGAGGGGACTCCAGCAGCCGATCAATGACCTTGGCGAACGCGTCAGGAGATGCGTCCGCCAGAAACGCCGCGACCTCCTCGGGGGAAGGCGGCAGGCCGATCAGATCGAATGTCGCGCGGCGAATCAGTGTGCGCTTGTCGGCATCCGTAGCGGGCGTCAGTTTCGACGACTCCAACTTCGACAGCACGAATTGATCGATCGGATTCGCGGGCCAGCTGGCATCCTGAACAGCGGGCGGAGGGGTTTGACTCAGCGGTTGCAGGGACCAGAACTCGCGTGCCTTGATCCAGTCGATCTCCGATCGGGCCTTCACGACAGCCACGGTATCGTCCAGCCGCGGGTCCGGGGCCTTCATTCGAATCCAGGTCGCCAGATCCGCGATCTGCTCCTCCGAGAGCTTCGCATCCGGGGGCATCTTCAAGTCGGGATTCGTATGGCTGACCGCCGTCATCAGCAAGCTGATCTCGGGGTTGCCAGGCACGATTGTCTGCCTCGAGGTGCCGCCACGGATGACGCCCGCTCGCGAGTCCAGCAGCAGGCCGCCACCGACTTCATCCGACTCTTTGCTGTGACATTCGTAGCAGTGGTCAACGAGCAACGGGCGAATCCGGCTCTCGAAGAACTGCAGCTGATCTTCGGTCGGCGACGCGGCGAACTCGGCGACGCGAGGATCAGGGATGGGGCCATCGCCCGACCAGACCTTCAGCCCCGACAGGTTCGCAGCTCCACCACGGGCCGAGACCGTGAGCGTTCCATTCTTAACCGTGGTCCGCCAAGGTCCGAGTCGCTTCCACTGACCGGCGGTTCCGCTGCGGAAATCCGCGACGACCAGTTTGCCATTCACCGAAATCGAATAGGTCTCGGAGTCGTTGTCTTCCCAGACATACAGAAACACCCGGTAGACAGCGCTGGGGAGATCCTGCAGTTCGACTTCGATCTTATTGCCCCAGCGACTGCTGCGAATCATCGCCTCGCGATTGGCGTCTGTCTTTGGCACCAGCGGCACGGTGAGGTTGGTGAAGGCCTTGGCATCACCCTTCACCGTCGCCGCATCGCCGGCTTCCCACTGTTGTCCGTCGATAACGATCGCTGGACCATTCAGATTGATTGCTCGATAGAAACGGGGCGATGAGTCCTCAGCACCAGCGAGTGACACCCAGCCGAACAGCAGCCAGCTCAACACGATGCGCGAGATTTGATGCATCAGTCGGATCGCCTGGGATTCGAATCATCCAAACGTCCAATGCTACCTCATCGAACCTCCGACGTCACGACGCCGTGGTTAGCCGTCCGGCTGGCCGGACGTGCCACCTTCGCCGCTGCAGAGCCAGAGTCGCAGATTTCGCCGATTGTCGCAGAATTCCAGGCCTCGCGTTGTCACCGTTCTTTCGAGACACCGCCCGGCTGTCAGTTTGACAATTTGTAGCGGTTGCGCCGACTTTGACGGTAGTGTGAGTGCCTCCCGGTCCGATCAGCCAGAAACGGAGCCGTGTGGACAGGCTGCACGCTCCCCTCTCAATGTCGAGGTCCTGCCGTGGCCCGTCGGAACCCAGCTTTTCGAATCGCGATCGGCGGACTGACCTTTGCAGTCTTCCTGAGTGTCGTGGGAGCGCTGGCGCTGGTTGGACACGGACTGGTGTCCGTCACGCCCAGCGAACCCGACCCACTGGCTCAAGTCGCGACCACTGGTGAACTCGGCGGACTACTTGAACCGACTGGTCGCCGCGCTGTGCCCGACCCGGTCGAACCTGCCGAACAGGTCGCCCGCGAAGCGGGTCTCGACGACCGGCGAGTCCCCGAGATCCCCGTTCCTCCTCAGCCCGATTCGCAATCACTCGCTCGCGAACAGCTCGCGCGGGAACTGATGGAACTTCGCAGCCAGGTCAACGAAATCTCGCGAACCCAACTCGAAGCACAAATCGCCGAGATTCATCAGGCCAGCCAGCTTCTTACTCAGCATCAGACCTCTCGCGAAGTGGCCTCCCTCGAACGGGAGATCGAGAACCTGAAAGCTCAGATCGCCGCCCGCGATACTCAGGTGGCCGAGCAACCCCCAGAGATGCCCGCGGACGTCGTGGCGACAGTTCCCGCTGCTCCGCCGCTGCAGATCACGCCCGCGGCGGAAGATCCCGACCGAGTCGATGTCGATGCCCGCGATGTGCCGCTGACTGAACTGCTGACTGCTCTGGGACAGGAGAAGGGCTGGAACCTGGTCACGGGGCCGGAAGTCAATGGACAGGTGACCTATCGCTGGCGTGGAGTCGAACCCGAATCGGCAATTCGCCAACTCCTCAAAGCTCATGGCTGGCAGGTTCGGATTGAGGGCGAGTTCGCGGTCGTCGAACCACTGGCCGAGACTGAATTGCCACCCATCCACGTCACCGAAACGCCGACGCGCACAGCTGCGCTTCCCGAAGAAGAACGACATCGCCGGATTCCCGAGGGGACCTGGAAACCGGCTCCTCAGAAACAGGAGTCGGACACCTTGCCTTCCGAATCGGGGTTCGCGCCACCGATCGAAGCGGAACTGCCCGCGATCGAGGAGCCGCGCGAGTTGCCAGCACAGGTTCCGGCCATCGAGGAAATGACCGAAGAGCCTGTGACGCCTGACGAAGCCGAGGAGACTCCGCCGCAGGAGCTGTCCGCGATTCCGTCCACTCCGCGAATTCTGCCTGCTCTGCCGTCCACGATGACGCGCATCTTCCATCCCAAGAACGTTTCGAGCCAGAAGCTGCTGCCTCAGATTCGCCCGCTGTTGACCGAACATGCGGGTGAGGTGACAGCCTCGCCAGCGGATGCTGCGAACGCGAGTTCGCTGCTCGTTAAGGACCAACCGCAGGTGATCTCCCGCGTTGAAGAACTGGTCCGTGAACTGGATGTTCCCGCTCGGACGGTCCGGATCGAAGCCACGATCCTCCAACTGAAGGTACCCCCGACCACGCAGCCCGGGGTCTTTCGGCAGGCTTTGTCCGTGATCGAGCGCGGACCGTGCCCGCAGTGCGGCCTTGTCCACGCTCCGGGCGAGACCATGTCGATTGGCCATTCGCAGGCAGGGTGGACCGAAATCGGCGGAGGTCTGAGCTGTGGCACCTGCGCCATGACAGTGGAGCAGGTCGTCGCCCGGCTCAAGAGTCATGCCACTACGACGATCACCGCGCTGGCCCCCATCGAGATCGGCGACCGCCAACTGGCCGACTTTGCACTCACTGAGCAACAGGGGTTTCGCCGTCAGGTTTCGATGCGTCCAGGAGATGCAGACAGCACAGAGATTGTTTCCGAAGGCCTGCAGTTGAGGCTGCGTCCGCTGGTTCAAACCGATGGTTCAGTTCGATTGGAGCTGACTCCGCGAGGGGCAACCGGTGAACAGTCTGGTACTGCTCAGGCGGACTTGCCGCCCGATCAATGCATCGTGCTCGGCGGTCTCTACTTCGAGCACCAGATGCAGATCACGCCCGCATCGGCCCGCACCGGGGCGCCTCAGCAGATGCACGAAGTGGTCGTCCTGATCCGTGCGAAGGCTCGGCCTCAGTAAGGCTGCAAGGCACGACTAATCCAGCTTCTTACCCTGCATTTCGAAGAGCCAGATCAAGGCTGTATTCATCAGCTGTTCTCCGGCTCCGACCTCGACCGGGGCGACTTGGCTATCAGCTCCATACCCACCCTCCGCGACAGCTTCGATCGTCGGGAAGTACTGGTGGTAGCCGTTGCTGTAGCCCAGGAAGAAGAGCTGTTTGACTCGCGCACGTTCGCGCAGCCGCATCGCGTGCTGACAGAAGAACTCACCAGAGCCCCCCACGAAGGCAATCTCGCCATTCAGTAAAGCCACCGTCAGTCGGGGGCGGATGCCGTCCGCGTACTCTTCGGCGAAGTTGTTGATCAGCTCTGGAAAGAATGCGACCGAGTAGGCGATCCGCATCACCGGATTCTCGAGGTTCACGCGGGACTCGAACCGGAATCGCTCTTCCCGAACCTGCAATGACGGTTGTGGTACGACCTGTGGCTCCAGCGAGGCCGCCAGCTTCACGACTTCATCCCCCAGGGCCCGCCCATAAGCCACATGATCCGGGTGCGGCCCGCGGTTGATCGACAGGTCGCCGGATGCTCCCTGCATAAAGACAGCTGTGCCTCCGTGACGCTGTTCAATCTGGTCCCGCAGGGCCCCCACGTAGTCGGCCGAGAACTGCAGCTTCTCCCCCGGCACAATTGTCGGGTGGCCCGCGAAGTTGACCAGCACGGCAATCGGCTTTCCCTCCATGGAGTCGAGCCTCATCACCCCCAGCGTGGTGTCGACCGGCTTGGGCAACAGCTTGGTGTGACGATTGCGATTGAACCCGTCCAGCTCTATCGCCCCCACAGCCAGCTTGGCGGGGACGAGGCTGCGGTTCGCTTCGGTGATGGCTTCCGCGATTCGGTCCTCGAGTAACGTGTTATACCGCAGCGAGGCTTCGAACTTGCCTTGTCCCTTCCCCTTCTGATTCGTGAGTTCCACGACGGGACCGTGATGCGTGTGTGACCCCGCGAGGAACGAGTGCTTGATCCCGCAATCGGCCAGTATCCGCTCGCGAATTCGCTGCAGCGACTGCTCGGACGGAGACCGCCCCAGATCGAGACCCACAATCGCCAGCTTCTCGTCGCCAACCTGAAGCACAATCGCGGTGGCTTTGAGCGGGTCTAATGTCCCATTCGACAGCAGATCGTGCCGCGCCCCATACCCCCACATCGGAACCCGCTCCTGGGGAGTAATGTCCCGCGCCGCAGCCCCCGCCAGCAGGACCACATCCGCAGCGCCGACCTCCGCCAGCAGCCCCGGAAACACGAACAGACAGAAAGCGATGAGGAGGCGAGTCATGACATCTATCTTGGCACGAGGGCCCGACTCGTGCCATGGTGCGAGCGTGCGAGGGTTCGCCCCCTCAACGGGCCCCGCGTGGATCATGATTTGCGTCACCATTTCGCTCGATTTTCGTGATCCACTGCTCAGCATATACCGTATCGATGGGCGTGACCTTGCGACTTGGGGGTGGATGATGGGACTGATGCATGACTTTTCCCAGGATTTGCGGATCAGTAGCCTGCGCGGCGATGTTCGCTGGCAGGGGGAGAAGGTTGAGTCGATCGATTCGGATCTGACCGATCTGGAGAAGCTGGTGGTTCGGATGCAACTCGCGGTCGAGGCGATGGCCGAGATCATGGAGTCGCGGATAGGGATTGAACATCGGGAAATCATCGACAAGATGTTCGAAATCGACCTGCGCGATGGGAAGCGCGATGGACGGATCACGCCCGTGCCAGTGACGTGCAAAAAATGTCAGCGGCCAAGTCCCGCCAATGCGCCGAAGTGTATCTATTGCGGACAATCGCGGGAGGATGTCGGTGGTGTGACATCGATTCGATAGATGTCCCTTTCCCAGAGACGTCTCGGAGTCAATCGGAGTTCTACGTGGCACCAGTTGGCTGGCTTTGCAGCCTACGGGTGTGCCCGGGCACAAGAAGATTTCCGAGGTAAAATCCAGACCGGAAGAACCTCTTTCGGCTTCGTCGCCCCGGTGGCCTGACCGACTTGTCGGTTGGGGTGCGAGCGAGTCACACCTCAAGAGCGGCACGGCGTAAGCCTGCCGAGTCCTTTGCTCTGCGGGAGAAACCTGCAGAGCCCGGCCACCACTCGGCAGGCTCACGCCCTGCCGCTCTCGCAATCCTCCTGCTCCCCTCTCCGCCCGGGAGAGGGGTTGGGGTTGAGGGTTCTCGCCATGTCCCAGCCACTTCCGCGCAGCGTGCCACCATTGGATACTAGTGTGACACTTTCAGTGTCTTGGTTGTCGAGCGGCTAAAGGCTAGAGAAGACTCGCACACATGGCCACCCCAAACTGTGGCCATCGCACCCGGCCAATTCTATCGTGGAAGACCGGACTGCTTGGCTCCGACACGTTCGATGCGGAACTCCGGAACGTACTGGAAATTGGCCTTGGTTCCGGGTGTGAGACGCACTTGATCTTTCTCGATGATGAATTGCATCGGGAGTCCATCACGAGGGTCGTGCAGCAAGCTCATATGGTCGGGAAAATCCATGATCAGATCCTTGTCGATCTCATCCCATGACTGCGGGAGCTGGCCATGTCGCAACTGGTGGCGGTAGATCGCCAACCCCGCATCCATCAGAATCAAATTCAGCACTTGATGCGAGATCGCTTCCGCCAGTTGCTTTTGTGAGAAGAACCCTTCGATAAACACCTTCTGGGAAAAGTCATACCACCGGGGAGCGAGTTTCCGAGCTTCGATCGGGGCACTGATTTTTGACAGTTCACTCTGCATCTGAGGCCACGGTAAAGCCCCAAGGCTCTGGGCTGCTTCAAAGTATCGAAGCATTTGCAGGCGATTGGTTCGTCGGAACATCCAAATTGCCTGCTCGGAAATATGCTCTCCGTCTTCGATCACGCATCCTGCTTGCGAGAAACGCATCTCGTCGTGGAGGTTGATCGCACATAGACGTTCCTGGATTTTTTGGAGTTGAGTGTCCGTCCATGTCACACAAGGGAGAGCCAGCTCCAACTCACCTCGGATTCCGTCCACGTAAGCCAGCCAACCCAACATTGAAAGTGCCTCTGCACATCCCCGCTCAGCGTTGACGAGTTCCAGCAGTGATTTCATGGCCCGAAAGGCCCGGTCCAATTCATCTCGATGTATTGCGACTCTGAGTTCACAAAGGAAGGCTCGGTAGAGGTCCCGATGTCCCTGACCAGAATGCTGATCCCAGCTCTGTCCTGGCTGGTCTAGTTGATCCTCGTACGCAGTCAGGACGGGTCTTAACCGACTCAGAATCGAGTCAACCTGAGCGAGATTATCCCAACGTTGTCCGTAGTCGGGAATTTCCCACGGCTTCCATAAGAGTTGACTGTCCTCTCGGGTGAGTTGAGCGGAAGCAGCCTCCCACCGCAGGTCGAGTGCTCGCCACACGCGAGCCGACTCATCGGACTGATCGGGACGGGTGTGATAGTCGTTGAGTTCCTGGCGGCTGACCGGCAATCCCGCGGCCCGCAGCTTGTTCTCGATCGTCGCAATTTCCCACTCGATCCAGCCGGCAGACAGAACCAACGGCATGAGTATTCCGAGTACGATCAGACTGGCTCGTCTCCAAGGCGAAGGCCAACGCACCGGTTCAGCGCCGGGTGCCACTGCTGGCTTGCCAGCAGTGCTGACTGCTGGTGCAATTTCTGTTGTGGTCCGTTTGAAAAACACAATCCTCACCAACGGAGATCGCAGAACCGACCAGTCACAACCTGCTCTCGAAAGCCACTGCTGGACGAGCCAGCAGTAGCACGCACCTATCGAGAACTCAGGAATTCTTACGAATTCCGCTGCGGGGCAGAATTCCGCTACGGGTCAGTACTCGTTCCCCTTCGCTTCGTCACTGCCCGCGGCCAGGGTCGCTCCGGTCGACTTCTGGACTTGGCGGATCACTCGGCCGTCGCGTTCGGCGATCAGTTTCGCCAAGGCCGCTTCGGTCGTCATGAAGCCCAGATCGCCGTCGATGCGGTCGCGGACTGAGACTCCGCCCTGGTCTTTGTCCTTGCCGCCGACAACCAGCATGTACGGGATCAGATCGAGCTGGGCGTCGCGGATCTTCTTCTTGACGTTGGCGCTCTGCATGTCGATCTTCGCCCGGAACCCGGCGGCCCGCAGCTTTGTCAGGATCTCCTGACAGTACGGCAGGATGTCGTCGTTCAGGCCCAGGATGCGGACCTGCTCGGGGGCCAGCCACAGCGGGAACGCGGCTGCGAAGTGCTCAATCAGCATCCCGCAGAACCGCTCCATCGAGCCGAACGGGGCGCGGTGGATCATCACGGGGCGGTGCGTGGTGTTGTCGGCTCCGGTGTACTCCAGCTGGAACCGCTCGGGCAGGTTGTAGTCGAGCTGGACCGTGCCGAGCTGCCACTCGCGACCGATCGCATCGCGGACCATGAAGTCTGTCTTCGGGCCGTAGAACGCCGCGTCGCCGACTCCTTCGGTGTACGACAGGCCGACTTCGGTCAGAACCTTGCGCAAGGTGTTCTCGGCCCGCTCCCACAGCTCGGGCGAGCCGACGTACTTGTCGGACTTCGGATCACGGGTCGAGAGCTGAACGCGGTAGTCATTGAGGCCGACCGCGCTGAGCACGTACTGCACCAGATTCAGCGTGTCCTTGAACTCCTGCTCGACCTGCTCAGGAGTACAGAACAGATGGGCATCGTCCTGCGTGAGGCCACGCACGCGCAGCATGCCGTTCAGCTCGCCCGACTGCTCGTGGCGATAGACGGTCCCGAACTCGGCCAGCCGCACGGGCAGGTCGCGGTAGCTGCGCGGCTCGGACTTGTACATCTGCACGTGGTGCGGGCAGTTCATTGGCTTGAGCAGGTAGCGTTCCTGGGTCTTCTCCCACTTGTGCAGGTAGGCCTGCCGCTCTTCGGACGAGGCATTCACCGGGTAGTCGTGGAACTCGCACCCGCAGACATTGGCTGAGGCCCGCAGCTTGGCCTCATCTTCCGGACGCAGGTTCCCCTCGCTGAGCTTCTGCCGCCAGTAGTCGACAGTTTGCCCGGCGGGATGCCCGAAGATGGGCGAGAACTGCGACTCGCGGTAGTACGGGAAGTGCCCGCTGGTTTCGTACATCTCGACCCGCCCGATGTGCGGCGAGTAGACCGGCATGTAGCCGCGGCGAACCAGCTCGGCCTTGATGAACTCTTCCAGGGTCGAGCGGATCGTCGCCCCCTTCGGCAGCCACAGGCACAGCCCTTGCCCTACATCGTTCGAGATCGTAAACAGCCCATGCTGCTTGCCGAGGACGCGGTGGTCGCGGCGCTTGGCCTCCTCGATCTGGTTCAGGTAGGTCTCCATGTCCTTCTTGTCGAAGAACGCGGTGCCGTACAGACGCTGCAGCTGCTTGTTGTTGGCGTCGCCCTTCCAGTAGCTGCCCGCCACGCTGACGAGTTTGAACGCCTTGATCTTGCCGGCGTCGGGAATGTGTGGGCCGCGGCAGAGGTCGACGAACTCTCCCTGGCGATAGAAGCTGAGGGTCTCGTGCCCGGACAGGCCGGTTTCGACGTGCTCGGTCTTCAGTTCCTGCTGCATGTCGCGGCAGAGCTGAACCGCTTCGGCACGGGGCAGGGAGAAGCGTTCGAAGGCTTCGGCCTCGGCGATGATGGCAGCCATCTCCTGCTCGATGCGGGGGAAGTCTTCCTCGCTGATCTTCTGAGTCAGGTCGAAGTCATAATAGAAACCGTTGCCGGTCGTGGGACCAAAGGCGAGGCCGACTCCTTCATAGAGCCGCATCACCGCGCGGGCCATGATGTGAGCGCACGAGTGTCGTAGTACTCCCAACGCAGCCGCGTCTTTGTTCGTGATCAGCTTGACCGGAATCGGGCTCTCGGTGGAGAGGTCTTCGAGCGGGCGGAACGCATCGCAGACAGTTTCGCCGATCTGGACGGCGATGGTGGCCTGGGCCAGCCGCTCGGAAATTGAGCGGGCGACGTCGAGGGCCGAAGAGCGAGCGGGGTAATCCTTGAGAGTACCGTCGGGAAGCTGAACTTGCATGATGCGAGAGTGTCCTGCCGCGAG
>Ga0315902_10008073_pt1 | contig 14291 bp, 12 predicted proteins | sample LakEriMetagenome_9_FD_203523 | JGI IMG/M metagenome (GOLD analysis project Ga0315902, IMG submission 203523) | Freshwater fungal communities from buoy surface, Lake Erie, Ohio, United States - Buoy 12 MA117 | ecosystem: Environmental > Aquatic > Freshwater > Lake > Lake biofilm | place: USA... | reverse complement strand
GACGCGCCTACCTCTACGGCCTCATGGCGGGCGGGGAGGCAGGGGTCCAGCGTGTGGGGGACCTCCTGGCCGAGGAGATCACCTCCACCATGCAGCTCCTCGGGCGGACCTCCGTGGCGGATCTGGGATCCGACTGCCTTCGGTTGCGTGACTGAGGCCCAAGAAGGCGGCTTAGGCCCAAGAAGGCGGCTGAGGCCCCGGAAGTCTGCGAGACCGGGTGCGGCGGGAGCCCGACGGCGCTAGCGTCCGACGATGGTCGAAGTCGCGGAGTTCCGCCCGGAGCGCTCGCAGTACGCCTACACCTTCGGCGGTGTCGCTCCCGTCGCCCGCGTGAAGCCGGGAAGCGTGCTCAAGCTCTGGTCTGAGGACGCCTTCAACTTCGCTCTCCAGTCCGTCGATGACCTCTCCAGCGCCAAGGTCGACCTGCGTTACGTCAACCCGCAGACGGGCCCCTTCTACGTCGAGGGAGCCGAGCCTGGCGACACCCTCGTGATCCACATCGCCGATCTGACGCCGGCGCGGGACTGGGGGGTCTCGGCGGCCATCCCGTTCTTCGGTGGCCTCACGTCGACCGGCGTCACCGCGATGCTGCAGGAAGCATTGCCCGACACCACTTGGATCTACCACTTGGATCGCGCGCGCAACACCGTCACGTTCGATGCACGCTTCGGTGACCTCGCGATCGACCTCCCCGTCGAGCCGATGCTCGGCACGATCGGCGTCGCGCCTGCGGCGGGAGAGGTGCGCACCTCTTTGGTGCCCGAGCGCTTTGGCGGCAATATGGATTCACCCGAGGTGCGAGCGGGCACGACCGTCTATCTCGGGGTCAACGTCGAGGGCGCGCTCTTCTCGCTTGGCGACGGCCACTATCGACAGGGCGAGGGGGAGTCCTGCGGCACCGCGGTAGAGGGGGCCATGGACTCCACGATCATCGTCGACCTGATCAAGGGCGGCGCTCCCGCGTGGCCGCGGCTGGAGGACGATCGCCACTGGATGGCGGTGGGCTCCGCGCGGCCGCTTGAGGATTCCTGGCGCATCGGCAATGTCGAGATGGTGAGATGGCTCGAGGAGCTCTACGGCCTGCACAGCATGGATGCGTACCAACTGCTCTCGCAGGTGTCCCTGGCCCCCATCGCCAACGTCGTCGATGCCAACTACAGCGTCGTCGTCAAGGCGCCCAAGGCGATCCTGCCCGCGGCCTCGGCGTACGGCGGTATCCATGCGGACCTGCGGGCACGCGCTCGTCAACTCACGTAGTCAGCCGACTCACCCAGTCAAAGGAGACACGATGGATCTCAAGGCACAGGGCCTGAATGCACTCGTCACCGGTGGCACCCGGGGCATCGGCCGCGCGGTCGTCTCGGCCTTCCTCGGCGAGGGTGTCAACGTCGCCTTCTGCGCACGCTCCGCCGACGCGGTCGCGGAGACTACGCAGGCCCTCGGCGGGTCCGGTGCGCGAGCCCACGGCTCCGTCGTCGACGTCGGGGATGCGCAGGCCATCAACGACTGGGTGACGACATCGGCCGCGGAGCTCGGTGGCATCGACATCATCGTGAGCAACGTGAGTGCACTGGCGATCCCGGACACCGAGGAGAATTGGGAAGCATCGATCAACGTCGACCTCCTCGGCACGGTGCGCCTGGTCAAGGCGGCCATGCCCTACCTCGAGAAGAGCCAGCACGCCTCGATCGTCACCATCTCGAGCGTGAGCGGCCGCGAGGTCGACTTCGCCGCGGGCCCCTACGGCACCATCAAGACCGCACTCGTCGCCTACACGCAGGGCCTTGCCAACCAGCTCGCCGACAAGGGGATCCGGGCCAACACCGTCTCTCCGGGCAACACCTACTTCGAGGGGGGCGTCTGGGAGTCGATCAAGCACGGCAATCCCGACCTCTTCGCCACCGCGCTGGGCCTCAATCCCACTGGGCGCATGGGCACGCCCGAGGAGATGGCGGCGGCGGTCGTCTTCCTCGCCTGCCCGATCTCCAGCTTCACCACAGGCACCAACCTCGTCGTCGACGGGGCGCTCACCCGGGGAATCCACCTCTAGGACGGGAGTCCGCATGATCATCCACCGCAGTCCGTTTGCCGATGTCGACATCCCCGACGTCACCGTCACCGAGCACGTCCTGCGGTGGGCCGATCGCGTGCCCGACCGCCCCGCCCTGATCGACGGACCCACCGGGCGCAGCTACACCTACGCGCAACTGGCGATGATGATCGGCAGCTTCGCCGGCGGTCTCGCCGCTCGCGGCCTCGGGCCCGGCGACACCATCGCGCTCATGGCGCCCAACATCCCTGAATACGCCGTCGCTTTCCATGGAGCCGCCGTCGCGGGGGTCGCGGTCAGCACGATTAACCCGACGTACACCGCGGAGGAGGTGCGCTTCCAGCTTCGTGACTCCGGGGCGGTGCTCCTCATCACGATTGCGATGTTCGCCGACGTCGCGAGGGAGGCATCGGAGGGCACGGCGGTCGAGGACATCGTCGTCATCGGCGAAGCTCCCGAAGGGATGCTGCCCGTCACCGCGCTCCTCGGGGAGCCCATGGCGCAGGTGCCCGTGGATACGCGCGAGCAGATTGTCGTGCTGCCCTACTCCTCGGGGACGACCGGCTTCCCCAAGGGCGTCATGCTCACCCACCGCAATCTCGTGGCCAATCTCGTCCAGATCGAGTCCGGACTCGCTGTCGAAGACGACGAGGTCGCCCTTGCCGTGCTCCCCTTCTTCCACATCTATGGCATGCAGGTGCTGATGAACGGCCTGCTGGCGCAGGGCGTCACCATCGTCACCCTGCCCCGCTTCGACCTCGAGCAGGCGCTCGGCATCATCCAGGAGCGGCGCGTCACTCGCTTCTTCGCCGTGCCGCCCATCGTCCTCGCCCTGGCCAAGCACCCTCTGGTCGACAACTACGACCTGTCGTCGCTCAGGCAGGTCTTCTCGGGTGCAGCACCCTTGAGCGCGGAGCTCGCACTCGAGGCAGGGGAGCGCATCGGCTGCGAGGTCGTGCAGGGATATGGCATGACGGAGTTGAGCCCGGTCTCGCACCTTACGCCGCAGGGCCAGTTCAAGGCCGGCACCTCAGGTGTCACCGTGCCCAACGCCGAGTGCCGCATCGTGGATCCCGTCACCGGCGAAGACCAGCCCGTGGGCGGCGAGGGCGAGCTCTGGGTGCGCGGCCCCATGGTGATGAAGGGCTACCTCAACAACCCCGAGGCCACCGCGGCGACGATCGACCCCGATGGTTGGCTGCACACGGGCGACGTGGGCTTCATCGACGCCGACGGGCATCTCACCGTGGTCGACCGGGTCAAGGAGCTCATCAAGGTCAAGGGCTTCCAGGTGGCTCCAGCGGAGCTCGAGGCACTCCTTCTCACCCACCCCGCCGTGGCAGATGCCGCCGTCATCGGCATGCCCGACGACGAGGCGGGGGAGCTGCCCCGGGCCTTCGTGGTCCTCAAGCCCGGACAGGAAATCACTGCGGCCGAGGTGACCGACTTCACCCGCCAGCACGTGGCGACGTACAAGGTCATCCACGACGTCGTCTTCACCGACGCGATCCCGAAGTCGCCCTCGGGCAAGATCCTGCGCCGGCTCCTGCGCGACCAGGGGGCCTGACCAGAGGCGGATGGGCGCCGTCCCAGGTCACGGGACACCCCTCGGAAAAGTCTGTGACCGCGGTCACAGATCCGACGCGCCGACTGTGGTCCTCCTCCCTCAGGGCGACTTCGGGCCTGCGGGTCCCCCATAATGCTGTGACGGCACTTGCCGCTAGTTGCCCAGGAGGACTCGTGCGACCCGCCCGCTTCGCGATTGCTGCCGTAGCCGCGGCGCTCGCCGCCGGTCTCGTGCAGGCACCGGCGCTCGCGGAGTCCTCGGCACCGGCGAGTGCGACGCCCACGGTTGTCACGAGCAACGACCCCGCCCAGCCGGCAGAGCCCACCGCCCCCGCGCCCACGGGTCTGGCCTATGTCCTCGGTACCGATTCGGCGACGATCACCTTCATCCCGCCGGTTACCGACAAGGTCATCACCAACTACGAGTGGTCGGATGCAGGCGGCGTGTGGGTTGCCTTCGACCCCGCGGTGACGACGAGTCCGGTGACGATCCCCAACATTCAGCCGGGGCAGCCCTACTCCGTCTCCCTGCGCGCGGTCACCGCTGACGGCTACGGCGCCGCCTCCGAGCCGATTGACTTTAGGATCGACGTCCCCAAGCCTCCGAGGCCCACGCGTCCGGTCGTCTTCGAGGTGGATGACCAGCCGCTCGGCAAGCCCAGCGGTTCGAAGGTCATCACCGTGAAGCCAGGCTCGGTGCTCAAGCTGCGCAATGTCCCCGAGGGTTCGACGATCAGCATCGTCGACAAGGGAGACGCGTCCTTCACTCTGTCCGTGCGCGAGACCACGAAGGCGCGCACGTGGGTGACCGAGACTCTGCCCCCTGCTCGTCGCCTGTGGGTCACCGTGACGGATTCCTCCGGCGTAGTAGCCGGCCGGACGAACTTCAAGATGGGTCGGGCTGAGCAGTCCTTCACTGTCGATGTCTGGCCCAAGGCCAGCAATATGGGCGCGGGAGTGCCCCTGGTGGTCGACTTCGGTATCCCGATTACCAACAAGGCCCAGGTGGAGCGCGCCCTCGTCGTGACCTCGGACAAGGACTTCGGCGAGGCCGGCTGGTACTGGGTCGACTCCAAGAAGGCGGTCTTCCGTCCCCGCGGCTACTGGCCCGGCAACGCGACGATCAACCTCGATGCAAACCTCACGTCCATCGAGGGAGCTAAGGGTGTCTGGGGTCCGAAGGTCCAGTCTTCGTTCAAGACGGGCGACCAGGTCATCCTCAAGGTCAATCTCAACAAGCACACCATGAAGTACACCCGCAACGGGGTCGAGGAGCGCACCCTCAAGATCTCCGGTGGCAAGGCGGGCTGGCTCACTGAGTCGGGCACCAAGATTCTCACCGCACATATCCCCGACAAGCGGCTCTACAACCCGGACCCCGAAGAGGGCTGGGATGTCACCGTCAATTGGGCGATCCGTGTCAATGACAACGGTGAGTACATTCACGATGCGACCTGGAACTACAGCATCGGCTACGCCAATACCTCTCACGGGTGCACCAACCTGACCTACTCCGATATGTCGTGGCTCTGGCGCAACACCAAGTTCGGTGACGTGGCCGAGTACACCGGCAGTAGCGAGAAGATCGGCACCGACGACTACCTCGCCGGGTACTGGAACTACACCTGGCCCGAGTGGAAGCGCGGCTCCGCCCTCTGGCAAGACAGCTAGCTCGCTCAGCCGTTGAGTGGCGGGTCGTGCAGGCCCCCATCGGCGTGTCGCGCCCAAAGGTCGCCACTCAATCACGTCGCCTCTTCGCGACACGCGTGATCTGGCCCACGCTCACGGACCCCCGCTTCACGGTCTCCAGGCCCATCCATGTCACCGTTTACATGGCCCTCACGAGGGGCCGTGGGTCCAGGCCCGGGCGTCGACCGGCACATGGTCGCTCCTCGGGCCGGGCGCCAGCCCTAGGACCCGAGGGAAAGGAAGTGGACGATGTTCGGACTCAAGAAGAAGGACCAGGACGAGCTGAGCCTGCGCCAGCTCTGGGATCGCGAGCGCGAGCGTGCGATGACCCCGGCCGAGCGCTCCGAGATTGACGCGATCTTCGCGCGCTACGCCTAGGAGGCCGGCGCGCTCGAGCCGAGTCTTGGCACGCGCGGGCTCATCAATCAGGCTCATCAATGTTGAGGAGGCCGGGTCCACAGGACCCGGCCTCCTGACGATGCGGGAGTCGTCGGACTACCAGTAGTGAAGGCGTGACAGCGTCACCAAGTCGGTGGGCGGCCCTCCCACGGGCTCCCCGTCCCATGTCACGCGCGCACCGTCGGGAGATACCTTCACCTCGCCGAGCACTCCATGGCGGACCATGTGACTGCTGCGCACGTTGCGGCACCCGCTCGTGACGATCATGGGACGGTCCAGAGGCGATGTCGCGGCGGCTCGTTGGTTGGTGACGATGGCCCCGAGACGGCGCGGGGCCCGTCCCAGTGCACCGAACTGCTCGGCGAGACGCAGCGGCTCCGCGCCGTCGATCGTGGCGTTGGGATCGCCTGTCACTCCCCAGGCTGGATATCCGCCCACGAGCACCAGCTGCGGCTTCGCTGCGAAGGATCGCGGATCCCACAGCACGATGTCCGCGCGATAGCCCGCGGCGAGTCGCCCCACTTCGTGGGCGAGACCGTGAGCGAGAGCCGGATTGATGGTGATCTTGGCGAGGTAGCGCAGGATGCGGTCGTTGTCGTCTTCTGGGTCCTGCCGGGGAGCCAGACGTGCCTGGGCGTCGGCCATCGCGAAGGTCCGCCACCAGGTCTCGCCCGCGCGACCCATGCCGAGAGCGTCCGAGGACGTGATGGGAATGACGCCGATGTCATGGAGCTCGTTCTCAGCCGCCATCGTGGACTCGCGGATCCGTGCGCGCGCGATCTGGATGTCGCTGTCGCGGTCGGCATCCAGGCCGTGGCAGAAGAGCACCATGTCGAGCGTCTCAGCCGCAGCATTGACGCCGTAGGGGAGTGTCGGGTTGGTGGAGGACGCGATGACGTGATCGCGCCCAGCGAGGGTGAGCACGTCGGGTGAGTGCCCTCCACCACCCCCCTCGACGTGGAAGGCGTGAGCGACCCGACCATCAAGCACAGCGAGCGTGTCCATCACGGAGAGGGTCTCGTTGAGCCCGTCGGTGTGCAGGGCGACCTGCACGTCGATCTCGTCTGCGACGCGCAGCGCGGTGTCGATGGTCATGAGCGTCGCGCCGGTGTCCTCATGCACCTTGAAGCCGCATACGTGGGCGTCGATGGCGTCCTCGAGAACGCTGCGTCGCGAGGATGAGGCGCGGCCGAGAAGGCCGACGTTCAGCGGGACTGCGTCAAGGGCGTCGCGAGCAACGCCGAGGAACCATGGCGACCCGAGCCCCACGCCCCAAACCGGTCCCGCCTCCTGGGCGAGGACCGTGGTCACCCCCGAGGAGATCTCGGCCTCGAAGACCCTCGGAGCCATCGCATGGACGTGGGTGTCGATGCCCCCCGGGGTCGCGATGAGGCCTTCGCCATCGATGACGACCGTCCCTGACCCGACGACGATATCGATGGCATCCGAGACAGCGGGATTGCCCGCTCGGCCCACTCCGCTGATGCGGCCTTCGCGAATGCCGATGGAGGCAACTCGGATGCCGTCGATCGGGTCCATCACGATGACGTTGGTGATGACGACATCACAGGACTCTCCAGTGGTGACGGGCGCCAGGCCGATGCCATCACGGCCCGTCTTGGCGAAGCCGACATGGAACTCGTCTCCGGCATCTGCGACTCGGTCAGGGATCCTCAACCGCAGTGTGGTCCCGCCGAGAGCGACGATGTCCCCGGGTGCAGGGCCGTAGCCGCTCACGACTGGCTCCTTCGTTCGTCCACGAGTCGAGCCACAGCGACATCGGCGTCGGCACGTTCATTGACGGGTACGCCGTCCACGATGTCGAGGTAGCCGCAACGCCGTAGGGCAGCCAGGGCCTGCGCGCGGACCTGAGGATCATCGACGGATCCGTTGACCAGTCCCGTGTTGCCGACCACGATCCGCTCGCCGCGCACGGGGGTGGTGGCCACGGTGACCGTCTCATCAGGCCCGATCCAGACCGTCGCCCCAGCGGGGATCGCGAGCCGGCGGCCGAAGGCGGCCTCCCTGTCCAGACGCAGGCGCGGATTGACCTCCGCAAGGTGAATGTGGGAGCTGATGGTGATGGCTGTGGGCGCCTCATTGGTGATGTCCAGGGTGAGATCGCCGATTGCCGCAGGAGCGGTCGCCTCATCGCCGAGGCCAACTCCGAAGGGATCCGTCACGACGACGAGGCGCGTGCCGTCGTCGAAGCGAGCTTCCACGCGCACTTCGGAGATCAGTTCCGGCACCCCCGGGAGCAGGTCATCGACGCCGAGCAGGTGTCGCGCGCGTTCGCGCACGGTGGGCAGGTCCAGGCCGTCCCGCGCCATCTCGCAGACGGCGTCGGCGATGTAGGCGGTCGCCTCCGGCACGTTGAGTCGCAGGCCTCGCTCGCGGCGGGCACGCGCAAGCTGTCCTTCGAGGAAGAGCAGCAGCCGATCGGATTCGCCCGGGGTGAGGGCCACCTCAGCTCCCGTAGGTGCGCACGCCGCGTCGCCAGGTGCCGCGCACGGCGATGGCTCCGATGCTCATGGGATCGACCACGTGCGGGTCGGCGTCGAGAAGCACGACATCGGCCACGGCGCCGGGCCTGATCAGACCGGCGTCGTCGCGACCGGCCTGGAAGGCGACGCCTAGGGTGTAGGCGGCAATCGCGTCATCGACGCTGATGCGCTCCTCGGGCATCCAGGGCGGACCATCCGGATCCATCTGGCGTGTGACTGCGACCTGGATTCCCTCGAGCGGCGCAAACGTCGTCACCGGCCAGTCGCTGCCAAAGGAGATGCGCGCGCCCATGCGCGCCAGCGTGGCCGTCTGGAACTGCCGGTGCGTGCGCTCCGGTCCCAGACGCGGCGCGGTGAGCTCGGACTGCCAGGAGTCAAACTTGGACCAGTAGGGCTCGAAGTTCGCGATCACGCCGAGTTCGGCGAAGCGCGGCAGATCGGGGGGATCGACGAGTTGGGTGTGCACGATGATCCACCGGCGGTCGCGTGGTGGATTCACCCTCGCGGCATGCTCCATGGAATCCAGGGCCATGCGCACGCCGGCATCTCCGATGGCGTGGATGTGCGCGGTGAAGCCCATCGCGTCGATGGCGGCGACGGCCGCCGCCATCTCGCCCGGCTCCCAGTTGGGCATGCCCTTCCAGTGCGGGCAGTCGCAGAAGGGCTCGAGCATGGCGCTGGTCGCGGATTCGATGACTCCATCGGCGAAGAACTTGATCGTGTGACTGGTGACGAATGGACCACCGTCGGCCACGACGCGCTCTCGTGCCGCGGCAAATTGGCTGAGTTGGTCGCGCCATGAGTTGGGATCGGCCCACAACGCCAGGTCGATGTCCGTGTGGAGGATGCCCTGATCTGAGGCGGTCAGCCATGTGTCCACGTCACCGGGCTCGACCCAGGCATCCTGCACCCAGGTGATTCCCGTCGACGCGAAGCCGCTCATGGCGAAGTCGACGGCGCTCAACCGCATGGATTCGGGGGGTGTCGGCAGCAGGTTGTAGACGGGGCGCCAGGCACCCCACTCGCGCAGGGTGCCGGTGGGCGCTCCTGCGTTGTCGAGCACGATCTCGCCGTCATGCGGCTGGGCGACTCCCGTTGCGTATCCGACGCGACGCAGCGCCTCGGAGTTGACCCACACGGTGTGGTAGTCAGTCGCTCGCAGGACGACCGGTCGGTCGGGTACGACGGCGTCGAGCCAGTCGGCCTGGAAGATTCCCTCGGGCGCGAGGGTGTGATCGAAGCCCTCACCACGCACCCACTCCATCTCGGGGTGCTCTCTCGCCCAGGTGCCCACGGCTGCCGCGATGTCCTGCGGAGTGGTGTGGTCGCGCACCGGCGCGAACTCACGCTCTAGGCCCCCAAAGATCGGGTGCACGTGGCCATCTCCGAAGGCAGGAGCCACGAATCCACCGTCAGCGTCGACGACCTCATCCGCTGGCAGTCGTCGCGCTGTTTCACCGAGCGCGACGATGCGACCGTCCACCATGAGGACCGCGTCGGAGGAGTAGACGCTCCCGTCGGGGAGCCGGTGGCCCGTCCACACGGTGGCGTTCTCGATGCGCGTGCTGGTCACGATCATCCTTCCGAGAGGGGTAATGCAGGAGAGCTGACGGGCCCGAGAGTCCGGGCCCGTCAGCTCGATGTCCTACTTCTTGAAGTTGGTCCAGACCTGGTCGTAGAGGTCGATGGCCTCCACGGAGCAGCCGGGGACCGGTGCGGCCAGAGCCTTGAACTCCTCCGGGATGACGACGGCCGGATTGGCACCGAGCTCCGCGGTCATGAACTCCGAGGAACCGGTGATGCCGTTGTCGTATCCGACGAAGTTGGTGGCCTCGCCGATATTGGCCGGATCCATCATCCAGTTGATGAAGATCTTGGCGTTATCGACATTCTGGGCACCGACAGGCACCGCGAAGTTGTCCGACCACAGGGTGATGCCCTCAGCGGGGTAGACGTACTGCAGGTTGGGGTTATCCGCCTGCGCGCGGGTGAAGGCACCGTTCCACATCATGTGCACGGTCTGCTCACCGGAGGCCATGCGGCCGATGACGCCATCGGAGTTGATGACAGCCACGTTGGGCTTCCAGCCGGCAAGGAGTTCCTCGACCTTGATGTAGTCATCGCGGTTCGTGGAACAGGGCTGGGCACCCACCGCTCGGAGTGCCGCGTGGATCACCTCGACCTGGTCGTTGAGCGTGCCGATCTTGCCCGCCGCCGGGCTGTCCGCATTGAAGAAGTCAGCCCACGCGGTGATCTCCCCGCCCGACTTCGTCGGGTCGTAGGCGATGCCCGTCGTTCCGTACATGTACGGCGCGGAGTACAAGCGGCCCGGGTCGAAGTAGACGTCCATGAACTCCGGCTTGATGTACTGGCCGTTGGGGAAGGAGGCCGGATCGACTTCCTGGAGCAATCCGAGCTCGATCATCTGAGCGACCATGTAGTCGCTCGGCACGATGACGTCGTAATTGGCGCCACCGGCCTGCAGCTTGGCGAGCATCGTCTCGTTGGAATCGAAGTTGTCGAGGTTGACGGCGATGCCCGTCTCGGACTCGAATCGGTCGAGCAACTCCGGAGAGATGTAGTCGGTCCAGTTGTAGAGGTTCACCTCCCCGCCGTTGGGCGTGGGGAAGTCACCCGCCGGAGCCTCCGGGCTGGCCGCATCCGACGCGGCTGCCGATGATGCCGGCGCACTGCTGGTCTCGCCGCCCCCGCCGACGGTGGTCTCACCGCCGCACGCGGACAGGGCGAGGATTCCTGTCATGCCGAGTGCCAGCCACATGCCGGACATTCGGCGGTTCTTCCACCGTTTCATTCCTTACCTCTTCCTTCTCGCGATGATGTAGGAGATGGTCACAATAACCACGCTGACGAGCAGCAGCAGCGTGGAGAGGGCATTGACGCCCGGGGTAATGGCATTGCGGATCATGCCGAAGATGTAGACCGGAAGCGTGGTGCCGCCGGCTCCCGCCAGGAAGTACGAGACGATGAAGTCGTCGAGGCTGATGATGAAGGCCAAGAGGGCGCCCGCGACGATGCCGGGCGCCAGCAGCGGCAGCGTGATCCTGCGGAAGATCGTCCACTCGTTCGCGCCGAGATCCGCAGCGGCCTCGTAGATCGACAGGTCGACCGTCCTGAGTCGGGCCCTGATGGGGAGTAGGGCAAAGGGGATGCAGAACGCCGTATGGGCAAGCGTGATGGCGTCCACGCCGAGCGGGAAGCGAATCTGGACGAAGAGCGCCAGGGTGCCGATGGCGAAGACGATCTCGGGGATGACAAGGGGAGCCATGATGAGCGACCAGGCGAAGGTGCGCCCCGACCTTGCCATGCGGAGCAGGCCGATCGCGAGTCCGGTGGCGAAGAGGACGGACAGCACGGTGGAGATGCTGGCGACGCGGAGTGAGTTCATCACTGCCCGCTGGATGTCGTCGTTGGTGAGGACATCGGCGTACCACTCGAGGCTGAAGCCCTTCCACACCGTCACCACGCGATTGCTGTTAAAGGAGTACGCGACGACAAAGACGAGGGGGATGTAGAGGAACGCGAAGACGACGGCTGCGATGGGCCCGAAGAGGGGGAAGTTCTTCAGTGAGGTGCCGGTGCCGCGGGGAGTCCTCATATCAGCGACTCCAGGCTCTGATTCGCACCGCGTCGACTCGATCGCCTAGCGACCACGGCGAAGATGACGAGGGCCACCATCACCAGCACGAGCACCATGACCGAGAGGGCCGCGCCGAAAGGCCAGTTGCGCGAGGCGCCGAACTGCGCCGCGATGACGTTGGCGATCATCGAGGTCTTGCCGCCGCCGAGGAGTTCGGGTGCGAGGTAGGAGCCGAGTGCCGGAATGAAGACCAGGATCAGCCCGGCGATGATCCCCGGGCGCACCGCGGGCAGCACGATGCGGCGTAGGACTTTGGCCTTGGTGGCCCCCAGGTCGTAGGCGGCCTCGGCGAGCCGGAAGTCGAAGCGCTCCGCGCTCGCGTAGATCGGCAGGATCATGAAGGGCAGGAAGGAATAGACGAGGCCGACAATCGTCGCGAAGGGCGTGTAGAGCATGGGCAGGGGCTCCGCGAGGATGCCCAGGCCGGTGAGCGCGCCGTTGATGGGGCCGTTGTCGTTGAGGATGATGATGAAGGCGTAGGTGCGGATCAGCAGGCTCGTCCAGAACGGAATCGTGACGAGGAAGACCAGCAGGGTGCGCCATTTGGGCGGGCGCGTCGCGATCCACAGTGCGATGGGGATCGAGAGCACTAGGCAGACAACCGCCGTGATGAGCGAATAGAGCACCGAGTTGAAGAAGATCTGCAGGTATGTCGGATCGAAGCTCCGCTCGCCGGACAGAGACTCCGAGTAGAAGAGTTCGACGTACGGCTGGATCGTGAACTCCCACTTCACTCCCACGCCGAGTTTGGCTCGGCTGAGGAAGGAGAAGATGACGATGATGACCAGGGGCGCGAGCACAAGCGCGATGAGATAGGCGATGCCGGGCAGCCCCGCCCACCAGGATCCCTGGCCGGCGCGGGGTGCACTCGCGGTGCGCCTGCGTGCCATCAGGCGTCCACGATCCTGACCGAACCGGGGCGGAAGGCCAGCTCGCAGAGGCCGCCCGAGGCCAGTCCTGCGGCGCTCGCTGCTGGCTGGCGCGCCGAGATCGTGGCCTCGCCGACCTGTACTACTGCGTGGAGGTCACCACCGATGAACGTCGCATCGACGATGGGGAAGCGACCCTGCGGATCGGCGCTGATGACCACGTCCTCGGGGCGGACGGCAGCAACGGTTCGAGACGTGTCAGCAGCGGGGGAGTCCGACGCCCATGCATCTGCCGGGATCGCGCCCCAACCTGCGACCTCGGCTCCGGCGGATCCTGGGATCAGCGTGAGGAGGTTGGCCTCACCGATGAAGTCCGCGACGAAGCTCGTGCGGGGGCGCAGGTAGACGTCGCGCGGTGGACCCACCTGCACGATCCGGCCCTCGTTGAAGACGGCGACCTCATCGCCCATGGACATGGCCTCGTCCTGGTCGTGGGTGACGAGGATGAAGGTGATGTGGGTTTCCTGCTGGAGGCGCTTGAGTTCCAGCTGCATGCCGCGGCGGAGTTTGAGATCGAGAGCCGACAGAGGCTCGTCGAGTAGCAAGACCTCGGGCTCCTTGGCCAGGGCCCTGGCAAGGGCGACGCGCTGCTGCTGTCCGCCGGAGAGTTGGTGCGGGCGACGACCGCCGAGATCGCTCAAGCGCACCAGCGCCAGCGACTGGTCGACCTTGCGTGCGACCTCGTCCTTCGGGAGCTTGTCCATCTGCAGGCCGAAGGCGATGTTCTGGGCGACGGTCATGTGGGGAAAGAGCGCGTAGGACTGGAAAACGGTGTTGACCCGTCGCTTCCACACCGGCACGTCGTCGATGCGGGTGCCCTTGAGGTCGATCTGTCCGCTGTCGGGAGCCTCCAGGCCTGCGATGCACCGCAGCAGCGTCGTCTTGCCGCATCCCGATGGACCGAGAAGCACCATGAAGGAGCCGTCGGCCACCTCGAGGCTGACGTCATCAAGGGCTCGGACCTCTCCGCCCTCGGGGGTGGGGAAGACCTTGGACACTCCGCGGATGCTCAGCGCCAGCCCCTCGGTGGCAGCCACCTGACTCTCCCCTTCCGGGCGCCGGGAGGCGCCTCGACACCCGGCCGAGACTAGTGCGGCAGGAGGGACCTCCGTGGCGGAATCCGCACTCGTGACAGCCTGCTGCGCCGAGACTCTGTCGACCTCACCCGACGTAGGCGTCGAGGAAGGCCAACCGGTCAGCCGACCGGGAGACAGCCTGCTCGAGTGAGGCGCCCGCGCCATGGCCGCCCTGCCGCTCGATCCTGATGAGCATGGGCTCGCCATCGGGATTGGCGTGCTGCAACGTCGCCGCGAACTTGAAGCTATGCGCCGGCACGACCCGATCGTCGCGCTCGGCGGTCATGATCAGTGTTGCGGGATAGTCGACGTCAGTCTTGACATTGTGCAAGGGTGAATACCCGAGTAGGTACTCGAACATCTCCTTGCTGTCGTCACTGCGGCCATAATCGGGTGCCCATGCGTAGCCGATCGTGAAGT
>Ga0315902_10008069_pt1 | contig 14293 bp, 13 predicted proteins | sample LakEriMetagenome_9_FD_203523 | JGI IMG/M metagenome (GOLD analysis project Ga0315902, IMG submission 203523) | Freshwater fungal communities from buoy surface, Lake Erie, Ohio, United States - Buoy 12 MA117 | ecosystem: Environmental > Aquatic > Freshwater > Lake > Lake biofilm | place: USA... | reverse complement strand
CCTTATAATATTGATAAAAATTTATTCCAGCCATAATTTACTTAAAATCATTACACTATCATGTTTTTTATACTATTTAATCCTTTCAAGATGCACTTCCTGGAGTGCTTACATTTCTAGAGCAATCTACAAGAAGTAAAGTAGAAAGTAGCATTATTAACAAAGACCGCTGGAGTACGCATAAAATTCCTGAGATACATCCTTTGCTCACCGAACTGATAAAATCATGTTGGCAGCGTGATCCTGAAATACGCCCTAACATAGGTCAAGTTATAGAAAATTTAAACAGAATTATTGCTGAATTAGCTATTACCATCAACGAAGATCGTATTGTAGATGATGGTGTTATTTATTTACAAACACCCAGCGAAAGTAAAGAAGAGTTTTTTTCTTATGAAAAAAAAGATCGAGGCAATAGAAAAATAATCAGAAAGACTTGCCTGTTGGCAGGAGGATACGGCTTTTTGCAAGTTGTCAGGTCATGGTTATGTTCTTGAAGATATTGAAGGCAAAGAAGAAAAAGTTAATAAAGAAATTGGCTTTAAAGAACGGGAAGCTTTATCAACGCAGGGTATAGAAATGGCTCTTGGCTTCTTTACTGCTCAAGAAATTGATAGAAGAAGGCATGTTAAAGAAGAGCAAAAAGGGAGAGCTTTATGAAATGTTAAACCGCATGCAAGTATGACCCTTAGTACTTCTACACTGGGTAATTTTTCAACGCGGTTAGTGGATCACTTTTAAATGCGGCTTGATATAAAACCAGCAGTAGGCAATAAAAAACGATGTTTACATATTTTAAGGAAAAATAGTTGCATTTAGATTTTTTATCAAATAACATCCTATTTTAGTATTTTTAATGATTATAAAATTAAGAAAAGCAACGCAGTTTATGATTTAAAACAGTTGGGTGCAAGATAAAAAGGAAGAAACTATGAGAAAAGAAAGCGCCACTACAGCAAAGCTAAAGTTGATTACTCAATATGTTTCACATATTGAGTTTAAAGTCGGTAAATCTAGTCATGAACTCTCGACATTATTAAAGGAAATAAAACCTGAAATAACTTTTCAAATTCTTCCAGGGTATAGGCATTTGGATAATAATTTTTATGAAGTATCTATAGAGGCTGTGGTTCATTCTAAGGTTGAGGAAGAAAAAACTGAAATCTTTACTTTAAACATAACCTATTGTGGCATCTGCCAGTTGGAAGGAGAAGGATTTGAAAATGACAAAACGGAGAAAATATTACTGATAAATGTAGTAACTCTCATATTTCAATTCTTAAGAAAAGAGGTCGCAGGCATTATTCTTAGCGGCGGATATCCTGCTATTATGCTAGATCCTGTAGATTTTGAAAAGTTTTATTATGAGTACCAATCCAAAAGTAAAAAGGATGAGCGCGAAGAACTAACTGATTTTGGTAAAGAAGTTGGAGAAGAATAGATAATCAATTAAACAACAAATAAATGAGGTATGTTATGACTATATCGACAATAGATTTAGCAAGTTTTACAAGTGGCTCTAGTGGATTTGTTATACCAGGTGCTTCACCTGGTGGTGCAAGTGGATACTCAGTCAGCGGAGCTGGAGATTTAAACGGAGACGGCTATAATGAGGTTATTATAGGGTCACCATCTTCAAGATCGAGTTATGTAATATTTGGAAAAGCAAATGGTTTTAAGAATATTAATCCAGTAGGAAGCAGCTCTGATGGTTTTATTGTCTACGGAGAAGGATTAGGATGTAGCGGTAAATCAGTTAGCGGAGTTGGAGATGTAAATGGAGATGGGTATGACGATATTATTATCGCAGATCGTTGTTTTTTTGGTAATAGAGGTGCGAGTTATATAATATTTGGTAAAGCAACTGCTTTTAGTACTATCGATTTAACGAGTTTTACCAGTGGTTCAAGTGGTTTTATTGTTGCTGGATATTCTGATGATCATGTTGGGAGTTCAGTTAGTGGTGCTGGGGATGTAAACGGGGATGGCTATGCTGATGTTATTATTGGGGCAAATAGAGCGGATTTGAATGGGAGAAATAATGCAGGGGCAGCTTATGTAATATTTGGCAAAGCAAGTGGCTTTGATACTATCAATTTATTTAGTTTTACCAGTGGCTCAAGTGGTTTTATTATTCAAGGTGCTGCAGCTGATGATTACTGTGGTTTTTCAGTTAGTGGTGCTGGGGATGTAAATGGAGATGGATATGATGATATTATTATTGGTGCATATAGAGCTAGTCCCAATGGGAAAGCTAACGCGGGAGCAAGCTATATAATATTTGGCAAAGCAAGTCAATTTGGCACTATAGATTTGGCAAATTTTACCAGTGGCTCAAATGGTTTCATTATACAAGGTGCTACATCTGGAGATTATTTGGGGACATCAGTTAATAAGGCGGGAGATATAAATAATGATGGATATGATGATATTATTATCAGCGCACAAGGAGCTGATCCACAAGGAAGGACTGACGCGGGGACAAGTTATGTAGTATTTGGTAGATCAGCTAGTCATTGGTCCCAAGCGGATTTTAGTACAATCGATTTGTCAAACTTTAGAAGTGGCTCTAGTGGCTTCATCATTCAAGGCGCTGCAGCTTACGATAACTTCTCCCCAGAAGATGAGAATTACTCATATCGTAGTAGTTCACTGTATCATAGTTATAGTGGCAGATCAGTTAGTGGTGCTGGAGATGTAAATGGGGATGGATACGACGATATTATTGTTGGAGCATATGGTGTTGATTCGAACGGAAAGGTTGATGCAGGAGCAAGCTATGTAATCTTTGGTAAAGAAAGTGGATTTAGCACTGTAGACTTGGCAAGTTTCACTGGAGGCTTTGTTATTCAAGGCGCTGAATCTGAGGATCTTAGTGGTTGGTCAGTCAGTGGTGCTGGAGATGTAAATGGGGATGGATACGATGATATTATTATTGGGGCAGTGGGCTCAGCCGATCGTTTCACTTTTACTGGCAAGAGTTATGTAATATTTGGTAGCACTTTTGAGAAAGCGAGGTGGTTTGACAACGCAGCAAATAAACTGATCTTTGCTGGTAGTATAATTGGCTCAGTTAGCACTATTTTAGGTGCGGCATATGGCGGGTATTGTTTCTTTAATAAAGAAAAGCCTTTTTGTAAAGAACCTGGCAAGGTAATGTGGCATGGCGCTAAGGTTATGTTTTCTCCATTCATCAAAGCAGCAAGCTGTTTAGCTGGAGCATCTGAAGAGGGAAGTGCTAAACATCATTCGACACCAAATTTAGATAATATAGCAAAATCAGCAGCTACTGCGGTAGCTGTAACAACTACAACTGCTACTGCTAAAGCGAGTATGATTGAAGATTTGCAATATAATTTAGAAGGATTTGAATTTAGCTCTAATACAGATTTTTTTAATTTAGAAAACTCAACTTTAATACATGGAGGTAGTTATGACTTTTAATGCTTCAACCAAATGGATAAGCAGCACTTTTGGTAATTCCCAAACATGGGGAGATGCAACAGGGCATATCAGGACTGTTGCCGATGTTAATGGTGATGGTAAAGCTGATATAGTAGCATTTTCTTGCTGCGGAGTGGAAGTGGCTCTTTCTACAGGCAGTAGCTTTGCAAGCCCAACAACTTGGATTAATACTTTTGGTAATTCTCAAACCTGGGGCGATGCAACGGGGCATATAAGGACAGTTGCTGATGTTAATGGTGATGGCAAGGCTGACGTTGTGGCATTTTCTGCGGGCGGGGTAGAAGTAGCCCTCTCCACAGGAACTAGCTTCGCAAGCCCCGTAACATGGATAAGTGCATTTGGTAATTCACAAGGATGGGGTAGCGCAACGGATCATATAAGAACGCTTGCCGATGTAAATGGTGATGGTAAGGCTGATATTGTGGCTTTCGCTGATATTGGAGTTGAAGTTGCCCTATCAAATGCCGTGCCCCCGACAATTGAACCCACTTTTTCTCCAACAACAGAGCCAAGTTATAATAATTATACTTTTGCAGAAGAATTAGGAACAATAAGTCAAAAACATCTTCGCATATTAGTTATCAGTGGCGGTGGAGTTAGAGGGTATATTCCATCCTTAATATTGGAGCATATATCTAAATTAGCTGGAAAAGAAATTCCAGAATTGTTTGATTTTATCATAGGTACGTCGTATATTAGCATCTGCTTATGCAGTGCCTGCAGCTGTTGGAAATTCGCAAAGGAGCAATGTAAAGTTCACTGCTGCGGAAGTAACTAAAATTATTAGAGATAATGCTGAAAAGATATTTCCCAAAAATGCAGGATCAAACTATTTTAATGCTAAGTACTCGCGGGAAGTTGTAGACGAACTATTGCAAGAAAAACTTAGCGTTAATAATGCATATCTAAAAATGAAAGAAACTATAGTGCCTATTGCATTGATTTCTCAGAATGATATCTCTACAGAGCCGCAAATATGGTTTTCTTGTGGAAAAAAATTATCTAATTATTATGTTAAAGATGCAGCAGGTGCCACAAGTGCAGCACCTACATATTTCCCCCCTAAATACACTAAAGCAATGCAAAATCTTCAAGCTAATTGTGATGAATCAGGGTTAGTAAATATCGATGGAGAATGTTATCACAAAAGTGTAGATGGGGGTTTATTTGCCAACTCCCCAACATTGTTATCCTTGTTTTTATGGAAAGAAATTATTTTAGGCAAAACATTAGAAGATTGTGTTCCTAATTATGGAGGAATTTTCAATATTTCTAATAGTACCAAAGGGTTTTCATTACAATTTAACTATAAAAATGGAGGATATGCTCCTAGATTAACATTAGATGATGATTTAGATGTAACAATAGTAAATGTTGGAACAGGTTATCAAGATATTATTGAAGAACCTATGGGTTTGCCATCTCTTTTAAAAGGAATATCTGGAGTATTGGTAGGTTTTTCTACATTATCACTTGCATATTTTGCATTGCATGATTGCTATAGCAGCTGCAATAGCCACCATAAAGCAATCCGCTCTACTACAGTTTTAGCTGATAACACTATGAAAAGCTTGACTAACTGTTTTAGCTATACTTTTTGTGGAAATGATATTTTTTCTACTGGCCTTAAGGTGATAGGCGCTTTTTTCAAGTATTTAGTGCCGACTTCCTTAATAGCTATAGGCAGCCTATTACACTATAAAACATCTAATGCTGAAGATGGATTATTATCAGCACTTGATGAAAAGCTTATAGATAAAATACTTAAGGTGAATGAAAAAAATGATGTTTTAATAGCAAGAGATGTTTTTAGTACTATAAACTTGAATCCTATATTTAATGAGAAAATCGAATTAGATTCATCTGATGAAGCTTCAATGAAATTAATGAAAACAGTTACAGAAGAATATCTGGCAGCAAATTCTGAAGCTTTTGCTAATGTTTCTAGCTGTTTAAGTGAGCTAAGTGAAAAAACAGATGAATGCGATTATGTGATGCAACATTTTTACGATATGTTCAGAGATGATATAAGTCGTGGCATTGATCTTTTAAGTTACAAAGGAGATTAGCATTTAAAATTGTGGTAATATAGTTTATGGCAGATAACCTATTAAATTACCAAAAAATTATTATGAATATCTAAAGCTATTGCGAAAAGTGAAGAAATCTTATAATTCAACTTGGAGACCATTCAAAAGTGGGGGGTGGCTGAGAAAGATTTTAGATTTACTAGAGAATGCAATAAAACAACCTGGACTATTTATGCATAAAGTAGTAAATTAAAACGGAGTAATAAAAGAAGTGAAAGATATGCACCTTGAAAGTCATCCAATTGAAATTTATCAGCTTCGCATTTGGCTTAAGTATATAAGCCCGATGATTTGGAGAAGGTTGCTTGTCAAGAGTAGTGATAAGCTTTCAGATCTATACCATTATATACAAATAGCAATGGGTTGGGAAGGTATTCATTTGCACCAATTTATAATTCGCGGCATCACTGCCGACGAGGAAAAAATATTAGGTGATTTCCACTTTCACGCTAATGAACGCTTTATATATGAGTATGATTTTTTTGCTCATTGGGAGCATGAGGTACGAATCGAGAAAAAGTTCTCAGCACATAAAAATACATTTTATCCACTATGTACTGGGGGTAATCGTATGGCTCCTCCAGAGGATTGTGGTGGTTCAAGTAGGTTCTTGTCATTAGAAGACTATTATAAGCCATTCAATATGATGTTTACCCTAATAGAAGCTGTTGAGGAATGCGAGAGTGGTGAACGTGAAGAAGAAGAGCTCGATGAGATAATTTCCCAATTTAAAGAATGGCAAAGTAGACCGACATTTAATCGAGAAACGATAAATAACCAATTACAACAATATGCTTATCGATAAAAGTTAGGTAATTATGAGAGTAGTAATTCAAATGGTTGTTGAACAACAAAACCAAACGCTTTTCAAGAAAGACATAGCTTATATTGAAAGGCAAGCTTTATCCTTGGAAACAATGGGTTTAACTTTAAATGAATCGAAGCTTATCACATCTAACATACAGACCAGTTTAGTAGAGGTTCAGGCATCGGCTTATGTTGCCGAGCAAAGGCCTTGTCCATGCTGTGGAAGATTACGCCCAATCAAAGGGTATCATTCATTAAAATATAGGACACTTTTTGGTAAATTATCTATAAAAAGCCCAAGATTACATGAGTGTAATTGCCATGTACACGAACACTCAACTATAAGCCCTTTGGCAAAAGTATTATCGGAGCGCACAGCGCCCGAACTTCAATATCTTGAATCAAAATGGGCTTCATTGATGTCTTATGAAAAGACCAGTGTGCTTTTAGAAGAAGTCTTCCCGTTAAAAGTAAGCAATTCTTCTGTTGTCCGCAATGCTCACCAGGTATCAACACGACTGGAGCAAGAATTGGGAGAAGAAAGGTATGTATTTATGGAAGGTTCTGAATATGAAAGAAGTAAATTGCCCAATCCTGGGGCACCAATAATAGTCGGTATTGATGGTGGCTATATTCATGCAAGAGAGGGGAATAATAGAAAAGCTGGATGGTTTGAGGCAATAGTAGGTAAAAGTATGCAAGTTCAGCATGAATCAAAGAGATTTGGTTTTGTTGTTGACTATGATGATAGTAAACCCAAAAGGAGATTATATGAAATGCTGAGGAATCAGGGTTTGCAAATGAATCAGCCAATTACCTTTTTTTCTGATGGTGGTGATACTGTAAAAGAGCTGCAATCATACATCAGTCCTGCTTCTGAGCATATTTTAGATTGGTTTCACATTACCATGAGGCTTACGGTTATAAATCAAATGTCAAAAAGCGTTACCACGAGCGATGAATCATTTGATATAAAGGAAATAAATAAGCAATTAGAGCGAGTGAAATGGTATCTTTGGCATGGCAATGTATTTCGTGCGCTAGAGAATATAGTGTCGGCACGAGATGATCTTGAGGAATGTTTTTTCGATAACAAAGGTAGTAAGGGTCATAAGTTATGGAAAGCTGTTGAGGAATTTCATACATATATTGCAGGCAATAGCCATTTAATTGTTAATTATGGTGAGCGTCATAGATACGGTGAAAATATTTCAACATCCTTTGCCGAATCAACGGTCAACGAGCTTATCAGCAAAAGGATGGCCAAGAAGCAGCAAATGAGATGGACGAAAAAGGGTGCTCATTTATTACTTCAACTTCGTATTAAAACTTTAAACAATGAGTTAAGACAAGTATTCTGTCGGTGGTACCCAAAAATGGAACAGGAAGTAGGATATGAGCAAGCTCACATCGTCACGTGAACACCCCCCACTTCTGAATGGTCTCCTTTTGAAAACCCTGCCTTACAATATTCATTTGTCCCGCAATGCTTACATATTAATTTCATCTTTTATACTCTTTGTTATTACATGAGTATTATATTAATCTTTTGTATATCCTTATTTAGCATTGCCACTTTTACTTGCATTTGACAGTTGACACATAGCTATTAAATATTGTATAATTCAACTAGATTTGCCTATATTAAATTTAAGAGCTAAAAAGTGAAGAGAATTACGAAGCAGAAATTCGTTGCTGAAGCAGTTCTGACTGGTGACGAAAAAGAATCACGGGGTGGGAAAAAACCAGCAGACGAGAGCGCGTCCGTAATCGCTTCCTTCGTCAGTCGGGATGGAGTAGAACATGCATTGAAAATAAAAGGAAGGGGCAACTCTGTTATGGGTAAGGTTCAAGGGGATCATGTGACCGCGTATGGCTTGATCGAAAGAGGCATAACAAGGAGCGTAAGCGATATCAAGATTGCAAAAGCTGAGGATTGGGCAAATGTTGTCGAAGCTAGAGGAAGGCTTTATGAGTATGTAATCAAGATGATGGCGCTCAGTGATGTGTTCGGAGAAAAGCTAATTGCCAAAATTAAAACAGCTAAAGAAAGGTACGATTCTCGTCGATTCAAAAAAACCAACCTTGCTAGTCAGCGTTCAGATTTCGAGAGCTTAAGTCAATTTAAGGAGAAGATTATTAATGATCCCATGGCGGTTATTAGCTCTGATGATCTTAGCTTTCTAAGTATGCTCGTCGAAAAAATGGTAAATACAAACGAATACATCATAGAGAAAGCTTATATATCAAACTCTTATGCTATCTTCGAAGAGATAAACTTTGTAGCGCGGAGCTTAATGACTTTTTATAATACTTTACCATTTACAGCTTTCCCAAGAGGTAGCGATAGTGCAGGTTCTCGGGGAGAGCAGGGTGCATTAAATCAGTTAGAAATGTTGAGTTTAGAATTTGAAAAACTTAGAAAATCGGACCGACCCCCTAGAGACGTAGTTATTGAAGGTCTTATAAGAGAAGCAGCATCAAATATGGAGAGATTGTTTTTCTACCCCATGATAGATGAGGAAACTAGCAGAGGGAATGAAAAGATTATATTGGATAAAACAGGATCGCTGCTAGAAGCCTGGAGAGTTGACAACGGATTTCCTAAAGGATCTATATCCTTACCCAGGACAAATGAATTAGAGACCTTGATGAAAGTTTTAGGTCGTCATGTAAATATAATTTGTTCCGTTTATAATGAAATAGGGGAATACAGAGAACGTGTGAAAGATGAATTTATTGAACAAGTGTTTGATAAACAATGGTGGGAGGTTTCGTATGACAAAAAAGTTGTTAAGAGTCTAGTAGCTAAAGAGTTAAAGGAATTTGATAGATGTTATGATCACTTGGCACAGAAAGGAATCGAAGAACAGAGTAGTCAGGACGAAGCTCTAGCCGTGATAGGCTTGGGAATAAAGGGAAGGACTGGAACTTATTTGCCCTCAAGGTAGAGGATTGTTATATTATTTTTAATAAATTTAAAGAGGTTAATTATGAGAACATTCAATGTAATAAAAATCTTTGAAGATAGGTATGGTCGCTGTGAGTATGATATAGACGAAGAACTTTATTCTCCAGAAACTGCTTTCATTTCTGACATGAATAATTACTGGACGTGCCACAGTCTTTCTTATATTGATAGAGCTTTGAATTCGGTGCTAGCTGAAATTGGTGAAGATAGAAAAGCACTCAGCCGATTGCTTGATTATATCTTTAGCGATGTGGAAACTATAGAAGCTACGGAATATACTGAAAAGAAACAGATTGCTTTTTTGAAAGCATTGGTACAAAAAAACGAGAATGAGGTGTGGGCGTATTTAATTAAGAAGGGAGTCGAATTTTCGATGAGCGATGACCGTAAAGAACAAATTTATGATTGTATTACGTATTTACTGCAGCAAATAAAGGAAAAACAACTAGAAGAGAAAAAAGATACGGCCAGCTGGGTCGATAGGGTTGCTACCGCACCAGCTTTTGACTCTGCGGTAAAAAATAAGACGTAAAGAGTATTATGGCAGCGTCAAGTTAAGTTGCGAATGATCGGGAGTTGAACTATAATGCTGTTATAATAAACCTAGTGTGCTTACGATATTTCTGGATTTACAGGTTTGAGTGTTACTGAGTTAGAGAAGATGAAGGGTAGCTAACAAGGCCCAACTCAACGGAACGTGTGAAAAGCGAAAAGCAGTTTAACATATTGTAAATATTAATATAACATGGTAAATTTAATAAGCGTACCTAATTATATAAAAATCTAATTACGTTGTCATTAAACAGTGAAGATACTGAATTTAATGAAAATCATCAATCTCATTTTTCTGAAAGTTACGATAGTTTTCAGCTGCAAACATTTCATAACAAAAGTAGTGTTTTTTATTTTGATATTGACACTCTATGGCTTTCTGGCTAAAGTGTCAATGTATTTATGAGGCTAAGCAGAGATAGCAATTAGCAAAAGTAGTGAGTTCGAACATTCTTGGCACTTTTTAAAATGAAACAACATTGGACTGAAGTTGAATTAAGAGAAAATTGGTGCTTATCATCCGACGAGCAGTTGTGTATTAACAGCAAAAACCACAAGCTGATATACGCATTAAAGATGAAGTATTTTGATCTTCATGGTCAATTTTTGGATGATATAAGCACAATACCCCTAGTGATTAGAAACTATGTAGCACAGTTGGTAGTAGACAATAGTTTTGATAACCCAGTAGAAGATTATCAATGGCGTAGTAGATCAGCTCAAATCCATAATAATGAGATTAGAGAATATTACGGTTATAAAAAGTTTGATACCAGTTGTTTATTAGTAATCAAGGAATTTATTGAAAACAGCTTATTAGTCCAAGGACTTAGTACCAACCAAATTATTGCTGAGGTATATAACCATCTGAAGAAACTTAAAATCGTACCGCCATCTGTTATGGAGCTCAAACGGCGTGTAAGTAATATTTGTACCGCATATGAAGAGAATTTTTTTGATAAATGTTATCAAAGTTTAGCTATAGATGGTAAAAACAATATATTGAAGCTATTTGAGTTGCATAATAACGAACAAACAGTATTAAGTTTTATACGCAAAACCACTGGCTCAATGTCTGGTAATACAGCTAATGAGGAGTTGATAAAACTTAGATACATAGAGTTAACTGGTATCTTGCAACTCAAACATTTTGCCCAAGCTCCTAGAAAGTTATTAAAAAAATACCATGACCGAGTTTCTACCTCTTCTCCGTCATCATTACTAGAAATTAAAGATAAACGACGATTTTACGGATTACTAGGTTGTTTTTGCTATTATAAAGGTGGCAAAATTTTTGATACCTTAGTAGATATTTTTATTAAGAGTCTTCATAGGTTGCAAAATATTTCAACATCTAGAGCGAAACAGGATTTATGGGAATATTATGCAGATAATAACCGCGATGAGTTATTAGATAATTTAGTTGATATATCCTTGACGCATCCAGATGGTATAATTAAAGATAAAATTTACTATGGCGTTGGTGGCAAGGAAAAGCTGGAATTCAGCAAAGAGTCCAGGAAAACTGGCAAACAAATTTGTATGGCTTTTAAGTATAAGCATTTATCTTCTTTTTACATACACCATCATCGTAAATATATAATATCAATCCTAAGCAGTATCAACTTAAGAACCCATATATCCCACACTGTGCTTGCTGCTATTAATTTTATTATCAGCAATGAAGGAACATCCAAGTACTATCCTGATACTATTGTAGTCGATACCGCAATTCTTGCTCAAGCAGATTTGAATATTATTTTAATGTCTGGCCAGGTCAACAGGGTTTATTATGAGTTAGCTATACTATCTCTATTGAGGAAGGAGCTTAGGTGTAAGAATATTTGGGTAGAAGGTGCTTTCAAATATTCCGACCCAGATAAAGATTTGCCACAAGATTTTCAGATTAATAAAAAATCATATTATAGCAGCCTTAATCTTGCTCAAGATTGTTGGCAAGAATTCCAGCCTTTAAAAGCAAAGATGCAGCAGGCGCTAAAGGACTTTAATAACTCAATTATAGCCAGCGATGAAGTAAGAATAGGTAAGAAAGTTGGTAAACCTCATATCTACCTAACTCCTTACACAGCACAAGATGAACCTGTAAATATTGCTACATTAAAAAAAGAAATAGGGGTTTTATGGCCTAACCTAAGTTTACTGGATATATTTAAGGAAGCAGATTTAAGAATAGGTCTGACTAAAGAATTCATCAACGTTGCTGGCAAAACCGCATTGAACAATACTGTAGCCCAAGAAAGATTATTACGGTGCCTGTTTGCTATTGGCACCAATACTGAATTTGGTAAAATCTGTATTGGTAGTCTCCATGCATCTGAGCAAGATTTATGGTACATTAAGAAAAGGTTTGTGACGGTAGAGGTTCTAAGGTTTGTAATTAGAAAGCTGGTTAATAACACTATGGCGATCAGAGACAAGCATTTATGGGGAAATTCCGTCGATAGTTTTGCCTCTGACTCTACTAAATTTGCTGCTTGGTCTGGTAATTTGATGAGCGAATACCATATTCGCTACCAAGGCAACGGTGTTATGGCTTATTGGCATGTAGAAAAGAAAGCGCTATGCGTGTCCTCACAAATTGCGCAGTGTTCATCTCCAGAAGTGCCATTAATGCTGGAAGGAGTAATCCATCATGCGACTAATGTTAAAGTTCAGAACCACTCCACGGATACCCATGGGCAAAGTTTAGTGGCTTTTGCCTTTGCTTACTTATTGGGAGTTGAGTTGCGGCCGAGAATCAAAGGAATAGGTAAAATCAAACTTTATAAGCCTGATAATCACATTGCTAAAGCAGACTATTGTCATCTAGAAGATGTCATGACCAGGGCCGTTAACTGGACACTGATAGCGAATTATGATGATGAGCTTATTAAGTATGTTGCGGCATTAAAACTAAGAACTGCAGAGGTTGCTGTATTACTAAAAAGATTTATTGTTGATAATAGCCAAAGCCCTGTTTATAAAGCTTTGCTTGAACTTGGTAGAGCCGTGCGCACTATCTGGGCTTGTAAATATTTGACCTGCAAAACGCTACGCATGGAAGTTGAAGAAGTATTGAATGTAATAGAGAATTGGCATTCTGGTAATAATTTTATCTTTTTTGGCAAGCGAGGGGTGATTTCCTCCAATGACGAAAACAATCAAGAAATATCTATATTAGCCCTACACTTGCTTCAATCGTCACTTGTATACATAAATACCTTACTAATACAACAAGTACTTAAGAAACAGCATTGGCAGAATCGCTTAACCATAGAAGATAAAAGGGCAATAACGCCTCTATTCTACGATCATATTAATCAATATGGTACTTATATGCTTGATATGAATAGCCGCATTAATATAGAGTCAGTATGATAGATAAAGCAGCAGTAATTAAAAAAGCTAAACAAATTGCCAAGTTACTTCGTTCAGAACGACCAAATTATTTATACCTTAAATCTTTATTTAGGCAAGTTAGGCATGAACTCGGCGTCAAAGTTGAAACTCATCCCAAAAAACTACCATATGTTCCAACTGAAGAAGAAATAAAAAAGTATTATGAAGTTGTATGGGCCAGCCAAAACATCAAGCATATGATGATTATTAAAGTCATGATATATACTGGAGTCAGGGTAGGAGAATTGATAAAAATCAAAATAGATGATGTTGATATAAGCAATTGTCAAATTAAAATAAATGCTGGCAAAGGCAAAAAAGATCGGGTTGTACCGTTTCCAGTTAGTTTTAGAGAAGTATTGTCAGTATACATAAAAAGTATAAATCAGAAGCAAATATATTTATTTGAATCAAACTGGAAAAAAGCTTACAGTGACCGTGGAATCAGGAAAATTCTTAGGGAGTATACTGATATGGCTAAAATGCCCCATACTATCACGCCTCATAAACTAAGGCATTTTCTTTTTACATGGATGAAAAGGCAAGGAATTGATGATGCGCTTATTCAACCATATTCTGGGCATGAAACCAGACAATCGTTAGAAATTTATTCAAAGTTATCAATTACTGATGCGCAAAAAAGTTACAATAAGGTAATAACAACATTTCCAATATAAATGGAGGCAAAATACGAAGTACAGAAAAATAGTAAATGGCCAATAAAAACAACACTTTTGTTGTCGATAAATATTATGCATGCGAGTAACTGTTCTGTGGATCTAAATAGACTTAACAACCTAAGAAATATAGATTTGTTTAAATGACTATAACGATAATAAATATAAGAAATAAACTGGGATATTACATTACTTACAATAACTTATATGTAGAAGTCAAGATTTGATCTTACAGACAAGATAAACTAACAAAACTGATCAGGATTTAAATTCTCCCTTTCAGCGTTGTATTCAAGATACAAGATCTCATTACTTTTTTCAACCGCTAATTT
>Ga0315902_10008068_pt1 | contig 14295 bp, 12 predicted proteins | sample LakEriMetagenome_9_FD_203523 | JGI IMG/M metagenome (GOLD analysis project Ga0315902, IMG submission 203523) | Freshwater fungal communities from buoy surface, Lake Erie, Ohio, United States - Buoy 12 MA117 | ecosystem: Environmental > Aquatic > Freshwater > Lake > Lake biofilm | place: USA... | reverse complement strand
CAAAATCTCCGAAGGCCAGACGCTCGACGGTATCGTGAAGAACATCACGGACTACGGTGCGTTCATTGATATGGGCGGCATTGACGGCCTGCTCCACGTGACCGATATCTCATGGCGCCGTATCAGCCATCCATCCGAAGTGCTGGCACTCGGCCAGACCGTGAAAGTCATGGTCACCAAATTTGACCCCGCAACCAAGCGCGTTTCGCTCGGCATGAAACAGCTGGAAAGCAACCCATGGCAGGGCGCGGATGTGAAATACCCCACCGGCACCAAGCTCAAGGGCAAAATCACCAACATCACTGATTATGGCGCGTTCGTTGAGCTCGAGCCGGGCATTGAAGGCCTTGTGCATGTGTCGGAAATCTCGTGGGTGAAAAAATCCGCTCATCCTTCCAAGCTGGTTTCGGTCAGCCAGGAAGTGAATGTGGTGGTACTCGATATCGACGCTTCCAAACACCGCATCAGCCTTGGCATGAAGCAGTGCGAAGAAAACCCATGGGCGAAATATGCCAGCAAGGTGAATGTGGGTGATGTCATCGAAGGCGAAATCCGCAACATCACGGATTTCGGGCTGTTCGTTGGCCTCGACACCGACATTGATGGCCTTGTCCATCACTCGGACATCAGCTGGTCGGAACCGGGCGACAGCGCGATTAAAAACTACAAAAAAGGCGACAAGGTGAAAGCCAAAATCCTCGCCGTGGATGTAGAGAAAGAGCGCATCAGCCTTGGCATTAAACAGCTTGATAATGATCCGTTTGAAGGTGAGTTTGAAGGCATTCGCAAAGGTGCGACCGTGACCTGCACCGTGACCAAAGTGGAAGATGACGGCATCACCGTGAAAGTGACCGACAACATCACCAGCTTCATCAAAAAAGGTGACCTCGCACGCGAGCGCTCTGAGCAACGTCCGGATCGCTTCGCTGTAGGTGATCGCATTGATGCAAAAGTCACTGGCGCTGATAAAGATACCCGTAAAGTAACGGTATCGATTAAAGCACTGGAAACCGATGAGCACAAAAAAGCCATTGAAGAATATGGCTCTGAGTCCAGCGGCGCTTCGCTTGGCGATATCCTGGGCGCAGCTCTGGACGAAGCGAAAAGCAAAAAGAAGAAATAGTGAGTTGACGATTGATGGTCGGTGGTTGATGGTGTAACAACGATCAACCACCAACTTTCATCCAAGACTGACTATGGCCATCAACGCTGATACTTTACTCGACCGTCTTTACCTCAAATCACAGATCACCCGCTGGCGCCTGCTCGCCGTTGTATTTGGCGTGATCGCCCTGCTCATTGCCACGGATCGTTTTTCCGCCCACTCCCCAATCGAAAAAGATTTTATTGCGCGCATTCCTGTTGAAGGCTTTGTTGGCGATGACCAGCGTTTTTATGACCTGCTGAGCGATGTTGAGAAAAATCACAAAGCCAAGGCCGTGATTGTCTGGCTGGACACGCCGGGCGGCAGCGCCGTTGGCGGCGAGGAAATTTTTCTCAGGCTTCGTCAGATGGCTGAGGTGAAGCCTGTTGTGGCGGTGATGCGCTCGATGAGCACCTCCGCCGGCTATATGATTGCTCTTGGAGCAGACCACATCATCGCGCGCGAGGGCACCATCACCGGCTCGATTGGCGTGCTGGTGGAAACGGCCGAAATCTCTGAAATGGCCAAAAAACTTGGCATTACACCCATCAGCATTAAATCCGCGCCGCTGAAAGGCAGCCCCTCACTTTTTGAAAAAAGCACGCCGGAAGCAGAAAAAGTCATCCACGACATGATCATGGACTTTTATGACCGCTTTGTGACCATGGTTGCCGAGCGCCGTAACCTTCCCAAAGAGCAGGTTGTCCGGCTGGCAGATGGCCGGGTTTATAGCGGCAAGCAGGCTTTTGAGAGCAAGCTGGTGGATGCGATTGGCGGGGAGCAGGAAGCGCTTGCCTGGCTGAGCGAGCAGCGGAAAATCAACCCTGAGCTGGAAATTAAGGATGTCCGCATTGAGCTGCATGAGGACTGGCTTTCCGGCATTTCTGAGTCCATTGCCGGAAAATTTTTTCAAAAGAGCGGGTTAGGACTTGACGGCATGGTCTCGATATGGCATCCTGAACTGAGGTAACTACCTCAAATAACGGATGAAAGTGGATAGAATATGACCAAATCCGAGCTCGTACTGCGCCTGTCCAAAAGATACCCACACCTTTACCAGCGTGATATTGAGACGCTGGTGAACACCATTTTTGACGATATTTCAAACACGCTGCTCGACGGCGGCCGTGTTGAGCTTCGTGGCTTTGGCGCCTTCTCTATCCGTAAGCGCGAGGCTCGCAAAGCCCGCAACCCCAAAAACGGTCAGGAAGTGCGCATTGGTGCCCGCTTTGCCATTTATTTCCGTACCGGCAAAGAGCTGCGCGAGCGCATCAACAAAGCGCCGGTGATGACCAACTAGCTCGGCGCCTGATGCTCAGGCGCGGCTGTTGCTACCTGTAATACCTGTCTTTTTTTCTGTATTGCCAGCGCCATGATTCGTTACCTCAAATATTCTTTTCTCCTGCTAACCAGCCTTTTTTTCGTGGTTTTCGCGGTTAGCAACCGCGAGCCGGTTTCTTTGAGCTTTTTTCCGCTGCCATATATCGTTTCCCTGCCGCTTTTCCTTTTTGCCATGCTTTGCGTTGCCGTGGGTGTTGTTATTGCCAGCGTGGCGCTTGGCCTGCGTACAGCAAAAGCCAGAGGGCTTTATAAGGCGGAGCATCGCCGCGTGATGGCGCTAGAAAATGAGCTGGAAGGGATTCGCGCTGAAACACAGCTGGTTGCAGCGCCTGAGGCGCAGCCAGAAAAACCTAAAGCCAGCTTTGCTTCCCGCCTGTTTGGTAAAGCGGCGTGATCAAGGTTAAAATCTGCGGGCTGACGGATGAGCGCAGCATTGACGCAGCAAACCAGCTGAAGCTTGATTTTGTTGGTTTTGTTCATTTCCCCGCTTCGCCGCGCCACCTGCCGCTGATGCGCGCCGCTGCGCTGAAATCGCAGCTGGACAGAACGATTCGCAGCGTATGCGTGCTGGTCAGGCCGGACATGGCGCTGATCGACGAAGTTATGGCAACAATCGCACCGGATGATATCCAGCTTCACGGCACCCAGCCCGGCGCTGACGGCGCAGCAATTAAACAGCGCTACCCTGACCTCGGCATTATCAACGCACTGGCTATCGCCTCGGCGGATGATGTGGCGAAAGCCATGCATGTATCCGCTGGGGCTGACATGCTGCTCTTTGACGCGAAGCCGCCAGCGGCCTCGTTGCTGCCCGGCGGCAATGGGCTTTCGTTTGACTGGGTGCTGCTTCAGCACCGTGAGTTTGCGCTGCCATGGATGCTTTCCGGCGGGCTGAATGAAGCCAATGTGAAAGAGGCTATACGCCTCAGCGGCGCGGCGATGGTCGATGTTTCTTCTGGCGTTGAGCGCGCGCCGGGGGTAAAAGACCCGGCATTGATGGAAGCGTTTGTGAAAGCAGCAAGAGAGTCATGACCTACCAAGCCCCCGATGAACGCGGCCATTTCGGCATTTTTGGCGGTCGCTATGTTGCCGAGACGCTGATGCCGCTGATTCTTGAAGTCGAGGCCGCTTACGAAGCGGCAAAGCGTGACGACGCCTTCAAGCGTGAGCTTGATTATTATTTTGAGCATTACATTGGCCGCCCTAGCCCGCTCTATCATGCAGCAAGGCTGACTGCCGAGCTGGGCGGCGCAAAAATTTATTTCAAGCGCGACGAGCTGAACCATACCGGCGCACACAAAATCAACAACTGCATGGGGCAGATTCTGCTCGCGCGCCGCATGGGTAAAAAACGCATCATCGCCGAAACCGGCGCTGGCCAGCATGGCGTTGCCACCGCCACCGTCTGCGCGCTGTTTGGGCTTGAGTGCATTGTGTATATGGGCGCGAAAGATATCGAACGTCAGGCGCCGAATGTGTTTCGCATGAAGCTGCTGGGCGCCACCATTGTTCCGGTAACCTCCGGCAGCCAGACGCTTAAAGACGCCATGAACGAAGCCCTGCGCGACTGGGTGACGAATGTCGATAACACCTATTATCTCATTGGCACCGCCGCTGGCCCTCACCCCTTCCCTATGATGGTGCGCGATTTTCAATCCATTATCGGCAGAGAAACCAAAACGCAGCTACAGGCAGCCGAAGGCCGCCTGCCGGATTCGCTGGTCGCCTGTATTGGCGGCGGCAGCAACGCGATTGGGCTGTTTCATCCATTTCTGGATGATCGCTCGGTGCGCATCATCGGTGTGGAAGCGGCCGGCCACGGGCTGGATAAGCAGCACGCCGCCTCGATTGCTCGCGGCGCGCCGGGTGTGCTGCATGGCAGCCGCACCTACCTGCTGCAGGATGACGACGGCCAGATTGTTGACGCGCATTCGATTTCTGCCGGGCTTGATTATCCCGGCATTGGCCCGGAACATGCGTGGCTGCATGAGTCTGGCCGTGTGGAATATGTTTCTGTTACGGACGACGAGGCGCTCTCTGCCTTCCAGAAAGTGTCGAAGCTCGAGGGGATTATTCCGGCTCTGGAACCATCCCACGCACTCGCACACGTCATCAAGCTCGCCCCTAGTCTACCACGTAAGCACCTGATGGTGGTGAATCTCTGTGGCCGTGGCGATAAGGATATTTTCACGGTGGCGAAGGCGCTGGGGATCACGCTGTGATCAAAGATTTCAGTGGGTGGTCAACACTTAAACAATCGCTGGACAAGCGTCATGAGTTTCCTACCTTTCAGGCAAGGGATATTTGGTGGTGCAGCATTGGTGTCAATATTGGCCATGAAGCTGATGGCAAAAACGACTTTTTTAACCGCCCGGTTCTGGTCTTGCGTAAATTTAACAAGCATTTGTTTCTTGGCGTTCCACTAACAAGCAAGGTAAAACAAAATCCGTTTTATATTGAAATCACGCTCCATAACCGCAGACAATGCGCTATGATTTCTCAAATACGCAGCTACGAGAGCAAACGACTGACACGGCTAATGGCGCGGCTCGATCACGCGGATTACAGTAAGGTGCGTGATGCTACGAAATCAATGATCTATGGGGAAATATAGCCCCCTCCCTTGCGGGAGGGGTATGTGCCTAGTGGCAGTTTGTAGGCAAATAATACTACAAAATGCTATGACTGTATAGAGTAATCAGTCGTCATTAGTTAATGCAGTAACTGAACACAGTGATTTTTATGACAACACGAATAAACAACGTTTTTTCAAACCTTAAGGCGCAAAACCGCGCGGCGCTCGTGACGTTTATCATGGGCGGGGATCCTGACCTGCAGAGCTGCAGTAACTTGCTTGCCGCGCTGCCGAATGCAGGCGCGGATATCATCGAAATCGGCATTCCCTTTTCCGATCCGATGGCCGATGGCCCGACCATTCAGGCGGCTGGTCTGCGCGCGCTTTCGGCAGGCGTTACCTTAAAGCATGTGCTGAAACTGGTCGCGGATTTCAGAGAAAAGAACCAGAAAACGCCCATCATTCTGATGGGGTATTACAACCCGCTTTATCATTATGGTGTGAGTGATTTCTGCCGTGATGCAAAAGAAGCTGGCATAGACGGCCTCATTTTGGTTGATCTGCCGCCGGAAGAAGAAGGCGAAGTGCTGCCCGATGCAAACCGCAGCGGGCTGAGCCTGATACGGCTGATTGCGCCCACGAGCACGGGGGAACGGCTGGCGATGCTCACACGCTCTGCCAGTGGGTTTGTGTATTATATTTCGGTTGCGGGCATCACGGGCGCAAAAAGCGCCGCGGCAGCCTCGCTAAAGGAAGCCATCGCTTCGCTTCGCCGCCATACGAATCTGCCGGTGGCGATTGGTTTCGGCATCAAAACCCCGCAGCAAGCGAAAGAGGCGGCGCAGATTGGTGATGCGGTGGTGGTGGGTTCGGCGCTGGTGGAGCAGTTCCAGCAGCATGGCCACAAAGCGGCTATTGATTTTGTCAGCTCGCTCGCAGCGGCGATGAAGCGCTGAGCTTTAGCGCTTGTGAAAGCGATAGCGGCAGGCGCGGCAGGTTATACACGGCATCCTGCGCGCGGCCATAGACCTGCGCCCCCGGATCCAGCTGCTCGCGAAGGCCATAATCCACAGCGGCGATAATCGACGCAATCACAGAGGCTGGATCCGCATCCGCCCCAGCCACGCGGTGTTCAATGTGTTTTTCGTAGCCGCCCGTATCAGGAAGGCGCAGCGCACAGGTGCGGTTATTCGCGCCCCAGCTGATGGTGGTGGGTGTGTGATCGCCTGCGCCTTGAAACCGCAGGTACGAGGCTTCGCTTGGCGCAAAAATAGGCATATCGGCAAGCATACACGCAAGCAAACCCCCAAGCGACCAGCGCAGCGCATCGCTTATCATGGCATCGTTTTTTACAAAAACATTCCGGCCTGTTTCATCTTCCAGATGAAGATGAATGTGAAGACCGCTGCCCGGCTGATCCGCCAGTGGCTTAGCGGAAAAATCCGCCGTCATGCTAAAGTCGTCCGCGTGGTTTTGCAGCCATGAGCGAAGCCATGCTGCCTGACTTGCCGCAGCGGCCGCGCCTTTGACCGGCGTCAGCGCCACTTCATATTGCGAGGCGCCGCGCTCTTTTTCGATATGATAGAGCCCAACCTGCTGCTCAGCGCTGGCTACCCGCAGCGCTGAAAAAAGCGCCTGCGCCGAGGCATCCGAAGCACCGTGGAGATAGAATTCGATTTCAGTGGCAATGACTGGTTGCAAGCGATCACCGCTGGCAAGCAGCAGGCTATCAGGCAACGACAGAGTCAATCCACTCAACCAGCTTGCTCTTGGGCAGCGAGCCGACTTTGGTGGAAACGGCCTGACCGTTTTTAAACAAAATCAGCGTCGGGATACCGCGCACGCCGTATTTCTGAGGCGTGCCGGGGTTTTTGTCGATATTCACTTTAGCAACCGTGATTTTGCCTGCACGCTCCTTGGCGATTTCATCCAGCACCGGCGCAATCTGGCGGCACGGGCCACACCATTCCGCCCAGAAATCAACCAGCACCGGCTCCGCTGATTTCAGGACTTTCTGTTCAAACTCATGATCGTCAATGTGCAGGCTCATAACTATCCTTTCGTTGATGCTTTATATGTAGGAACTAAGTAAGGTTTCGTCAAGCAGCGCCTCGCTGATGGGCATGATTTCCGGCACACTTGTCCATAGCAGCGCGACCTGAACGCGTTTTTCAGGATAAATTTTCTCCAGCAGGCGCTGATAGAGCAAAAGCTGGCGCAGATAGGCTTTGGGCACCTGCTGCGGCGAACGCGGCGGGTTTGGGCTGGTTTTATAGTCGACCACCCAGACAGAATCACCTGCTATCACGAGCCGATCCATCTGGCCGGAAACAATCACCACTTTACCCGCCATTTCAACCCGTCCCGACACAGCAACCTCTGCTTTGCTCTGGCCTTCAAAAAGAAATGACCACTGGGGATTTTTTAAAACTGAGGTGGCTTCGTCTGTGGCTGCGGCGACCTGCTCTGCCGTTAGCGTATCCCAGCGCTTTGCAAGCACGGCGGCGCGAGCCTGCCACGCATGGGGTGAAACAGCTGGAAGCCGCTGAAGTAAGGTGTGAATGAGCTGGCCACGCATGACCTGCAATGGATTAAATAAGGGCGAAAGCCCCTCGCTTTTTTCAAAAACGTTCTGCGACGGGCTAATCGATAAAATCGCACCAGGTTCCGCTGGTGGTGGCTGGGTGAGGAAGTCTGGCGCTTTTGTTGCGACAGCCTCATTCACTGGCGCAGCGGCCGATCTTGACACATAGTGCGCGGCTCCCAGCCGGTGCCCATCGCCCGCAGGGCTATGAAACACCGCGCCAATTTTCTGCATTGCTGGTTGTATCAGCTGATACCAGCTATCGTCGCTGAGGGAATCACGTCCGGTATGGCCAGCGATGACAAGGTGGTCTTCTGCTCTTGTGAGGGCAACATAAAGCAAACGACGATATTCGCTGAGGATGGCGGCCTTCCTTTTATCTTTAAGTTCCTGAGTAAGGAGGGTGCCCTGCCCACCCGCCGGCACCAGCAGCGGCAACAAATCAGCCCCCCTTTTTTCCCATAAGAGTATTTCTTTGCGGCTTGGGCGCGGCACTTCCGTCGTGTCGGGAAGAATAACAAGCGGTGCCTGCAGACCTTTTGCGGCATGAACTGTCATGATGCGCACTGCGTTGAACCCCTGCTCAAGATCACGCTTGATTTCGCCTTCGCTTGATTCAAGCCAGTCAATGAAGCCCTGCAGTGTTGGGGGTTCCGACTTTGCATAACTTAAAGCCTGCCCTAAAAATTCATCGATCACTTCGGCATGCTCATGCCCCATGCGCCCAACTATGCGGCCGCGCGTTTTTAACATGTCCAGTGCGCATGCAAAAAAAGCATAGGGTGCTTCATAATCCGCGATGGAGCGCATGTGCTCAAGGAATTCATGCGCCTGCCTGATGATGCTGTCTGAAGCCATGGATGGCGGCGCATGCTGCTGCAACTCCTGCCACAGCGTCTTCTTCTGACGAGACAGCGCCAGCGCCATCAATTGATCTTCACTGACACCGCATAACGGACTTTTCAGCAGACAGGCCAGATTTAAATCATCTTCCGGCAGCAAACAAAATCTTGCCAGCGCCAGCAGATCCTGAACCACAAGGCTATCAAGCAGCTTAAGACGATCCGCCCCGGCAACAGGAATCTCTGCGCGTTTGAGCGCCTTGACAAGGCTGTCAACAAAGCTGGTTCGCTGGCGCACAAGTATCATGACATCGCCCGGCTGCAGCGCCCTGCCACGGCTGGCGACATGCAAACCTGAATCCAGCCAGTGGCGCAGCTGCAATGCCAGCTTCTGCGCCAGAATACCCGCAGCATCCTGATAGCTGGAGGGGTCAGGCCTGATAACTGGCCAGATTTCAACAAAGCCATGCGCCTGCTCGCGTATGGCAACATGGCTCAGCTCCGCCGAAGGATCCGCTACACCCGCACGCGCCTGTGCTGATGCAAATACATGATCCACCAGCCCGAGAACCTCAGGCGTCGAGCGATAGGAATGTTTGAGTGTCAAGCGGTGGGCGATGGCACGCGCATCTTCTATCTTACGCAGAAAATATTCCTGCATCATTGGCAGCACTTCAACATCCGCCCCCTGAAAGCTGAAAATGGATTGTTTTTCGTCCCCCACCACAAACAGCGAGCGCGGATTTTCTGCGCGGCCATCGCCCGCAAAAAATTCCTCGGCAATCGCAGATACAATCTGCCATTGCTGCGGGCTGGTATCTTGGGCTTCATCAACCATTAGATGGTCGATTCCCTCATCCAGCTTGAAAAGCACCCACGGCACCGATGCCTCACCCGAAAGCAGACGGCAACCCGCAACAATCAGGTCGTCATAATCCAGCCCAAGACGTCGTAGCTTCAGCGTGTCGTAATGCGATAGCAGTCGCGCTGCAATGTCAATGAGCGCGGTGCTGGATTCAATCACCTCCACAGACTCCAGCGACTCACACAGCTCCACTACTCTTTGCTGCTCTCTGAGTAATGCCTCAATCTGTTCTGCCTGAAGCTGTGATTGCCGAGTGAATAGAGCAATCTTCGGTTTTCCCTGCTGCGTCAGGAACAATGGCAGATAAGCTGCCAGCTGCGCTGGCTTTTCTGTATTGTCTGTGCGCAGCCACAGCTCCAGAACCTCACCACGCGCCAGATCCGATGTCGCGGTGCTTTCCAGCAGGCGCTGCATGCAGGTTTTTAGAAGCGGTTCATCCAGCTCGTAACCCTGAAAGTAGCTTTGCCATGCGCTTTCACGGCTGGGCGAGCCGGCTTGCGTCTGCGACTGAAGGGGAATGCGGCGCAGATAATCACGAATCGCTGGCAAGTTCGCAAATGAGGCCTTTTTATTAATCACCTCCTGCATCAGGAGTAAAAAGCGTTCTTCAGAACCGCCGGCCGCCACTTTAGCCAGTGCATCTGCAAGCACGGCATCAGAACCGGCATCGGCATAAACCTGATGCAGCGCCTCTTTCAAGAGCTGTTTCTGTGTAAATGGCTCAATGATTTTAAAATGAGGGCTGATCCCCGCCTCTAGCGGAAAACGCGCAAGCAACGACTGACAAAACCCGTGCAGCGTGTGAATGCGAACCCCTTCCGGAGAATCCAGCACGCGAGCAAATAAGCCCCGCGCAAACACCCGTGTTTCATCTAAAGCAGGTTCGCCCAGCAATTGCTGGAGAACGACACTGAGCTGATTATCCGGCAGCATGACCCACTGCCCCAGCGCGGTGATAATGCGGTTTTTCATCTCAGCTGCCGCCGCATTGGTATAGGTAAGGCAGAGGATTTTTTCTGGTGCCACACGGTGACAAAGCAGGCTGAGCACGCGATTAACAAGCAGCGTGGTTTTTCCAGAACCGGCATTCGCAGATACAAAGACTGAGGCCTCTGGTTTTCCTAAGTGGCTGTTTTTATATGTTTTTTCAGCCATGACGGCCGCCGGCATTAGTTAAAATTTCATCAAAACTTAACAAATCTTCAAAGTGTTTTCTGTTATGATGGTTTATGAATAAATAACAGGTTATCCCATGGCAGTAACTAGTAACCAATTGACTAAAAATGCAGATATTCTCTTTATGCCGGGAATATTTGATGAAACCATGAGGCTTCTGAACGAGGCTCATGAGTATTTTTTCCTTTTTGGCGAAGATGATCAAAAACGCATCGAGGAGCATTTGAAAACGCTTTATTCGTGCGAAATGTCGCGCATTACGCTCAGGCTTTCCTCGGTGATGGCGTGGATTATGATTCAGCGTGCGGTTGTCTCTGGCAAGTTGGCCGCAGATGAAGCTGCTCAGCGTTATGGGCTTGATTTCAAAGATGCGTGTCTGGTTGATAACAGAGTGCTTCATGGTGTTCTGCCGAGCTATGTTTGCCTGCTGCTGGATCGAAGCCTTGAGCTTTATGAACGCGTCATGCGGCTTGACGATAATATACGAAACCAATATCGTAGCTCGCTTCACTGAGCCTGAATAATCAGCGACAGAAAATTTTTTATCACGCATCACAAACCTGCCCACTCTGCCCGCCTGGATAGATGCTCGTAAGGATTATGCTGCAGGCCGAGCGAGGGATCGTCGTGACTGCTGAAGACGGTGCTTGGGTCTCGATAAAACGCCACTAACGATTTGAGCGTTTGCTGCACTTCATCCATATGGATTTGAAGCTCCTGATTCTCACACTGATCCAGCCCACCCGCCAGCCGCCAGTAATACAGCTTGTATTGATGATAGTCGCGCGGCAGCGTCAGTGATGGCGACGGCGCTTCTCCATGCGACAGAATAATTGCATACAAAGCAAGCTGGTTGATTTTCAGTCGCTTCAGATCCGAAGGGGTTGGCAGCGCGCCAGTTTTATAATCAACAATTGCCACCGTGCCATCGCGCCGTATCTCCAGCCGGTCGATGCGTGCGGTAAGTTTGATTACTTCTCCGCGGCAAGGCATCAACCACTGCGCCTTGTATTCAGCAACGATACGTTTCGTCAGCGCGCGGTGATTTTTTTCCTGCTCCATAATCCACGGAACCAGCGCCTGAAAACGCGGCCACCAGAGCGCACAGACGGACGGCCAGCGCATCATTTCCGCAAAGGCTGCCGCACCTGAACTCATCAGCGCCGCGTTCGCATCAGCAGGCAGTGATGCTGGATAGCTCTGAACAAATTGCTCAAGCGCGCGATGTATGATCATGCCAAAATGTTTGCCGCTGGGCTGCTCATCGAGAGGATTCAGAGGCTTCAGCCGCAGGATGGTTTCTGCATAACAGGCATAGGGATCCAGCGCCAATCGCTCCAGCTGTGTGGTGCTGAGCGATGTCGCACGATCACTAACCGCGGGGCATGGCTCAGGCTTGGTAAATGGCGCTGATGAAATGGGTTGATCCAGCTGATCCGACATCCGGCGATAGCGATCACTCATCTGCATCGCCTCCCAGAGTTCTTGATTGAGCCCTTGGGTCAAAGTCTGCATCCTGACCAGCCAGCGCGACGGCACCTGAACCACGCCATCCACTTTTCGTGAACGGCTGAGGATGACTTCACGGCAGCCCATTAACTGGTAGAAATCGTGCGCCGACTGCCCCACCGACCGCTCGGCCGACGGCATGCCGATCTCGCGCTTCATTGGCCGGCTCAGCCATGGGCTGGCCTCTGGTAATGAAGGCCATATTCCTTCGTTCAAGCCTGCAAGTATCACGCGATCAAATGAGTGAAGCCGCGCTTCCATGGGGCTGAGTATTGTCAGGCGCGGGTGAAGGCCATAGGCCGGCCTGAACACCGCACCACCAAGCATGCTCGCCAGCCACGCATCGTAATGCGCCGGCTCAATCGCCGGAAAATCCTTCACCTGCTCAATTAAATCAGCCAGCATACGCGAAAGCGCCGCACCGGTTTCGCGCTTCCAGAGCACGCCATCACCGGGCTCAGTATCGGTAGCAGCCAGCAGCTCACATACCTGCAGATGAGCCAAGAGAAGATCCACTGGCGATACTTTCGGCTGGCTCAGCAGAGATCTCAGCACCTGTGTCCGATCACAAAAACTGATGATAAACTGCGAAATCTCCTGATCATCCAGACGCGCCGCGATGGATCTCCAATCGTCTTCGTATTGTAAGCCTCGCAAACATAATAACTCAAGCCGGCGCGCAAGCTGGCGACATTGCACACCCGCCATACCAAGTGCTGCCAGCGGATGCCGCAGTAGCGCCAGCAGCCTGATGGATGATGTTTCCTGCGCAAGCCAAGCCATCACGAGGTGCATGAACACCCCTTCTGGCACCTCGCTCAGCGGCATACCAGAACTGTCATTGAGTGCGACATTAAAACGCCGCATCTGCTGAACCACCATGGATGCCAATGTACGATCCGGCGTTACAAGAGCCGCTGTTTCTCCGGGTCTTTCCAGTGTTTCACGCAGCACCACCGCAATCATTCTGGCTTCTTCTATCTGCGTGGTGGCGGTGAGGATGCTGATGCCATTCACCTGCTGCGAGCATGGGGCTGATTGATGATGCCACGTGGCAGTCGCCTCCGGGCTTGAAAAAACATCATGCACCCAGCGCAGGCGCTGCTCTTCGCGTGTGGTAAGTTCTTCACCCCATATCGCTATCTCACTGCGTTTGATACCCATACCGGAAAGTAGCTGGCTGAGGGCATATTGCGGGTGTGTGACAGGCAGCGCCTCCCATTGCGTCTGGCTCATCTCCATATCCACAGACGGCAGCACTAAAGTGCCAGATGGCAAGCTGGCGATGACGCCTAGCAGCATCGCGGTGGCTGGCTGACTGCCCGTGGAGCCCGCGGCAATCACCGGGTAGTCAGGCGGCGTGTGTTGCCACTTTTTTGCCAGCGAAAGCAGGTCGCGCTGCTGTGCTTCCACAGGATCAAGCCAGTGATTCTGCTCCAGTAGCTGCGGCCAGTGATGTGTCAGCAGCTTCAGCACATCGAGCGTTTTTTGCCAATGGGCAGAAAAATAATCCGGCACCAGCAGGTTCAGATTATCCAATGCCACGGCACTACGCGTGGCCTCATCCAGTAGATCCGCCAGCTGTGCGGCAAGCTCTGTTGCCTGCGCAGCATGCATGGATGGGTGAGCGGCCATCACCATTCTGGCGAGTATTAATCGTCTGCGCAATATCGACAGGCGCGGCGCCTCATCCGCCAATTCTTTTTGAAGCGGCCAACTGTCAAGCCACAGCTCATCTGCTGTATCACCAAGCGGATGAATCGCCGGCAGCAAACAGGCTTTTCCCGACGTTTGGCGAATAAAAGCTTCCTTTAGCGCGCGGCAGGAGCGACGATTGGGGAGCAGAATAAGCGTATTGGAGAGTAAAAAAGGATCCTGACCGTAGCGCTTGAGCAGCTGTGCGGCCAGCGTGTCCAGAAATGGGCGCACCGATGGAATTGTCGCGCAATTTGCCTGATTATTCATGATATTTTAATACATCAAACGCAGACTAGAAGCGATCAGATTATGACAAAAACCACACCCGATTTACTTCCTGAAATGCTGAGGCGTGAACTCGCCTTTCTATGGGCTGCCCACAACGCGGTGGGACTCGATGGCGTGATGTGCCTCTACTCGCCTGCAACCCAGATACCGTTTCGAACGCGTGAAGCAGGCGTGCAGCTATGGTTCAGCCAGAAAGAAACTGATCAGGTGATTGAGCAGATTCTGCACTATTACCAGCAAGGCCAGCTGCCTAACATCCCGCTACTGCTTAAC
>Ga0315902_10008067_pt1 | contig 14295 bp, 10 predicted proteins | sample LakEriMetagenome_9_FD_203523 | JGI IMG/M metagenome (GOLD analysis project Ga0315902, IMG submission 203523) | Freshwater fungal communities from buoy surface, Lake Erie, Ohio, United States - Buoy 12 MA117 | ecosystem: Environmental > Aquatic > Freshwater > Lake > Lake biofilm | place: USA... | reverse complement strand
GACCTGATCAATCACCACCCCGAGCTTGCTCAAGCCACCCGAGAGCGTCCGCAAAAACTGCTGCTCTTCGGTGTCAACCGTCTCAAGAATAAAGTCACGGCGTGCCTTGAGCTCAGGATAGGCATCGCCCATCAAATCAACTACGCGATCGACCACACCGGTAAAGAACGGCTTATCAAAGCCCACAGTGCGCCCTTGATAGACGGCACGGCGCAAAATGCGACGCAATACGTACGAGCGCCCCGTGTTGCCCGGCAAGACACCATCCGCAATCAAGAACGCCACCGAACGGCTGTGGTCGGCCACTGCACGATATGGGGCATAACGGGCGCGATAGTCTTTTTCGTCGCTCCCACGAAGCTCTTTAATGCGATTAATCAAATCAACGAACAAATCCGTGTCGTAGTTGTTTTTGACGCCCTGCAACACCATGGCCATGCGCTCAAGACCCATGCCGGTATCGACCGATGGCCGTGGCAGTGGTTGCATGGTGCTCCGCTCAAACTGCATAAACACGTTGTTCCAAATCTCAACGTAATCCGGGTCGTCGCTGTTCACACCGGCAGCCGACATTTTGCTTAGATCATCACCGAGATAGACAGTAATCTCCGAACACGGTCCACATGGACCGGTATCGGCCATCACCCAGAAGTTATCCTTCTCGCCGAAGCGCAAAATACGACTCGGATCGGCACCCGCCTTAATCCACATGGCGGCGGCATCCTCGTCAGCCGGAACGCGCCCGTTGCCCTCAAATACGGTGAACCACAAACGCTCAACCGGCAACTCAAATACTTTGGTCAGCAAATCCCAGGCCATGGGAATCGCATCGGCCTTGAAGTAATCGCCGAACGAGAAGTTCCCCAACATCTCAAAAAACGTATGGTGCCGTGGTGATGGGCCAACCTCCTCAAGGTCATTATGTTTACCCGAGACGCGTAAACACTTTTGGGCAGTCGTCGCACGCGTATATGGTCGCTGCTCGAGCCCCAAAAAGGTATCTTTGAATTGCACCATGCCTGAATTGGCAAAGAGCAAGGTTGGGTCATTACCCGGAATCAACGACGAACTAGGCACGACGGTGTGACCACGCTCGGCAAAAAACGAAAGATAGGCTTGACGAATTTGATTGCTGGTCAGCTTCTTCATGGTGGCTCCGCTTGTGACCCAGTCGGGTTCACTGTGCATGCATACAAAATATTACCTTATATTGTAGCCGACGCATCAAAGTGCCGCAACATATAGGAAAAATCAGCAGTTTTTCGCATCAAATACTAATGTATGTCCGTTCAGTGGGCTATATTTTTCGGTCGAATCAGTATACAATGTAAACAAATTACTATGTTTGTGCGTTTTTCGTGGTTCCATTCATGTATTTTTCGCTATCGATGTATATCGCCGGGAGAGATAATGACAGCACTCTATCGAGATCAACGGCAATGCGCAATCTGCACCACATACACGACATACACTTGTATCAACAGCAAATTCGTTTTCGAAGATCTCGACATGGATGGGCGCCCTTACGATATGACCCTAATTATTCTGCCGTACTGGGTACAACACTGTAGCAAATGCCATTTCTGCAGTAGTGATATTCGTGTGACCAGCGAACAGGCAACTGACATCATCAAAACACACGCGTATCTAGGCATCGTTGCCGATCAATCATATCCATATATCTCGCGCGAATACAACGCAGCTAGTTATCTGTGTCGCTTTGAAAACGACTATGCCAATGCAGGTTGGCATGCGCTTCGTTCCACCTGGAAGTGCGAGGATACCCATCATCCGATGCGTGGCGTTATCCGTCAGCAGGCAATCGATAACTTTTTGCGGGCGATAGAACACCACCAAACGTTTGCACCAACCCCTAGTGAGCAACACCTCATCCTTGCCGACCTCTACCGCCGTCACGGTGAGTTCATGCTTGCACACCAGTACAATCAACACGCCGCCCAGTTGCACCCCAATGATGCAATCCGAGCGGCGCTCACTATCCAATCACGGGCCATCGAAGAGAGCAATCTCCAACGACTGGCTCGCCCGTCAATCTAGCTTACCAACTCACCACAACAGTCCCCTCTGATGCATTCAGCTGGACCACAGCAACTTGACCCTCAGGCGTATCAATCACCTGCACAGGTCCGTTCGGCGACTGCACAGTGCCACTACACCCTACTGCATCACGTGGAATAGGCAACTCTATCTGATACGATTGCGCGCCAGTCACCTCAATGGATGCCCAACACGCATCTTGATGCCAACGATACGCTACATAATTATTTGTCGTTGCATAGCGCACAGTGGCATAGGCATCACGCAACCCTGCATGCGACCACTGCGGCGCAACTTTGACCATCCGCAAGTTGTCTTGTTGGTCAACGACGCCCACAGCTCCCTCGATGAAGGCCATCAACATACTTGATGTGCCCCACCCATCGGTGCTAATCGTCTCGGGCGTACCGATGCCAGCACCGCCGTCCGGGCTATACCACAAATAACTCTCACCTTTGCTCAACATGCCCAACCAAAAGTAGTCGAGCTGCGCAAATCCGTAGGATGGCCGCCCAATCTGGAAGGCCCCTGCTGCCAGTTCACCACCAACCATCGGCATAATGCCACCGTTGACGTATTCACCGGGGCGTTCCCCATTGCGCCCCCCCAAGCCAAACGTTCCGGCGGGGAACGCTGGATCGATGCTAAACCACTCAGCAAACACGCCTGGGCGACGCCGACTAATATAACTCTGAATAATGGCTTCTTTTTGTGCGGGTGTTAATACGCCACGATTCAGTGCATAGGCATTCGAAAGGCTGAGCTGTTGGTTAGTATCCACACCAGGAATTACCTGTGGCTGATCAAAGACAAAATGCGTATAAAAATGACCATTCCAACTCAACGCATTGAGTCGCTCCATAATCCCATCAGCTATGGTTCGCCATACCCCAGCCAAAGCCGGGTCGCCAACCCGTTCCTCGAGCGTGGCTAACATGCGTAATGATTGCGCCATGCCTGTATTATCGCCATGGAAAATTCCCCAGCGCGTATTTGGCGAGATTTCATGATGTGGGCCACCGCCCGGCAACAGCTCAAAATCCCATGTGTCAATCGTATATGGTCGACGAATCAACCCGCGCGCCGCATCCCAGCGCCACGGATCCTGCAAACTATACGTAGCCGCACGACGCATGCCATCCATGTGACGCCGAGCAAACTCATCGCCCGCACCTACCTGCCATGCCTGATACACACCCTGGATAAACAAAAATTCCACATCTGACTCAACTGGTGTACGATACGGCGTTGTCGTCCATGGTGCCCGTGGTAGATAATCCGGAAAGCTACCATTTGCCGCTTGTAACTGTGCAAACGCATCAATCGTTGAGGTCAATTCACCATCAAAATAACGCGCACCGCGCATCTGATAGACATGATCGCGCAACCAAATCATCGGACTATCTGGTGAGCGATACCCTCGTACTGTACCCTCACCAAACGGAATTTCAAGCCACGCACCATCCATCAACTGCTCAGCTTTGGGCACAAACTGGTCATATCGCTCAACACCTGTACTCACCACAGTGCGTGGCGCCAACGTATAGACACCCTCGACACGCACCAGTAATTGCCCACTACTTGCCGACCAAATGTCAGCGCGCTGCGGACCACCGCGTCCACGTGGAATAATCGTAGTCTCTCCGATTCCACCAATCAATGTCAATGAGCTCGTACTCACCACATTGCCAATCACATCAGTGATCACCAAATGCACATCACCGCTCGGTCCGTTCGGGATTGCCACGCGCATCAACAATGGCATCAATGGTTGCGCCTGACCGACAGCAATCACTGGAGCATCTATCGTCACAGCAGGTAATTGCTGTTCAGCACGCACAGGAGCGCTCGTCCATAACCCGAGCCCAAATATCACAATACTTATCCAACGATATATGCGCATTCGTACTCCCACACATCTCGATTTTCTTTACTCCCTATATAGTATTACATGTATCACCTTCTGATGCTGATACAGATGTGATGATGTCGTGATGGATTGAGTGTGCGGTCGTCATTCAGCAATCTGTAAGCGACACTTCAGCTACACATACTCCCGGTGCTCTCATATTTCATCTATAATGCATTGCAGTGATTACTGACGGAGGATGGGCATGAGTGCGGGTATCCCTCAATCAACGCTACACGAACGCATTGCCACACGCCAGGCGCGCATTGGCATTATTGGTGTTGGCTATGTAGGTTTGCCTTTGGCCGTCGTATTCGCCGAAGCAGGCTTTCGCGTAACTGGTTTTGACTTGAGCGCAGATCGCGCTGCTACCATCAATAACGGCATCAGCTACATCGAGGATATCCCCAGTAGTACACTCGCAAATTTGGTCAACCAAGGGCTGATTGACGCCACAACTGATATGAGTCGGCTCAAAGACATGGACGCCATTAGCGTCTGCGTGCCAACACCGCTCAGCAAAACTCGTGACCCAGATATGTCAGCGGTACTCCAAGCCGCCTCAGATATCGCCAATAATCTCCGCCCTGGCCAGCTCATCGTGCTCGAAAGCACGACCTATCCCGGCACTACGCGGGAGATTTTCTTGCCACGCATCCAAGAACGCGGCTTCCAGATCGGCCACGACGTATTTTTGACATTCTCGCCTGAGCGCGTCGACCCCGGTCGTACCGATTGGACCACCCAAAACACCCCCAAGATTATGGGCGGCATCACACCAGCCTGTCTCGACGTCGGGCGCGCATTGTACGAATCCGCTATTAAGCGGATTGTGCCCGTCAGTAGTCCCGAGGCCGCCGAGATGGCCAAACTCCTCGAGAACACCTTCCGCGCCGTCAACATCGGCCTCGTCAACGAGGTCCAACTCATGTGTGATCGTCTCGGGCTAAACGCCTGGGAGGTCATCGAGGCCGCCGCCACCAAACCCTTCGGCTTCATGAAGTTCACCCCGGGCCCGGGCCTCGGTGGCCACTGCATCCCGATTGACCCACTCTATTTATCCTGGAAGCTCAAGACGCTCGATTACACTGCCCGCTTCATCGAGCTCGCTAGCGAGGTCAACACCTCGATGCCCCGTTACTGGGTCCAAAAAGTCGCCGATGCCCTCAATGACCAGAGCAAGGCGATTCGCGGTAGCACCGTGCTCGTTCTTGGCGTTGCCTACAAAAAAGACGTCTCGGATGTCCGTGAGTCACCAGCGCTCGATATCATTCATCTCTTGCGTGAAAAGGGCGCTCGCGTCACATTCCATGACCCACATGTTGCGAGCATCCGCATCGATGGCGAACGACTCCATGGCATCACCGATTTGACCGATGCCCTGCGCACCAGTGATTGCGTCATCATTGCTACCGACCATAGCAGTTACGACTGGGCACTCGTCAAACAACACGCCCCACTCGTGATTGACACCCGCAATGCGCTACGGAGATGACGCGGTAGATTGCCCCACCGACACCACATCACATGACGCGGCTACCCTCAACCGGGTGGTCGCATTGATTTATCACACCGACATCACTTATATCAGCATCATGCTCCCACCGCAATGCCCGCAGGGATGTCGGTGGCGATGCCCCCATGCTCTACACCACTCCGGCTCGCCACCATATGTATTGCGCTGACATCACTTTTTCACACGGTACGACTACGTCTATATCCAGCATCTCTGGGGAGCTGAACGCTTTTAGGGCAAGGAATGGGTCAACAACTCATCACCTACGCCGCCCTCAACGCACATGCTCACGGACATCCATCGATTACACTTGATGTATCATGAGATAACTCAAGAGCATAACAACGCTACGCACAGCTCGGCTTTGTGATTACCAAGACAACGCGTTTATGGCCGTGGAATACTGGATTCCACCGCATGCACAAGTCGCTTTTGTAGCAACACAATCAGTAAGGATACCACGATGCGCGTACCAACGAAGTTACCCATTGTCCATCACTACGACCAGAATCACCTGCGCAACATTGCGCTCCCCCTCGGCGGCATCGGCACTGGCGTCGTCTCACTCGGCGGCCGTGGTGACCTGCGCGATTGGGAGATCGGCAATCGCCCGGCCAAGAAGTTCCGCCCCGACACGGCCTTCACGGCCATGCGCGTCAGCGGCGCTAATCGCTCACCCCTCATCCTCGCACTTGAAGGACCGCTCGGCATCGACGAGTACCAAGGCGCGTTTGGTTCAACTGCTGCCCATCATGGCTTGCCCCGCTTCCGCGAGTGTAGTTTTGATGCGACCTATCCCTTCGGCATCGTCCATCTGCGCGATCAAGATGTGCCAGTCCATGTCGATATCGAGGGATTTAATCCGCTCGTGCCACCCGATGCCAGTGACAGTGGCTTACCTGTTGCCATCTTGACCTATCATTTCCACAATCAAAGCGCTGAGGCGTTGACGATTGATGTGGCAACATCGCTGCAAAACTTCCTCGGTACCATCTACACGGCCGGCAACTACGGCGCCAGCATCGTCAACGACTTCTTTCAACGCGACGATGAGGCCAGCCGTGCCCACCACCGTAACCAGATTGCCTACCGCACCCGCGCCGGCATCAATGCCCTGGTCTACACTACGGCGCCCGCATATCAGGGTACCGAACAAGACGGCACACTAGCCCTGGCATTCATCGACGCCCACGACGTCACCCACCGCACTGGATGGGCCGATTACACGTGGGGCGATTCGTTGCTCGATTTCTGGGATGACTTCAGCGCCGACGGTCAGCTCGAGCCACGCCAAAGTGCCGCCCTCAAGCCAATCGGATCGTTGGCACAACGCCTGCAGCTCGCGCCACACGGCCACGCATCAGCGACCATCATGCTCAGCTGGCACTTCCCCAATCGCGTGGCTTGGCGCTCCGAGGAGTACGGCGCGATGCACTTCGGCGAATACACCGATACCATCGTCGGCAACGAATACACCCAACGCTTCGGCGATGCCTGGGACGTCGTCATCCAAACCGCCCCACGCCTGAGCGAACTCACCGACCGCACCCTCGAGTTTGTCGAGACAATCACATCGGCCGATTTGCCACACGTACTCAAAGAGGCTGCTCTGTTCAATTTGAGCACGCTCCGCAGTCAAACCGTGTTCCGCACAGCCGACGGACGCCTGTTTGGCTGGGAGGGGACCGACGACTTCCGCGGCTCGTGCTTTGGTAGCTGTACCCATGTCTGGAACTACGAGCAAGCCACGGCGTTTTTGTTCGGCGATTTGGCCAAAGGCATGCGCGAAAATGAGTTTTTGCATGCCACCAATACCAACGGCCAAATGAGCTTCCGTATCGGCTTACCACTCACTATCGCCCAAGCCTGGCCCACGGCTGCTGCAGACGGTCAAATGGGCTGTATCATCAAGCTCTACCGCGAATGGCGCTTAAGTGGCGACACCCAATGGCTCCAGCAACTTTATCCGGCCGCCAAGGCAGCCCTGGGCTTCGCCTGGATTCCCAACGGCTGGGACGGCGACCGCGACGGCGTGATGGAGGGGTGTCAGCACAACACCATGGACGTCGAGTACTTTGGGCCCAACCCCCAAATGCAATTCTGGTACCTCGCCGCCTTACGTGCCGGCGCCGAGATGGCCAAGGCCTGCTACGACGACGAATTCGCCGTCGAGTGCATGCGTCTCTTTACCCAGGGGTCACAGTGGACGCAGGAGAATCTATTTAACGGCGAGTACTTCTTCCACCAGATTCGTCCACCCATGCACGCCGACAACATCGCCCCTGGTATCCGTCACATGGTCATGGGCGCCAGCAATCTCGTCGACCCTGAGCTCCAACTCGGCGACGGCTGTTTGGTCGATCAACTCGTCGGTCAGTATCTTGCCCACATCAGCGGGCTCGGTGATTTGGTCGACGCGAATCAGCTTAAAACCACCGTATCAAGCATTTACGCCTACAACCGCTCCGCCAGCCTACACCACCACTTCAACCATATGCGCAGTTTTGCGATCGGTAACGAAGCCGCGCTCCTCATGGCCTCATATCCCCGTGGTAACCGCCCAGCCCGGCCATTCCCCTACTTCAACGAGGTGATGACCGGCTTCGAGTATGCCGCGGCTGCCAGCATGATCTATGCCGGCCTGCGCGACGAGGCAGTCCAGGTCATCAGCGACATCCGCGCCCGCTACGACGGCGCTAAGCGCAGTCCTTTCGACGAGGCCGAATGTGGCCACCACTACGCCCGCGCCATGGCCAGCTTTGGTCTGATTATGGCCTGGACAGGCCAGCAGTACAATGCCATCACCGGCGCCCTCTCGTTCGGCGAGATCGCCGATCACACCAGTCAGTTCTGGTCAACTGGCCATGCCTGGGGCAACATCAGCCGGCGTGGCGACATCTACACGCTCACCGTCTATGCTGGCACGCTCCAACTCTCGTCAATCACCATCGCCGGCGAGACGCTCGTCGAGTACGGCGTCATTCAATCCATCGAGCGCAGTGCCCTACAGTTCGTCGGCTAAACACGAAGCCCCCGCGCACGCAACGTGCGCGGGGGCTGATCCAACTCACACCAGCGCTTCAGGGCGCTCGTGCAACCAATCATCAAGTCGCGCCACGCGCTCTGGGTACAACCGTGACCGCGCCAAAAACCCTGCTCCGTGTTGTGGCATCGGATCCTGATCCGTCGGCTGATAGCGCAAATCAACACTCCAGCGCACATGGTCCGAGTTGTTGGGTGTACTCATGTGAACACAGCGATCATTAAACAGAATTGCTGTTCCGGCTTTGACTGGTAATGATACGGCCGAACGCTTGGCTTTTGTCAGCATTTTACCGGATATTTCGTAGTACCCTGTGCCCGAGTATTGTTCTTGATGAAAGTCGTAGACCTGCGTTTTGTGGGTACGTGGCCACACATGCAAACAGCCATTCTCCTCAGTCGCATCCACCAGTGGAATCCAGACCGTAATCACCGGATTGGCGTTTGCATCCGGCCAATAGCTCTTGTCTTGGTGCCACGGCACCGCCCCAGCTGCCACTTTGGGCACTTTGGGGCGCACGTTGTAGACCGGATTGGCGAAGATTTCGGGACCTACCAACGATTCCACCGCATTCAAAATTTTGGGATTCGTCATCAACACAAAGTACCCAGGAATGCGATCACGCCAACTACGGCCGTAGCGCAAAAAGTCGGCATCGGTCAGATTGGCAAATAGCAACGCCAATCGCCGTTCGAACGGCTGATCCGCATAATCATCGACAATTCTGCCATCACGACGAAGTTCAGCCGCAATCTCGTCCACTTTGGTGCGCATCGCCTGACGCGCCGGCTCGAGCTCAGCATCGCTCAGCAACTCTGGGAGAATCAAGTACCCCTCGCGGTCATAAACCGCTTTCTGTGCCTCGTCCAATAATCCCGCAGTCGTCCCCCGGTGAAACTCCTTCGGTTCACGGTAGTCCATAGGGTGCGCCCTTTCAGATGATCAATCACTTACACAAACCGGCCAAATCGGTCCAAAATCATCATGCGTTCTACCGTCATTTTACCAGTCCACCAGGCATGTGCCGTTGACCACTCTGTATCATACTGTCCCCATTGCCACGTCGGTCGCCATAGCCCGTGGTGCCGTACATGGTGACACCACTGATTCAGTTGGATGTCGATCAGGTCGGCTATTTCGGCAAAAAACGGGCTCGCTGGCGTGTGTACGTAATCCAATGGGGTTGGCACGTAGGCACTTTGCCACTCGGCCGGCACTGGATGAATCGTCGGGCGCAAAAGGCGCACCACGTGTGGATACAACGCCGCCTGCACCTGCAGCGGCACTCGATCATATGCCCGCACATAGCACGCCAACGCATGCGACTCCATGGTGTCAGCCTGTGCAATATGATCCACCAAGGCTGCACACAAGGTCGCAAAATCAACATCGGTACCTTGGTAGATACTCAGATAGCCGATAATCTCTGCTGTCGGATTGGGCCAATCGCGGTCCAGCGCATTCTGCCCCGTCTGTGCATCGACATGCCACCACGGGGCATGTGGGTACGCATTGACACCAGCAGCCATCGGGTGCCACTTGCCTGCCGAGGTATCATACGCCGCCACAAGATACCCCAAAGCGCGTTGCACGAGCGCATGTTGCGGCGGTAGCCCGATCCAGTGCGCGTATTGCAAGCCAATCGTCGTCGCCAGTGGCGACGAGGCCGGGTGCCAGACATCCGGCTCGATGCCGTGCCCAAAGCCACCATCGGCGTTTTGATACGCAGTAAGATGCGGTACGACATCACTCCACGTCGCATGTCCACGCCATGCCTGCCAGACCGCCCAATCAAGTGGGCGAGCGATGGGTGCGAGTTGTTGCGCAATCAGTTGTATATCTTTAGCGGAGATTCGATGCATCTGCACCCTCACGACGACGATAGTGGAGCACGACCACGCCATCATCGACATATGTTTGCTGAAGCGTCAGCTGCGCCATAATGGTCTGTTGTCCAAACAGTGGGATGCCATCGCCCAAAATCACCGGCACAATCCCCACGTAGTAATCATCGATGGCATCTGCATTCACAAAATGGGCAATCACCCGACTGCCACCAAACAGATAGACGTTCGGGCGCCCGTGCATAGCCTGCTCCTGCAGATACGCCAACACTTGCGCCGGCTCAACGAACACCACATGATCGTGGGCCAGTTGCGCTGTTGTGCTCAGTACCACCACCTGTTTGTCGGCATACTCCGCATGAAAGCCCTGGACATATGAGTTACGCCCCATCACCACAATATCAATAGCGGCCAAAAACGCCGCAAAATCCCAGCGCTGTGGCGTATCAGCACGATGGGCGCCATCGCCCATAATCCAATCAAACGATCCATCACGCCGGGCAATATAACCATCAAGACTCATCGCGAGGGTCATGGTAATGCGTGGTGTGGTCATACACTGCGCTCCTACTGCATAAACATCAACAACGTCTGACCTTGATCCGACTGAAACAACAACTTGCCATCATGCACCGTGATCTGAGTGGTGGCACGCAACGCCTCAACATACGCCTGCTCGTATGTCATACGTTCATCAGTACACGTGGTATTCATCGTCGCAACATCATCGATGTGTATCGCTGTAGATGACGTATGGTACGGTGCCACGCGGTACCAATTGCAAAATCCATACCCTGCAAGATTATTATTCTCGTATTGAACCGTCACTGTGACATTCTCAACCGGGTTACCGTTGAGTTCTACGAGATACCACGGAGCGGACCCCATTATCTCAGACCCATCCCACAACCCAACCATGAACACTTCGTCGATACCACACGCAGTCACTGCGACTGCCATCGCCCACAACACAATCATCCGGCGCATCATGATGGACATTTCTTTACTGTGCCCTTTGTCGCAATGATACATCGCGTGCATCATTGCATAGACGCTGATGATGGAATCACGCCAGCCATGCTGTGCATGATTGTACTACTCAATGGACACAGACTGCTGACCATATACCCACCGGTGTAACACCGATACGCAGCATAATCAGCATCACAGTACAAAATCAATCCCCCGACAAGTGTGCTACTTGTCGGGGGTTATTGGCGGGGAGGGAGAGATTCGAACTCTCGAGGGAATTGCTTCCCTAGCGGTTTAGCAAACCGCCGCACTAGGCCGACTATGCGACCTCCCCGTGCGTTTGTAGTGAGACTGGAGGAGAGAGAGGGATTCGAACCCTCGGAACGTTAGTTCTCTCGTTTTCAAGACGAGCGCGATCGACCACTCCGCCATCTCTCCAAGTTGTAAGTGGTGATGTGTTGGCAGGCGGGACAGGAATCGAACCTGCAACCTGCGGATTTGGAGGCCGCTGCTCTGCCTAATTGAGCTACCCGCCTTCACATCGAAAGTAAGTATACAAGATTCAGAGGCGCTTTGCAAATAGAACACCATCACCATGCTAAATTCACAGACCGACACCACACATTTGCCCACATCGACGCATCTGCCCCTCATACACCCACACTTGTCACATTGTGCAAACGTTTGCACAAAAGTACCAATCCATACATCACCGTTGTGCAATCGTTTGCACAGAGACAAAACCACGATTATGATAGAGGCAAACGCAGACAACAGAGGAGTAATGGAGATATGTCGCCGTTTCGCATTGCCAACGCACCATGCTCGTGGGGCACGCTTGAGTTCGAGGGTCTCAGCGGTGAACGCATCGAATACACCCAAATGCTCGACGAACTCGTCACCACTGGTTACACTGGCACCGAGCTAGGTGATTGGGGATTTATGCCGACAACTCCCAGCGCGCTTGCGGCCGAACTGCAACGACGCCAGCTGACCCTTATCGGCGCCTATGTGCCTGTGCCACTCGCTGGCACGAATGCAACCATTGCCCCTGCCATCAGTAATGCGCAACGCACCGCCGATTTATTGGCACACACTGCCCAAATCCTCGGACAACACCACCAACCACTGCTCATCTTAGCTGACGAAAACGGGAGTGACGCCCATCGCACCACACATGCTGGTCGCATCACCAACCCCACCAGTGATGCAGTCATACGGCACGCAGCAGTCGTCGCCAATCGGGCAGCACAGTCTGTGCATACGAGTAGCGGGTTGCAGACTGCGTTCCATCACCACTGCGCTGGTTTGGTCGAGACAAGTGACGAGGTGCGACGCTTCATGGATCACACTGATCCAGCTGTTCTCGGGCTTGTGTTTGATACGGGGCACTACTTGTTTGGTTCGGGGAGCAACACCACCAATCTTGTAGATGCATTGACTGAACTAGCCCCACGCCTGCGCCTCGTCCATTTCAAAGATTGTAGTGCGCATGTTGCCGACCTGACGCGCCGTGCCAATCTTGATTATTTTGCAGCCCTCAAGGCGGGGATTTTTTGTGAGCTCGGTCAAGGGGCAGTACCCTTTGCCGATGTATTGGCAGCCCTCAACAGATTGGGCTACGACGGTTGGATTGTGGTCGAACAAGATGTCCTACCCGGCATGGGCGCCCCACGCGAGAGTGCAGCCCGCAACCGCGAATTTTTGCGCAGATTAGGAGTGTAATTGTATGGAACTCACCATTTGTAGCGCAAATCTGCGCAACGCCAACGCGGATGATGGCAATGATTCATGGCCATATCGACATGACTTGCTCGCCAGCGTGCTTAACACCCTCAACGCCGATGTCATCGGCGTTCAAGAGGCGATGCAAATCCAGGTTGACTGGATGATGCAGTCATTCCCACAACACACGATTACTCCTGGCTTGCCATACGGCAATCATGCGCCCTACGAATACGCCGCCATCGCCTGGCGTAGCAATCTGTTTACCGTACATCAACACGGCGGATTCCATCTGAGTGAGACACCAGACCGTCCATCGCTTTCGTGGGATACCTCGTGGATGCGCGTTGCTACCTGGATGCACGTCACCCACATTCCCAGCCAGATGCAACTCTGTCTGTGCAACACCCACCTCGACCATCGGGGCGAGGAGTCGCGCCGACAGGCCATCCACGTCATCGCCCGCCAACTGCAGCAGTTTGCCCATCTCCCCACATTTATCACGGGCGACTTCAATATTGCCCCAGATAGCGACGTACACGCCGCATTGTGTAACTACGGGTTTGTCGACAGTTGGAATGCCGCCGGGCACGCAGATGGCGTTGGCGTCATGTCGTTCCACGGCTTCAAAGGGGTGGAGTGGCCGGCGTTATCGGGCGAGCGCGACGATAACCGCATCGACTGGATTGTCCTGCGCGATCCCACCAAGCGCATCCGTGTGCAGCAGTCGACTATCGTGACGAGTCGAGGTGCTGACGGACGATTCCCTAGCGATCATTACCCAGTCGTAGCCACGTATCGCATCGACTAAAACACGCAAAAGCACCCGTCGTGCGAATGCACGACGGGTGCTTCGTTATGTCACATTAGCGTTGTTTGGCGACATTCAACATATCGGCCACGCGCGTCAACTTGACGCGTGGGCGCTCCTGGGGCGCTCCCGTGGCAATCTCGTGGGCATCGATGGCTTGCCAGCCGGCATAATCGACCACTTGGGCGGTACGATTTGCAATCAACGTCGCCACAGCGGCACCATCACGGTGGATAGCAGCCAAGTCAGACAATCCCTGCCAATCGGCTTTCATGCTGTTGACCGTGGCAACTGAGTCTGGTTTGTTGGTGCCAATGATGCCTGACGGGCCGCGCTTGGCCCAGCCAACCACATAGGTGCGCGGCAATACAGCACCACCGGGACCATCAGTCAATCGTCCCTCAACGTTGGGGAACA
>Ga0315902_10008065_pt1 | contig 14296 bp, 10 predicted proteins | sample LakEriMetagenome_9_FD_203523 | JGI IMG/M metagenome (GOLD analysis project Ga0315902, IMG submission 203523) | Freshwater fungal communities from buoy surface, Lake Erie, Ohio, United States - Buoy 12 MA117 | ecosystem: Environmental > Aquatic > Freshwater > Lake > Lake biofilm | place: USA... | reverse complement strand
CTTTGCCCATGCGATGCAGCACCTGGTGCCTAACGAACTGAGATCCCGATGGACGGATGAGAAGATCGAGACCAAGAGGTTCTCATGCTCGACCTTCATGATGTACCTCGGGCTGGACCGAGTCTACGAACACTTGCCCCATCATACGATCACCATTTCGCGAGATTATCTCGGCAATCTGAGAGAGATCGAGGAGGAAAAGGTTCTCCCTCGCGATCCGTCGTTCTACGTCCAAAACCCTGTCGTTACCGACACCTCTCTTGCCCCACCGGGCAAAAGCAGTTTGTACGTGCTGGTCCCGGTCCCCCATCTCACACCCAACACCCCTTGGGACGCGGAACAAACAGCTGCGTTCCGCAAACTCACGCTGCAGCGACTACGCGAGGTCGGGCTCGAGGACCTCGAAAGACACATCGAGTACGAACAGATCATCACCCCTCGCTCCTGGCGAGATGATTTCCGCGTCTACCGAGGTGCCACGTTCAACTTGGCCCATAACCTTGGACAAATGCTCCACCTGCGACCACGCAACAAGTTCGAAGACCTCGACGGAGTCTATCTGGTCGGCGGCGGTACCCACCCAGGTAGCGGGCTTCCCGTCATCTACGAATCCACCCGAATTACGTGCCGGCAATTGCTTGCCGATCTGAACCTGCCAAACGATTTTATCGACCGACTCAGCCCACTCCCCAATCCCACCCACCGATCTCAGGAATTGTCGACGGTCTGACCTCATGCCAAGTCCACTCAACTCCATTTACGAGACCAATGTCCAGGATCGCGCTGGCCATCCGGTTCCCATGGAATCGTATCGCGGCAAGGTCCTGCTCATCGTCAACGTCGCCAGCCGCTGCGGATTCACGCCTCAATACGCCGGCCTCCAGAAACTCTACGAGCAATACAAAGATCGTGGCTTCGAGATCCTCGGCTTCCCCTGCAACCAATTCGGATTCCAGGAACCCGGAAGCGATGCGGAGATCGGCGAATTTTGCTCGCTAAATTATGGGGTCACCTTTCCCGTTTTTTCCAAGATCCAAGTCAATGGCTCCGAAGCAATCCCCCTCTATCAGTATCTCAAGCAAGAGTCCCCCGGCTTGCTCGGGACCGAAGCCATCAAATGGAATTTCACCAAATTCCTAGTAAACCGCGACGGGAAAGTCATCGGGCGGTTTGCTCCCAACGCCTCCCCGGAATCTCTCGCATCCAAGATCGAGGAATTGCTGTAGTCGATCGGTTTCAGCCGATCGGTCTGGCATCGGCTGGCGACGAGTTCTAAAATCGCAGAATGCCAGCACTCGATCCGGATGCAATACCCAAGAGCGACTCGTCGGTAACGGCCCTTGTGGCACAGCGAGGCAAGCGTTGGGTGCTGGACTTCTTTCCCAACCTACGCACGGCAGGAATTCGATGGGCGGAAGACGATGCTGGCTCCATGGCCGCTAGCGTCGCTTATTATTTGTCTCTCTCCTTGTTTCCGATGCTGCTCCTCCTGACGTCGGGCATCGGTCTGTACCTTCGGTTCACACACACAGGCAAGAATGCCGAGCAGCAGATTCTTTCGACGGTCGAAACGTATGCCTCCGAGGATGTGAGGATTCACATCGAACAAGTTCTCGGGCATCTGCGCGATCATTCGTTGGTCAGCGGACCGTTCGGATTTGTGGCTGCGATTCTCGCGGCGATAGGCGTCTTCGCCCAGATCGATCGCGGGTTCGATCGCATCTTTCGAATCCCTGCCAAGAAATCGGCCACCTTCTCGGGAACGGTCGGCCGAGTGCTGAAGCATCGCTTCTTTGCGTTCATCATGCTGCTGAGTTTGGGCGGAATGATTGTGGTCCTGTTTACCGCCAGCATGCTCATTGCACAGGCTCGGTCGATTACCGGCCAAACCCTTCCGATCATGGCGCACGCCTTCAACTGGGTAGAACTCGGCTTTACGATCCTGGCAAACGCGCTGCTGTTCACGTTGGTTTATCGCGTTCTCCCCAAACGTTATGTGCGATGGACCGACGCTCTGCGCGGCGGGTTATTGGCGGCAATTATTTGGGAGCTTGGACGCGAATTGCTCGGCGTGTTCTTCATCGGGATGCGGTACACCTCCGCCTACGGTGCCATCGGATCGTTCATCGCGATCCTCCTCTGGTGCTACTACGCGATATCGATCCTGTTTTTCGGGGCGGAGTACGTCCAAGCGATCGAAGTTCGGCGTCAAGACCAACTCGCTCCCAGCTCTGACCCGGACGCAACTCCACCACCCTTCGAAACGGAAAACCCTGCGCATCTTGCCAAATTGAAGCCGAGGCGCACACCGGCCGATGCGTAGTCGCAAAGATTCTGCTACCTTTTTAGGATTGTCACTCGACATTTGCCCCGATGCACAGCCGCGTTTTCCCGGCACCCATTCGGACTGATTCCAAAGGAAACCATCCCATGCGAATATTTGCATTTTGCCGTTACGCGATTCTCGCGAGCCTGCTTCTTACTTTCTCAATCGGCTCCGTTGCCCCCGCGCAGGACTCCTCGCAGGGAACTTTTATCCAGGATTTCCAAAAACGTATCGCTGAAAAAGATGTCGATGGCGCGTTGCAATTATTAGAAGAAACGACCGATCTGAAACCCGAGCAGCTCGCTCAGTTTCGGATCACGGTCGGGTCTTTGCTCTTCAGAGAGAAACGACCCGACGAAGCAGTGGCCCAGGTGAATAAAGCGCTCGAAGCGACCTTCGAGAAACTCGAAGATGGTTCCAACCCGCGCCTTTTCGCGTCTGCCCTCCCAATGGGCAGCATGCTGCTCCGGCAAATCAAGCCCGATGCAGCCGACGAATGGGTGGAAAAAGGATTGGCAATCCTGGCGGCGAAACTCACGTCGGACAAACTCTCCGATGCTCACGGAATCTACGCACAGATCATGCGGACGAAGCTGAGTACCCCCGACCAAGACGCCTCGGAACAAGCGAGAAACAAACTCATGGAGTTTGTCGCCGATTGCGAAAAAATCTACGCGGCGGAATCCGATCCGTCCATCAATGCAAAAACCATTCTGAGTCTGTGGAGCGATCTGCTCCCAGTCACCGAGGATGCAAACGCGGGCCAACTGTTCGACAAGATCGAATCCCTCGCCCAGTTGCAATTGAAGCAGTCGCCAACGAGCCCGGTGCTCGGGACATACACGACCGCTGTCATGAGTTTCGTCTCACGCAACGCTCGCACCTCTCCGGATGCGGCCGCTGACACGCTCCGCCATGCCACTGCGTTCATCGATGCCATCGAGTCGGACGATGCGAACTTCAATCGCGTGCGAGAGAGTTTCGCCAAAAACTCGGAACGCCTCAACAAGACCATCGAGAGCGCTCGCGCCCTGCTGGCAATGATCGGCAAACCCGCTCCTGAGATCGATCCCATGGAATGGGTGAACGGAGAACCGGAAACCCTCGAGAGCCTCAAAGGCAAAGTCATTCTGCTCGACTTCTGGGCCGTTTGGTGCGGCCCATGCATCGCGACCTTTCCCCATTTAAAGCATCTCGATGCCGAATACGGCTCAAAAGGGCTCGCCATCATCGGAGTCACTCGACAATACAATTTTCGTTGGGACGAAGAGACCGCCAACGCCACCCGGGCCACAGACCCCGTCTCCCTCGAAGACGAATTGGCCATGCTCGACAAATTCATCGCGAAACATGAACTCAAGCACCGCACCATGGTCACTCCCCAAAACAGCAAAATGCAATCCGAGTACCAGGTCACTGGCATCCCGCACGTTGCGCTGCTCGACAAACAAGGAAACGTGCGATTGGTGAAGATCGGCTCCGGGAACAAGAACGCGGAGGAGATCGAGTCCATGGTCCAGACACTCCTCGCAGAATAAGGTCCCCTTGTGAGTCAACCCGGTTTCTTCGTCCCGCCTCCCGTGTAAACTGCTAGCCATGAAAAGCAAGTGGCGAGCGAAACTCAGACTCTGGGGCAAGAAACGGGGCGGACGGATGTCCGGCTGGTGGTTCATCGGCTCGCTCGGTGAAGCCTCGTTCTTTGCCGCCTTCTTCCTCTTGGGAGTCTTCTCCGCAACCACCCTGGTCGCCTGGCAATTGATGTCCCCTAACACCCAGGTTATCCGGATCGGATACGGTTTCTGGCTGTTCTTTCTCGTCTCCATCTCGTTCATCGTCCTCGGAACCGTCGGATTCTGGTACCGCGTCCTCAAGGTCGTTACCAGCGACGAGCATCGGGAAGTCATCGCCAAACGCGGCATCGTGCCCGAACCGATGGTTCGAAAGACCAAGAACATTCTCCCGCCTAACGTTCCCGACCTGCGCCTGTTCACCGACAGCCCCGGCGCCAAGCTAGCATTCCGGCTTCCAAGCCAACTGCCGGAGAACGATGCGCTGGTCGCGATCGGTATTTTCGCGATGGCTTGGAATGCGATGATCGCCATTTTCCTTGTTTTCGCAGTCGAGAGCCTCATTCGATCCGCGATCCCGTACCGGCTGCTGATTTTGCTGGTCCCGGGCATCTATGTTGCCATTCGCTCCACTCAGTTGTTCTTCCGGTCATTTATCCGAACCTTGGGCATCGGATCGACCACGGTGGAAGTCGAAGACCTGCCACTCATCCCAGGCAATACCTACCAGCTCGAAGTCCTCCAATATGGGCGTCTGGTTATCAGGAATATATCCGTGCATCTAGTTTGCGAAGAAGAAAGCACGTATCATTTCGGAACTGACGTGAGGACAGAACGCCAGGTCGTATTTGACGAGGTCATCGCGGAGCATGGACGAGATCGAATCGACTGGGGCTATCCGCTCCGTATGGAGTGTCAATTTACGGTTCCTCGCGATGCAATGCACTCGTTTCAGAGTTTCCACAATGCAATCCACTGGAAGATAGTCGTCGACGGAAAGGCAAATCGATGGCCATCGTACTCCCGAAGTTTCCCCGTAGTGGTCTACCCAGCAAATCCACGCATCCCAGCGACGGTTGCGTCATGATTCGCCTGCTGGGTTTGCAACCGACCTACATGCCCGGTGATACCCTGGACTTTGAGTATCGGGTGGTGAATGTCGACCATGCGTCGATCGTCGCGGTGGAAGCGTCCGTGGTTTGGGTCACCGAGGGCAAGGGCTCCGAGGATTTGGGAGTTCACTTTTTTCAGCGACTGTCCGGCAACTCCCTCGCAGCGATCGACTGGTCGATCGCTCAAAGTGTGAGATGCCCGTTGCCCAGCTCTCCTCTTTCGTACGAAGGAGCGTTGCTGAAAATATCCTGGTGTGTCCGCGTTCGCTTCTATTTCAGCGATGGGACGGAATTGATGGCCCAGCAACCGTTTTACTTGGGTACCATCACCAAAGCGGTATGAGCGGTCGTGCCCTCTCCAATCCCTTCTGCACCCGTTTTTTCCAGCCAGGATCCATTCCGTTCTTTTTTACCCCGCCAGCTTCGCTAGATGTGTTGGTCCATACGGTCCTGGGGGAGTCTCGGAATCGCTCCGCGATCGTCGGTCCGCATGGCTCGGGCAAATCCACGCTGCTAACGCAGATGCTAAAACACCCCGCGCTGGCTACATCGAATTGCTCGATCCGCCATCTTCATTTCCAGACCGGAGAAACCCATCGGCATCGGTGGCGAGCCAGTATCCGTGCCCTGCAATCGATCCCTAAGGCGAATCGAAGACTATTGGCTGTCGACGGCTGGGAGCAAATGGATCCGATCCTGCAGTGGTACACACGCCGATGCGCGGGCGGGAGAGGGGTCGCCATCCTCGCGACTGCCCACACTCTTCCTCACGGCTTTCGAGAGGTTTGGCGAACACGAGTCGACTCGGCAGTCGAACAACACGTGCTCTGCCACATGCTCAAGGATACGCGTGAACTCGGTCCGGACACAGTCACCCATTCCGAGGCATGGTTTCGATCGAGACAGCGGCACGGTCAAAATCTGCGAGAATCCCTTTTCGATATGTACGACTGGTATCGCGATCAAGTCGACGCTCGAACCGCATCCGGGTAAACTGTTGGACGCTTCCGAAGTCCTTCCACCCGCTTTTCGTGTTTGAGTCCTTATGACTGCGATCGAGAACATTCCGGGCAGCTTCTACCTCGGTAAAAAATTTGATCTGGAGAATCGCCAACTCCTCGACGATGTGGTTCAGTATCGCTCGAAGGACTTGACCACGCATGCTCTGTGCGTCGGCATGACAGGCAGCGGCAAGACCGGGTTGTGCATCAGCTTGATCGAAGAAGCCGCTCTCGATGGAATCCCCGTCCTGTGTATCGATCCCAAGGGGGATCTCGGCAATCTGCTGCTGACCTTTCCGGATTTGCAGGCCAAAGACTTCGAGCCATGGATCGACCGCGAAACAACTCCCGATGTTTTTGCGGCTGCTGAAAATGTCGCTTCCGTATGGCGCAAAGGGTTGGAATCCTGGCGCTACGATCGCACCTATCTCGAGCAACTCCAATCGGTCGAGAAAATCATCTACACCCCCGGCAGCTCGGTCGGGGTCCCACTGACGGTTCTGAAAAGTCTCGATGCTCCTGGCGAAGCCGTCTTGCAAGACCCTGAAATCCTGCGCGACCAAATCTCCAGCTCGGTCTCGGGGTTGCTCGCCTTGCTCGGCATCGATGCCGATCCCCTCACCAGCCGCGAGCATATTCTTCTCTCCAACATTCTCGCAAAGAATTGGCAGGATGGCCGAGATCTCTCGATGGAGGACCTCATCCGCAGCATCCAAACGCCGCCGATCCAGAAGATCGGTGTCCTGGATGTGGAGTCCTTCTTCCCAAAAGCAGAGCGGATCAAGCTGTCGATGATGCTCAACAATCTTCTCGCTTCCCCGTCGTTCGCCGGCTGGCTCCAAGGCCAATCGCTGCACATCCAGGATTTGCTCTACGACAAACAGGGCAAAGCGAAAATCTCGATCTTGTCGATCGCTCACCTGAACGACTCCGAACGCATGTTCTTCGTGACTATCCTGCTCAATGAAATGATCTCTTGGATGCGCACCCAGCGAGGCACCAGCGCTCTGCGGGCCATCCTCTACATGGACGAGATCTACGGCTATTTCCCGCCGAATTCGAAGCCGCCGAGCAAGGGTCCTATGATGACGCTGCTCAAGCAAGCCCGCGCGTTCGGGCTCGGAGTCGTCCTCGCGACCCAAAACCCAGTCGATCTGGATTACAAAGGGCTTTCGAACATGGGAACGTGGTTCCTGGGCCGACTGCAAACCCAACGCGATAAAGACCGCGTCCTCGAGGGCTTGCAGGGCGCGTCGCTCCAGCGCGGGGCGGCCTTCGATCGCGCGAGCATGGATCGGATGCTCTCCGCAGTCGGCAACCGAGTCTTTCTCATGAACAACGTGAATGACCCCGCACCAACCATTTTTCAAACACGCTTCGCCCTTTCGTATCTGCGGGGGCCATTGTCGCGCGACGAAATCTCCAAACTCATGGCCAACGCGCGCCGCGATGTCCTGCGACCGGAAACCTCTACCTCACAACCATCCGCCCAAGATCGAGGAGCAACCAGCAATGCACCCGCGGCTACCTCATCGACCAGCGGGCGGCCGATCGTCTCCGCCGGGATCGAAGAGAGATTCCTCGAAGCGGATCAGGCTGTTCCAAAGGGTAGCCAAGCGATTCTCAAACCCGCGCTGCTCGGGTCGGCCAGCGTGCATTTCGTACGCGCCGCTGGAAATATCGACATCTGGAAGGATTTCTGGCTACTCGCACCAAGCGATCGATCCGTCAGCGAACATCCTTGGGATCAATCCATCGCGATCAACCCAGACGATCTGCAGATCAGCAGGGAACCCCTCGAGGGTTTCACGTTCGCCGAGCTTCCCCCGGAATTGTTGCTGGCCAAAAACTACAAAGCCTGGGACCGCGAACTCGCGGAGTTTTTGTTCCGCCATGAAAAAATGAATCTCTACACCTGCAAAGCGATCAGGAAAAACGCGACTCCAGGGAAGGACGAGTTTTCGGCCCGACTCGAGCTAGCGGAATTCGCACGCGAAGCCCGCGACGAAGCCATGGACCGAGTTCGAGCGAAGTACGATGAGCGAATCACGACGTTCGAAATGAAGGTGGCTGCCGCGCAGCAACGGCTCGACCGCTCCATCGAAGAAGCAAAAGCGAAAAGACTCGATGGGCTGGTCAACCTCGGCACCTCGATCCTGGGATCCCTTCTCGGAGGACGACGGCGGTCGGTCCCCTCCAGCGCCGTTCGAGACTTGACGGGTTCCAGCCAAAACAATGATGTCTCACGCGCCCAAGAAACGCTTGAGAGCCTCGTTCTCCAGAAAAATGCCATGGAACGCGAGTGCACGCAGGAACTCGACGCGATCGAAAGCCAATACTCGATCGAAAATCTCAAGCTGGAGGAATCGGAAATCCCAATCCGCAAGTCGGATACGAAAATCAAACTCCTCGCGTTGGCGTGGGTTCCCTACGCAGTCGACGCCCAAGGGAACGAGCGAATGCTCCTCAAGCTTCGATGAGCAATCATACGCCCTTGACCCTGGCCTGATGTTCCAGCATCGTCGCCACGAGCGCTGTCCAGCCCGTTTGATGGCTCGCACCTAACCCGCGCCCATGGTCCCCGTGGAAGTACTCGTAGAAGAGGATCAGGTCTCGCCATTCCTCCTTGTCCCGATAGCCGTGATCGTTCCCGTGGCAAGGCCTTCTGCCCGACGAATCCAACGCGAACAGAGAAATCAAACGACGTTCGATCTCATCCGCGACTTGATGCAAGTTCATCATGACCCCGGATCCGGTAGGGCACTCGACTCGAAGCGAATCTCCATAGAACTCGTAGTACTCGCGAAGCGATTCCACAATCAAGTAATTGAGTGGAAACCAAACCGGCCCTCGCCAATTGCTGTTTCCGCCGAACATTGCAGTATTGCTTTCGCCCGGCACATAACTCACCGACTCGCGCCTCCCCGCATGCTCGAACACAAACGGATTGTCTCGATGGATCGCAGAGAGGGAGCGTATTCCGTGCGGAGATAAAAACTCGGTTTCGTCCAACATGTACGCGAGCAACCGTAGGAATCGGTCGTGGGAGGGGATGGCCAACAGCCGCATCCCTGTCGCACCTCGGTCCGATGCCGGGCTTTCCAAGTACTTCATGTGCTTGGCCATGTCCGGCCGATACCGAATGAACCAATCCATGCGCCGCTGAAAACCGGGCAAACTCTGAATCTTGGATTCCTGGATCATGACGTTGGTGAAAATCGGAATCAGACCGACCAGTGACCGCACCTTCATCGGAGTGCTACTGCCATCCTGGTAAAGATGGTCGTAGTAGAAGCCATCCGCGTCGTCCCAAAGTCCGGTTCCGTGCAGGCTGTTCATCGCCTCGGCGATTTCCACGTAATGCTCGAAGAATTTGCTGGCCATATCGCAGTACGCTTGGCTTTCCTCCGCGAGTTCGAGAGCCATTTGAAGCATACAACCGCAGTAGAACGCCATCCAAGCTGTCGCGTCCGCTTGGTCGAGCGTTGCTCCACCCGGTAACGGCTTGCTCCGATCGAATACCCCGATGTTGTCTAGCCCCAAAAAACCGCCGCTGAAAACGTGTTGGCCCCGAATGTCCTTGCGATTCACCCACCAGGTGAAATTCAACAGGAGCTTCTGAAACGTCCTCGCCAAGAATTCCCGATCGCCGCTCATCTTGTAGATCTGCCAACACGCCCACGCATGCACGGGTGGATTGACATCGCTCAGCGCCCACTCGTACGCAGGGATCTGTCCATTGGGATGCATGTACCACTCGCGAAGGAACAGAATCATTTGCTCCTTGGCGAATTCCATGTCGATTCGTGCCATCGGGATCATGTGGAACGCCAAGTCCCAAACGGCATACCATGGGTACTCCCATTTGTCGGGCATCGAGATGACGTCGCGATTGAATAGATGGATCCAATCGCAGTTTCGACCATACATCCGTTCCGGGGAAAGGGGCTTTGCGTGAGGATCCCCGGTCAACCACGAATCGATGACATAGTAATAGAACTGCTTTGTCCAAATTAGCCCCGCATATGCCTGGCGGGAAATGTTCCGATGATCCTCGTTCAACGCGTTTGGTATCACCTGTGCGTAGAAATCGTCTGCCTCCCGGATCCGCTTCTCGAAAATCGGATCGAACGATTCGTCAATCCGAAACTCCGGCAAACCGATTCGACCCGCGACGGAGATACTTCCGGTTTCTTTTTCCGCCGCCCTTCCCGACAAGCGACATCGCACGACCAGACTCTTGCCAGGCTCGACAATCACCACGTAATGAGCCGCACATTTGGTACCAGTCAACCGGCTGTCGACACCATTGGCCACTCCACCAACGACGTAATCGTGAAAAGCGTCCTTGAAAAAATCTCCGGAGGTAATCGTCCCTGGATGGCGGTGGGGATTGGTTTCATTTTCGGTGAACAACCACCGTGGATGGAGTGTGTCGGCATCGGATTCTGCGCGAAACTCGAAATGACCCAAGGTCGGATGATCGCATACCACCACCCCGTTGGGATCCGAATCGGTCCGATGCAGCTTCATGCGAGGCTTGATTTCACAGCCCTCATGCGTGCATCCCCAAGCCCATGAGTTGTGGTACCAAAGCTGGGGCAGAATATGCAAAACCGCCGGCGAATTCCCTCGGTTGGAAACCGTCAAGCGCATGAGAATATCGTCCGGATCCGACTTGCAGTATTCGATCTGGCAGTCGAAGTACGCGTCGTTCGAAAACGCTGCGGTATTGAGAATTTCGAACTCGTCCTCAAACCGGGAACGGGAGTAATTGCTGCTTGCCAACTCATCGTAGGGAAACCGGGCTTGAGGATACTTGTACAAACCCTTCATGTAGCTGTGCGTCGGCGTTCCATCCAAGTAGTAGTAACACTCCTTGACGTCCTCGCCATGATTCCCCTCCGGACCCGAAACACCGAACAATCTTTCCTTCAGGATTGGATCTCGCGTATTCCAGAACGCAAACGAGAAACACAGCCTGCCTTGGCGATCACACATCCCGAGCAAGCCGTCTTCGCCCCAACGGTATGCACGCGATCTCGCGTGATCATGAGGGAAAAAGACCCATGCGTCCTGGTTCTCGGAGTAATCCTCGCGGACCGTTCCCCACTGTCGCTCCGAAAGATACGTCCCCCAGCGTTGCCAATTCGCTCGCCGTTGCTTCGACTCCCGTAGCCGCTGATGCTCCGCTGTCGCAAAAAGAGCCTCAGGAGACGGGACAGGCATCGAGGGAATGGAACTAGCCATGGTGAAAGATCACGACGTGAGAGCGCAAAGGTACAACACCAACCGTCGCAAACACATCCATCGGCCACAACGGTCGGTCCAGCCCAATCTTATCGCTTGATGTGTCGAGCGAACATCAGGGGGCCGTCGGAGTCGGCCACCTTCGTTCTATCAACGACTTTTGCACAAACTTTTCCGCTCTTAACGAGCCGCTACGCAACCCGCACGTTTTACCTAACCCGCGCTGCATGGGAGACTTGCTGAAGATTTCGTACCATCAGGTGGGGAGATCGATTGGTGAACGAATCGTTTTCAGTTAGTTTCTTGCGCACTGCGGATCCATGACGAGATCCCGCGATCACCCTAACCCGCTACGATCGATATGAGCTCCAACGAATCGACATCCGATACCGAGAAACTTTCCCAAGATGCCAACGGCGTTGACCTGGATCCACAAGCCGCGGCTGTCAGCGCACCGTTCGTGGGACAGTGGAACCAACTCGTCAGCCAAACCAACTGGGAAAAAGGTCGCATCATCTCCGAGTGGCGTGCCGCGTTGATCGATTCCGATGCCCCCGTCACTTCGTACAGCGACGAAGCCTGGGCGCGGTTTGTCGGAGCCGTCACCAGCCAGCATGTAGGCCGACTCCGCCGAGTCCACGAACGATTCGCCGAGCATCAATCGAGCTATCCAGGACTGTACTGGAGCCATTTCCTGGCGGCGATCGAATGGGATGACGCCGAACTGTGGCTCGAGGGCGCTTCGCGCAGCGACTGGAGCGTCTCCGAGATGCGTCGCACTCGCTCCGAGGCGTCGATCGCCGCAGGCAAGGAACCCGAACGGGAAGAGGAACTCATCACGTCCGAAATGGACGATGGGTTTGTCGCTCTCGCAACGGACGAGCAAGATGAGTCCGATCGCTATCAAGACGGCTCGAGCGGTCCGATTGCCGAAGGACCCGATTTCGGAGACGAGGATTCGGTCAGCGACGAGGACCCAAGCCGCATTGAAGCCGGGGATTCGCAAAACGCTGATGATGAGTTCCTGGATGGTTCCGGCGAGATAGCTCGAGAGAATCCGTTTGCAGCCCTCGGCCAACTCCCCCCCGATGTCGCCGATGCCGTGGAGCAGTTGAAACTCGCGATCATTCGCCACCGTTCCGCCTCCTGGATCGACATCAGCCAATCCAAGATGCTGAATGTGATCGACGCCCTCCGCACGTTCGCCCAGTCTCCTTCCTGATCTCCCTGAGGCCCACTGCAGGCAACCGGCGAAACCGAACCTGCGGGTCACTTATCCCGCCGGTAACGCGGATTGTCTTTTTCCGAAAACAGCCCTCGATCGAGGTTTTCCCGGAGAACGGTCCGCAGCGCATCGGATTCGGCGGTCAGGGTGATCGATTCGACTTTCGGTTCAGGGGTTATCTCAGGTTGTGAATCAGTTGCCTTCTTCGCCACGCGGAGTTCGTTTTCCGATTCATGATCCCCTGCCTCTTAACTCGATATCCACAGGCTTTGAACTCGATCCGCCTGAGGTTGTCATGGTTCTCCCCTCAGGGCCCTTAGGGTGCAGACCGCGTGGAGACCCGGATGCGGCGGTATTCCATTTGGCCATGATCTCCCTCCAATCCGATCGGCCCGGTGGCGGGTAGCTGCAACGCCCCTTCGAGTACCTCGCCGTTGCACGTGCAGACCGCAACGTTGTCTTTGACGGTGACCACCAATTCATTCCAATCTTGAGGGCGATACTTTTTCAAATCTTTGTAAGGCCCTGCAAGCGGGTAATCGCGGCACTGAAGCTGAGGCGCGCGAATGAAGACGCCGCTATCGGCATTCGGAGTCGCCCGAAACTCGAGCTTCAGCACAAAGTCGCCGGGAAATTCCTGCTTCGTATACAACTGTTGGACCCGCCGTCCCTCGGGAGGCGTGGTGACGACTATCCGGCCATGGATCACGACGTAACGACCATCGCTGGTCGCAGCCTTTCCCTCGAGATTGTCTTCGCCAGGATTCGATTGCGAGGGTGCTAGTCGCCAACCCGAGAGATCCTTGCCGTTCGTCAGCGCGACGAATCCTGGCTCAATAGGAAACGGATCAGGTTCGGTTTCCAGAAGTCCTTGAGTGGCCAAAATAGGGCGAAGTGCGGCGGCCCATTTCGCATAACCAAGCTTGTTGGGATGAAGCAAATCCGGAAACTCGGACTTCTTAGCGTCTCCCTGTTCATTCGCGAACAGAGTCCATGTATCGACCATCGTTACCTGCGGGAATTTTCTGGCAACCAGAGAGATCGCCGCATTGGTCGCTTGGATCTGATCCGAAGACCGATTCAGGGACGCAGACGAAGGGAACACGCGACACAACGCGATAGGCACCTGCGGATTGTGCTTTTGGATCGCGGTCAGCATCAGTTCAATATTCGAGGAGATCGTCTCTGCACTTGCCCCTTCGTCGAGATCGTTCGTCCCCATGAGCATCACGATCCCCTTCGGATTCAATGCGAGGACGTCGCGATCGAGTCGGAGGAGCATGCCTCGCGTCGTGTCGCCGCTGATGCCCCGGTTGGCAACGCGAAGGCCTGGGAACGCATTTCCAAAATCATCGCCCCAACCTGCCGTGATCGAGTCACCAAGAAACACCAAGGTGTTTTGGTCCGCTTGCACCCTGCGCGTCCATTGCGATCTCCGCTTGGTCCACATGGTCTGGAACCAATCAGAACGCCGGATCGGGCCGGCACCCGGCAACCCGTCGTCAGTCTTCGGTATTTTCAGAAGGGGATCGTTCTCTTGCCCCAGAGAGGGCACCGCCAAATCCAAGCCGCTCAACAGCACTACAAATAGAACAGCAACGCATGTAAGAAAATAGAATATTCGCATAATTAGTACTTTGATCGATGCCCATCCCCTGTGCAAGATGGCAAAACGTACTCGCCCCAAACTTACTCCGCTAAGGCAGTTGTTTTCATTCCAGACTCAATGCCAGCAAGAATTCTCGCGCAGAGACGCAAAGACGCAGAGGTTTGGGAAACGATCGGAGCATGACCCACCCAATGTCTTCGTACAG
>Ga0315902_10008064_pt1 | contig 14301 bp, 15 predicted proteins | sample LakEriMetagenome_9_FD_203523 | JGI IMG/M metagenome (GOLD analysis project Ga0315902, IMG submission 203523) | Freshwater fungal communities from buoy surface, Lake Erie, Ohio, United States - Buoy 12 MA117 | ecosystem: Environmental > Aquatic > Freshwater > Lake > Lake biofilm | place: USA... | reverse complement strand
ACAATATCAAATATCGTATAGAAAAACATAAATATCAAATGGCAAGTCACAATGAAACTGGTAAACTGGGCGAGTTATTGGCTCAGCATTGGGCAGTAGAAAATGGATATCACATCAGGGCTCTGAACTGGAGATATGGCAATTGGGAAATTGACATGATCGCAGTAAAAGACAAAAAACTACACTTCTTCGAAGTGAAAACGAGGAGAAATGCTTTATTTGGCCACCCTGAAACACTTGTGGGAAAAGTAAAAATGAGAAACTTTATTTCAGCCGGCGCTGCTTATATCAGGAAATATCCTTTCTACAAATGGATTCGATTCAATATCTTATCAATCACACTTGATTCAAAAGATAAACCGACATTCTTCCTGATAGAAGATGTTTATTGCTAATTTATTTCAACAGAGAAGCAAGTGTACTCTGCAATGCTTCTCCCCTGAGATTTTTGGCTATTATGATACCATTAGGATCAATAAGATAATTTTGGGGGATGCTCTGAACCTTGTACTGAACGGCTACGGCATTACTCCAGAATTTCAAATCACTGACATGTGTCCAGTTGAGTTTATCAGCCTTGATAGCTTCCAACCATTTATCTCTAGCCCTGTCCAATGAAACACCGAGTACGGTAAAGTTCTTCGCTTTGAACTTATTGAAAGCTGAAACAACATTGGGATTTTCCTGACGACAAGGGCCACACCAACTCGCCCAAAAGTCAATCAACACATATTTACCCCTCAGTGTAGACAATTTAATATCCTTCCCATTTTCATCCTGCTGGGTAAAATCTGGTGCTTCTGAACCAATTGATCCGAATTTTGCATCATCAACCATTTTCTGTGCTGTGCGGCCAAAATAATTCTGTTTGGCAGCAGTAGATATCCTGGAAAGACGACTAGATAACAACGACGGATCTTCATTCAACTGGAGAACCACAAGACATAAAAATGTTGAAACTGGTGAATTCTGATGCTCATCGATGAACTTTTCTGTTTGCCTGCCAACTTCTGCTACCAGATCATTATATCCCTTTCTTATAGCGCCACTCTCATCTTTAACACCCTGATTGAGTTGTTGTGCATATGAGGTCAGCATTGAGAAAAGTGGGTTAAAAATAGTATTGAAAGCATTGAAATCGGAATGTGTGGAAGATCCTGTGATTTTAGCACTCTGCATATTTGCGAAATCACCTTCAACACGGAGTTCAGATGCGTCAAGAAACAGCATCAATTTTTGAGGATTATTTTTTGCTTCCAATTGATATAATCCTGGCTCTTTTAAAACCCCAGAGGCATTCAGTTGGTCGCCCTTAGATTTGAATGCCAATAATGTTTCATTAGATCCATCATTGGATTTTAAGAGGAACTCAGTATTATCTGCCATTCCTTTCAAAGTTCCTTTTATACTGAAATTTCCTCCCTGAGCCAATGAGAACAAAGGGGAAAGAAATAAAATGAAGATTATTTTTTTCATGATCTATGCCTTTTTTCTAGAATATCCTTAACGTCCTGTAAGTTAAATCCTTTCATGTTAAGCAAAAGTAAATAATGAAACAAAAGATCCGCCGCTTCATTCAGGAATTTATCCTGATCATCATCTTTTGCCTCTATCACCAATTCTACAGCCTCCTCACCAACTTTTTGTGCAACTTTATTGACTCCTTTTAGCATCAAACTTTTTACATAGGATTTGTCGTCTGAACCATTTTTTCTTTCTTCAATAACCTTTTCCAGTATCTGTAAAAAATCTGTTACCTGATTCGTTTCATCCCAGCATGTATCAGCTCCTGTATGACAAACTGGTCCGGCAGGTTCAACTTTGAATAAAAGGCTATCCCCATCGCAATCAACAGCATAGGAAATCAGTTTTAAATAGTTCCCACTCTCCTCGCCTTTTGTCCATAACCTATTCTTAGATCTGCTGAAAAAGGTGATCTTTCCATCAGCAATAGTCTTCTCCAGGGATTCCCTGTTCATGTATCCCTGCATCAGAACTTTCCGGGTAATATGATCCTGAATGATGGCGGGAACCATTCCATCAGCTGATTTATTGAACAGAATCTCTTTCTCCATTTGATGTAAAATTAACCAATATCTCTATTATCGAACAGTAATCTGTTTTGTACGCAAATAACTTTTCAATTCCGGTATCGAGATCTCTCCAAAATGGAAAACACTAGCAGCCAGCGCAGCATCAGCATGCCCGTTAAGTACTTCCTGAAAATGTTCCATTATTCCTCCCCCACCCGATGCTATTACCGGAACTGAAACTGAGCCTGATACGAGTGAAGTAATTGCTGTTGCAAATCCGGCCTTGGTACCATCATGATTCATTGATGTGAGCAAGATTTCACCAGCGCCACGTTTCACTGATTCAATAGCCCAATCCAGACATGTAGTTGCAGTTGGCAATCTGCCGCCATTTAGGTAAACATACCAGTTCTGATCATCATGAAGTTTTGTATCAATGGCTACCACTACACACTGGCTTCCAAATTCATTGGCAAGCGTATCAATAAGATCAGGGTTAGTGAAAGCAGCGGTATTAATGGAAATCTTATCTGCGCCACTGTCGAGCAGAACCCTCACATCATCAACAGAAGTGATACCCCCACCTACAGTGAATGGAATATTAATCCTATGAGCGATACGATCTACCAGGTCTGAAAGTGTTTTTCTTTTTTCATGTGTTGCTGTGATATCCAAAAAAACAATTTCATCTGCTCCTTCATCGGCATAACGTGCAGCCAGCTCAACAGGATCACCTGCATCTCTCAAATCCAAAAAATTTGTACCCTTTACTGTTCGGCCGTCTTTTATATCCAGACAGGGTATGATTCTTTTAGCCAGCATAAGTATTGTTTCCGATGATAAATCTCTCAATTTCTTTCAATGAAATCCTGTTTTCATAAATCGCCTTCCCAACAATAGCTCCATCACAACCTATTGCAGAAAGATCATGCAAATCATGGATCGAGGTGACACCCCCGCTGGCAATGAAGAAGAGTTCCGGCATTTGTTCCTTGATCTCTTTGTAAAGCTCAACAGCAGGTCCACCTAATTTTCCATCTTTACTGATGTCTGTACAAAACATGTTTCGGATACCCTTATCATGGTAGAATTTCATGTAAGGAATGAGTGATTGGTCAGTTGCTTCCAGCCAACCGCTTACCATAACCTTTCCTTCTTTTGTATCCGCTCCCAGAAGAAATAAGTCTGGTCCGAAGATCCTGATCCATTCTTCAAACAAGGCGGGATCTTTTGCCGCAATACTACCAACAGTAACGTAGTCAATCCCAATATCTTTTATTTGTTTTACGGCATCAGCAGATTTTACTCCCCCACCAAAATCAATTTGCAAATGGGTCTTTGAAGCAAGCTCCTCTGCCACTGTCCAGTTTTGTACTTCCCCTTTTTTTGCCCCATCAAGATCAACCAAATGCAAACGTTTTATTCCGTGGTCCTGGAATTTTTTGGCCATATCTAAGGGTGAGGCATCATATACGGTCTTCAATTCATAATTTCCTTCCGTAAGACGAACACATTTACCATCAATAATATCTATAGCGGGTATGATCTCCATACTTAACTGATGTTTAAAAAATTCCTCAAGATCTGTTCCCCGACTGTTGCGCTTTTCTCAGGATGAAACTGCACACCATAAAAGTTATCCTTGTGTAGTGCAGCACTGTACTCTCCGCAATAATCGGTTCGAGCAATCGTATGTTCACCAATACCGGCATAATATCCATGTACAAAATAACAATATGACTCCTCTGGTATGGAATGAAATAAATCCGATTTTAGATTATTGATGGTATTCCAACCAATCTGTGGAACCTTCTCTCCATGATTTGGGATGAATTTGTGCACCTTCTCTTCAAAGATCCCAAGACATGCAGTGTTATTTTCTGCTGAATGCAAACACATCAATTGCATTCCGAGACAGATGCCAAGGAAAGGTTGGGTAGCTCCTAGTATAACCTTATCCAACCCTCGTTCTTTCAAGTATGACATGGCAGTACTGGCCTCTCCTACACCCGGAAAAATAATTCTTCGAGCGTTCAGGATTATTTCTGGGTCATCGGAAACTACAGGTTCAACACCCAGCCTCTGTAATGCATATCCTACAGAACGAAGATTACCCGCATTATACTTGATCACCACTGTTTCCATATCAGTCGTTCAAAATTTTACTGACAAAACTTTGGGTTTCCTCAAGAGGATCATCTGCAGATGCTAAGGCCTTGATAAAGGCAGACCCAATGATGGCTCCTGATGCATGAGGTGAAACAGAAAGAAAACTTTCTCTGTCTTTGATACCAAAACCTACGAGTATAGGATTTTTTAGATCGTACCCGGAAAGTCGGTCCAGATAATTGGTTACTTCAGTAAAGTCTTTATCCTTTCCTGTTGTTGAGGAGGAAGATACAGCATAAAGAAAGCCACTGGACAATGCATCCAGTTTTCTTACTCTTTCTTCACTGGTTTCAGGAGTAACCAAAAAGATAAAATCCAATCCATATTGCTGTATGATTGCTCCATAATGGGCTTCAAATTCAAAGGCCGGAAGGTCTGGAAGGATAAGTCCATCAATCCCAGCTGCGGCAGCATCCTTACAAAACTTCTCAAACCCATATTGCAAAACGGGATTCATGTAACCCATCAGGATTACAGGTATCCTGATCTTTTCTCTGAAATTGTAAAGTTCAGAAAACAAACCAGCAATTGTCATTCCTTTTAAAAGTGCAACCAGACTGCTTTCCTGGATAACGGGACCATCTGCCAACGGATCGCTGTAGGGCATCCCCAACTCCACAAGATCAACACCTGACGACTGCAAAGCTTCCATGATGGGAATCGTTGAATGCCGCTCAGGAAATCCAGCTGTGAAATATACGTTTAATACATTTTTATTTTTCTTACTAAACAACTCTGATAATCGTCCCATTATTTCTTATTTATTGAACTTCCATTGCATTCATGTAAGTAGCGAGATCCTTATCCCCCCTGCCACTCAAACAGATTACATTTACATCACTGTCTTTCATTTTCAACCTGTCCAATACCGCAAATGCATGTGCCGTTTCCAATGCAGGAATAATACCTTCCAGTTTTGAAATTTCAAATGCCCATTTTAAGGCTTCTTCATCTGTAGCACTTAAAAAGGTTCCCCTCTTACTGGCAAAAAGATTTGCATGCATTGGTCCAATTCCAGGGTAATCCAACCCGGCTGAAATACTGTGTGGCTCTACAACCTGTCCGTCTTCAGTCTGCATTACAATACTCTTACTACCATGGAGAATACCCGGCACACCCAGTTGCGTTGTGGCAGCACTCAAACCACTGTTAACCCCATGTCCGGCTGCTTCAACTGCAACAATTTCTACGGAAGGTTCATCCAGAAAATGATAAAAAGCACCTGCTGCATTGCTTCCGCCCCCAACACACGCTATTACCCTTGAAGGCAATTCACTACCCTCAACGTCTTTCAATTGCATGCGCATCTCTTCACTGATCACAGATTGAAATTTAGCCACCATGTCCGGATAGGGATGTGGGCCAACAACTGAACCAATGATATAATGCGTATCAACAGGATTATTGATCCAGTCTCTTATGGCTTCATTTGTAGCATCTTTCAAGGTTTTGCTTCCGCTGGTTGCAGGGACTACTTTAGCACCCAGCATTCTCATTCTGGCAACATTAGGGGCCTGGCGTTGAATATCCTTCTCCCCCATGTAAACGATACATTCCATTCCTTTCAATGCACAAACTGTAGCTGTTGCCACACCATGCTGACCAGCACCTGTTTCAGCGATAATACGCCTTTTTCCAAGTCTGATGGCCAACAGAATCTGACCTATCGTATTGTTGATCTTATGGGCACCGGTATGACAAAGATCCTCACGTTTTAGGTAAATCTTTGAATTGAACTGCTTGCTCAATCGTTGTGCATAGAACAAAGGAGTGGGTCTTCCGACATAGTCCTTTAACAACTGGTTGAATTCCTTTTTGAATTCAGGATCATTTGAAATTTCAAGGTATCTAGCCTTTAATTCCTGAACGTTTCCGAATAACATTTCAGGGATATAAGCCCCACCAAAATCACCATAATAACCCTGCTGATCAGGAATTGCGTAAGAATTGATCATATTATTGATAGTTTTTAACCTGTTTTGCAAATTTTCTTATTTTATCCATATCCTTTTTTCCGGGTGAGACCTCAAATTTACTGTTGATATCCAATGAGAAGAGTTTATTTTCCCCCGATGCAAAAGCTTTGATTTCATCAGCATCTTCCAGGGAAATACCACCACTGAGAAAATAAGGTTTAGAAACTGCAGCTTTTGAAATAAGCTTCCAGTCAAACTTCTCACCGGTACCTCCCAACTGTTGCCCAAGTGTATCAAAAAGATACAGATCTGCAGCTTCCTGATATGGGCGAATTTTGTACGGTATATTTTCATCTTTCCCAATGCGAAATGCTTTAATGGTGTTGACGTGATTGGATACCTGTTCACAGTATCGGGGCGATTCGTCGCCATGCAACTGAACAAGATCAAGTTTCCAATCCTCAACTGCAGTCAAAACATTTTCAATGGCCTCATTTACAAAAACACCAACCCGGTTTATTCTTATCCCCTCTTTTCTCATTATTTCAGGTGTGAGTCCCCCTTTCAATACAAATCTTGGAGATCGTTCATAGAAGATTAGTCCTGCGAAATCAATCCCGCACTCTTCCAGCTCCTTCAACTGTGCCAACATCGTCATACCACAAACCTTTATTCTCATCTGTATTTATATGTTACTGATGAATTGTTTCAAAGCATTTCCAGGATCTACATTCTTCATGAAATTTTCACCAATTAAGAAACCCTTATATCCGTTCTTCCTGAACATTTTAACCTGTTCAGGATCATCAATGCCGCTTTCTGCAACCTTTGGTTTCCCTTCAGGAATGGCTGAAGCCATGCGGAGGCTTCTTTCAATATCGACATCAAAAGTTTTTAAACTTCTGTTGTTTATACCAACAAGATCAACGGTTTCACAAATATGATCCAGCTCATCTTCATCATGCAATTCCAGCAATACTTCCAATCCAATAGATCTTGCCTCAGCCGAGAGATCTTGTACCTGAGAAGCGGAAAGGCAGGCCGCAATCAGGAGTATCAGATCAGCACCCATATGCCTTGCCTCATGTATCTGATATGGATCAACAATGAATTCTTTTCGTAAAATTGGTATACTCAACGCTTCTCTTGATCTGGTTACATCCTCGGAAGATCCTCCGAAAAAATCGGTGTCGGTTAGGATAGAAACTGCAGCTGCACCAGCATCCTGGTAGGCAGATGTAACAACAACCGGATCAACCTTGTCATTGATGATTCCTTTTGAAGGAGATCTTCTTTTGAACTCTGCAATGATCCCCGATGAATTATCCCCTTGAAGGGAATTTACCAATGAGTACGCTGAACGATAATAATAAGGATGATCCTTCAATGACTCCAAAGAGGAAGTTCTTTTTCGCTCAGTGATCTCTTCGCTTTTCCTCAACACAATTTTCTCAAGAATATTCATCACGATTTCTTTTGCATTGAAATGAGTTTATGCAATACCTGCAAGGCTTTTTTACTGTGTAGACTTTCTTTGGCAGCTTCCAGCGCAGAATCAAAATCTCCGAATTTCCCAGTGATGTAAAGTCCCATAGCTGCATTGGCCAATACAACAGCATTCTGCGAAGGGCTTCCCTCCCCTTTTAGGATATCCATGAATATTTTAGCCGCTTGTTCAACAGAATCACCACCACTGATTTCTTCACCATTGAACACGGTACCGCCCAACTGATCCGGGGTAAACATTTTTTCGCCTTCAGCAGTGATGAGCTTCACATCCGATGTGAGAGAGATTTCATCATAACCGTCAAGAGAGTGTACAATTGCAAACTTTCTATTTTCCGACTGCAAAAGATAATTGTATATCCTGGCAATCTCAAGGTTATATACACCTACCAATTGAAAATCAGGTTTGCAAGGGTTTACCATTGGGCCCAGCATATTGAAAAACGTTCTTACCCGAAGATTTTTCCTGATGGGTGCCACTGCTTTCAAAGCAGGGTGAAAAACAGGGGCATGTAGAAAACAAATATTGGATTCATTCAGCTCATTGCGAAGAGACTCCTCGTCATTCTTGAAGGCATAACCGATAGCATCCATAAGATTTGAAGCACCACTAATAGAACTGGCACCATAACTTCCATGTTTGGCTACCGGCTGTCCCGCTCCCGCAACAATGAAACAGGAAAGGGTAGATATGTTGAAAGTGTTCTTGCCATCTCCTCCCGTACCCACAATATCAATAACCTCTTGATTGGGGAAACTCAAGGGAACACAAAGTTCCAGCAATGCATCCCTGAAACCAAGAAGCTCATCAATTGTTATGGTTCGCATAAGATAAACTGTCATGAAAGCACTCAATTCATGCTCATTGAAAGCACCGCGACCAAGATCCAGCAGAATCTGACGCGCATCTTCCCTGCCTAGTGTTTTGTGCTCAAATAAATAGTTTAGAATTTGTTTCATAGATCTTATTTATGCTGTGCATTCGGCCTGAGCCAGTTCTCAAGCATTTTCCTGCCATTAGCGGTTAATACACTCTCAGGATGAAATTGAACACCCTGAACATCATATATTCTGTGACGAAGAGACATGATCATTCCCAACTCATCGGTTGACGTTACTTCCAGTGCTTCGGGAAATGCTTCTTTCTTGACCACCCAACTGTGATACCTACCCACTTGTTGCTGCTGTTCAAGACCAAGGAACCAGTCATTTGCCGATGAAGATGGGAGCAGTCCATCTGCAATTTGTACAGGAGTTGAAACTCCATGATATACTTTTGACAAATTACTCAGTTGTCCGCCAAAAGATTCTCCAATCGCCTGATGTCCAAGACAAACCCCAAATATGGAATGTGTTGGAGCGAATTGACGAATAACGGGTAAAAGAATGCCTGCTTCTTCCGGAATTCCTGGTCCGGGTGATAACAAGATCTTTTCATAAGTACCAACCTCTTCAAGAGTTATTTCATCATTCCTGAACACATCCACATCTGCACACAGGATCTCTTTGGCAAGATGAACCAGGTTGTAGGTAAAAGAATCGTAATTGTCTAAAACCAATAACTTTTTCAATGGATCTGATTTGCGTATTCAATAGCCTTTTTTAAGGCTCCCAATTTGTTGTTCACTTCCTGCAGCTCACTTTCCGGAACGCTGGATGCTACCACACCGGCACCAGCCTGACAATAAAGTGTATTGTTTTTACTTAGAAAACTTCTGATGAGGATAGCCTGATTGCAGGAACCGTCAAATCCAACAAAACCAATGGCACCTCCATAAAACGACCTTGGAGTTTTTTCATACTGATCGATAAGCTGCATGGCCTTATATTTCGGTGCTCCACTCAAAGTGCCGGCAGGAAAAGTCTTGGCCATTATCTTAAAAGGGTTCTCTCCTTTCTTTACACTGGCCACCACCTCACTCACTAGATGTATTACATGGGAGTAATATTTAACGCCTCTGTACTGCGCCACAGTTACATGATCACATATCCTGCTGAGATCATTTCTCGCAAGGTCAACAAGCATAACATGTTCTGCATTTTCTTTGGGATCCTGCAGTAATCGTTCAGCCTCCTTGCGGTCTAGTGCATCATCACCAGTTCTTTTAAAGGTTCCGGCAATGGGATGAACCGTGGCTTTTCCGTTTGAAACAATGAGCTGGCTCTCCGGTGAAGACCCCATCAATTTGTACTCGCCATAATCAAAATAGAAAAGATAAGGTGAAGGATTGACCATTCTCAAGGCCCTGTACACATTGAAATCATCACCACGGAATGTTTGTTGAAACCTTCTGCTCAGTACGATCTGAAATACATCCCCGCGAAAACAGTGAGCGATACCTTTTTTGACCATTTCCAGATATTCATCATCCGACATATTGGATGTTTCCGCTGCTGTGGTTTGAAATGGGAACTGAGGAAGGTCTCTTCCATGAATTAGGTTTTCCAAATATTGTGAATCTCCCTCCAGTCCATCAATCTTGTTTTCCAGCAAGTAAAGCTGATCACGAAAATGATCTATTGCGATGATAAATTGGTAGAGACGATAACGCAGCACCGGAATGGCTTCACCTGAATTTTTATAAATGGATTGATCCGGAAGTTCATGATAAGACCTGCTGGCGAAGTCAATCTTTTCAAAATAAGGAATGGCATCATAGGCTGTATACCCGAAAAGTCCTTGAGCAAACCTTGCTTCTTTTTCGCCTTTTTCCAGTGTGTATCCATTCATATACTCCCATATCAGATCCTGAACAGACTGACCATCCATTGAAACCCTTACTTCTTTCTGCAGGGGATACTTGTATTCAACCTGATGAGAAGATCCGATTTCTATTCCCCCAATTGCATTGATTCCAATGAAAGAGAAACTGTTTTCTGCGGAATGGTGATCAGCGCTTTCAAGCAAAATAGTATCCCGAAACTTGTCTCTGAGCCTGAGATAAATTCCTACAGGCGTGTAGAGATCGGCAGCCATTTTTCTCACCGAAGTACTGACCCTTATTTTGTTTGCTCCGTTCATACTGAACCATTTTTAAATAAAAAGCCCCGAAATATCGGGGCTCAGGTTATGTTAACAAATAACAAGCACTACCCCTGTTAGGAGATATGATGCCAACCGTTATTTGTAAAATTCTTATTCATATTCCAAAATTGATCAAATTATCCAATAAAACCAAAATTTGGATGAGTGTTTTTCAGAAATAACGGATTTCTACTGAAAACTGCTATTTAAGGAACCTTTTGATCTCTCTTTGTGTTTCCCGCTCTTTGATACTTTCTCTTTTATCGTGCAGCTTTTTTCCTTTACCGAGGCCAATCTGGATCTTTGCAAATCCCCTGTCATTGAAATATATCTTGAGGGGAACGATGGTAAAGCCTTTTTCCTTTAATTTTTGTGCGATCCGGTTGATCTCTTTTTTTTTGAGCAATAGCTTTCTGTCTCTTATTGGGTTATGGTTGGCATAGCTTCCATGGGAATATGGGGAGATATGTAACCCTTTGATGTAAAGCTCTTCCTGATCGAACAAACAATAACTATCATTAAAACTGACCTTCCCCTCTCTTAATGCCTTTACTTCTGTTCCTGTCAACATCATGCCCGCATCGAATTTGTCTTCGATGAAATAATCAAAGGTGGCAGTCCTGTTTTTGATTTCCATGGTTAAACGGGAACAGCCCCGTAAAGGCTTTTATTAGCTGGCAAAAAGTCCGAGCAATGTTGAAAGTCTGGATTTCAGCTGCTTGCGTTCAACGATCATATCCAAAAATCCATGCTCCATTACAAATTCTGAGGTCTGAAATCCCTCTGGAAGATCTCTCTTGATTGTTTCTCTGATCACGCGCGGTCCGGCAAATCCTATCATTGCTCCTGGTTCCCCAATATTGATATCTCCCACCATTGCAAAAGAGGCAGTAGTTCCTCCATAGGTCGGATCAGTACAAAGAGAAATATAGGGTATCCCTGCAACAGAAAGCCTGCTGATCTTTCCAAGGGTTTTGGGTAATTGCATCAATGAAAAAGCAGATTCCATCATCCTTGCCCCTCCACTTTTGCTGATGATCATGAATGGAATTCTTTTTCCCAGACAATAATCAGCAGCCCTGGCTATCTTTTCACCCATCACACTGCCCAAAGAACCCCCTATGAAATTAAAATCCATACAACAAACAACAAGCGGATGTCCTCCTACCTTACCATGGGCAGCGGTAATCGAGTCATGTAAGCCGGTTTTGGCATAAGCTTCATCCAGGCGCTTTTGATAAGGCTTTAAATCATTGAAACCCAGAAAATCAATTGACTTTACCTCTGCGAATAGTTCTTCGAACTGCTGATCATCAAAAAGCATGTCAAAATATTCCGCACTCCCGATTCTGTGATGATGATTGCATTTGGGACAAACTGATAAGTTCTCTTTTAACTCTGTAGTTGTGCAAGTATATTTACAGGCTGGACATTGTGCCCAAAGTCCATCCGGAGCCTCTTTTTTCTCAGCGGTTGAGGTACTGATACCCTTTTTGCGCCTTTTGAACCAACTGCTCGAACCAGCGTCTGCTTCGGGCATGGAACCAGATAGTTGAGCATTGAAGTCCTCTTCTCTTGTGAAAGGCATTGGATAAATTTGAATTTATTCACAAATATAAGTCATCCCCAACAAACCAATAGCGAGAGGCCTAATTCATTGATTACCAAGTTAAAAAAGGGCTGCTTGCTTGGTATCGCCCTCCTGTGGGAACCAGCTTACTTCGGTACTCTTGGAAAAATCAGTCAGCTTGTTCCCTACAGCCTTCCATCCCATAACTTCAATATAATCGGCGATTTTGACTTTGGACTCTCTGGCCTGTGTGCCTCTTCCGGAACGGATTAGCGCAACAGGATCCTTTTCGGTACTGACGGCTTCCACATAATTGCCCTCAGCTTCTTTGATAAAATAAAATTTATTGTTCAATGTTGTGGTTTCGATCTTGAACCTCTTGACATTGAATTGCAGTTTTTCATTATCAAGATAAACGGCTGTTACGATCTTCTTGGAATCAAACTTTTCAATCTTGATCAGGGAGTCTGCATCAAAGCGTTGTGTAAGCTCCTGATTGGTAATTTCATAGAATCCCTGATGGTAAATAACCAAAAGAAGATCATCTGGAAGGAAACTACCCAAAGAGGTGCCCTTGGCATCGGTATTCAATCGCCCAAAAGTATCGTCAAACCAAAGCTCCCGGCCGCCAAGAGTAGATTTTCCGGCATCTTTTAGTTTTACACTTTTGATGGGATATTTGGTAACCTGATTGCCAATAGAACTCCTTCCTTTGATATCAAGCGTTTCAAAATAAAACTCAAGCTGTTTGTTCCTGGCGCTGCAATTGGGACTCAACACAATATTAACCGACTCTGCTTCCCCATTTTGGTTGGCGGTGAAGTAATTCACTTTCGACTTATCACTTCCCTTGGTAAGATCATATTCCTTGTCGCGAGTGACACCGGTAACATTGAATCTCTTCGCATATGATATCCCCGAAGCCCCATCGGTATATATCATGTTGTAAGTATTCCTATCATCATTTTTCTGGAATACTGCTGCGTGAATGATATCCTTCCCTATATAGGCCTTGTCGTCAACTTTCACAACTTTCATGATACCCCGCTTGGTAAAAACGATGATATCATCGAGATCAGAACACTCTGTGATGAATTCGTCCTTTTTCAAAATTGTACCAATAAAGCCTTCGTCCCTATTCATGTAAAGACGTACATTCGCTATCGCCACCTGTCTCGCCTGAATTACATCAAAAGGCTTGATCTCTGTCTTGCGCTCTCTGCCTTTTCCGTATTTCTCCTGTAGTCCTTCATAATAAGCAACTGCATAATCGGTAAGGTTCTCCAGATCATGTTTCACTTGCTTTATTTCCGTTTCAATTCCTTTTATCTGAAGATTCAATTCATCAATATCCAATTTATAGATCCTACGCACTGGTTTTTCGGTCAGCTTGATGATATCTTCACGAGAGATATCCTTTTTGAATTGCTTTTTAAATGGATCGAAAGCCTTTTGAATAGAAACAAGGACTGTTTCCCAATCATCATGTTTTTTCTCCAGTTCTTTGTAAATCTTTTCTTCAAAAAAGATCTTCTCAAGCGAGGTGAAATGCCATTTTTCCTGGAGTTCAGACAGTTTAATTTCAAGCTCTTTTTTGAGTAATTCACGCGTGTTATTGACAGAAATATTCAGCAATTCTGTAACAGAAAGAAACATGGGTTTCTGATTCACGATCACGCAGGCGTTGGGAGCAAGACTGATTTCGCAATCCGTGAAGGCATATAGCGCGTCAATGGTGATGTCGGATGAAATACCCGCAGCCAATTCTACCAAAATCTCAACTTCAGCTGCAGTGTTATCGGTTACTTTTTTGATCTTGATCTTACCCTGATCATTGGCTTTGACAATGGATTCCATCAATTGTGTTGTGGTTACGCCGTAAGGCACATCCCTGATGATGATCGATTTCTTGTCCAGTTCCTGAATATGAGCACGGCACCTGATTCTCCCTCCTCTCTTTCCATCATTATAATTGCTTGCATCGATCATCCCTGCTGTCAGAAAATCAGGATACAACTCAAACTTTTTTCCTTTGAGAGACTTGATGGAAGCTTCAATCAATTCATTGAAATTATGTGGGAG
>Ga0315902_10008063_pt1 | contig 14302 bp, 8 predicted proteins | sample LakEriMetagenome_9_FD_203523 | JGI IMG/M metagenome (GOLD analysis project Ga0315902, IMG submission 203523) | Freshwater fungal communities from buoy surface, Lake Erie, Ohio, United States - Buoy 12 MA117 | ecosystem: Environmental > Aquatic > Freshwater > Lake > Lake biofilm | place: USA... | reverse complement strand
AAGCAGGGCTACCACGGCGTGCACTTCGGCGGCATGAGCGTCAACGGCAACACCAACTTCCGCCGCGCCTACGAGCCGCTGCTGCCCGGCTGCTTCCACCTGGACAGCCCCTGGGACTACCGCAACCCCTGGGGCCTGGAGGGCGAGGCGCTGGGTCAGGCCGTGGCGCAGGCGCTGGAGCGCGAGCTGGTCTTCCAGGGGCCGGACACGGTGGCCGCGTTCATTGCCGAGCCGGTGCAGGGTGCGGGCGGGGTGATCGTGCCCCCGGCCAACTTCTGGCCGCTGGTGCGCGAGGTGTGCACACGCCACGGCGTGCTGCTGATCGCCGACGAGGTGGTCACCGGTTTTGGGCGCACGGGGCAGATGTTCGGCACCCGCACCTGGGGCGTGCAGGCCGACCTGTGGTGCCTGGCCAAGGGCATCAGCTCGGGCTACGTGCCGCTGGGTGCCACCGCCATCTCGCACCACGTGGCCGAGGTCTTCGACGCCGACACCACAGGCGCCGGGCAGGTGGCGCACGGCTACACCTACAGCGCCCACCCGGTGGCGGCCGCCGCGGCGCTGGCCACGCTGGACATCCTGGAACGCGATGACATTCCCTCTCGTGTGCGCGAGGTCAGCGGCCCGTTCCAGAGCCGCCTGCGCGGCCTGGTCGAGCGGGTGCCCTACGTGGGCAACGTGCGCGGCATCGGCCTGATGGTGGGCATCGAGATGGTGGCTGACAAGGCGACGAAGGCGCCGCTGCCCAAGACCAGCGACCTGCCCGCCCGCGTGGCCCGCGAGGCCTACCGCCGCGGCCTGATGACGCGGGTGTCGGGCTCGATGATGATCCTGTCACCGCCGCTGGTGATCAGCCCGCAGGAGGTGGATTTTCTGTGCAGCACGCTCGAGGCCGCGTTCGACGCGGTGGAAGCATGACCGAACCGGTGATCCTGCTCGTCGGCACCGCCGACACCAAGAGCGATGAACTGGCCTATCTGCGCGAGCGGGTGCAGGCGCTGGGTGCCCAGGTGCTGCTGATGGACGTGGGCGTGCTCGCCGCTGGGCATGTAGCCGTGGACATCACCCACACCGAGGTGGCCCAGGCCGGCGGCACCACGCTGCAAGCCGTGATCGCCAGCGGTGACGAGAACACCGCCATGCAAGCGATGGCGCAGGGCGCGGCGCTGACCGCGGCAAGACTGCACGCTGAAGGCCGCATCCACGGCCTGCTGGCGCTGGGCGGCACCATGGGAACAGACCTCGCCTTCGACGTCGCGGCCGCGCTGCCGCTGGGCGTGCCCAAGGTGGTGGTGTCCACGGTGGCCTACTCGCACCTGATCCCGCCCGAGCGCATCACGCCCGACCTGATCATGGTGCTCTGGGCCGGGGGCCTGTACGGGCTCAACAGCCTGTGCCGCTCCGCCCTGGCCCAGGGCGCCGGCGCCGCCGTGGGCGCAGTGCGCGCGGCCCAGCCCCCGCGCGCCGACCGGCCGCTGGTGGGCATCACCTCGCTGGGCAAGAGCTGCCTGCGGTACATGCTCAACCTCAAGCCCGCGCTGGAGGCGCGCGGCTACGAGGTGGCCGTCTTCCACACCACCGGCATGGGCGGGCGCGCCTTCGAGGCCCTGGCCGCCGCCGGCCGCTTTGCCGCGGTGATGGACTTCAGCCTGCAGGAGCTGGCCAACCACCTGGGCGGCTCGGTGGTGACCGCCGGCGCCGACCGGCTGCTGGGCGCGGGCCGCAGCGGCACGCCGCAGATCGTGGCCCCGGGCGCCGTGGACATGGTGGACTTTCCAGCCTGGCAGCCGGTGCCGGACAGCCTGGCCGGCCGCGCCGTGCACGTGCACAACCGCCTCATCGCCTCGGCCACCTCCGCCGCTCCCTTGCGCCGCAGCATTGCCAGAGAGATCGCTGCCCGCCTGGGCCAAGCCCAAGGCCCCACCTGCCTGATGCTGCCCCTGCGAGGCGTGGAGGCCTGGGACCTGCCCGGCGAACCCCTGCACGATCCCGAAGGCCTGGAGGCTTTCAACCGCGAATCGCAAGACTGCATGGTCAGCCCAGACCGGCCACCGGGCCTGGAGTTCCAGGCGCTGGACCTGCACATCAACGACGACGCCTTTTGCGAAGCCGCGCTGCAGGTGTTCGACCGCTGGGTGGCGCAGGGGAAAGTGGTGGCCAGCGGGGCCCCCGCGTGAAGCGCGCCCTGATCCTGGACTTCGGCGGCGTCATCAGCCGCACGCTGTTCGAGACCCACGCCGACACCGAGCGTGCGCTCGGTCTGCCCGCCGGTAGCCTGTCCTGGCGCGGCCCGTTCGATCCGCCTTCAGACCCGCTGTGGCAAGCCATGCAACGGGCTGAGTTGAGCGAGCGCGATTACTGGCTGCAACGCTCGAGCGAAGTCGGCGCGCTGCTGGGCGAGCGCTGGGACGCAATGGAGACCCTGGTGCAGCGCGCCCGCGGCGCCGAGCCCGCCCGCGTGATCCGCCCCGAGACGGCGGCGCTGGTGCACGACGCGCAGGCCGCCGGCATCCGTCTGGCCATCCTGTCCAACGAGCTCGACCTGTTCTACGGCCGCAGCCTGCGCGAGCGCCTGCCCCTGCTCGACGCCTTCGAGCGCATCATTGATGCCACCTACACCGGCCTGCTCAAGCCTGATGCCCAGGCCTATCTCGGCTGCCTGCAGGCCCTGGGGCTGGCACCGGACGAGGTCGTCTTCGTCGACGACCAGGTGCGCAACGTGGAGGGGGCGAGGCGCCTGGGCATCGCTACAGTGCCCTTTGATGTGACCCGGCCCGAGGCGTCGTGCCACGCAGTGCGCGGCCTGCTGGGTCTCGCCACCCACCCCCCTCCTCACTGATCACATGACCCTGCCTGCCCCTTGCCCCATCACGCGCCTGGACGCGCACGCCCTCTCGGCGGCCATCCACCAGCGCAAGGTCTCATGCCGCGAGGTCATGCAGGCCTACCTGGCCCGCATCGATGCGCTGAACCCGCGGTTCAATGCCATCGTCAACCTGGCGCCCGCCGAAGCCCTGCTGGCCCAGGCCGACGAACGGGATGCCGAACTCGCCGCGGGCCGCTCGCTAGGCTGGATGCACGGCATGCCCCAGGCCATCAAGGACACAGGGCAGGCGCTGGGCTTTCCCACGACCTTCGGCTCGCCGCTGCTGGCCGAGTCGATGCCCACGCAGGACAGCGCCTTCGTGGCTCGCATGAAGGCAGCGGGGTGCATCGTCATCGGCAAGACCAACATGCCCGAGTTCGGCCTGGGATCGCACACCTACAACACTCTGTTCGGGCCCACCCCCAACGCCTGGGACACGGCGGTGAGCGCTGGCGGCTCCAGCGGTGGTGCGGCGGTGGCCCTGGCGCTGCGGATGCTGCCCGTGGCCGACGGCTCGGACTTCATGGGCTCGCTGCGCAACCCGGCAGGCTGGAACCACCTCTTCGGCCTTCGGCCCAGCCAGGGCCGGGTGCCGGGCTTTCCCAAGGCAGAACTGTGGGTCAGCCAGCTCAGCATCGACGGGCCGATGGCGCGCACCGTTGGCGACCTGGCGCAACTGCTGCAGACGCAAGCGGGGTTCGACCCACGCGCGCCGCTTTCGCTGGGCGAGCCCGGGGCCACAGGCTCCTTCGTGCCGCCGCCCGATGCTTCGGTGGCGGGCCTGCGGATCGGCTGGCTGGGCGATCTGGGCGGCCAGCTCGCGGTCGAGGCGGGCATCCTGCCGCTTCTCGAGCAGGCCTTGGCCCGTTGCGAGCGTGCCGGAGCCCAGGTCGAACCGGTGACCCTGGGCATTGACCTCGTCCGTGTGTGGCAGGCCTGGCTGGTGTGGCGCCGCGCTCTGGTGGCGCCGGTCGTGGCCGCGGTGATCGGCCAGCCCGGCGCGCGCGAGCGCATCAAGCCCGAGGCGCTGTGGGAATACGACCAGGCCCAGGGCCTGGGCTTCGCCGACTTCATGGCCGCCAGCCGGGTGCGCGGCGAGTTGCTGCAGGCCCTGCTGGCGCTGCTGGAGCGCTACGACGCGCTGGCCCTGCCGGTGACCCAGTGCTGGCCGTTCGCCTTGGAGGGGACCTGGCCCCGCGAAGTGGCCGGGCGAGCCATGGACACCTACCACCGCTGGATGGAGTGCACGCTGTACGCCACCTTCGCCGGCCTGCCAGCGATGAGCGTGCCCGCCGGCTTTCACGTCAACGGCCGGTGGCCCATGGGCTTGCAGCTCATCGGCCGGCCGCGCGACGAGGCTGCGCTGCTGCGCCTGGCTGCGGGCTACGAAAGGCTGGTGCCCGAACTGCTGGCGCGCCGGCCCGACGAGGGCGCCCTGTAGCGCTTCGGGCGGTCCCCGCCTGGGAGCCCCTCAGGCACTGAGTTGCGCCCAGGCCTTGTCCAGCCGCTTGGCACTCACCGGCTGCGGCGTGCGCAACTCCTGGGCGAAGAGGCTCACCCTCAGCTCCTCCAGGAGCCACCGGTACTCGTCCAGACGGGCGTCGGCCGCGCCCTTGCGCTCAGCCACGCGCCGGGTCCAGCGCTGCTCCAGCGGCCGCAGCTCCGCCAGACGGGCGGCGTCGCGCAGCGGGTCGGCCTTGAGCTTGTCCAGCCGCAGCACGACGGCCTTCAGGTAGCGCGGCAGGTGCTGCAAGGCCGGCCAGGGCGTACCGGCCAGGAAGCGCTTGCCGCACAGGCGCTGCAACTGGGCCGTCACGTCGTCAGCCACGTCCTTGGGCGCGCGGCTGTCGCGCAGCTTGCGCAGGGCCGCGGCGTACTCGGTGAGCACCGCAGCGGCTACGCGAGCGACCTCCTGCGCGATCAGCACCAGGCGGCCCCGGCCCTCATCCACCCGCCGCTCGAAGCTCGGGCTGTCGGTGGGCAGCGGCTCGGCCAGGAAGGCGCGGTCCAGCGCCACCTCCAGGATCTGGGCGCGCAACTCTTCCAGAGTGCCCAGGGGCAGGTACAACGCCGCCATCTTCTGCAGCTCGGGCAGCTGCCGCTCCAGCGCCTTGAGCGCGTCGCGGATCTGCAGCGCCACCAGGCGGCGCAGGCCCGCGCGGTGCCGTTGCGCCGCAACAGTGGGCTCATCGAAGACCTCGATCTCGACGTGCGTCTGGCAGTCGACCAGCGCCGGGAAACCCACCAGCGTCTGACCTCCCTTGCGCAGCTCCAGCAACTCCGGCAACTCGCCAAAGGTCCAGCGGGTGTAGGGCGTCGCGGCGGCGGCAGCAGTGCCCGCACCTGCACCGGGCACTGAGGATCCGGCCGCGGCCGGCTTGACCTGTGCGGCGACGCCCGTCGTGCCCTGAGACCGCGGCACCGGCTCGGGCACCATGCCCTGGGCGGCACCTTGCCCGGAGCCAGGTGCCGGTGCGGCACCACCAGCCACCTTCAGCGCTGCCAATGCCTGGAAGGCCGAACGCGCCTGCCCGCCCCACTCGGCCTTGAGGCTGGCCAGGTGCCGGCCTGCCGCCAATTGCCGGCCATGCTCGTCCACCACCCGCAAGGCCATGAACAGGTGGGGTGGCAGCGCATCGAGCTTGAAATCGGCCCGCTGCAGAGGAAGCTGGGTGCGCTCGCGCGCCCACTTCAGCAGGGCATCTACCAGGGCCTCTTCGGCAAAGGCCACCTCTTCGCAGAAGGTGGCAGCCGACTCGGGCAGCGGCACCAGACGCGAGCGCGGGCGCTGCGGCAAGGTCTTGAGCAGCGCCAGTACCTTCTCCTTGAGCATGCCCGGCACCAGCCAGTCGCAGCGGTCCTCGGCCACCTGGTTGAGCACGTAGATCGGCACGGTCACGGTGACGCCGTCGCGCGGGTCGCCCGGCTCGTGCAGGTACTGGGCGGCGCAGTCGATGCCGCCCAGGCGCACCGTGCGCGGAAAGGCCTCGGTGGTGATGCCCGCGGCCTCATGACGCATCAGCTCCTCGCGCGTGAGCTGCAGCAGTCGCGGCTGGCGGCGAACCTCTTGTGCGTACCAGCGCTCCAGCAGCGCCCCCGAGCACACATCGGCGGGAATCTGCTGGTCATAGAAGGCGTGGATGAGCTCATCGTCGACCAGCACGTCCTGCCGCCGTGCCTTGTGCTCGAGTTCCTGCACCTGGCGGATCAGCTTGTGGTTGTGGGTGAGGAAGGGCAGCTTCGTCTCCCACTGCCCCTCGACCAGGGCCTCGCGGATGAAGATTTCGCGGGCGGCCGCCGGGTCCACCAGGCCGAAGTTCACCCGGCGGTTGGAATAGACCACCAACCCGTAGAGCGTGGCCCGCTCCAGCGCCACCACCTCACCAGCCTTCTTCTCCCAGTGCGGCTCGAGCAGCTGGCGCTTGAGCAGGTGCGGCGCCACCACCGTGATCCACTGCGGCTCGATCGCCGCCAGGCCGCGCCCAAACAGTCGCGTGGTCTCCACCAGCTCGGCCGCGACCATCCACCGGCCCGGCTTGCGACTCAGGTGCGCCCCGGGGTGGCGCCAGAACCGGATGCCGCGCGCGCCCAGGTACCACTCGTCCTCGTCAGACTTGCAGCCCACATTGCCCAGGAGGCCGGCCAGCATCGACAGGTGGATCTGCTCGTAGGTGGCCGGCGAGCCGTTCAGCCTCCAACCGTGCTCGGCCACCACGGTGTGCAGCTGGCTGTGGATGTCGCGCCATTCGCGCACGCGGCGCGGGTTCACGAAGGCGTCGCGCAGGCGCTGCTCCTGCTGCCGGTGGCTGAGCTTGTGGACGTCGGTGTTCGCTCCGACGTGGCCGTGCACGCCGCGGCCTGACTCGATCCAGTTCCACAGCTTCAGGTAGCCGTTGAACTCGGACTTCTCGTCGTCGAAGCGCTTGTGCTGCTCATCGGCAGCCTGGGCCGCCTCCAGCGGCCGGTCGCGCACGTCCTGCACGCTCAGGGCGGAGGCGATGACCAGCACCTCGGCCAGGGCTTCCCGCTCGCGGGCCTCCAGGATCATGCGGCCCACGCGAGGGTCCAGCGGCAGCCGGGCCAGCTCGCCTCCGATGGGGGTGAGCTCGTTGGCCTCGTCCACCGCACCCAGCTCGCCCAGCAAGGCGTAGCCATCGGCGATCGCCTTGCGCGGCGGGGCCTCGAGGAAGGGAAAGTCCTCCACGGCGCCCAGGCGCAGGGACTTCATCCGCAGGATCACACCGGCCAGCGACGAACGCAGGATCTCCGGGTCGGTGAACCGGGGCCGCCCCGCATGGTCGGCCTCGTCATACAGGCGGATGCACACCCCGTCGGCCACCCGACCGCAGCGGCCCGCGCGTTGCGCCGCGGCGGCCTGGCTGACGGGCTCGACCTGCAGCTGCTCCACCTTGTGGCGGTAGCTGTAGCGCTTGACCCGCGCCAGCCCCGAGTCGATGACGAAGCGGATGCCCGGCACCGTGAGCGAGGTCTCGGCCACGTTGGTGGCCAGCACGATGCGCCGGCCATTGCCTGACGTGAACACACGGTCCTGCTCGGCCTGCGACAGCCGCGCGAACAGGGGCAGGATGTCCGGCGGCGGCCCTCCCCGCAGGGATGACGCCAGGTGGCGGCGCAGGTGGTCGGCGGCCTCGCGGATCTCGCGCTCGCCGGGCAGGAAGACCAGGATGTCGCCCGGGGTGCCTGCGCGCCACAGCTCGTCCACGGCATCGGCGATGGCGTCGTGCAGGTCGCGATCCTTGTCCCGGCGGTCGGCCTCCCAGGGCCTCCAGCGCACCTCCACCGGGTACAGCCGGCCCGAGACCTGGATCACCGGCGCCGGGCCCCGGGCCGAGGCGAAGTGCTGGGCGAAGCGCTCGGCGTCGATGGTGGCCGAGGTCACCACCAGCTTCAGGTCCGGGCGCCTGGGCAGCAGCTGCTTGAGAAAGCCCAGCAGGAAGTCGATGTTCAGGCTGCGCTCGTGGGCCTCGTCGATGATGAGCGTGTCGTAGGCGCGCAGCAGCGGGTCGCTCTGGGTCTCGGCCAGCAGGATGCCGTCGGTCATCAGCTTGACGGACGAGCCGGCTTGCAGGCGGTCCTGGAAGCGCACCTTGTAGCCCACCACCTCGCCCAGAGGCGATTGCAGCTCTTCGGCGATGCGTCGCGCCACGCTGGTGGCGGCCAGACGCCGGGGCTGGGTATGGCCAATCAGGCCGCGACCGCCTGCGCCGAGCCCGCGGCCGAGCTCCAGCGCAATCTTGGGCAGTTGCGTGGTCTTGCCTGAGCCGGTCTCGCCGCAGACGATGACCACCGGGTTATCGCGCATCGCCCGGGCGATCTCCTCGCGCCGCGCTGACACCGGCAAGGCATCGGGGTAGCGGATGGGCGGGACCGGATGGGCGCGGGTCTTCGAGGGCTCGGTCACGGGGCGAGGATTATCGGGTGGGCTTCGCCGCGCGCCCGGTGGGTGCAGCGGGCTGCGGCACAATCCCGGCGCCCCGAATGCGGGCCCCGGAGCCGCTGATGAGTCTCGTCTTTCCGCACACCTTCGTCCCGTGGTTCCGGGCGGTGGCGCCGTACATCCACGCCTACCGGGGCGAGACCTTCGTCATCGGCCTGTGCGGCGAGGCGATTGCCGCGGGCAAGCTGACGGCCTTTGTGCAGGACCTGTCCATCCTGCACGCCATGGGCATCCACATCGTGCTGGTGCACGGCTTTCGGCCGCAGGTCAGCGAGCAGCTGCGCGCCAAGGGCCACCCGGAGCGCTTCAGCCACGGCCTGCGCATCACCGATGCTCCGGCACTGGATGCCGCGCAGGAAGCCGCAGGCCAGCTGCGCTTCGAGATCGAAGCTGCGTTCTCCCAGGGGCTGCCCAATACGCCCATGGCCAACGCCACCGTGCGCGTGGTCTCGGGCAACTTTCTCACCGCCCGTCCGGTGGGCATCATCGACGGCGTGGACTTCGCCCATAGCGGGCTGGTGCGCCGAGTGGACGCCGCCGCCATCCGCCGCGCCATGGACACCGGGGCCGTGGTGCTGCTCAGCCCCTTTGGCTTCTCCCCGACGGGCGAAGCCTTCAACCTGACGATGGAAGACGTGGCCACCTCCACCGCCATCGCGCTGCAGGCTGACAAGCTGCTCTTCGTGACCGAGGTCCCCGGGGTGCGCGAGCGTGCCGACGACCCCGACAGCCCCATCGACACCGAGCTCGCGCTGGCCGATGCCGAGCGGATGCTGTCCGCCCTGCCCCGCCCGTCGCAACCCACCGATGTGGCCTTCTACCTTCAACACTGCGTGCGCGCGTGCAAGGCCGGCGTGGAGCGCTCTCACATCCTGCCGTTTGCCACCGACGGGGCACTGCTGATGGAGGTCTACACCCACGACGGCATCGGCACCATGGTGGTGGACGAGAAGCTCGAGAGCCTGCGCGAGGCCACATCGGATGACGTGGGCGGCATCCTGCAGCTGATCGAGCCGTTCGAGCGGGACGGCACTCTGGTACGGCGTGAGCGCACCGAAATCGAGCGAGATGTCGCCAATTACACGGTGATCGAGCACGATGGCGTCATCTTCGGTTGCGCAGCGCTGATTCCGTATGCGGAAGAGCGCACCGGTGAAATGGCCGCCTTGACCGTGTCGCCCCAGGTGCAGGGCCAGGGCGACGGCGAACGCATCCTCAAGCGGGTGGAGCAGCGCGCGCGGGCGATGGGGTTGGAGAGCCTTTTCGTCCTGACCACGCGCACCATGCACTGGTTCATCAAGCGAGGGTTTTCGGTGGTCGACCCGGATTGGCTGCCACAGGCCCGCAAGCGCCTGTACAACTGGGACCGCCGCTCCCAGGTTCTGGTCAAACCCTTGAAGTAGCCCCGCCTGCCAGAACAGGCACCCTCCCCCATTCATCCACGGAGAAAACCATGACACGCACCGTGCAGTGCATCCACCTGAAGAAGGAAGCCGAGGGGCTGGCCTTCCCGCCATACCCGGGCGATCTGGGCAAGCGAATCTACGAGCAGGTATCGAAGGAGGCCTTCGAAGCCTGGAAGCGGCACCAGACCATGCTGGTCAATGAGAACCGTCTGAATCTCGCCGACGCTCGCGCACGGCAATATCTCGCGCGTCAGATGGAACGCTTCTTCTTCGGCGAGGGCGCCGACCAGCCTCAGGGTTATGTACCGCCTGCGGCCTGACCCTGCGCAATTTGGAAATCGTGACGGCGACGAAACCCGCCGGATACCCGAAATCAGGAGTCGGAATTGCTTTCCGGCCGGGGTTTGGATAATATGCGGCTTCCTTTGAAGGAGTTTTCGCATGTCCAATGTCGCTGATTTGCTGGCTCAGAAAGCCGAAATCGAGAAGAAGATTGCAGAAGCGCAGCGCGAGGCCAAGTCCTCCGCCATCGCGCAGGTCAAGGCCCTGATGGCCCAGCATGGTTTGAGCATGGCCGATCTCTCTGCCAAGGCTCCGGCAGCGCCCCGCGCATCGGGCAAGAAGGGCGGCGGCGGCAAGGTGGCCCCGAAATACCGCGATCCGGCCTCCGGTAACACCTGGAGCGGTCGCGGCCTGCAGCCCAACTGGCTGAAGGCGGCACTGGCCAGCGGCAAGAGCCTGAAGGACTTCGCGCTCTGACATTCCCGCCCGGGCCCCTCGCGGGCCCGGGGCTAGACTGCGCGGGTGGTTGCCCGCACTACCCTGCCCGAGGGCTTCATCCAGGAAGTCCTGGCCCGCACCGACATCGCCGACATCGTCGGCCGCCACGTCGCACTGCGCAAAGGCGGGGCCAATCTCCTGGGGCTGTGCCCCTTCCACGGGGAGAAGTCCCCGAGTTTCACCGTCTCCCCGGCCAAGCAGTTCTATCACTGCTTCGGCTGCGGAGCCCATGGCGACGCCATACGGTTTCTCATGGAGATCACCGGCGCAGGTTTCCTGGACACGGTGCGAGACCTCGCGCAGCAGGCGGGGCTGCAGGTGCCCGAGGCGCCTGTCGACCCCGCCGAGCGGGACCAGGCGCAGCGGGAACGCAGCCAGCAACAGGGCGTCGTGGCGCTGCTCACTCGCGCCTGTGAGCACTACCGTGAACGCCTCAAGACAGACGATAGGGCCATTGCCTACCTCAAACGCCGTGGCCTGACCGGCCGCGTGGCCCGTGACTTTGCACTCGGTTATGCGCCGCCCGGGTGGCGCTCGCTGGCCAGCGCCTTCCCCCAGTACGACGACCCCGCGCTGGTGGAGGCGGGTCTGGTCATCACTCAGGGCGAGAGCGACACCGAGCAGAAGCGCTACGACCGCTTCCGGGACCGCATCATGTTCCCGATCCGCTCGCCCAAGGGCGAAGTGATCGGTTTCGGCGGGCGCGTGCTCGACACCGGAGAGCCGAAATACCTGAACTCGCCCGAGACGCCGGTCTTCGTCAAGGGCCGGGAACTGTACGGACTGTTCGAGGGGCGCCAGGCCATCCGTGAGCGTGGCTACGCGCTGGTCGTGGAGGGCTACATGGACGTGGTGGCCCTGGCGCAGAGCGGCCTGGGCCATGCCGTGGCCACTCTGGGCACTGCGTGCACAGCGGACCATGTGCGCAAACTGCTGCGCTTCACCGACCACGTGGTCTTCAGTTTCGATGGCGACGCCGCAGGCCGCCGGGCCGCCCACCGGGCCCTGGAGGCCGCCCTGCCGCACGTGAACGACCTGCGCTCGTTTCGCTTCCTGTTCCTGCCATCGGAGCACGACCCCGACTCCTATGTGCGCGAACTAGGCGCCCAGGCCTTCGAGGCCGCTGTAGCGGGGGCATCACCCCTGTCGGCGCAATTGCTCGAGCGGGCGCGCGACGGCGCCGACCTCGCCACGCCGGAGGGGCGCGCGCGCATGCTGGCCCAGGCAAGACCCTTGTGGCAGGCGATACCGGAGTGCGCCCTCAAGCGTCAGATCCTCGCCGAACTCGCCCTGGCCGGACGGATGGAAACGGAGGCGCTGGCGCGGATGTGGGGGCTGCAGGCTTCCAGCCCCCGCGCGGCAGACCCCTTGTCGCCGCCTGTGCGCCGTACCCGGCGGGCTGCCCCCGTGCGCCTGCCTCAGGACCACGTGGCCCGGATGCTGCTGACCGACACCCAGTGGTGGCAGGAGCTGGACGGCGCCGATCGCGAAATGCTCGCGGCACTGGACACCTGGCACGGGTCGATGTTCGTCTGGCTGGAGGCGGACCTCACCGAGCACGGACCCAGCGCGTGGCCAGCGCTGCGCGAGCGCATGGCGGGCCAGCCCTTCGAGGACCCGGCTCGGCGTCTGGTCGACGGGGCCGAGTTCCTGGAGACGCCAACGCTCGAAGACATCGGGGCCGCTGTTCGACAGACGGCTCGGTCCTTGGCGCTTCGCGACCCGCTGCGGGTGCTCGGCCGGGCGTAAAGCCACGCAAGCCGCAGACCCCGCGCGAAGGGGTCAGTCGCGGGCGGTTCGGGTCGGCCACAGGGGCATGGCAAAGCAGGCCTGGGTATAATCCAAGCACTCGCGGCGAACCGCGCATCTGCGGCACAGAAGCCGCAGGTCCTGACGCAGGACCGTCCCATTGACTCCCCGTCGCAAACCCGCCGCCACCGGTTGAGCGCAATTCCAGGACACCCCTTGCGCAGCACCGGATACGCCCGCACCGGACCCGCTTCCTCCGCTCCTGTCGCCCCCAAGGGGTGAGGGACTTTCCATTGCCAGGACTCGCATGACTGCCAAGAAGACCGCCGCCAAGACCGCCCCGAAGGCTCCGCAGGCCAAGGCTGCCGCCAAGCCCAAGGCCCCCGCCGCTGCGCCCGCGAAGCCTGCCAGCAAGGCAGGGGCTGCAGCGTCCAAGCCGGCAGCCAAGCCCGCGACCAAGCCTGTGGCCAAGGCGGCTGCGAAGCCGGCAACGCCATCGCCTTCCAAGCCGGCCACCAAGGCCGCTGCGGTGCCGGCCCCGAAGGCAGCGGCCAAGGCGGCCCCGCCGGCCAAGGCTGCGGCCCCTGCCAAGGCGCCTGCGAGCGCCCCTGCCAAGGCACCAGCGAAGGCTCTGGCCAAGCCCGCCGTTGCAGGCAAGGCCGCGCCTGCGCCCAAGGCATCGGGCCGCGCGGAGGCGGCCAAGCCCCCGGCTCGCAAGGGCCCGGAGCCCAAGGGCGGCAAGGACAAGACCCGCCCCTTCGAGGAGGAGGCCGTCGAAGTCGAGGCCGACTTCGAAGGCGGTGAAGACCCCGAAGTCGCGGAAGCCGAGGAGAAGGCCAAGGCCAAGCCGCTGCGCATGAAGGTGTCGCGCGCCAAGGAGCGCGCGCTCATGCGTGAGTTCGGCCTGGATGAGGCAACCCTCACCGAGGAGGAAGTCGCCAAGCGTCGGCAGGAGCTGAAGACCCTGATCAAGATGGGCAAGACCCGGGGCTTCCTCACCCACCAGGAGATCAACGACCACCTGCCTGAGAAGCTGGTCAACGAGGAAATCCTCGAGGCCATCGTGGCCATGCTCAACGACATGGGCATCGCCGTCTACGAGCAGGCGCCCGATGCGGCCACCTTGCTCATCAGCGGCAGCAACACCGGTACCGCCACCGACGAGGAGGCCGAGGAGGCCGCCGAGGCGGCGCTGTCCACCGTGGACTCCGAGTTCGGTCGCACCACCGACCCGGTGCGCATGTACATGCGTGAGATGGGTACGGTGGAGCTGCTCACGCGCGAGGGCGAGATCGAGATCGCCAAGCGCATCGAGGGCGGCCTGCAGGCCATGATGCTGGCCATCAGTGCCTCACCGACGACCATCGCCGAGATCCTGGCGATGGCCGACCGCATTGCCGCCGCCGAGATGCAGATCTCCGACGTGGTGGACGGCTTCGTGTCCACCGATGAGGCCGACGACTATGTGGCCGAGGAGGACTTCGACGAGTTCGACGAGGAAGAGGACGACGACGGACAGGGCGGCAGCAAGGCGCTCACCAAGAAGCTCGAGGAGCTCAAGGCCCAGGCCCTGGTGAAGTTCGACGCGCTGCGCTCGAACTTCGACCGCATGCGCAAGGCCTACGAGAAGGAAGGCTACAAGTCGGTGCCTTACAACAAGTCGCAGGGGGCGATCAGCGAGGAACTGATGACGATCCGCTTCACGGTCAAGACGATCGAGAAGCTGTGCCAGATCCTGCGCTCGCAGGTCGATGACGTGCGCCGCTACGAGCGCGAGATCCGCAAGATCGTGGTCGACAAGTGCGGCATGCCCCAGGAGCACTTCATCCGGACGTTCCCGCCGAACACGCTCAACCTGAAGTGGGCCGAGAAGGAATCTGCGGCCGCCAAGCCCTACAGCACGGTGCTGGTGCGCAACCTGCCCGCCGTGCAGGAGCTGCAGCAGAAGCTCATCGATCTGCAGTCGCGCGCCGTGGTGCCGCTGGAGGACCTCAAGGAGATCAACAAGAAGATGAACGAGGGCGAGAAGGCCTCTCGTGACGC
>Ga0315902_10008061_pt1 | contig 14305 bp, 11 predicted proteins | sample LakEriMetagenome_9_FD_203523 | JGI IMG/M metagenome (GOLD analysis project Ga0315902, IMG submission 203523) | Freshwater fungal communities from buoy surface, Lake Erie, Ohio, United States - Buoy 12 MA117 | ecosystem: Environmental > Aquatic > Freshwater > Lake > Lake biofilm | place: USA... | reverse complement strand
TGAAACTAAGGGAGGATTTCCCTTCAGATGGGCGACCATTATATCTCTTATGATTAGATAAAAATAACCATCTTGTTCATGAATGGATTTAGCTTTGTTAGCCAACGGCCCAACCAAACAATACGCTAAAAACACCCCAAGAAATGTACCTACTAAAGCACCACCAATCATCTTTCCTAAAATTTCGGGCGGTTTATCAATACTGCCCATAGTTTTGATAACACCTAATACCGCCGCAACAATACCAATGGCAGGCAGGCCGTCTGCCACAGTTTGTAAAGCGCCAGAAGGTGCTAAAATTTCATGGTGATGTTTATCTAAAGCACGCTGCATGGTATCTTCAACTTGATAAGGATCCTCAAAGCTCATAGTAATCATGCGTATTGTATCGCAGATAAAATCTATCGCAAAATGGTCATGCAATATCCGTGGGAATTGACTAAAAATCGGGCTTTCTTCAGGGCGCTCAATATGCTCTTCTATAGCCAGCAATCCCTTAGTTTTTATGGTTTTTACTAATAAAAACATCAGGCATAATAAATCAAGATAATCGTTTTTCCCCCATTTAGTTCCTTTAAAGCATTTAGCTAAATCACCTAGTGCCCCTTTGATAATAATCGGTTTATTACCAACTAAAAAAGCACCTATTGAAGCGCCACCAATCATTATTAATTCAAATGGCAGGGCATGCAATATAATTGCCATTTTGCCACCAGCGGCCATGTAACCACCAAAAACCATTACTAATATCATAACAAGGCCAACAACGGAAAGCATTTCTTTAACATAAAATAAAAGCTATAACTAGGTTGTCACTAAACCACTTATAATGTCAAGATTTACTATGCTCTTGCAAACGAAAGCTAAATTTTACTGATGATATGCCATTAGAATCGGGAGTGAATAAATACTGCCTAATAGCTTCAACGGCAGCTTTATCTAATAACTTGTAACCTGAGCTTTTTCTGATATTAGTTGAGTTAACTTTGCCATTTTCATAAGAAAATACAACCTCCACATCCCCTTCTTGTTTTAATTGCCGTGCCCGCAATGGATATTTGGGTGTAATTTTTTTTATAAAATATAAATTATCGGTATATTTTATATTGATATCATCATTTACAATTGATGGCGTAGTTTTTTTTGAATCTGCTGGTAATGTTTTTTGGGTATTATTTTGAGTTTGCGTAACTTCTTTCTTTTTAATTTCATTAACACCAAGGGAATTTTTCTGCACATTAGATATGCTTACTAATAATAAAGCTGGTTTTTCAAGCTCAATATATTGTTTGCCGTCTATTTTATAGTGATATACAAAAGCAATATGCCATAATGCAGATAAAGCAATGCAGAAACTTAATAATTTGGTATTATAGCTGTTAAGAGTTTCATGCATTATGATTAGTTTTTATTTATCGCTATTGTTATTTTCCAAGGGCTCTGCCGCTGTGGATAAAGCATAGATGCATAAATCCTCAAATGGCACGCCATTTTTTTCAGCCAGTTCTTTTAATTTAGCCAGACTTGTCATCACATCTTCTGGCACAGTTCCGCCGCGCACTTTAGCAAGCCATTCAGCTTGGTGCTGAATAGGATTGCGTGACGCCTCAGGGCGGCCAATATAAAAAGAAAATGGGGCTTTAACGCCGCCAAAATCACAATTTATTGAAAATTTTTTCATAACTCACACACTGGTTATATCTCCCCTACCCTATAATGATAGCATTATCATATATTTTCAGCTAGAAGAAATTTATAATTCTTTACTTGCTTTTTAAACGATTGCATATTAGATTTGCCGAGTACATAAGCCGTTTTGTAAAAGGAGAGATGGCCGAGTGGTCGAAGGCGCCTCCCTGCTAAGGAGGTATACGGTCAACGCTGTATCGAGGGTTCGAATCCCTCTCTCTCCGCCAGATTTTGCTAGAATAACTTTTCTCAGAGTTATTGCGAGCAAAGCGAAGCAATTCATGAACCCCAGTATTTGTAGGATTTCCAGAGTTTTTGTTTGCTGTTAGACCCGTACCTCACTTTCTCTAATTTCACCATTTCACCCCTAAAATCTCTGTTTTTGCCCTCTCCATTTTCGATACATGCGTAAACGAAGGGTGAAGCTACGCATGTCCTCAACGACTTGATTTACCTAGGTTTCAGAGGATGCACTTTTTTGACCCCTCACGTTTTAGAGAACGAAAAGTGGAGTAACGATATAGATTAGAAACGGAGTAAGTATTTACTTTATTAATCAATCTGAAAATTTATAATCTAATATGCAATTATAACATTTTAAGTTAGGCTCCATTTCTAAAATTTTTTTCCACTTAAGAAATACTTTCTCTTTTTCACAGTCACGGGTTATAATAAGTAAAGCACCCTTCTTCTTTGCAAATTTTTTAATTACCTCATTCACATGAACATCGTCGCCGCCATAGCCGATTATGACAATCTTATCTGCTTCTTCTATTGCGCGTTCAAAATAATCAAAATAAGTCCTTAGTAAAATAGCATGTTGAATAGCCTCATACTTCTGCTTTGGATCACATAAGATTATATGATTTCTTGTCTCCTTATTAAAGTTTAAGTCATCATTTATTTTGGATTTCTCTATCCTACTTTCCTTTAGGTTTGTATAATATAATGGGGAGCCGTGAAGGTGTATATACCAACCGAAAATATTTCTATATTTTTTCGACAAATTTTCTTTATCAAATCCTAATTTATCTGTGAAACCGTCAACAAGAAAAGTGTCTTTAAAACTATTAACTAGAATCTTATGTTTAAGAAATTCTTTGTAAAGCAACCTATCGTAATTTAATGTAGCAACATGCGTGATGATTCCCTTGCGTTTATAAGATTTTATATGCTCTGCAAACCTTTGTGCAAAATCTTTAAACTTTTGATTCGTTAAAATATCTTGTCTGTAAAAGTATTTCGCAACCTCATACAAATAGGCAAAATAATCTAATTTGAATTTTTGTAGATTTATTTCTAAATTTTTTCGTATTAAAGGATGAAGATTTTTGGTGCTCTCTTGTATATTAATAATTTTAAAAATTTGAGCTTGAATTTTTTGTAGATCTTCTTCATTCTCTGGAGTTCTATTTCCTAGATAATCTTTAATAATTTTACGCAATTTTCTTGATCTAAGATTTTCCACGCTTCCTTCATGCCGATCCCTAATGAAAAAGCATCATTATTTATTGCTCTATTTATACCATTTCCAACGAGATATACCCAACCCATAACACACCATCTTAAACAATCTTCTGGAAAAAAAGTTATCAGCATAATATAAATTTTCAAACTATTTTGAAGTTAAAAAATCTGCTTTCAGTTATGGCTATTTAAAAAATTTAAGCAAACGGGGCAAATTTTTTGGAATCAATAGACTTCTTGCACAACCTATTTAGAAGAGCTAATGGCAGAAGTAAAAACGCGCAAAGGATGCAGCATAGCAGCTTGAACATTAATACGACGCGCCAGAAGCTCTAAAAAATTAAGTTACCCAAGGAGTCTATTCAAATAAGTTAACTAATTCGCACTCTCAGTATTTTTTTTCGGACTTTTCGCCCTTCTACTGCTATTAATAAATGATTCAAGAAGATTAATTACTGACATGCGAACTTTGGTATCATTAAGCTGAGCAAACAAAGAGGTTATTTTCTCAATTTGCTGTTTTTTGCTTAATGATGCCCCATCTGCTAGCGCCATAGCTGAAGTATCATTAAAAGAATACTCCACCTCTAAGCCATCGAAGAAAGAAGATACATCAACACCAAGGAATTTAGCAAATTCATATAATTTACTACAACTAATCCTATTTTTACCTTTTTCATATTTCTGCACTTGCTGGAAAGTAATGCCTACTGCCTCAGCAAGCTCTTCCTGCGTAATATCGGCTTCTTTACGTTTGCGCCGCAATACAGAACCCACATGAATATCAACAGGATGGTTCATTCTGGTCTTTATTGATATATTATTCATAATACTATTCCTAATCTTTTAAAAATTTAAACAATAATTTACCCATGCAAATCTATCTATGACCTATTTAAACAACAAGTCAAGCTAAAGTTCATTCTAGCATCAGTAAATTAAATAAAGTTAAGTGATTATAATTTATATAAAATATATACTCACTAAGGAGAGCGTCTTATTTTCGACATCTCAGGGATAAAAATATCCTTAGCCTTACTATATGCATAATGACAAAAGTGCAAGTGATAATTGCAAATATTTTAATAAAAAATTCATGGTAAAATGTCTCTCCAGATGATTTTTTATATATTTCATAATCTAAGGCGTCATCTTTGTTCAAAGATAATCTTTGCAGAACTTTTCCTTGGGGAGATATGATAGCAGAGATGCCATTGTTAGCTGCTCTAACCACTGGTAGGGCTGTTTCTACTGCGCGCAATTGTGCCATTGCTAAATGTTGTGCTGGCCCAATGCTATCGCCAAACCACGCATCGTTGGTGATATTAATTATAAAATCTGCCTGCGCAGCAAGTGGATAGAAATGAGAAGTAAAAATTATTTCATAGCAAATAGCTGTTATTACCTTTTTATTAGCAAATATTGTAAAAGGCGAGGAAGGCTTTAGCCCATGGGTAAAACCCTCTCCTAATCCACGAGCAATCTTTTTTATAAATGGTATATATGATTTAGCAGGTACATATTCACCAAAGGGAACTAAAATCTGCTTATCATAACGCCACCAATCCGTGGGGGTAATAAAAAACATCGAATTATAAAAGACATCTTCTTTACTATCCATGCTCAGATAATCACTTCCCATCAAAAGAGGCGTTCCTTGAAAGTAATTACCTAGTACATAAAACCAGCCAGAATTTTTGTGCAATGTATACGGAAAAACCCCTTCAGGCCATATGATTAAATCCAGCTTTTTTTTTGAAGGCTGGCTAGAACTTTCTAATAATTTTGTAACAGCATTTTTTCTCGCCTCCTCTGAAGAAAAATAATCCATACTGAAGCTGGGCTGAATAATCCTAATATAACCTTGGCTTTGCTCTTCAATAGCAGCTGAATAACTTAATTGTTTATGCCCAAATGCCCAACTACCCAATAGAAGAAACACAGCAAATATCCTACTAGCTTTATAATAGAAAAGCGATGAAATAAGCATTAATAATAAGCTAATGCCATATACCCCTATATATGCAGCTAACTGCAATAAATTATCCTCCCATACTACTGCATAGCCTAATAAATGCCAAGGAAACGGTAACGGAAAGTAGCTGCGCAATAATTCTATAAACACCCAATTTACTGAAAGGGCAATAGCTCTTGTGTAATTATTTTCAAAGTGCTTGGTCAATAAAAATAATAGAGCGATATAACAAGCCAATACCGCTGGTATTCCCAAAAAAGAAAATGGCCATAGCCAGATAAATTGTCCAGACCCTTCTGCAAAGAGAGAGTTGCCAATCCAATATAACCCACTGGAAAAATAAGCAAATCCACACAACCAACCACAAAATAAAATTTGCCTTATACTTCGGCTATTTTCTAATAACCATAAAATTCCCCATACCGAGATAGGAAGCAAAAAAAACAAATAAAATGGCGGCTGAGCTAATGTAATAAACAATCCACTACATAAAGATATTATGCAAAATAAGTAATTATATTTCTTGCTAAGTAGGTAATCTTTACTAAGCTTAATGAGCCGCATCTTTATGCTCTTCTTTTTTAGCATCATCTACTGAGTTTTTTTGCTCAGATGTAGTTTCTTCCTTTTTCTCAGCATCATGAGTTGCCTCAGTTGCTGGTTGCTCAACAGGTGTTTTTTCTAATTCTTCTACTTCGTTAATTATTTCCTGCACTGGTAGCGGTGTGGCTATACTATCTTTATGCTCTTTGTTTTCCTGCTTTTGCAAAGGTAACTTAGTTTCCCATAAAAATTGGTTACTAATTGGCACAACAGCATATTTATTATGATCAATTTTATTAATCCATGAGTCAACATGTTCCATTAAGTATGGATAGGATCTTAAAATAGCGATTGCACGCCCTTTTTTGCTGGCTATAGCTAATAATTGATTCAGCTTAGCGTCTAATTGCTCTACGGATAGTTCATTGCTTAGAGTCATATCAGCTGTTTCAAGCTCTAACCCAAGGCTTTTGGAAGCTTTACTGAGCCAATCCGCATTATTAGTATTGGCATTAAGATAAATAAGTTGAAATTTATTCAACTCTTCCAAAATTGGGACAAAGTTAGCATTATTATTGCTAAAAACCTCTCCCTCATCTGAGTAAAAGCCAATTATTTTTTCAGAACGGTGCAGCAGTGAATCTAGGCGCGCTAAATTTTCACCAGTACTTAGGTTATTTAACAAAGCAAGCGTCCCAGGGTCATTAGTAGGATAATCATTTTGTTGCATAGGCAAATGTATTAATGTTTCAAAGCCTTTGCTAACACTTTGCTCGATCCAATCATGTATATCGTTTGCATAAGGTGAAAAGCCTAAGGTAAAAGCATTATCCAGCGTAAGCGCTTGCATAGTATATTCTTTGCTCAGGCCTAAATTGGTTATAACAAAGCTTATTCGGGCTTTATGCTTTTCATCTTCGCCAATTTTACGCACCCGCCATACCAGGTTTAACTGCTTAATTTTCCCATTCTCTTCCATTTTTGATAATTTAGGCTTTAATTGGCCAATAAGCACATTACTGCTCTCTATCTCTATTATAGCAGTATGTTTTTCAGCGGCTGAGCGGGCTGCTAGCTCTTTTTTTGCTTGCTCTAACCAATTAATAGCAGTGAAAATGCTTAGTATGCTTAATATTATAAGCAATAATAGCAATATAAATCTTGTTCTTGTTTTGGGTGTTGCTAAAAAATTCATAGAAGGTCATCGCTAAATAAAATAATATTAGCACAGATAAAGCAGTGCGCAAGTTTTACACTGGACAAAATAGTTATGATATCATAGCAAAAGCATCAAAATTTTTTAGGGCATAATTTTGTTAATAAGGCTCTTTTCTTAATGATTTCATTGATTTTATAGCAATAAAGCTATTAATTGACAAAGTCGGAGCAATATGTCACACTGTTCTTTCGTTAAGTGCTCCATTACAGGAAGTACAATAAGTCATTATTTATATTTATTAGTATATTATGCTTGAAAAATCAGTGGAGTTAATAAAAGAAGTTAGAGACGATCCTTTAATTAGTCTATGTCGCGATGGAGACGTTGAGGCCGTTGCTGAAATACTGCACCCACTTATAAGCGTTGAAGTTTTTATGCGGCTTAACCAGAAGGATAAAACTGGCATTTCAGCTATTGCTTGGGCATGTAGAAACGGGCATACAGAAATTATTAGAATTATTTTGGAATGTAATAAACTGACATCTGATCAAGTGCTTAACTTATTTAAATGTCAAACTATCTATAAAACAACAGCCTTCGCGTTTGCATGCCGCTTGGGGCATCGCGATATTGTGCAAATTATTCTGGATAAATTAACATATGAACAAGCTTTAGAGCTTGTATCTATGAAGACTATAAAATTCCCAGGAGACACAGGAGATACGGCGCTAACCGAAGCTTGTGAAGGAAATCACGGCGATATTGTGCAAATTATCTTGGCAAAATTTAATGATGATGATGCTATCGATTTGCTTTTTTCTAGAAACTGGGAAGGAAGAACTATGTATTCAGCTATATCAAACGCATGCAGAAGAGGATTTGTTGATGTAGTCCGCGCTATTGTGGAGCGAGTTAAACCTAGTAAAGCTTTAGAACTACTTCGTGATTACGACAGCCGTACGCTTCGCAGCCCTTTAATATATGCGGCTATCGGAGGTCATCTTAATGTTATACAGTTTATTTTAGATAAATTTACACCTGAAGAATGTATGGAATTAATGCGTTTTGAGCCCGATCCAGAAATGATTGGTGTTTATTATGACACATTGTTATCACATTTAGATCAGAATGATAGCGATATTCTTCAAGCTATTTTGGACAAATTATCGCCAGAGCAAGCTTTCGAATTGCTTAATAGCGTAGATGCAGATTGCAATTCACTTTTAGTGTCGATCTGCTCACATGAAGAACTGAGTGCTGAACACGTTAAAATAGTCCAAGCTATTTCACAAAAAATCACTAATAATGAGCTTTTTATCAAATTAGTCACAAGATTTGATCCAGATTTTTTTACAGCTTTAACGCATCTTAGCGCTAATTCTCTTGATGAAGAGAGCGAGAACAGTTATGAGAAAAGGATTGAAATATTCAAAATGATTTTAGATAGGTGCTCATCCAGTGATGAGGCTTACGATGTACTTAGTATAGAAACTGATTATGAAACTAACATAAATCATGATCCATACGGTGAATACACAGTTCTGATGTTTGCTGCCGACTGCAAATCTGATGATATGATCAAAATAATATTACAGAAAGTTAATTATAAGCACGCTATTTTATTGCTTCAACAAAAAGATGTTGAAAATGAAAAAACTGCTTTTATGTCTTTATGTTTACATCATATAAACATTGCTATATGGATTCTTGAAGAAGCTTTTAAAAGAGGTGATGTTGATAGAGTGCGCGATCTACTTAGCGATTCAAACAAAGATGGACGCACAGTTTTAATGTCGGCATGCATATTTAATGATATCGCTTTTATTAAAGCTATTTTGGGGATGGTAAGTGATGACCTTGCTGCTGAGCTACTACGTCAAAAAGATGAATCTGGCGAGACGGCTCTAATGCATGCGTGCAGGAAAGAGAATATCGCTGCTATAGAGGTTATTTTGGAGGCGGTAAGTGATGACCTTGCTGCTGAGCTACTACGCCAAAAAGATAAATCTGGCGAGACGGCTCTAATGCATGCGTGCAGGAAAGAGAATATCGCTGCTATAGAGGTTATTTTGGAGGCGGTAAGTGATGACCTTGCTGCTGAGCTACTATGTCAAAAAGACGAATCTGGTATCAGCGCCTTCTCTTTCGCAAAAACGCATAAAAGTATTGGCAGAGTTATCCAAGAAAAATTTTCGCCAAAACAATTTGATGACTTGCTTCGGGAGCATAACTTTTATTTCCAGTATAATATTATCTCATCGAAAGAGCATGACGAAGTTGGGTTGGATTCATATCTCAAGTGAATCAAGCTGCAATACATATCACAACTAATTATTAACGTAGTGCGCAAGTTTTACGCGGGATAAAATAGTTATGAGATTTATAACTGCAACTAATAAATTAGTACTTGCCAAATAGATGATGAGAATAGTATAAATCTGCAAACAACTGGTTTGATTCAATAGATATGTGTGGAATATTTGGAGTTACTAGCAACAAACAAACTGCAGGCGAAATTATTTTGCAAGCATTGTCTCGCTTAGAATATCGTGGTTATGATTCGGCAGGCATTTCCTTGCTTGCTAATCAAGAGTTTTTCACCAAAAAAGTAGTTGGTAAAATAGAAAAGCTAAAACAGGAAATTTCTTCTGAGAAGGAGGTATTTGTATCCTCCATTGGTATTGGCCACACGCGCTGGGCAACCCATGGCAAGCCTAGCTTAGAAAATGCGCATCCCATTGTAAAGAAAAGAGTTGCGGTTGCTCATAATGGTATTATTGAAAATCATGCCGAGCTGCGCCAAGAATTAATTGCTAAAGGTTATACGTTCATTGGCAATACCGATACTGAAGTTATTCCAAATTTAATTGAGTATTATTTAGATCAAGGCGTTAATGCTTTGGAAGCAGTGCAAAAAACTTTGCAACGCTTAAAAGGTGCATTCGCTCTTTTAATCATGTTTAAAGAAGATCTAGTAAGCAATAGATTATTTGCCGCAAAATTAGGCGCACCATTGGCTATAGGCTTGGGAGAAAATGAATTATTTATTAGCTCTGACGCTTTAGCTTTAGCACCTTTTGCCAGCCGTATTGTTTACCTTGAAGATGGGGATTTAGCTGAAATAACTAATTCAAATTACAAAATTTTTAGTTTTGGCGGGCAGGAATTATCTCGCGATGCTCAAGAAATAGATGAGGAAGTGATTAAAAATGATCCTAATAATAAAAATGGTTATCCGCATTTCATGTTAAAGGAAATAAACGAGCAACCCTCTATATTGAAAGCTTTATTTGAAAGATATATTAAAGATGATGGCACAATTGATTTTACTGATATTGATACATCTATAACAAGTATAAATATTATTGCCTGCGGCACCTCTTTTTATGCTGGCTTAGTGGCAAAATATTGGTTGGAAGAAATTGCAGGAATTGCCACAAGCGTTGAGCTAGCGTCAGAATACCGTTACCGTAAAGTGGTAAGTCATGCAAACTCGTTATTGATATGTATTTCGCAATCTGGTGAAACAGCCGATACTTTAGCAGCCTTAAAAAAAGCAAAAAATGAAGGGATAAGATCGTTAGGAATAATTAATGTTAAACAAAGCAGTATTGCAAATTTAGCAGATAAAGTAATTTACACTTATGCAGGCAGCGAAATAGGTGTTGCTTCAACTAAAGCATTTACCGCCCAGCTAGCCGCTTTAGCATTACTTACACTGAGATTTGCCCAAGTTAATAAACAGCTACCTACCTCAGTTTTTAAAAATAATTGTGCTAAACTAAAATCTTTGCCGCAAGCAATGGCTAATTTTTTAGAAGAAAACAAGGTTATGGAATTAGCGCAAAAAATTTGTAATACCAACTTCTTTTTATTTGCAGGGCGCGGTGTTTCTTACCCTATTTCACTTGAGGGCGCGCTAAAAACTAAGGAATTATCTTATATACCATCAGAAGGTATTGCTCTTGGCGAATTAAAGCATGGCACATTAGCGTTAATTGATAAGAATTGTCATGTAATTGTCTCAATTCCGTACGATGACCTTTTTGCTAAGGCCATGTCAAACATTCAGGAGATAAAAGCAAGAGATGGTATCGTTATCGCTATAACTTCTCCACAAGGGGCAGCAGCGTTAAAAGAGTTATGTGATGAAATTATTGTTATTGATTACCCCGAAAATGATAAATTAATTACGCCATTTATTTCGGCCTTGCCGTTACAATTGCTGGCATATTACTTAGCATTGGCTAATAATAGAGATATAGATAAACCACGCAACTTATCCAAATCAGTTACGGTAGAATAAGATTAATATGCTTATCGAAAAAGTTTATAAAAAGTTTGTTTTTTGGTTATATGCACTTTTATTGGCGCTTACCTTAGGCTTTATTTCTATATTCAGCTTGTTTATTTATTACAGCCATGATTTACCAGATTATAAGCAGTTATCGGAGTACGACCCCCCTTTGGTAACCCGCCTTTATTCAAAAAATAGTGAGCTGATGGAAGAATATGCTATAGAAAAAAGGATATATACTAAATACGAAGAAATGCCAGAAATTGTTATTAAAGCATTTCTCGCTGCGGAAGATAAAAATTTCTTTAGCCATCCCGGTTTTGATTTGCTAGGCATAGCGAGAGCGGCCTTGCAAAATCTTGTTTCATCGGGGCGCCCTATTGGTGCTTCAACCATAACTCAACAAGTGGTGAAAAATTTCTTATTAACCAATGAACAAACTTATTCTCGCAAGATTAAGGAAGCCATTTTAGCATATCGAGTTACGCGCGCTTATTCAAAAGAAAAAGTGCTTGAATTATATTTAAATCAAATGTTTTTAGGTAATTCATCATATGGCGTAGCTTCGGCAGCGCTTAATTATTTTAACAAAGAATTAGATGAATTAACTATTGCAGAAGCGGCGGTATTAGCAGCCTTACCTAAAGCGCCATCAACTATTGACCCTGTAAGAAATCCTAGCCGCGCACTAGCCCGCCGTAACTGGGTTTTAGAAAGAATGTATGAAGAGAATTTTATTAGTAAAGCAGAATTTACACAGGCAAAGGCGGAGCCTATTACTTTGCACAAACGTCGGGAGATAGAATTTGTGCAAGCCGATTTTTATGCTGAAGCAGTTCGCCAAGAATTAATTCAGAAATATGGGGAGGATATAGTCTATAATAAAGGGCTTGTCGTTAAAACTTATTTGGATAGTAAATTACAAGAAGTAGCTACCAAAGCCTTACGTGATGGCTTGCGGGCTTATGATAAAAAACATGGATGGCGCGGGGCTTTAGGCCATGTTGCTTATACTGGCAACCAAAATTGGCTAGCTCTCCTTAAAGGGTTTAAAGCACCTGATAATTTATTAGAATGGCAACTCGCTATCGTGCTAAAACTTACTAAAGAACAGGCACAAATTGGCTTATTAAATGGCAAAACATCAAGTTTACCACTTAGCGCTATGCTTTGGGCACGGAAAAATTTACCAGCACAACGCTTGGGTGCACCGGTTAAATCTACCGCTGACGTTTTGAGTGTTGGCGATATTATCGCAGTTAGTTCTGATGACGGTGGCAAAAGCTATAAACTAGAACAGATCCCTGATGTTGAAGGAGGGATTGTAGCTATGGAAGTTGGCACAGGTAAAGTTGTGGCAATGGTAGGGGGGTATAGCTTTGCGCATAGTAAGTATAATCGTGTAACGCAAGCATGGCGGCAACCAGGCTCTGCTTTTAAACCTTTTGTTTATTTGGCTGCTTTTGAGGCAGGATATCTACCAACAAGCATTGTCTTAGATGCCCCTATCAGCCTTTCACAAGGGCCAGGTTTACCTTTGTGGACACCGAAGAATTATGGAGATAATTTCTTAGGACCAATTACTTTGCGACGTTCACTTGAAAAATCTCGCAATGTTTCCACGGTGCGCTTGATTAGCAGCCTTGGCGCCGAAAAAGTAGCAAAACTTGCTGAACGCATGCATATTTATGAAAAACCTCCGCATAATTTTTCTATGGCCTTAGGGGCATTTGAAACAACTATGATGAGATTGACTAATGCATATAACATAGTTGCTAGTGGCGGCAAAATGCTAAAGCCACAACTTATTAGCCAAGTTTTTGACCGCCGCGGGCGAGTTCTATACCGCGATGAAATGCAAAAATGCATTAATTGTGATATGGAAGAAATAGCAGATAATGGGGAAAAATTAGCTCCACAATTAATAAATCAAACTGAGCAAATAATTGATCCTGCAATTAATTATCAATTTATCTCCGTATTAGAAGGAGCAGTAAAGAGAGGGACTGGACGCAAAGCTTTAAGTATAGGCAAAACTATAGCTGGCAAAACTGGCACTACAAATGATAGTTATGATACATGGTTTATTGGCTTTTCCCCTAATTTAGTTATTGGGGTATACGTTGGTTTCGATAACCCAAAAACATTAGGCGAGAAAGAAACTGGTGCTACATTGGCATTGCCGATATTTGTGGATTTTGCCAAACAGGCTATGTCTGATATAGATGAGCAGCAATTTAATATCCCTGAGGAAATCGAATTAATTGCGGTAGATGCTAATACAGGCTACCGTGCTGACGAACAAACTCATCCGCGCGACATTATAATTGAGGCATTTCACAGAACCTCTGCTGACAGCATAAACTCATCCGAAATTCGCCATCGCGAAAGTGAAGAAAAATTAATAAGCACCCCTTTTGATAAATTAGTAGATAAGGAACAAGAAGCGCGTTCATTAATTAATGATAATCTAGGCGGGGTGTATTAATATGCAATGATAAATATGGATAGATAGCATGATCTATTAACAACCCTTAAATAATTGATTTATTTTTTAATATCTGCTGCTATAATACTAAAATAAAACATGGACAGAGCATTCAATGATAAATGAAAATGAGTTTTTTTTAGCAAAATTATTAGAGCAAGCGTCTGTAGATAAGGTTGACAAAATTGTTGTTGGCGCTGTTATCAGAAATAAATTAGGAAAAGTATTATTATTGCAACGCGCTGCTTCGGAAGATTTTTTACCAAATGTTTGGGAACTTCCAAGTGGCCATGTAGATGAAGGAGAAGGCCTTATACAAGCACTAAAGCGCGAAATTTTTGAAGAAACAGGTTATCAAGAAATAGAAGTTACCGCATATTTAGATAGCTTTGATTACAAATCTCGTAGTGGTAAATTAGTTCGTCAGTTCAATTTTGTTGTCACCTCCCCTGGTGTTAATCCTCAGCTAAACCCTGCTGAGCATCAAGCATATAAATTTTGCGATTTGCAGGAAGCTCATGGTTTGCGCGCCGATGAAACAGTATTGAGAAGATTTGCTGCTTTAGGATAACTTATAACGTCAACCCTTTATTTGAAGTAGTTGAAATTTAATCTTACAGTTGTATAATTGAGAAGACAATAACTGGAGGTTAAAAGTTATGAATTTAAATCAAAAAATAATAAAAC
>Ga0315902_10008060_pt1 | contig 14306 bp, 13 predicted proteins | sample LakEriMetagenome_9_FD_203523 | JGI IMG/M metagenome (GOLD analysis project Ga0315902, IMG submission 203523) | Freshwater fungal communities from buoy surface, Lake Erie, Ohio, United States - Buoy 12 MA117 | ecosystem: Environmental > Aquatic > Freshwater > Lake > Lake biofilm | place: USA... | reverse complement strand
TGTACGCCAGTGCGGAGCCGACGTTGCGCAATACCGTGGAATCCGTGAGGTCACGCTGCCAGCGTGATACCGGGAGTTTTCCGGCGAGATGCTCGAGCATCGCGTTTGCCATGCCGAGGTTGCCCTCCGCATTTTCAAAGTCGATGGGGTTCACCTTGTGCGGCATGGTGGAGGAGCCTACCTCTCCGGCTTTGGTCTTCTGACGGAAGTAGCCGATCGAGATGTAAGACCAGACGTCCCGCGCGAAATCGATCAGGATCGTGTTGATGCGCTGTACAGCCGAGAAGTACTCCGCCAGGCAGTCATGAGGTTCGATCTGGGTCGTGTAGGGGTTCCACTCCAGGCCCAGCGATTCCACGAACGCCTGTGCTACGGCCTCCCAGTCAACGTCGGGGTAGGCTGCAAGGTGGGCATTGTAGTTGCCTACTGCTCCATTCATTTTTCCGGCGAGACCGACCTGCGCGAGCTGGCGCCGCTGGCGGTGCAGGCGCCACGCGACATTCGCGATTTCCTTGCCCATCGTCGTGGGTGACGCGGGCTGTCCGTGCGTTCGTGCGAGCATGGCTACCGATGCCCAGGTCTCGGCCATGTCGCAGAGCGTTCCGATGATCGCGTCGAGCCGTGGCAGTAGCTCATCTGCGCGCATGTCCCGCAGCATCAGGGCATAGGAGAGGTTGTTGATATCTTCCGATGTGCAGGCGAAGTGCACGAACTCCAGCGTATCCGGTGGCACTCCCGCTGATACAAGCCGTTCCTTCAACAGATACTCGACGGCTTTCACGTCGTGGTTGGTGGTGCTCTCGATCGCCTTCACCCGGCGTGCGTCGGTCTCGCCGAAATCACCGAGAAGGCTCTCCATCGCTGAGTTCGCGCGCGCGTCGAAGGCTGGCAGTTCAGGGATCGTATCGAGTTTTGCGAGACACTGCAGCCAGCGCAGCTCCACCCTGACCCGATAACGGATGAGGCCGAATTCGCTCACGCAGCTGCGAAGCCTCGCAAGCTTCGGCCCGTAGCGGCCATCCAGAGGGGAAATCGCAGTCAGTTCCGACAGGTCCATGCGTGCTCCGGGCGTGGCCCCGGCAGCACTGCGCGCCGTTGCCGATCAGTGGGCCGATGATAGCGCATGCAGGGTGGCGACCGCAGTGCGCAGCTTGCCCCGTTCCAGCACCAGCTTGTATCTGCGGCCGCCCATGTGGCGCCAGAGCACGGCAGCGCGAAGTCCGCAGAGCAGCAGCGCGCGGATGCGCTCGGCCACGCGCGGATCCTGCAGGTGCTTTGCGCTGCCGTTCACCTGTATCCGGAAGCGCATGGGGCTCACGCATTCCTGGTAGATGGCAGCGAGGTTTGCCGCGATTTCGTCGAAACGGCTGCTGAAGTGCGACTGCTTCACCGCTGCGTGCTCGAGCCTCGTGCGTATGGCGCCAAGGCGGCTCTTGTCCCGGCTGAGTTGGGTGCCCAGATGCAGCATGGACAATGTGTAACGCAGAGCCGACCGGTGTTCCGTCATCGACCCATTCGCGAGCATGTCGCCCAGGGCGTCCAGGCCACGCTGCAGTTCGGGCAAGCCCCCGAACACATCTTCCACACGCTCCCATTCGAATCGGAAAAGGCTCTCAGCAAGTGTCTGCATGCCTGCTGCCGGGGCGCCACCTTCGCGTGAGAGCACATCGACCAACAGTGCCGATTGCACCACAGCCGCAAGCGCGATCACCTCCGCATGCCCTTCGTCATTGATCTGGTCCCTCACGGAATCCTCCGCTCGATCACGCCGCCGCCGAGGCAGTTCTCCCCCTGGTAGAACACCACATACTGACCTGGCGTTACGGCGCGTTGCGCTTCGGCGAATCTGACTCTGCCCACTCCGGCTCCGGCCTGTTCAAGCACACAGTCCTGATCTGCCTGCCTGTAGCGGATGCGCGCCGAAAGCGGACCGTCATCCGGTGGCCCATCAATCCAGTGAAGATCTGAGCATTCGAGCCCGCGTGAGAGAAGGGCGGGGTGCATGGCGCCTTGCGCCACGACAAGGGTGTTCGTTTCCAGAACCTTGTCCACGACGTACCAAGCGTCCTCTGCCAGCCCGCTCACACCGCCAATTCCAAGGCCCTGGCGCTGCCCCAGCGTGTAGTACATGAGGCCGTGATGTTCTCCAATGGCTCTTCCCTCGACGCTGAGAATCTCACCGGGCAGCGCTGGCAGGTAGCGTTTTAGGAAGTCTGCGAAACGTCTCTCGCCGATGAAGCAGATGCCTGTGCTGTCCTTCTTTGTCGCAACGCCGAAACCCTGCTCGCGGGCTATCCGCCGTACTTCCGTTTTGGGCAGATCACCCACGGGGAACAGGCAGCGCGCGAGTTGGGTGCCCGCAACGGCATGGAGGAAATAGGTCTGGTCCTTGCCCGGGTCCTTGCCGGTAAGCAGTCTTGGGCGTCCGCTCTCTCTGTCCAGTCTGGCGTAATGGCCGGTGGCGATCAGTTCCGCTCCCAGCGTGGAGGCATATTCGGCAAAGACCTTGAACTTGATTTCACGGTTGCACAGGACATCGGGGTTCGGCGTGCGTCCGGCGCGATACTCCGCCAGAAAATGCTCGAAGACGTTGTCCCAGTACTCGGCGGCGAAATTCGCCGAGTGCAGGCGGATGCCGAGTTGACGGCACACCTGCTCGGCGTCGGCAAGATCGGCCTTCGCCGTGCAGTACTCGGTGCCATCGTCCTCGTCCCAGTTTTTCATGAATAGCCCTTCCACCGCGTACCCTTGCTCACGCAGCAGGTATGCGCTGACGGCTGAATCCACTCCCCCGGACAGACCTACGATCACCGAGGTGCCGGTACCGGGCATCAGGTACTCCCCGGGTAAAAGAACGCGTTCACCGGAAAGCGTCGTCCCGAGCGATGCTGCTCAATGGTGGCCAGTACGGACTCGCTGCGCAGTCGGCTGAGGTTCTCCAGGATCTCCTCGTAGCTCATCCACCGCGGCCCCAGTATTTCCCTATCCAGAGCCCGTTCGGGATCATGGCGTAGTGGGCGCGCCAGAAAGCTCGTGCGGTAGTACGTGATACCCGTGACGGCATTGGTGAGCAGCGATGCGCCGAGCAGGGCCTCGACTTCGACGTGCCAGCCGCTCTCCTCGAGCGTCTCCCGCACGGCGGCCTGAACAAGGGTTTCCCCGGGTTCCAGATGCCCTGCGGGTTGGTTCAGCACCGGCCGGCCTTCTTCCGCCACCTCCTCGACGAGCAGGTAGCGTCCCGCATCGAAGACCACAGCAGCGACGGTGACGCGAGGCACCCACTGTCGCAGGTCAGTATTCATCAGTATCTCCCCTCAAAAGCGGACATTATGAGGCTGGCGATCGCCTCGCCGCGACCGAGCGGGGGGCGTATCCAGAGAGGCGTTTTCTTGGCGCCACTCTCCGGGTGCGATTCCCTCGACGCACCATGGGCCTACGCGCCATCTCACGAGGCGCAGGGTCGGGAAGCCGGCTGCGGCTGTCATGCGGCGGACCTGACGATTGCGGCCTTCGTCTAGGACGATCTCCAGCCAACTGGTGGGAATGCGGGCGCGGTAGCGCACCGGTGGTTCGCGGGCCCAGAGAGAAGGCTCCGGGATGCACCGAGCAGAGACGGCACGCGCGGGTCCATCGTTCAGTCTCACTCCGGAGCACAGTTTTTTGGCTACCTCGTCGTCACACAGGCCTTCCACTTGCACAAGGTAGGTTTTGGTGAGCTTATGGCGGGGTGATGCAATACGCGCCTGAAGAGCACCGTCGTCACAGAGAACCAGCAGCCCCTCGGAGTCAGCATCGAGCCGTCCCGCGGCCCGGAAGCCCGGCGCGTGCAGCAGGCCGGCCAGCGTCGGCCGGCCCGTGTCATCGGTGAACTGGCTGAGAACACCGTAGGGCTTATTCAGAAGAATGATCTGGGACGTCACGGATAGTCCGAACGCAGGGCCTGAGCGGGAGCGTTGCCGATGCTATACTCCGGCGCCACGGGCACGCCAGCGGCCCGTCAGTTTCAGACCTTCTTTCCGGGAGCAATACATGGCTTACAAGCACATCAAGGTGCCCGCGCAGGGCGAGAAAATCACGGTCAACGCCGACCACTCGCTCAATGTGCCGGACAACCCCGTGATCCCCTACATCGAAGGTGACGGGATCGGGGTCGACATCACGCCGGCCATGCTGAACGTTGTGGATGCGGCCGTCGCAAAGGCCTACGGAGGCAAGCGTCGCATCAGCTGGATGGAGATCTACACGGGCGAGAAGGCGGCAGAGCTCTACGAGGGCGACTGGTTCCCCGCCGAGACCCTGGATGCCATCAAGGAATACGCCGTATCCATCAAGGGGCCGCTGACGACCCCTGTTGGCGGAGGCTTCCGTTCGCTGAACGTGGCGCTGCGGCAGGAGCTTGACCTGTATGTGTGCCTTCGGCCGGTGCGCTGGTTCGAAGGCGTCCCTTCCCCGGTGCGTGAGCCCGGCAAGACCAATATGGTGATCTTCCGTGAGAACTCGGAAGACATCTATGCGGGTATCGAGTGGAAGGCGGGGTCGCCCGAAGCGGACAAGCTGATCAAGTACCTTCGCGAAGAGATGGGCGTGAAGAAGATCCGTTTCCCGGAGAACTGCGGCATCGGCATCAAGCCGGTGTCGAAGGAGGGCACGGTGCGTCTGGTGCGTCGCGCCATCCAGTACGCCATCGCGCAGGATCTGCCTTCGGTCACCCTTGTGCACAAGGGCAACATCATGAAATTCACCGAGGGTTCCTTCAAGGAGTGGGGGTATCAGCTCGCTCAGGAGGAGTTCGGTGGAGAACTTCTGGACGGTGGGCCGTGGGTGAAGCTGAAGAACCCCAATACCGGCAAGACCATCATCATCAAGGACGTCATCGCCGACGCCATGCTCCAGCAAGTCCTGCTCCGTCCCGACGAGTACAGCGTGATCGCCACGCTGAACCTGAACGGAGACTATCTGTCGGATGCTCTGGCTGCGCAGGTGGGCGGCATCGGTATCGCGCCGGGTGCGAACCTGAGCGATACAGTCGCGCTCTTCGAGGCGACCCATGGCACCGCGCCGAAGTATGCAGGCCAGGACAAGGTGAATCCCGGCTCACTGATCCTCTCGGCCGAGATGATGCTTCGCCATATGGGCTGGAACGAGGCGGCCGACCTGATCATCAAGGGTATGAACGGCGCCATTCAAGCCAGAACGGTGACCTACGACTTTGAGCGTTTGATGGAAGGCGCCAAGCTGCTGAAGTGCTCGGAGTTCGGCGACGCAGTGGTCGCGCACATGTGAGAAGCCTTTGCTACGCCGTCCGGGTTGGCCGGGCGGCGTGGCAATGTCACACAGAGAATGCCGAGACGGACAGGCCCTCCAGGGCCTCGATGGCGACGGCGTGCATTCCCTTCGGGCCGGCCTCGACCTCGAACTTCACCGGCTGCCCGGCCTTGAGGGTCTTGTAGCCCTCCATCACAATCGCGGAGTAGTGGGCGAAAACGTCACCGCTGCCCTCATCCGGCAGGATGAACCCATAACCCTTGGCGTTATTGAACCACTTGACGATGCCCGTATGCATGGCTTCGATCCCAGTGCCCGTGCGGGCATCGCTTGTTGTCTTTATGTAACGCAGGCCAGAGTGGACATTGCGTCTGCTGAAGTTTTAGCTGACGTTGCGAGGGTGAGTCAAGCATGAGCGATAGCGTGGCTCTTCTTGTGCCAGCGGGCGATCCGTGAAAGAGTCTCGGTGCGTATGGAGGAAATGTGGATAGCGGTATTTCCGGATTGGATGTGGTGATGGAACCGAGGGCTCAGGCACAAAAGACGGCTCCCCGCCGGGACGGCGATTTGTCGGTCCAGGACGCCAAGCCCGAGCTCAAGCGTCCCCCCATGTTCCAGGTCGTCATGCTGAATGATGACTACACACCGATGGAGTTTGTTGTCGAAGTGTTGCAGCACTTCTTCGGGATGGGGCGTGAACAGGCGACACGGATCATGCTCACCGTGCACACCGAGGGACGGGCTGCCTGCGGTACGTATCCGCGGGATATCGCCGAAACCAAGGCCGCGCAGGTGAACCGTTATGCCCGTGAGCAGCAGCACCCCCTGTTGTGCGAGATAGAGGCCGCCGGAGATGCCTGATCGAGGACTCCGGAGGTGTCACCTGTGGTCGATGTCGGGTAAGTCCTCAGATCAGGAGATCCTGGATGCTTAGCAAGGACCTGGAACTGAATCTCAACACGGCATTCAAGCAGGCGCGCTTGCGCCGGCATGAGTACATGACGGTTGAGCACCTTTTGTTGGCACTCCTCGAGAACGAGGCTGCCACAAAGGTGTTGCGTGCCTGTGGAGCAGACCTCAGTGCGCTGGGGGGTGAGCTCGCCGAGTTCGTGGAGACCACCACGCCTGTCATTCCAGAGTCTGAGTCCGACCGTGAGACAGAGCCCACGCTCGGGTTCCAGCGTGTTCTCCAGCGTGCCGTTTTCCATGTCCAGTCTTCCGGGAAGACGGAGGTCACGGGCGCCAATGTGCTGGTCGCGCTCTTCAGCGAACAAGAGAGTCAGGCGGTGTTTTTGCTGAAAAAGCAGAACATCGCACGCATCGATGTCGTCAACTTCATCACGCACGGCATCTCGAAAGTATCCGATACCCCCCGGCCAGGCCCTGCTGAAGGCGGTTCCGACGACGAACAGCAAGGCGCCCCCGCAGACGGGGAGGCGAGCCCACTGCAGAGTTACGCGACCAACCTCAATGAAGAGGCTCGGGCAGGCCGCATCGATCCACTCGTGGGGCGTGCTGTCGAGCTCGAGCGTGTGTCCCAGATCCTAGCGCGGCGTCGCAAGAACAATCCGTTGCTCGTCGGCGAGTCTGGCGTGGGCAAGACCGCCATCGCCGAGGGCCTTGCCAAGCGCATAGTTGACGGAGAGGTTCCGGACATCCTGCGCTCAGGGGTGGTGTACTCCCTTGATCTGGGATCATTGTTGGCCGGGACCAAGTACCGGGGTGATTTCGAGAAGCGTCTCAAGGGGCTTCTCGCAGAGCTCAAGAAAAAGAAGAATGCGATTCTCTTCATTGACGAGATCCATACCATCATCGGAGCAGGGGCGGCGTCCGGCGGTGTGATGGATGCCTCCAACCTCCTGAAGCCGCTTCTCAGTTCCGGAGAGATCCGCTGCATTGGCTCCACGACTTTCCAGGAGTTTCGCGGCATCTTCGACAAGGATCGGGCGCTCAGCCGGCGCTTCCAGAAGGTGGATGTCAACGAACCAAGCGTGGGTGAAACCTTCGAGATCCTGAAGGGCCTGCGCAAGCGCTTCGAGGAGCACTACGGCCTTCGTTACAGCACGGCGGCCCTGAAGACGGCAGCAGAGCTCTCTGCCCGCTACATCACTGACCGCTTCCTTCCCGACAAAGCTATCGACGTCATCGACGAGGCGGGTGCCTACCAGCGTTTGCAGCCCGAGTCGCGACGCAAGAAGCTGCTCGGCGTCAGGGAAATGGAAGAGACCGTTGCGAAGATTGCCCGTATACCGCCACGTAACGTCTCGGCGTCGGACAAGGAGGCGCTTCGAACACTGGAAGAGGATCTGCGTACCGCAGTGTTCGGTCAGGACGCGGCGATGCATGCATTGGCCACCGCCGTGAAGTTGTCCCGTGCAGGCCTCAAGGCGCCGGAGAAGCCGATCGGGTGCTTTCTGTTTGCGGGCCCTACCGGCGTCGGCAAGACCGAGGCCAGCCGTCAGCTTGCGAAGACTCTCGGCTTGGAGCTCATCCGTTTCGATATGTCCGAATACATGGAGCGTCACACCGTATCAAGGCTGATCGGAGCGCCTCCCGGATACGTGGGCTTCGATCAGGGTGGCTTGCTCACCGATGCCGTGACGAAGCACCCGCACAGTGTGCTCTTGCTCGATGAGGTCGAGAAGGCCCATCCGGAAGTCTTCAACCTGCTTCTGCAGGTCATGGACCACGGCACACTTACCGACAACAACGGACGCAAAGCGGATTTCCGCAACACGGTGCTGGTCATGACGACAAACGCGGGCGCCGAGCAGATGAGCCGCGCCTCGATCGGTTTTGTCGAACAGGACCAGAGCACCGACGGTATGGAGGCAGTGAAGAAAATGTTCACGCCTGAGTTCCGCAACCGCCTGGATTCCATCATTCAATTCGGTTCGCTTGGGAAGGAGGTCGTGCGGCGCGTGGTCAGCAAGTTCGTCGCCGAGCTACAGGCGCAGATAGCCGACCGAAAGGTAACCATTGAGATCGATGATGCAGCCTGTGACTGGCTGGTCGAGCGGGGCTACGACGAGAGAATGGGCGCGAGGCCCATGGCCCGCGTCATTCAGGAGCACATCAAGAAGCCTCTCGCCGAGATCCTGCTGTTCGGGGCACTCGAGAAAAGTGCGGGTGTGGTCGTCGTGAGCGTCGAAGACGGCGAGCTTGTGGTCCGGGCGGAATCTGCGGAGGCAGTCGAGGCCTGAGGATGCGGAAAATGGGGGCGCCCCATTTTCCGTGAGAGATCAGCGTTCGCGGAACGTGATTCTGCCTTTGCTGAGGTCGTAGGGCGTGAGCTCTACCTTGACCTTGTCTCCCGTGAGGATGCGGATGTAGTGCTTGCGCATCTTGCCGCTGATGTGGGCAATCACCACATGACCGTTCTCGAGGCGAACCTTGAACGTCGTATTGGGCAGGGTGTCGACCACCTCGCCATCCATCTCGAGAACGTCTTCCTTCGCCATCCGGCCTCACTCATGCAATTAAGGGCGGGCCGGATTCTGCCTTATTGGCCGTGCAAATAGGAAGGGCAAAGATTGTTGTTTGTCAGTCGACCCTGACCCAGTGCCCGTTCGTCAGCAGTTCGATCGGCCGGAACTTCGTCTTGTAGTTCATCTTTCTGCAGTTGCGTATCCAGTAACCGAGGTAGACCGCGGGCAGGTTGAGCTCTCGTGCCAGTCCTATCTGCCAGAGGATCACGAAACTCCCCAGGCTGCGCTCAGCTGCATCAGGCTCGTAGAAGGTGTAAATAGCCGAGATGCCGTTCTCCAGGCGATCCAGCACCGCAACTGCGAGCAGACGCTCCCCGTCACGAAACTCGACGAAGCGCGTGGTCCCCCATTCCCGTGTGAGGAACGAGTTGAACTGCTCCCGGTCCGGCGGGTACATGTCGCCGTCGCGATGGCGGCCACAGATGTAGCGGCTATAAAGCGCGAAATGCTCGTCCGAGGAGATGTCCTCGACGATGTCGACGCGCAGGTCACGGTTGCGGGAGAGGACTCGGCGCTGGCTCCGGTTGGCGCTGAACTGTGCCACCGGTACACGCGCCGGCACACAGGCATTGCACGCGGCACAATGGGGGCGGTAGAGATGCGGGCCACTGCGGCGGAAGCCGATGTAGGACAGCTGGCTGTAAATGCGTGCATCTACAGGCGTGCTGGGATCGACGAACAAGGTTGTCGCCTGCTCACCCGGCAGGTAACTGCAATTGTGGGGGTAGGTGGCGAAGACACGTACATTCGCCAGCAAGGTCACCGGGTTGCCCATGCCTCGTCGTCGGTGCTCCGCTCAAGTTGCCAAGGCGATGACTCGCCCGGAAGGTCTGTGTTGAGGGCTAATATATCCCGAAACTGTTCCCTCGGGATGCAGCGGGAGCCGAAGCGACGCATGTGCTCGGTGTCCTGCTGGCAGTCGATCAGGGCAAAGTTCCACGCGCGCAGCTGTACGGCAAGGTGTGCGAAACCGATCTTTGATGCGTCCGCCTCCAGCGCGAACATCGACTCGCCGAAAAACACCCGGCCGATCGCAACACCGTAAAGCCCGCCGACCAGCGCGCCATGCGACCACACTTCAATGGAATGCGCGTAGCCAGCCTTGTGCAGCCGGGTGTAGCCCTCCCGCATGGCCGTCCCGATCCACGTTCCGGTGCTGCCATGCCTTGCACCCGCGCAGCCCTCCATCACAGCCTCGAAGGCCCTATCTGCGGTCACCCGGAACGGCTCTTGGCGTAGCCGCTTGCGCAGACTCCGCGGGAGATGCAGCTCCTCCGGAAAGATCACCGCGCGCGGGTTCGGAGACCACCAGAGTATGTGGCCGGGCTCCTCGAACCACGGAAAGATCCCCCGGCGATAGGCTGCCAGTAATCGCGCCTCGGAGAGATCCCCCCCGATGGCAAGCAGGCCGTCCGGTTCGATGAAGGCCTCTTCAAGCGGCGGAAACCACTGGGGATCTCGGCCGAGAGCGGTAAGGCTACGCAAGGCGCGACGGGCCCTCAGAGCCCGTCGAGATACTTTTCGGCGTCCAGTGCCGCCATGCACCCGAAGCCCGCCGACGTGATGGCTTGGCGGTACACATGGTCAGCCACATCTCCGGCAGCGAAAACCCCGGACACGCTGGTTGCCGTGGCGTTACCGCCCAGTCCGCTCCGGGTCCGGATATAGCCGTTTTCCATGTCCAGCTGCCCGTCAAAGATGGCCGTGTTGGGCGTATGGCCAATGGCGATGAACACACCATCGACGGCGATATCAGCCGTGTCGCCGCCGCCGGCCGGACGCAATCGCATGCCGGTTACACCGGAGCTGTCTCCCAGTACTTCCTCCAGCACGCTGTTCCAGCGCATTTCCACCTTGCCCTCTGCCTCGCGCGCGCTCAAACGGTCCTGGAGAATTTTTTCTGATCTCAGTCTGTCTCGCCGGTGCACCACGTAGACCTTTGCAGCGAGGTTGGCGAGGTAGAGCGATTCCTCGACGGCCGTGTTACCCCCGCCGATTACAGCAACCGTCTTGTTACGGTAGAAAAAGCCGTCACAGGTAGCGCAGGCGCTGACGCCTCTGCCAAGAAAGGTTTCTTCTGATGGCAGACCCAGATATCGGGCCGAGGCACCCGTGGCGATGATCAGCGCGTCACAGGTGTAGCTGCCACTGTCCCCTTCAAGCCGGATCGGACGCTCGCCCAGTGCGGTGGTGTGGATATGATCGTGGACGATCTGTACCTCGAACCTCTCCACATGCTCCTGCATGGCTTGCATAAGCTCAGGGCCCTGCAAATGCCCATGGCCTCCGGGCCAGTTTTCGACCTCCGTGGTTGTCATGAGCTGTCCGCCTGGTTGCATGCCTGCGATCAGGGCAGGGCGCAGGTTCGCGCGGGCGGCGTAGACGGCCGCGGTGTAACCAGCAGGGCCCGAGCCGAGGATGATGAGGCGGTGATGCGCGATTGCCATGGGGGATAAGGACCTTTTCGATCAAGGACTTGATGACTGACGTGGATGCCCGGGCAGAAGTTCTATTAGCGCCTATACTTCAGGGCGCACGCCTTCCCGCGCGGAAGGGCGAAGTGTAATTGAATCACTCTCCCGGAGCAGTACGGCGTGTCGAGAACGCGTGGCGCATCCCTCATCCAGCAAACCCGCACGGGGCCCACGCCCCTGCAGCACGGGATGCGTGAAGGTGTGGTCATAGGCTTGCTCGCACTCGCGGCCTACCTCTTGCTCGCGATCAGCACCTTCAGTGTCAGTGATCCGGGTTGGTCATCCACGGGGACGGGCGCAGCCATTCTGAACGCCGGAGGTGCCACCGGCGCCTGGGTGGCGGATGTGCTGCTGTCGCTGTTCGGCTATGTCTCCTATCTTTTGCCTGTTCTGCTCGGTTTCAGGGCGTGGGTCCTCCTGCGCGACCGGGAGCAACCCTTCGAGGTCGACTGGCTGATCATCTCGATCCGTGGCGTCGGCTGCGTGCTGGTGGTGCTGGCCGCGACCGGCATTCTCGCCACCCGGGGCAGCGAAGGTTCTCTCCTGCCCTTCGGGATCGGCGGGATGTTGGGCGAGACCATTGCCTCGGTCTGCAGTACAGCCTTCGGCCTTGTTGGCAGCGAAGTGCTGCTGGTGGCGTTGTTGTTGTTCGGGCTCACGATCTTCACTGACCTCTCGTGGGTGTGGCTCGCGGAGCGTACAGGTGAGCACACGCTCGTCTGGCTCGGCAGAGCGTATGTGTGGCTGATCGCACGTCTGGACGCACGTCGTGAGCGCTATCGCACCGAATCTGGAGCAGGTGCTGAGGAGGTCCAGCGCACCGCAACGGGGATGGAACCGGAGCGCAAGCGCCGTATTCGCCGGGAGCCCCAGATCGATGAGGCATCGTCGCCTGCCGCGAGCGCTGAGACGCAGGAGCCCGTGATTCATGTGGCTCTGCCCAAGCGCAAGGAGGCCGGGGAGAGAGTGCAGCGCGAAAAGCAGGGTGCCCTGTTCATGCCGCCCGCAGGGGTAGGTGGCCTGCCGCCGCTCGCGCTCCTCGATATGGCAGACAAATCCAAGCGACGGGGATATTCCGCGGAAGCGCTCGAGGGGCTTTCACGCCTGCTGGAAATCAAGCTCGCAGATTTCGGCATCGAGGCCAAGGTGGTCTCCGTTTATCCGGGACCGGTGATCACGCGTTTTGAGATCCAACCCGCGGCCGGCGTCAAGGTAAGCCGGATCAGCAACCTGGTGAAGGATCTCGCACGCTCGCTTGCCGTGGTCAGCGTTCGGGTGGTCGAGGTGATTCCCGGCAAGTCCGTCGTGGGCATCGAGATTCCCAACGAGGACCGCGAGACGGTGCTCCTCGGGGATGTCCTGGCATCGCGTGCCTATGAGGCGTCGCGCTCGCCGTTGTCGCTCGCGCTGGGCTATGACATCTCGGGTGAGCCGATGGTTGTGGACCTCGCACGGATGCCCCACCTGCTGGTGGCGGGTACGACGGGCTCGGGCAAGTCGGTGGGCGTCAATGCGATGCTGCTCAGCCTGCTGTACAAATCGACTGCAGAGGACGTGCGCCTCATCATGGTCGACCCGAAGATGCTGGAATTGTCGGTCTATGAGGGCATTCCGCACCTGCTGACCCCTGTCATCACCGACATGAAAGACGCCGCCAACGGCCTGCGCTGGTGCGTCGCGGAGATGGAGCGACGCTACAAGCTGATGGCGGCCATGGGCGTGCGAAACCTCGCAGGCTTCAACCGGAAGATCACGGACGCCAAGGAAGCCGGCACACCCATATTCGATCCGTTCTGGAAACCCGAGCCCACCGTGTTCACGCCCGAGGATGAGCAGGTTGCTCCCGCGCTCGAGCCACTGCCGGCCATCGTCGTCGTGATCGACGAGTTTGCCGACATGATGATGATTGTCGGAAAGAAGGTTGAAGAGCTGATCGCGCGGATCGCCCAAAAGGCACGTGCCGCCGGAATCCACCTGATTCTCGCCACGCAGCGCCCCTCGGTCGACGTGATCACTGGTCTCATCAAAGCCAACATCCCCACGCGGATGGCGTTTCAGGTGTCCTCCAAGATCGATTCGCGCACCATTCTCGATCAGGGCGGAGCGGAACAGCTGCTGGGTCACGGCGACATGCTTTACCTCCCGCCGGGCAGCGGTGTGCCCATTCGCGTGCACGGTGCCTTCGTGTCCGATGCAGAGGTGCACCGCGTGGTGGCCGAATTGCGTCAGCAGAGCAGCGGTCCGAATTACCTCCCGGGCATCCTTGAGGAGGGCAGCAGTTCCGCGTCGGCATTGCTGCCCGGCGAATCCTCGGGTGAGGACGATCCCGAAGGTGACGGCCTCTACGACGAGGCGGTTCGTTTCGTCACGGAGAGTCGCAAGGCATCCATTTCCGCTGTGCAGCGCAAACTTCGCATCGGCTACAATCGCGCCGCCCGGATGATCGAGGCCATGGAGGCCGCCGGCGTCGTCAGCGCAATGAACAGCAACGGCGGCCGCGAGGTCCTGGCACCGCCCCCGCCGTCGGGCTGAGGGCCCACCACAGGTGCTTTCGCCGTGCCGCGTTTCCTTGTCTGTGCCCTGCTGTGTTTTCTTCCTGTGCCCGCCCTCGCGGATGCGGTGGTGGTCGCGCGATTGGGCGAGCTCCTCGCCGGTATGCGCAGCATCGAGGCTGCGTTCAACCAGCAGCTGAAGGATGAGAAGGGCGCGCTCATCCAGGAGTCTTCCGGGCGGGTAGTACTCGCGCATCCGGGTCGTTTCCGCTGGGAAACCGCGCCGCCGTTCACGCAGCTTGTGGTTTCCGATGGCAACACGGTGTGGCAGTACGATCCCGATCTCGCGCAAGTGGTGGTTCGCCCGCTCGACAAGCGTGCCGACCAGGTGCCTTCGATGTTGCTCGCCGGTGAAGTCGAGGCCGTAGACAAGCTTTACAGCATTGCCCCCTCCGGTGACGACGCAGGCGCTGAGCGCTTCGAGCTCCTCCCGCGCACCGAGGGCAGCCCTTTCTCGAAGCTTGCCCTGCAGTTTCGCGCGGGTGCTGTCGAGCGTCTCGAGATCACTGACGGCCTCGGTCAGCGCA